>ENA-OQCO01000263-OQCO01000263.1-human-gut-metagenome-genome-assembly--contig:-NODE-263-length-30923-cov-2.705903_pt1 | contig 30923 bp, 28 predicted proteins | sample MGYA00242500_ERZ504582 | MGnify/ENA primary metagenome ERZ504582 (study PRJEB26092, sample SAMD00036346) | human gut metagenome | host: Homo sapiens | study: EMG produced TPA metagenomics assembly of... | reverse complement strand
GTCAGGAAGCCAGCCTTCTTCAGGGCGGCGCGGTTGGCATCACATCGATGGCGTTCAGAGCGCGGCAACGCCGAGGCGGATGGCGCCGGCCTGGCCGGTGGTGCCGCCGCCGTCAACGAGGACGATAGCGTCGAACTTGCCTTCGAGCTTGAGCAGAACGATCGGGGAGTTGACCTCACGCTGCAGCAGCTTGGAGGGGAAGTACTCCTCCAGAGTGCGGCCGTTGATGGTCCACTTGCCGTCACCCGGAACCAGACGGACACGGGCGACAGCTCCTTGCGGCGACCGGTGCCGTAGCCCGGCTCAATCGCGGAGGTGCCGGTGCCAGCGCCAGCGTTGGTCTCGGTGGTGTAGTTGGTGAGCTCCTCTTCGGTCTCGACAACCTGGGAGTCGTTGGTGTTTTCAGCCATGATTCTTATCTCCTCTCAGGTTTCACTTGGCCTGCTGCGAGACCTGGGCGATCTCGAAGACCTGGGGCTTCTGCGGGGTGTGCGGGTGCTCGGCGCCACGGAAGATACGCAGGCGGTCGAGCTGCACCTTGGCCAGACGATTCTTCGGCAGCATGCCCTTGACAGCGTTCTTGATGATGCGCTCGGGGTTCTTCTCGAGCAGCTCGGCGTAGGAGTCACGACGCAGACCACCAGGACGGCCGGAGTGCGAGTAGAGTTCCTTGCCCATCTTGTTGCCAGTCAGAGCAATCTTGTCGGCATTGATGATGATCACGTGGTTGCCGGAATCGGCGTGCGGAGCGTAGGTCGGCTTGTTCTTGCCGCGCAGCAGGATTGCAGCCTGGGTGGCGAGACGGCCGAGCACCACGTCGGTGGCGTCGATGACGTACCAGTCATGAGTCAGATCAGCTGGCTTCGGAGTGAAAGTTTTCACTGGATTACCTTTTCTATATTGTGTTCCGGGTCTCAGCTGCTTGGTGTGGCTTGGTCAGGGCCGCATCCAAGAGGCGTCGAACCTCATTATCCGTGGGCTCCCTGAAAGTCCTCGATGGCGAGTGGGATAGCGCTTTGAAGGACCCCTTAGGGAAACACAACAATCCACTAGTATATCGCCGGGCTTGACATAGGGCAACTGGGGACACTCCATTGGGTTTATGGCTTCTCTTCCCCTATTTATGGTTTCTCTCCCACCCACTTCGGCTAACCGACTCACCTACGGTGAGGCAATTCCCTGCCTTCTCTCAGCTATCGCTTCTTTCAGGCCTCGTCTACGGACAGTCCACTGGACTGTCCGCTTAACGACTCGGCTCGTCAGAGGGAGGTAAAGCGGGTCAGGAATTGAAGATTTGGGCGAAGCGTTGGGCACCGGGGGTGTCGAAGAGGGTTTCGAGCGGTACCACGTTGCCCTTGGCGTCGGCCAGTGGGATGCGCCAGTTCGGGTATTCGTTGTTGGTGCCCGGCTGGTTCTGCGCACGCTTCTCCCCCACCGCGTCGGTGATCGAGGCGGCGAGCAGCTTGCACGGCGAACCCTTCAGTGCGCGGTACAGCGCGTCGACGATATCCGCCTCGTGATCCTCACGATGTTCGGCAAAGTCGGCATCAAGATAACCCTGCTCGACCAGCATGGCCAGCATCGCATCCTGCTCGGCCTTGGCGGAGGCTTCGAATTCCTCGGCCGGGCCGGTCAGCAAGCCCAGACGCTCACGAATCTTGACGTGCTCGTATTCCAGGTAACCGGCGGCCGGCGGCAAATCGTGCGTATTCACGGAGGCCAATGCATACGGACGCCACTGGGAGGGGGCGCGGAACACGCCGTCGCACTGCTCGAACCATTCAACGGCGCAACCGAGAATACCGTGGCTCGACAGGGAATCGGCCACATGGTCCGGCACCACGCCGAGGTCCTCACCTACGACCACGCCGCCGGCACGAGAGGCCTCGATGGCCAGAACGCCCAGCATGATGTCTGAGTCGTAGTACACGTAAGCGCCATCCATAGCCGAACGGTTCTCGGGAATCCACCACAGGCGGAACAGACCAAGGATGTGATCGATGCGCACCGCACCGGCACGGGCGAACATGCCATGCACCATATTGCGGTAGGCCTCGTAGCCGGTGGTCTCCAGATTGATCGGGCTCAGCGGCGGCTGGCTCCAGTTCTGGCCTTGCTGGTTGAACATGTCCGGCGGTGCGCCGACCGTGGCCCCCTTGGCGAAGCGCTCGGGATTCCACCACACGTCAGCGCCGGAGGGGTGCACGCCGACGGCCATATCGGACATGATGCCGATATGCATGCCGGCGTCCTTGGCTGCCTGTTGGGCGGAGGACAGCTGCTCGGCGGCAATCCATTCCAGCCAGCGGTAGAAGTCCAAAGTGTCCGGGTACTGCTTGCGCAGATTGGCGATTTCCGGGGAGTTGCGATTGAACTTGCGCTCCCAGTTGCCCTCCTCGCCGTTGGGCGCCCCCCACTTGTCGTAGCACAGGCACCACGTGGCATACGCCTCCAAGTCGGAACCACAGTCCGCCTTGAATTGGTCGAATACGCTTTGGCGTTCGGCGGTACGGCCGGCCTTGAAGATAATCCACAGGGCGTGCATCTTGCTGCGCCACATGGCGTCACGGTCGATGAGCTGGGAATCACCGTTCAGCGGTTCGGTGTCGGCATGCAGTCCGTCGACGGCATTCTTGTCGCCCTCGCTGAGCGTGGCATATTCGGCGATCGCTCAGGACGGATGTACGTGAAGTTGATCAGGCGACGGCTTACCGGCAGATACGGCGACGGGGTGAGCGGGGACACCGGCTCGGCGGCATGCACCGGATTGATGAGCACGAAGTCGGCACCAGTCTTCTGCTTGGCGTCCACCAGCATGGTCTTCAGATCCTCGTAATCGCCCACGCCCCAGGAGTTGGAGGAGCGAATCGAGTACAGCTGGGCCATCCAGCCCCACAGACTGCCGCCCTTCATCGGGTCAAGCAGATCGACGCGATCAGGTGCACTGATCAAAGTGGCGTCTTGCACACGGTCGGCGACCTTGACGTGCAGCGTATGGTAACCAATCGGCAGATCGGCGGGAATGACCACAGCCGCATTCGAAATGAACGTACCATCCAAGTCGTAGGCCTGGGATCCATCTCCAGGACCAACTTCAATGGTGCCTTGATATGGCTCGCCATTCTCCAGCGTGATGCTCGCCGAAGGCACGTCCAGAATACCGGTGTTCACCAGCACCCGGTCCTCGCTACCGGCGATATGCAGCACGGTGGGTGCCACCAATCGGGCGTAACGCTCGTTCAGAATGCGTCGGATGGCGATGAGTTGGGCGCTCTCGCTGGAGGCGTCGATGCCCAGCGCTGCCAGCACCTCGATCAGGACGTCATCGTCTATCTCGTGGTAGTCATGGCTCATGCCCAAATAACTCGTGCCGACACCGACCAACTTGGCCAGTCGAATCAACGGACGGGCCAGACGCTCTTCACTCTCGGTAATCTCACTCATAGCCCCAGTCTAACGCCGTTTGATTGCGCCACACCGTAAGAAAAATGCCATGATTCCGCCAAATTATGTACTTTTTACCCTCACATAGTGAGATGTGAGCGCTCACAATGGTGGACAGGGGGTGATTGCCGGCCAAATTTGCGCGGCAAAACACAGCAATAGTGTGCTTAGCGGCGGCTTTCCACGGCGTGCCGCACCTCGGCCGAGGGTCGTTGGCCAATTTGGCAAGCATCGCTTCGGACGTATTGGGGTTCAGTGCCACGGCACGGCGGACCATCGAAGAAAGCACCGCCGGTGCTCCCTCTTCGGATTCGGTGCCAAGTACGCCCAAGAATTCCAATGTCTCCGCATCCGCAGTGGGGTCCTGCGCACCCTCAAGCCGCATCTTCCAGCTGGTGCGCTTGTTTTTCAACGCCGTATCCCGGACCGCAGGCACCGGGTCCTTGGTCAGGCGGCCGACCAGCCAATTCTTGTCATCCCCGTTGGCGGCCACGGCTTGACGCACGGACGGTTCGGGGTCTTCGGAGAGTTTGACCAATACGTTCGGGAACGGCATGGTGTCGGCGAGGAACACGCGATCGGCCACCGGGGTGTGCGGGTTGCCGGCCACAGCCTCCAAAAGTGCGGTGGCGCGGGAGAACGCCGCCTGATCGGCACGGTCAGGCAACGGCCGACGGGCGAATTCGGACAGTTCGGCCGGGTCGGTGGAATGGCGCAGACGCTCGTATGTAGCGGTCAGCGGTTCGAATCCACCGGAGCGGCGGACTCGGCTGCGGACTGCGCGCCTTGGTCCTGCTGCTGGGCGTCCGTGTCGGTTGCAGTCTCGGCCGCGGCCTCGGTTGCGGCCTCGGTGGGCTGGGTCTGCTGGCTGGTGGTGTTCTCGTCGGTCATGATGCCCAGCTTAGTCATACAGGCGTCACGCGAGCGGAACCGGAATGTTGACCATGTCAATCGGAGCCGGCACCACAGCGGCATTGAACGCTTCCCGCACACGCTCCTCGAATCGCGCGCAATCATCCTGCGGCACCACCGCGGTCAACTCGACGTTCACCGCATACGATTCATCCTCCTGACTGCCACCAAGCTGCGCCAGGATCTGCTGGAATCGGGCCAACTGCGGGTATTCGAGGCGAACCCGGTATCGCTTGGCGGTCATGATGCAGGCGGCGCGGGCGGCTTTCATCGCCAATGATGCGGCGGATGAGTACGCGCGGACCAGCCCACCGGAGCCCAGCAGAATACCACCGAAATATCTGGTGACGGCAACCACGCAATCGGTGGTGCCCGACTGCTTGAGTACGTCGAGAATCGGCTTGCCGGCGGTACCGGACGGCTCGCCGTCATCGCTCATGCGTTCGGACAGTCGCCCATCCGCGCCTCCGCACACGGCGGCATACGCCACGTGTCGGGCTTTCGGATGCTGCTCACGGATCGCAGCCACGAACGCGAGCGCCTCGTCGAGCGTATCGACATGGGCGGCGTCGCCGATAAATTCGGACTTTTTTTCGACGAGCGAATCGTGGGCAGGATCGTCGGGCGTGTTGAGAATCGTCTGCATGAGCGTGTTCCGGTGGTCGACTGGCTGGGTGTTCGATTGAGCGCGAGGCTAGGCAGGGCTATCAGCGTTCGGAGACGACGACGTTATAGTCTTCGCCGGCGAAGTAGGCGGTCAGGCAGGCGATCATCTGGCGGGTGAGCTCCTTGAACGCGCCGGTCGGCACGCCAGCCGACGTGCGGGGTCAGGACGATGCCGGGCACATGGCAGATGGCGTCGTCGGCGGTCAGCGGCTCATGGTCGAACACGTCGAGTGCGGCGGGAACATCGCCCTTTTGCAGTCGGGCAAGCAGCGCACCGGATTCGATGACTTCGGAGCGGGCGGTGTTGATGAACAGGGTGCCGGGCTTCACATGCGCAAGGTTCTCGGCGGTGACGATGCCGCGCGTGGCGTTGTTCAGCGGCAGATGGACGGAGATGACGTCGCTGGTTTCGATGAGCTTGTTGAGATCGTCGACCGGAGTGGCACCAGAGCGTTCGAAATGCTCGGGCGGCACATGCGAATTCCATGCGGCGACCTCCATGCCGAGGGCGCGGGCGATGCCGGCCACGGTGGAGCCGATGCCGCCCAGTCCGATGATGCCCATGCGACGGCCGGCGAGTTGCAGTCCATCGCCGCTGGCCCACGCCCAGTTGCCGGCCTTGACGTCCTTATCGAGTTGGCCAACGCGGCGGATGAGCTCGAACAGAAGGGCGAAGGTGTGCTCGGCCACGGCGTGATCGCCATAATGTTCGGCGTTGCAGACGCGGATCTTCAGCTCGCGCGCCTTATCGAGATTGAGGTAGCTGGCGACGCCGGTACCGCAGAACACGATGCACTTGACGTGCCCCTGCCCGCTGATGGTGCGCAGCAGATCGTCCGAAATGTGGTAGCCGCCCACCAGCAGGGCGTCGGCATCCTTCAGACGCTCGGCTATGGTCGCCTCGTCGGACGTGAATTCCTCGAACATACGCACGCGGGCAACGTCGTGGAGCGCGGGGAACTGGGCCTTGATGGGCTCGATCATCGAGTCAAGCACGGACGGCATCACGACGAGGGGCAGATCGGTGCGTTCGCTTTGGGTTTCGTAAATCTCGGTCATGGGCTCCACATTAGGAGGCCGGCGGGAAAAGCGTCACCTTGCGGCTTCCCCTCCTTGAGACCAAGCCGAGCAACTATTGCTTTGCCGCCTGCTCCTGCGTGATGTTCCATTCCTTGACGACGTTCTGGTCCGCGCCCATCGAATAGATGACATCCCAGATGCGTTGGCGTATCTGAGCGTCGTAGGCTTCGTCCCAACATGTGCCTATGGGATGGTCGCTGGATATCGGGCACCATTGGTAGTTGCCTTGATGCACGTTGGCGGTGGGCACCCAGTCGATGCGGTTGACGCGCCACGACCCCTTGACGCCCTTCTTGCCGGCGAACTGGATGCGTGCGGTCACACCCTGGTTGTTGACCAAGGTTTCCGGCGTGTTCGCCGACTCGGTGACGGCGTTGCCCAGACCGTAGATAATCCACGTGCCGTTATAGTTCTCGATGGGCTGCGCACAATGGCAGCCGGCACCGTAGATAACGTCGAAGGCACCAGTGTCGGCAAGCTCATGGGCTTCCGAAATCTGCCAGGAATCGGCGTAATCAAGGTATTCCTGCACCGAGTGCATGGCGATGGCCACCACATCGGCACCTTGCTCGCGGGCCTTGTTGGCCTTGTCTACCGCGCGCTGGATGTCGCTGCCGTGATTCGGGTCGCCGTCTTCGCGCAGACGATCCACCTGCCAGTCCTCGTCGGCGGTCATGCCGTTGAGGGAGACCGTGCCGGTGACCAGACCCAGCTTGCCGCCGCCGGTCGGGGAATCGATGACCAACGGTTTGGTGGAGTCGGCTTCGGTTTTGTACGAGCCGGTCTGGGCGATGCCATCGGCCTCAAGCGTGTCCCACAGACGGGCGATGCCATCCGCCCCCTGATCCCAGGAATGGTTGGTGGCGTGTGTGCAGGCGTTGTATCCCACGTTGCGGGCGGCATCCGCCACTTCCGGCGGAATGTTGAAGATCGGGTACGCGGCATATGGGCCGCCGCGCTGGGCGATCGGGGTTTCGAATTCGCACACGGCGATGTCCGAAGCCTGAATGTACTGCCTCATCGGCGCGAACAGCGGGTCGAAGTTGAGGCGGTGCCATCCGTGGCGTTGGGGTTCGGGCCTTGGAAATGGCTCCACAATCCCTCATGGAACAACAAATCGCCGTTGACCAGCATGGCGATGCAGTCCGTATCCGGGCAATCCGGTGAATTGCCGTGATGTTCGGTCACCGGTTTGGGCGTGTTCTTCGCTTTATTCAACGCGACGTCCGACACTCCGGCGCGTGCGGGGCCATTGCCGTCCGTGCGATGGGTTGCGAACCATGCGCCGATGCCCAGCGCAACGGCGAGCACGATCACGAACACGATAATCAGCGCCGCACGGTTGGTTCGTGTCGAGTTGGAGCGATGTTGCCCCTGCCCAGCGATATGGCTCATCTTTGCCCGCCCTTCGGAACTCTTCTTCTCTCTCTAGGGTACCGCCCATCTCGGTCAAGTACTGCGGGGAGGGAGGCGATGAGCAAGCGATTGGACAAGCAATATATAAACCGGTTAATCTTCAATCACCATTCACGAACACCACGCAAAAGTCTCACTTAGTGGACATTTTTCTTTCGTCGCTCGGACTTTTCCCGACGTGCCGCACTCGTTCGCCCACTAAAATGGCGGTTTGGAGGCGGACGGACAATGGCGTACCTCCGACTCCGCTTACCACAAGCGGAGACCGCCCGTCCTCGGTTATTTCAGGAGTTACTTAACCCGGAGTTTCCGGAAAACAAAAAAGTTCCGAGCTTTCACCCGGAACCTTAATCGGCGGAGTCAGAGGGATTCGAACCCTCGAGCCGTTTACACGACTAACACCTTAGCAGGGTGCCCCTATCGGCCACTCAGGCATGACTCCACGTTACGCAATAATGCGCAACAGCAAATTACTGTACCACGTCCTGCGGATACGGCGTGCCGAACGACACATTATTGAACGTCCGCGGGTGCGGCGTCGCCGGAGAACGTAACGATAACCGCGCAAATCACCAACGCCACACCGACGATTTCACCAACGCTGGGAATCTCGCCGAACGCCAGTCCCACGGCCACCGCCATGGCGGGATTGATGGATTGCATTACCGAAAATGCGCCGGATGTGGTGCGTCGCAGCGTGATCTGCTCCACCACATAGGGAATGAACGAGGCCATCAGGGAAATCACAAACAGCAGAGCCAGCAGCTTCAGCGAGCCGCCGGGCTCAAGCGCCCACGTGGCATCGGCCTTGGGGTGAACCACATGAGCCACAGCCGGCACGCCAAGGAACAGGGACTGGACCAGCCAGCCGATGGTCACGGCGATGCACAGATTATCCAGCGAATTGCCGCCAGCCGCCACGCGCCGGCCGGTGATGATATACATGCCCCACATCGACCCGCCGATCAAAATCGCAATCAGACCATACAAAAACGTGCCATTGCCGGACGGATTGGCCAATGATATGCCAGCTAACAGCACCACACCGACCGCCGCGATACCGATACCGACCCGCTCGCGCCAGCTTTTGCCGGTAATCACCGCCACCGAAAGCGGTCCCAAAAATTCGATAGACACGGCAATGCCCATATCCATATTGCTGATGGCCACATAAAACAGGGTATTCATCAGCACCAGCGAGCAGCCGAGCAGTACGACCAGCCCCCAGCTGCGGGCGTCGCGGTGAAACAGTTGCGCTCGCTTCGCCTTGTTCCAGGGCCTGCGCCACAGCAGCAACAGCACCGCCATGAATCCCACGCGATACCACACCGAGTACAGCGGATCGAGCTGGGTGAACGCAAGTTTGGCGACGGCCGTAGCCAAATAAATCACCAGTGCCTCACCAATCACGATAAGAACCACGGGAACACGGTTGAGGATACCGACCACTGCCTTCTTCATGAGGTTTACGCTACTCGGAGAGCCGGGACAGCGCGCATTGACTTGGAAGGCGTTACGGACAGTGACGCAATGTGGACGATTCCGTGGAATCGCACCCACCATGCGAAACAGCCGCACAGTGCGTAAACCCTTGGAATTCCGGCGATATTCGGCATTATGACAATGAGCGCCGCGTCATGCGCGCCACATAGTGAGCATGACCTCGTTCGGCATTCCTACAATGGTGGCATGAGCACCGCACCGAGACTTGAGGCCGCCAAACGCGATTGGGGCCACGACGAGACCGGATGCACCGTGCTGCATATCGACATGGATGCCTTCTATGCCTCATTGGAGGTGGCGCGCAACCCCGGGCTCAAAGGCAAGCCGGTAATCATCGGCACCGGGCCGCGCGCGGTGGTGTCCGCCGCGAGCTACGAAGCCCGGAAATACGGCATCAATTCGGCGATGCCGGCCGCGCGCGCCCATCGGTTGTGCCCGAACGGCATTTTTCTGCCAGTGGATATGGCGTATTACCGCATGATGTCGCACCGAATCATGCATGAGGTGTTTTTGACCGTCACCGACCGGTTCGAGCAGGTTTCGGTGGACGAGGGCTATATGGATGTGTCCGCCGCACTGCTGGAGTGGGGGCGGCCGAGCGCGATCGGCGCGTGGATTCGCGCTCAGGTGGCCGAGCGCTTCCACGTGACGTGTTCAGTGGGTATCGCCTGTAACAAACTGGTGTCCAAAATGGCCTCGACCAATGCCAAGCCGGACGGCATGCTGCTGATTCCCGCGGCCCGCTCGGCCGAATTCGTGCAGATGATGCCATTGCGTGGTATTCCGGGAATCGGGCCGTCTTTGGAGAAGCGGCTTAATGCTTGGGGCGTGCATTCGGTGGCTGAATTGGCTCAGCTGGATGAGGCTGCATTGACTCGTGCCACTGGCTCCCCGGCTGCGGCACGTGGATTATGGGCGGCCTCGCACGGGTTGGATTCCCGCGAAATTACCACGGTACGCGAGGAGAAATCCATTGGGTCCGAGGAAACCTTGGCCGAGGATACACGCGATATGCGCGTGGTGTGTGGGCTACTGCGTTCGGCCTGCGACGAAGTAACCAGCACGCTGCGGCGCAAGGGGCTGGTGGCGCGCACGCTGACGGTGAAGTTGCGGTTCGCCGACCTGAGCTATCAGACCCGGTCTTTTACGATGGAGCGGCCGACCGATACGGCCGGCGTGCTGTACCCGGAATGCGTGCGGCAGCTGAAAGTCATGCTGGGGCTACCGGCCTCGGCGGAGTCTGCCACTCCCCTGCCCAAAACTATTCGCTTGGCCGGTATGAGCACGTCTTCGCTCAGTAAGGCGGCGGCTACGGCCGTGCAGCCTTCACTGGATGACATGCTCGAAGAGGCCGACAATGCCCGCGGCCAGACCTCACAGGCGCGTTTGCATGATGCCGAGGCCGCACTGGACGCTGTGCGCCGCAAATTCGGCAACAAGGCCGCCCAGTTTGGGGCGTGAACGGCTCAACGCCACTTACGATCTCATTACGCCGTGAGACGTTCGCAGGCGGAGCGGATGGCCTCGTCGGTGGCGGTGGCGGAGAAACGCAGGTAGGCGGGAGCGCCGTAGAATTCGCCGGGGGCTGGGGATGATGCCGATTTTGGCGAGCTCGGCCATATCGGCCCAGCAGTCGCCGGACTTGGCCTTGACCCATACGTACAGCGCGCCGGAGGGCATTTGTGCCGAATAGCCATATGCCTTCAGTGCGTCAACCAGCGCGGATAGACGGCGACGGTAACGCCCCCATTGCTCGTGCACAGCGGCTGTGTCCTTCAGACCTGCGGCCATGGCGGCCTGCACCGGGCCGGGGATAATCTGGCCGATCTGCTTGCGGTATTCGGCCATTTCCTTGACCAGCCGGCAATCGCCGGCAATCAGAGCCGTACGGTAGCCGGCCATGTTGGACTGCTTGGACAGCGAGTAGAGCACCAGGATGCCAGCTGCCGAACCTTCACACACATGTGGATTCAGGGCACATGGCGTGGCGGAGAGACTGAATGCGGTATCGGAGGCGGGCTCGTTGGATTCGGCCACCGGTGCGGCAGGCACAGACGCAGCAGATGCAGACGCGGCAGGCGCATAGGACGCGGCTGTATTGCGGCGCACCGAACGCCAGTCCATTAACGCATAGCATTCGTCGGAGAGCACCACGGCACCGATGCGACGGGCAGCAGCCACGATGTCGGTCAGCCAGTCAGCGGAGATGACCTCGCCGGAGGGATTACACGGCGAGTTGATCCAGATGGCCTTGACGTTCGGAATATTCACCCAGGAATCGACGTCGGTCACATCATCGACTTTGACCACGGTGGCGCCGGCAAGTTGGGTACCGATTTCGTAAGTCGGGTAGGAGACGGCCGGTTGGACGACCACATCGCCTTCGCCAAGGTGCAGCAGGCTGGCCATCAGCGCCACGGCCTCCTTGGAACCCACGGTGGGTACGGCGGCAGCGTTGATGGATTTCAGATCCACCCCGCGCAGTTCGCGGAACCATGCATCGATAGCGGCCTTAAGGTCGGCGGTGCCGGCGGTGACCGGATATCCATGGGCGTTGGGGGCGTCTGCGCCGGCAACCAGCGCCTGCTGGACACTGCTCGGCACCGGGTCCACGGGTGAGCCTACGGACAGGTCGATCATGCCACCCGGCACGGTTTTGGCGGTGGTTTTGAAGCCGGCGATACGAGACCAGTCGTATGGCGACGAATATGCGTGGAAGCCCATGAGAACCCCTTTCTTGGACGGTATGTTCCTAAGATACGACGAACCCTCGGCCGTGATAGACCGAGGGTTCAATCCGAACTATGCGCTGTGTGCAGCGCTTATCCGCAAATCAGCTTACTGGTTCTGCGGCGGCAGCGCGGCGACCTGTTCCGGGTCTTTGCCGATTGGGCCATTGGCGGAAGCGCCGCCCAAATCGCCGACTTCAGCGAAGAAGTTGATAGCGGCATCCTTGTACCAAGCCCACTCGTCCGGCAGATCATCCTCATAGAAGATGGCCTCGGTGGGGCACACCGGTTCGCATGCACCGCAGTCGACGCACTCGTTGGGGTTGATGTACAGCGAGCGGGAACCCTCGTAGATGCAGTCGACGGGGCACTCGTCCACGCAAGCCTTGTCCTTGACATCCACGCAAGGCTGAGCGATCACATATGGCATGGAATCCTCCTTAACAGATACTGGTACGAGGGTACGCGCCCGTTGGGACGCTCCTCGCTCTCAGCCGTTAACGGCCTTATCGGTTTCGGCGGACAGCGTTTCGGTCAGGTCGCCCTTGCCGAGGCGCGCATGCCAGTAGCCGTAGCCGAAGTAGATGGCGACGCCGACCACGAGCCACACCACGAAACGAATCCAGGTGAGTACGGACAGGTTGAGCATCAACCAGAAGTTGGCCACGGCGATGAGGATCGGAATCCACGGGTTGCCGGGCATCTTGAAGGCACGCGGCAGGTCGGGGCGCTTCTTGCGCATAATCGGGATGGAGATGGCCACCAGCGTGAAGGCGGACAGGGTGCCGATGTTGACCATGTCGGAGAGCACGCCGATGTCGAAGAAGGCGGCCACGAGCGCCACCACCGCGCCGACGACGATCTGCAGAGCGGCCGGGGTGCCATGCTTGCCGGTCTTGGACAGACCGCGCGGCAGCAGACCATCGCGGCTCATGGCGAAGACGATACGGGTCAGGCCGAGCAACAGCACCATAACCACGGTGGCCAGGCCCAGCACGATGCCGAAGCTGATGATCTTGGCGGCCCAGTCGGCGCCCACCAGTTCGAGGCGGTGGCCAGCGAGGGGCTGTCTTGCTTGGCGAGATCGGCATAGGAGACCATGCCGGTGGTCACCACGGCCACGAGCATGTACATGACGATGATGAGCAGCATGCCCACGCCGATGCCGAGCGGCACGTTCTTGTGCGGGTTCTTGGTCTCCTCAGAGGCGGTGGCCACCACGTCGAATCCGATGAACGCGAAGAACACGAGCGCCGCGCCCGAGAGGATGCCAGGAACGCCGTACACGGATGGGGTCATGCCGGTGGCGAACTGCCACAACGGCTGGGTCATCACGCCGGTGACGGCGGAGGAGCCTTCCACGGTGGAGGCCGGCTGGCTCGGCGGAATGAACGGGGTGAAGTTGGAGGCCTTGACGTAGAAGAAGCCGACGATCACCACAAAGAACACGATGGCGATCTTGAGCACGGTCATAGCACCGTCCACGCGGGCGCCGATCTTGGTGCCGAATACGAGCAGCGTGGTAAAGAACGCCACGATGATAATCGGGGCGATATCGATGTGGAAGGAGCCGAACGTCAGGTTGGTGTTGGCGTTCCAGCCCATCAGGCGCATGAAATCGTTGAGGTATACGCCCCAATATTTGGAAATCACGGAGCCGGCCATCAGCATTTCCAGGATCAGATCCCAGCCGATGATCCAGGCCATGATCTCGCCGACCGTGGTGTAGGTGAAGGTGTAGGCGGAGCCGGCCACCGGAATCATCGAAGCGAATTCGGCGTAGCACATCACGGCTGCGCCGCACACGATGCCGGCGATCAGGAAGCTGATGATCACGGCCGGGCCGGCGTGGAAGGCGGCGGCCTGCGCGCCCACCGAGAAGATGCCGGCGCCCACGGCTACGGCCACACCCATGATTGACAGATCCCACCAAGTCAGGTTGCGCTTGAGCTTGCGGCCCTCTTCACCGGTTTCGGCAATGGTCTGTTCGACGGATTTTGTACGGAACAGTTGCATAGTGCTCTTCTTTTTTCTCTGTTGTTTGCGCACCGAATGCGCACAATACCGACAATCGAGTATAGAAGAGCCCGCGTGTCTTGTCTATTAATAAGACTCAGAGTCCGCAATATATGGGATTAATAACCCACTCCATCAATCAATAGCGCGATTACAGCACACCGACGCAGACCGGTTCGGGCACCAAGTCCACTCCGAACGCGCTCTTGACTGCCTGCTGAACCGCACGCGCCAAAGCTGCGATATCGGCCGCGCTCGCTCCCCCACGATTGGTCAAGGCCAGCGTGTGCTGCGTGGATAGACTGGCCGGCGCGTCCGCATCGACCTTATATCCCTTATGGCAGCCGGCATGGTCGATGAGCCAGGCGGCGGACGTCTTGGTGCCGGGAGTGCCGTCAGGCAGAGTCGCGTCGAACTTCGGCGCATCTTCGGGCAGGGCCGCCGCTTGGTCGGCGGTCAGAATCGGATTCATAAAGAACGAGCCGCAGCTGTGGCGATTGTAGTCGGGAGCAGGCAGACCGTCATCGCCAACGGGAATGCCGGCGGCCTCATTGAGGGAGGCCAGACGCTCCAGATCGGTCAGGATATTGGCCTCGCGCTTGGCGGTGGCCATGTCAGGCAAGGCGTAGCGAGTAGGGTCCTCGAGCATGCCCTTGGCGGCACGTACTGCGAGCACGGCTTTGCGGATGTCGGCGGTGGCCATACGGTCGCCCACTTCGACGCCAAGCGCTTTGGCAAGCTGTCCGTAACCTACCGTGCCTTCGGCCGAGTGGGTCAGGGCAAAGGTGACGGAAAGCACCACGTAACGTGGCGTCGGGAAGAATCGGCCGGCCGGCCGGCCGGGGCCGGCGTACATGCTGGTCTTCAGTGCGGAGTATCGATAGCCGAATCGAAGATCGGCGGGTGTGAGGTCGCGCGTTGTTTTGGTGTCTCGATCCCAGACTTCCACCGATTCGACCGAAGTGGCGACTTCCTGCCCGTAGGCACCGATGTTCTGCACCACGGAAGCGCCGACTGTGCCGGGAATGCCGGACAGTCCCTCGACGCCCTCGAGCCCGAGCTCTACGGTGAAGGCCACGAAATCATCCCAATTGGCACCGGCCTCGGCATTGACATGCACGGTGCGATCCTCGCCCTCTACCGGTGCAGCCTCGTCCGGCACAGTGATGAGGCGTCGGGCGTCTCGAACCACCACGCCGTCAAAAGGCTTATCGGAAACAAGCAGGTTGGAGCCGCCACCGACGACGACCAAGGGCAGGCCTTTGGAATCGGCTTCCTCCACGGCTTCGATGAGTCCCACGCGCGTGGTCGGCTCGATGAAATGGGCGATGGGGCCGCCCACGCCCATGGTGGTGATGTCTGCAAAGCTTGTCATGGCTTACTATCTTAGTGGCGCAGGTGCGATATCGAGGCAATCATCGGCTGAAACGGCAGAACGCCCGCGTCTGAACGAAGGTGGCGCGGGATTTCTGCCGTTTTGGCGGCCCGAAACGACAGAACGCCCGCGAGGGGTTCGTTCAGACGCGGGATTTCTGCCGTTTCTCACGCGATGCGGATACTGATTCCGCACCCTGCCACTCGCCTCCGGAGGCAATACGCAAAAACCCGGCCGAATGGGCCGGGTTTTGTAAAGCTGTGATACTTGCGATCAACGAGTCTCGCGGTGCACGGTCTGCTTGCCGCAGCGCGGGCAGAACTTCTTGAGCTCAAGACGGTCGGGCGTGTTACGACGGTTCTTAGTCGTAATGTAGTTACGCTCCTTGCACTCGGTGCAGGCCAGCGTGATGCCCGGACGGATGTCGGCGCTCTTAGCCATTGTCATTCACCTCTGTGTTCTTAGGTATAGTGCGCGCCCACCGGTTAGCGGGCGCGATTTGTAGCGAGGAAGAGGCTCGGAACTCTTGACCTTACGATTATGAGTCGTACGCTCTAGCCAGCTGAGCTACCCCCGCCAGAGAGCCCCCGAGTGAGAATTGGACTCACGACCTCTTCCTTACCCAAGGAAGTGCTCTACCACTGAGCTATCGGGGCGATAATGTGCGCACGGCTTAGGGCCGTTGAACGGCTTGCACAACAATACACGCAATCGCGTATTACGCAAATCGACGGGTGTGCGAGGAAGTATTCGGGTGCTCTAAGTTGTACACATGAGCGCAATATTGGCTATTTTGCGCTCATGTGGCATTCGGATGTGCCACGTAATCGCATTTTCGTGTTTTTATGCGCTGTTGTGGCACGAAAATTGTGGGAATTCGGTCGTCTCGGAATATGTGCCATGCCACGCCACTGCAAAAACAGTGAATGTGCACGATTGTGCACATATTTGGACCGCTGCGTATATGCATGTGGGTGCGGATAACAAAAGGGTTTTGACAAAAGCCAAAACCCTGATGGCGGAGGATACGAGATTCGAACTCGTGAGGCTGTTACACCAACACGCTTTCCAAGCGTGCGCCATAGACCACTAGGCGAATCCTCCATGCACTGCAGTGCTTGCTAGAAGTAAGCTCCGTAGGCAACTCGAATAAGCTACCACAGCTTTCGGATAAATGCACATTCAGTGCCGGCTGCGGCGTGTCGCTTTGTGGACAAGGACCACCAATGAGTGCCTGCGCTGATGTGCAGGTCGTTCGTACGGCGTGTGCAACAGGTGATCTCACCGGGGGATGAACCAGTGCAAATCAAAGCGACTCAAGGCAAGTCAGCAAACCCGAGGCAAACCAGAATGAACATGCGCATGCCATCGCGTGAATTATTGCCAGCCTCTTGCCGTGATGCAACATAGTGATTTTAGGCTATGAACCTTGGTGAAACAGTTGGTCATGCAATATGAGGGATGGGGAGTGGCCAGTCGCGGGGAGTTCATAATTCGGGAAGTCTCCCATCTGTGAGCGGGACAATATCGAATATTGAGACAATCTGCGGTAATAATTGATCGAAAAACAGTGCCTAATACCTCTTAAATCCTAAAAAATCAAGACTGTTCCTCAAAAAAGTTTTTCTTTATATTGAGTAGTTGGTTTTTGATTACTTAGCCGCGCAGAGAGAGGGATAGGCATGGTTCGTCGCGCCCAGGCTGCTCTTCGGTCCGTTGAACACACCAGCGTGAGGCAGCTGCGAGTTCTGGCTGCGATTGTATTTCTGTTCGCCATGGTCATCGCCACTGTGGCTCCTGCAGTCACGGCTCCGATGGCCTTCGCCGACAGCAGCACCAGCTCGTCCAGTTCATCAAGCTCGTCCAGCGTTGACTACGCCACCTGGGCCGAAGTCTCCAAGGCGATGGACAAGCAGCTGAACAGCGGTCTTAAGACGTACAAGGATGGCAACACCGCTGGCGCCACCTCCGATTTCATGGGCGCGTACAACAAGATTTACGTGGCCTCCAACTTCACCGCGGTCGTGCACGACACCATTGGCGCGGACAAGCAGCTCGCCCAACAGCAGGCATTCCAAAGCGTTCAGAATCTTTCCTACACGCCTGGCAACGACGATCAACTGACTCAGCAGATTGATGCGTTGACCGCCGATCTTGACGCCACGGCCCAGCAGCTCGACACCAACGCCGATCTCGCCAAGCCGAAGGCGTACGCCGAAGCGCTGCAGGCGCAGCTGGCCAAAGAGCGCAAGGAGCTCGACGCCAAGAAAAAGAAGAACCCAGGCAAGGGCAATCGTTCATGGACCGACGTGGCCAACGAAATGACCCCGATTCTCGACAATGCATACAAAGCTTACGAAAAGGGTGATGGTGCCAAGGGCGCCACGCTCGTGAACAACGCGTACTACCAGTATTACGAGAAGCTCGGCTTCGAAAAGAACGTGATGAACGCCATCAGCGGCAACCGCGTCTCGCAGGTGGAATACCAGTTCAAGATGTGCCGCAAGTCCATGAACGCCGGCGCATCCCTGAAAGACACCAAGAAGCTGATCGACGACCTCAAGGCCATGCTGATCAAGGACGCCGGCATTCTTGATGGTGGTGCCGCCGATAAGGAAGACGGTTTCACCAAGCTGGTCACCAGCTCCTCCGGCCAGGCGTTCCTCGTGCTTATCCGTGAGGGTCTTGAAGCTCTGCTGGTGGTTGCAGCCATCGTCGCCTACTTGGTCAAGTCCGATAACAAGCGCTTCGTCAAGTGGATTTACTTGGGTGTGCTCGTCGGTCTGCTCGGCGCCGGCTTGGTGGCTGTGATCTTCGTGTTCGCCTTCGGCGGCTCCGGCCCGATTCAGGAGATCATGGAAGGCACCTGCGCACTGATCGCCATGGGCATGCTGCTGTGGACGAGTAACTGGATGCTGAACAAGTCCAGCGTGGAAGCGTGGAACCGTTACATTCGCAAGAAGACCGAGGCTGCTGTGCTGATGCCGAAGCCGCCGCAAGTGCCGACAACGTGACGTTGAAAACCGTGGTCTCGCTGGCTATGCTGAGCTTCCTCGCCGTGTTCCGTGAAGGCGCTGAAACCGTGATCTTCTACGAGTCCATCTACACGATGAGCCGCGATACTCGCGGTATGTGGATCGGTGGTCTGACCGCCGCGGTGGTGCTTGTCGGCATCTTCCTGCTCTTCCGCTTCACCTCCGTGAAGATTCCGATTGGTCCGTTCTTCCTGGTCACTTCGATTCTGATGTCTGTGCTGGTGGTGGTGTTCGCCGGCGGCGGCGTCCACTCGCTGATCGAGGGCGACTTGCTGCCCGCCTTCTACCTGAACGGTGTGCCGACGAACGATTGGCTTGGCCTCTACCCGTACGTCGAATGCCTAGTGGCGCAGGCCATCGCAGCCGTTGCGGTTATCGCGCTGTTCGTGGTCGGCTTCATCAAGCAGCGCAAGCTGAAGGCGCAGGCTACTGTCGAGGTCCCGGCCGTGAAGGCGTAGCCCGTCTAGCTCGTCCGTTTCCTCCCATAACTGCAGACAACTGACAGACTTGCGGCACGGCCTCGGATCGATGCCAATTCCTCCAGCCCACGCCGCACTTATCTCATAACTGAATAATTGCAATTATCTAAGCGTGAATCCTAATTCACCAGAGATAGAGAAAAGGAATAACAATGATGAAGAACAAGAAACTGGCCGCTCTGCTCGGCCTGCTGCTCGCCGGTTCCATGACCGTGTCCATGGCTGCCTGCGGTTCCACCAACTCCGCATCCGACACTAAGGCTGACTCCTCCTCCCAGTCTTCCGACTCCTCTTCCTCCGATTCTTCCTCCGATTCCGGCGCCGGTTTCGAAGAGGTTCCGGTTGGCCCGTCCGGTACTGCTGAAGAGCAGGATCAGGACGCCGGCCCGCTGACCGTGGGCGCTGTGTACTTCCAGCCGATCGATATGGAGCCGTCTTCCATGGGCCTGAAGGCTGCTGACGCTTCCTTCCACCTCGAGGCCGACATCCATGCCAACCAGAAGGGCACCGAGCTCGGCTACGGCAAGGGCGACTTCGTGCCGGATCTGACCGTGAACTACACCATCATCGATAAGTCCACCGGCAAGGAAGTCGAGGGCGGCACCGCCACCTCCGGTACCTTCATGCAGATGAACGCTTCCGATGGCCCGCACTACGGCGCCAACGTCAAGCTCGACAAGGCTGGCACCTACCAGCTGAAGCTCTCCATCGAATCCCCGGCCTCCAAGGGTTGGATGCTGCACGTTGACCCGGAGACCGGCGTCAAGGGCCACTTCTGGACCGAGCCGATCGAGGTCACCTTCGACAACTGGGATTACACTCCTCGCCAGTGGTGATTGACTAAGCAGAAAGCCCCCTCGTCAGAGGGGGCTTTACGCCGCTTTAGGGAGATAATTCTTAGGACGGTCTAAAACTCCCCTCAGTCCGCTTCGCGGACAGCTCCCCTCAGAGAGGGGAGCCTAAGGTGAACAGAGAAAGGACGCGAATGCTTGAACAATTCGTGGCAGTGATGCCGGGCACTTTGGCCCCCGCATTGCTGGTGATGAGCCTGAGCGTGATGCTCACGGTCGGCGAGGGGCGAGATAAGCCGATAAGCTCGCATTGGCGTCTCATCGGCCTGATCGTCGGTCTGATCGCCGCCATCGTATTCGCCGGCCTGCGCGCCTCGGCCGTGATCAATCAGCGCACGTTCGTCAACTACCCGGTGTTGTGGTGCGCGATCATTGCCGACATCCTGACCATCGTCGTGGTGGTGTTCGCACGCCGCATCACCACCAATTGGCAGCAGCACAAGGTGTTCATGCACATCGCTAACGCCGTGGCCGCCATCGACATCGCACTCACCCTGTTCTACGCGCTGCCGGACGTGATTCTGCAGCTCACCATCTGGGTGGAACCAGGGGAGACCGCATTCACTTCGGCCATGCTGCTGCGCGCTCTTGGTTTCCTGCTTGGCGTGGCCATGTCCATTATTGTGGTCGCCATCTTCCGCACGATGCGCACCACTGCCGTGCGCTGGGCGTTCACCGTGGCCGTCGCGGCCATGATGGTGATTCTGCTGATTCAACACTTCACTGGTCTTGCCCAGATTCTGCAGGCGCGAGGCTTCCCGATGAACCATACGATGTTCGTGGCGCTGGCTTGGTCCATCAACCAGAACTCCACGATGATTATGGCGCAGGCGCTGGTGTTCCTGATTCCCGCCGTGGCCTCCATCGTGGCCGGTTTCCGTATGAAAACCCATGATGTGCCGGGAGCCAACGAGGCCACGTTGCGCCGGCATAAGGTATTCCGCCGCCACGCCATCGCCGCTGCCGTGTGGAGCCTTATCGCAGCCATCGGCGTCACCGCAACCCTGACCGTGGGCGTTGCCGCGACCCATCAGACCATCACCCTTTCGCCGCCGGAAGCCTACTCGCTCAAGGACGGCGTGGCCACCATCCCCTTCAGCCAGGTCGAGGACGGCCACCTGCACCGCTTCGAATACAAGGCCAAGGACGGCACCGTCATGCGCTTCATCATCATCCGAAAGAACGGTGGCGCGTACGGCATCGGCCTGGACGCCTGCGAGAACTGCGGCGACGCTGGCTACTACGAGAAGGACGGCAAGATCATCTGCAAGAAGTGCGAGGTGGCCATCAACCTGGCGACCATCGGCTTCAAGGGTGGCTGCAACCCGATACCATTCCCGTACAAGACCGGCCACGGCAAGATCACCATTCAAACTACGGATCTGGACGCGCTGAGCGCCCACTTCCGGTGAGTCAGGCAGGAGACAAGAATCATGTTCTTTCTGCGCATGATTACTCGCTCGTTCACCCGACAGCTGCGCCGGCGCCTGCTTATCGCGCTGACCGTATGCCTGTCGGCGACCGTGTCCGTATCGATGCTGGGCGTCGTGTTCGACGTGGGCGACAAGCTCAACGCCGAGCTGTCCACCTACGGTTCGAACATCACCGTGCAGCCCAAGGCGGATGCGGTCGTTTCCGACCTGTACAACACCGAGTCGGGCGGCGCGACGTCCACCAGCGACCCGACCGCTTTTCTGAAGGAGTCGGACGCGGCCAAGATCAAGACGATCTTCTGGTCGTTCAACATCACCAGCTTCGCGCCGCAGCTCAACATCCACGCCACGGTGAACGGTACCAACGTGCCGGTCGTCGGCACGTGGTTCAACAAGAACCTCAAGATCTCCACCGGCGAGACTACCGTCGTGGGCGTGGAAGGCATGCGCTCGTGGTGGCAGCTGGACGGCAAGTGGCCCAAAGACGATTCCGACCAGGGCGTGATCGGCAAGACGCTGGCCTCCGAACTCGGCGTGACCACCGGCGACACCATCACCCTCAACAAAACCACCGCCTCAGGCAAGAAGAACGAGCAGAAAATCAAGCTCACCGGTGTCTACGATTCCGGCGACGAGGACAACGGCTCGCTCTACATCGCCTCCTCCACGGCCCAGGTACTCGCCGACCTGCCCGATTCGGTCGACAAAATCGAGGTCAAGGCCCTGACCACGCCGGAGAACGACCTGGCCCGTAAGGCCGCCGCGAACCCGGCCGCGCTGAGCCAGGAGGAATGGGAGACCTGGTACTGCACCGCCTACCCGAGCTCGATCGCCTATCAGATCGAAGAGGTGATTCCGGGCGCGGTGGCCAAGCAGGTGCGTCAGGTGGCCGCGTTGCAGGGCAATGTGCTGCAAAAGACGCAGGCCGTGATGATTCTGATGACCGTGCTGAGCCTGATCGCCGCAGCCGTGGCCGTGGCCAACCTGATGGTCGCCTCGATCGGCGAACGGTCGGGCGAGCTGGCGTTGCTCAAGGCGCTCGGTGCCACCGATGCCGCGGTATCCCGCCTGATGCTGGCCGAAACGGCGGCAATCTCGCTGCTGGGCGCGATTGTGGGCGCGCTGCTCGGTTCCGGCGTGGCCCAGCTGATAGGCCGGGTGGTGTTCGGTTCCGGCATTACGATGCGGCCGATGGTGTTCGTGCTGGTGTTCGTGCTGCTGGCTGTCACCGTGCTGCTGGCGTCCGCCTCATCGATTCGTTCGATTCTGAATCTCAAGCCCGCGGAGGTGCTCCATGGTCGCTGAGTTTATCTACGTAGGTGTGGAAGGAGGGAACCGATGACCAACACCGGTATGTTCTTCAGAATGCTGTTCAGCGCCGTGTTCCGTCGGCGTTCGCGCGCGGTGATGGCTGTGGTGGCGTCGCTGGTCGGCGCAGCCACACTGTTCTGTCTGGCGATGATCTGCCTCGCTGTGCCGCAGCAGATGAACGAGGAGATGCGTGCGTACGGCGCGAACCTGATTGTCACGCCCACCGAATCGACCAATGCTGACGGCAAGGCCGGCATCGACAAGGCGATGGTGCAGCACACCACTGAAATGGTCAAGGCCAAGGGTTCCGCGAAATACGCCACCTACCGCTACGAGAACGTGCGCGTCAACGCCTCGCCGTACGTGATGGCCGGCGTGAATGCGGCGCAGGTCAAGAACCTCAACCATCACTGGGTGGTCGACGGCTCGTGGCCGACCGACGGCAAGGTGCTGGTCGGACGCGACATCGCCGACGCCATCGGCCTGAGAATCGGCTCCGCCATCACCATCGGCTACCGTGCATCCGATAACGCCAGCACCAACGGCACTTCGTCGAACTCCTCGATCGACCAGCAAACCAAAGACGGCCGTGTCTCCAGTGACATCATGGACACCTCCGGTACCGAATTCCGCGTGGCCGGCATCGTGGACACCGGCGGCAGCGAAGACTCGATCATCTACGCCACCAACGCCGACGTCAACAAGCTCACCGGCATCACGCGCGGCGTGGACGTCATCGAGTATTCGGCCGGCGCCAGCGACCTCGCAGGCCTGGTGTCCAGCATCAACGACATGACCTCCATGCACGTCAAGGCACAGCAGGTCACCAAGATCACCGCCTCCGACACCCGCATCATCACCATGCTGCAGACGCTGTTCTGGATCGTCTCGCTGGTGGTGCTGGTGCTGACGCTCGTCGGCGTCGGCACCACAATCAGCTCGATCGTCTCGCAGCGACGCAACGAGATTGGCCTGCGCAAGGCCCTCGGTGCCAGCTCGCGTGCCATCGGCACCGAGTTCTACATCGAATCGTCGCTCTACGGCCTGATTGGCGGCCTCATCGGCACCGCAATCGGCTACGGACTCGCCGGTTGGCTGTGCATGGCGGTGTTCGAACGCTCCATCGGATTCAACTGGTGGCTGGCGCTGATTTCCGTGCTGTTCAGCGCGCTGATCGCCATCGTCGCCTCCATCCCGCCCGTCCACCGCGCCACCCGCATCGACCCCGCCGTCGTGCTTCGCGAAGAATAAAGAAAGAGAAACGTCATGCTACTTGAACTCGACCACATCTCGAAGATCTACGGCGACCTGCATGCCGTGGACGACCTCAATCTGACCGTGCCGGAAGGCGAATGGCTCGCCATCGTCGGCTCATCCGGTTCAGGCAAGACCACGCTGATGAACATGATTGGCTGCATGGACACGCCCTCCAAGGGCTCCGTGAAGCTGGAAGGCCGCAAGCTGGAGGACCTGAACGCCACGCAGCTGGCCGACGTGCGCAAGAACCTCATCGGACTGGTGTTCCAGAAGTTTTATCTGGTGCCGCACCTGACCGCCGTGGAAAACGTGATGGTGGCCCAGTACTACCATTCGGTGGTCGATGAGAAGCAGGCCATGGAGGCGCTGGAAAAGGTCGGCCTGAAGGACCGCGCCCACCACCTGCCCGGCCAGCTCTCCGGCGGCGAGCAGCAGCGCGTGTGCGTGGCCCGCGCGCTGATCAACGACCCGAAGCTGATTCTGGCCGATGAGCCCACCGGCAACCTCGACGAGAAGAACGAGAAAATCGTGCTCGACCTGTTCCGCAAGCTGCACGAGCAGGGCACCACGATTATCGTGGTCACCCACGATGCGCTGGTCGCCAGCTGCGCGCAGCGCGAGATCATGCTCAACCATGGCGTGCTCGTCGGTGAGAAGTGGAATGACGAGGATGCGCGCAAGGCCTACGAGGCGGCCGGCGGCAAGCCCGCCTCCACGGGTGCACAGGTCGAGGGCGCGCAGAACGGCGAGACCGCCATTGGTTTCACTGACCCCACCAAGGCCGCGAAAACCGGCGGCGAGGAGTAGGGCCGTCAGGGGCATCGAGCAGTATGTGAGGAATACATGGCAAGCTGATGGTCTCTCCCCCAGTCAGCTTCGCTGACAGCCCCCCCTCGTCAGAGGGGGGCTTAAGGAGCGTGAATATGACCGAAAAGAGTACGTTGAAGAAATCCGCGACATTGGCGGCGGCCGGACTGGTCGTGGCTGGCGCGCTGCTGGCCGGATGCGGCGAATCCAAGGCCGCGCCGATGGACGATGCGTACGCCGGCAACTCGGGCGAGACCGAGAAGTCGCAGGAAGAGCAGTCGCAATCCCAGTCGAACGGCTCCGATAGCTCCGACGGCTCCGATTCCAGCTCGTCGCACAACGACCCGTCCACCACCACGTCCGACAAGAAGGACACCGGCAACTACAAGGACGGCAACTACTCGATCAACGGCCAGTACGGCCCGGTAGGCGAGGATTCCATCGACGTCCATCTGACCATCAAGGACGGCAACGTCGAGACCGTCAATATCATTGGGCACCCGTTCACCACGATTTCCAAGAACCATCAGGACGACTTCGCCAAAGCCATTAACGGCGTGGTGGACGGCAAACCTCTGAAGGGTCTCAAAGTGGACAAGGTCGCCGGCGCCAGCTGGACCTCCGACGCCTTCAACAAAGCCCTCGAAGTCGCCCGCCAGGAGGCTTCGATTCAGGAGTAAGACCGCTACTTCAGCAATGCTGGCCACAGCAGATCGGCCATGCGCGAGGCCCAGGCGGTGTCGTCGTCCATTGCTTTGCCCTCGATGGCCTCATACGCCACCAAAGATCCGATAATCGTGGACAACAGCAACTTCTCGTCAACGTCCTCGCGAAACACGCCCTGCGCGACTCCCTGCTTGAGGAACGCCCCCACACGCTCCAGCCACGGGGTCACCACTTGGTCGACGATGTGCTGGAAGAACTCGGCCTCGCTGGACAATACAATGCCCACGCGCTTGACGTCGATGTCGTTGTCGCGCACCCAATCGACCAATCGCTGCAATAGTTGCGTGAAATGCTCACGCGTGGGGCTGGGCACTGGGTCGGAATCCGGGATGGCCAGATACATCGCGCTGATCTCGTGCAGCAGCTCGTCGGCATTATGATATCGGCGGTAAATCGTGGTTTTGGCCACACCGGAGCGCCGGGCCACCTCCTCGATGGTCACGCCGCTGATGCCGCGGTCCACCGCAATCTGCAGCGTGGCTCGCATGAGCTTGCGATCCGTCGCCTCGCGCGTGCGCTCACCGCGCGGTGTCGCCGTCGTGTCTGTCATCTCCGTCATCTCTTCTCTTCGAAATATGCTCCCGTACGCTCCCGCTGGCGAGAGCTGGCTGGCAAAGCCAGACTGAGGGTGGTAAGTCCATGCCGTTTGTAGGCAACTCCCGGATAATACCTACTAGCTCAGCACTTTAGTGCTCTCGACTTGGGCTACATACCACTGGTTGAACCGCACCAGTGGCTTCCTGAGCAACAGCCCAAGCAACAGTAGCGGCGGCACGAATGCCAGCAGCATTCCGGCGGCCCGCCAGTAATCCATGTCGTAGATGCCGGCGATGGCCGCACGCATCATCGTCACCGCATGGGTGAGCGGCAAGAGCGGACTGACTTTGGCGATGAAGTCGGGCAACATCTGCACCGGGTAGGCAGCGTTCGCACCCGAAATCTGCACGATGAGCATAAGCACGCCGATTGCCTTACCCACATTGCCGAAACTCACCACCATCGTATAGGTGAAGAACGAGAACACCAGCGAGGCCAGCCATCCAGACAACATAAACAGCAGCGGATGCACGGCCTGCACGCGCAGGAACAGCAAATCGCCACCGAGCGACACCGTGGATTGCAGCAGCGCAATCAGCGCGAACACCCCGTAATGCCCAAGGAAGAGCCGATGCGGCCGCGGATCGCCCAATGCTTTGCGCGTCCGGCGAGACACGGTGGTTTTCAGCGTCACCACCATCAGCAGCGCGCCCACCCACAGCGGCAGCAGCGTGTAGAACGGTGCCATCGACGAACCGAAATTCGCCACCGGGAATACGGCCTTGCGCCTGAGCTGCACCGGTGCGGCCAACGTACTGGCCAGCGTTTCGGGATCATTGCCCAGCACCTCTTTGACCATGCCCATATCGCCACTGTTTAGTGCGTCGCTCAGTGTGCTGTTGAACGAAGCCAGTTCGGCGCCGGCGGAACGCAGTTTGCCGGACACCTTGTCCAAGGTAGTGCGAGCGTCGCTGAGCATATCGCTGGCGTCGTCGGAAGTCCCTTTCAGGTCGCCGAGCGTGGAGTCCAACTGGGTGGCGCCGGAACTCAGTATGCCGGAGGCGTCAGCGACGGTGGACGACAGGGAGTCGATTTGCGGTTTCACCGTGGCCGAGAAATCTGACTTGATATTGGCAATACTGTTCTGCGCTTGATCAGCCAGATTCTTGACCTGCGCATGCTGATCCTGCGCGTCCTGATTGCCTTGGCGAATATCGGTCGCCGCCGTATTCAGCGCTTGCCGCAGCCTGTTTTGTCGTGCGATTGAACGGTCAATCGCCGTGATGATGGATGAGTCGTTGCCCAGTATGCCGGCCAACGTGTTGCGAATTTCAGTGTATTTCTCCGTCTGCTTGCCAATGGCCGTGGCTTGACGGTCCAATTCGTCGGCGACCGTGGTGGCACCATCATTCGCGTCGGAATACAGCTTGTCTATGGAATCGGACACCGCGCCGAAACTGGAGGCGCTCGCGTCCAGTGCGCTGCTCATCGCGTCAGCGGTGGTGCCCAGGGCTCCGGCCACGTCGGTGACTTCCTGTTTGGCGCTGGCAAGATCCTTGCCGCCTTGTTTGGCGGCAGAGGAAACCTGAGTGATTAGTGAGTTCGAGGTGTCGAGCAAGGCGCCGGCCGTATCGGTCAATGCGCTGTATGTGCCAAGCAGATCCGCAGTATCGTCAAGCTGTGTGGCGAAATTGGCGATGTTGGCGTTGAAGGTATTCAGTTGCTCTTTGGCCTCGGGCTTGGACAGCTGATCGGCCAGCGAAGACGCGATTTCCAGCCCGGCCGAAGTGATGGTCTTAGCGAACGTGGTGTTGATTTCCGCCGCAACCTCATCCGTGCCCTCGTTGAGCAGATTCGGTGCCAGCGCGTTCTTCTTCTCGTTGCGGTAATAGGTCAGTTCGGCATGCTGCACGTCGTCGGAGAAGAAGGTCATCATGTCTTTGCTGAACGACTTCGGAATTACGATGGCCGCGTAGTATTTGCCGGATCGTGCGCCCTCGACGGCATCGGCTTTGGACGTGATCGTCCAATCGAGCTGACTGTTGGCGCGCAGCGCGTTCACCACCTGATCGCCGACCGTGACTTTCACCGGGATCAGGTCGGAACGATACCCCTCATCCACATTCGCCACCGCGAATTTCAGGTTCTTCATATTCGAGAACGGGTCCCAGCATGCGGCCACGTTGAACCAGGTGAACAGGCCGGGAATCATCACCAAGCCGATCACGATGATGATGGAGACCACGTTGCTGGTCAGGCGTTTGATGTCGCCGGTAAACAGTTTCCACATGGTGTTCATCGTGCGTGCCTGCCTTCCTTGGTCGGCGGAATAGTGGGGATGATTGCGGTAACAGCGGCGCTCGGGTCCGCTTCTTCGTGGCGTTCGGCGGAGGTGTCGCGACGCTTGGCCTTATGCCCGTACAGCATGGCGCGGATCGACTCGTCGGAGAGGCTGCGAGCTCGGTTTGGCGGCGGATGGAATCGCGCATGAATTCCACGACCATCAGGAAGCCCATGATGATGAGCACCCATGCCAGCCATGTGCCCATGACTACGATTTTCTCGCTGGTGGTCAGCGCAAACACGATAATGAGCGCGGCCGGCACCACGAATCCGGCAATAAGCGCACCCAGCAGCAGCCGGGGATAACGGTAGGCGAATTTGGCGGCCCGACGTTCGATGGCATGACGGTATTCGTCGTGGTCGGCCAGTGCTGCAATGGCCTGAGTGACACGGTATTCGCTGCCGGGCAGATGCACCGGCTCGCCGATAATCATGTCGCTTTCCTTGATTTCCCGCGCGAACAGGCGGTTGAGATTGGCCAGTTTCGGCCGGGCGCCGAGGCCAAGCGCAAAGGCCAGAACCACGAAAACCAGCAATTTGCCGATATAGGCGAACCAGAGGCCGTCGTAGAAGCCGCCGATGGTTTCACGCATCGCGTCAATCGAATAGGTGAACGGCAGCAGCGGGTAGATGGCGCGGAAGAACGCGGGCATCATTTCAATCGGGTACAGGCCGGAGGCGCCCGGCACCTGCAGAATGACCAGCGCCACGCATACGCCTTTGCCCACGTGCATGAACGTGGTGGAGAGGGCGAAAATCACCGACATATACACCAGTGAGGTGATGACGCAGGTGAGCAGAAACACTGGGGCGCTCGCGCATTGAATGCCGATGACAAGATCGCCGATGGCCGTGACCAGGCCTTGGACGGCAGCCAGCGTGGCCAGTAGCAGGAAGCGACCGAGATAGCCTTGGGTTGGTGTGAGATCGTCGATGCCCTCATCATCGGTTTCGAGTTTGGGAATGACCACGAGCACGAACGCGCCCACCCACAAAGACAGGGTGGTGAACAGCGGTGCCATGCCGGAACCATAGGAGGCGACCGGATAGACGGCCTGTTCGCTGATAACAGTGGGGGAGAGCATGAAGTCGGCGATTGTGGCGGCATCCAGTTTGCCGTCGGTGCCGATCAGGGAACTGAGTGAACTGGAGATGCTCAGGGCTTTGATGTCGGTGACCAGCGTATCGAGCTTGGTTTGTACGCCGGCCAGCGCCTTATCGGTGTCGCGCAGCGCGGTCACCGTGGTGGAGGCTGCTTTGTCGAGTTGGTCGAGGGTATGCTTCGACTGATCGATGAGTGAGCCTTGCGACGTGATGCCGGTCGACAGAGTGCTGGCGGTCGAGCTGAGGGCGTTGAGACCGGTGTTGAGCTGAGGAATGGCGCCGGAGGTGATGGTGCCGCGAGCGGTATTGGCCTCGCGCACCGTGGTTTGGGTGGCGGTATTGAGATGCTGCGCCAATCCGGCGGTGTCTGTGGAGGCATTGCCGATAGTGGTGTTCAGGCTATCGAGGTTGCCCAGTGCGCCGGCAAGCTCGCTATTGCGGCTTTCCAGTGTGGCAATGGCGGATTGCAGCGGTTCTCGATTGGCGTTCGGCAGCCTTTGAGTTGGTCGATGATGTCGGCGTTCGCTTGGTTGATGTCTTCCGCCGTATTGATCAGTCCGCCTACCTGCTGATTGGCGGCGCTGATGGTTCCGGTTACCGTGCCCACGCTTTGGTTGGCCTGTGCTGCGGCTTGGCTCAGCAGGCTTGAGCCTTGGTCAAGCGCTTCGGACGTGGAGGTGACGAAGCCGTTCAGACTGGTCTGGGTAGTGCCGATCAGGGTGGAGACGCCGGCCAGACCTTCTGCAGTGTCGATGCCAAGTGTGCGCGCGTCGTCCAGCGCCTGACGTGCGGTGCGTGTCTGCTCTGGGGTGTCGGTGAGTTTGGTGGTGAGCTTGGCGATGGTGCTGCGTGTGTGCTGCACATCGTCGGAGGCCTTGGCAAGGGCCGTGAGGGCCTTGGCTTTGGTGGTGTCTTCGGTACTGATGGCTTTGCCGTCAACCGTATTGATGACTTCGGTAAGTACTTCGGATACGGTGGAGACGAATGTGGAATTGACCGTGCGGTCCACAGTGGACGCGCCGACGTCGGTGACTTTGGGGGCGATGGCGCTGGCTTTTTCGTTGACGTAATACTCCAGAGTGGGCCGACTCTTGCCGCCGGTCACCACGCCGGCGAGATCGTCGGAAAAGTCTTTGGGAATGATGATGGCTGCGTATGCCTTGCCGGATTCCACTTGGTCCATGGCCTCGGCTTCGGTGACGAAGGTCCAGCCGAGCTGGTCGTTGCTTCTCATCTGCTTGACGATTTGATCGCCGAGGTTTTGCTTGCCGATGAGCGCGTTGTCGGTGCCGTCGTCATTGTTGGCGATGGCGACGGTGATGCCTTTGGTATTGCCGTACGGGTCCCAGAAGCCGACGATGTTGTACCACGAATACAGTGGCGGGATGAACACCATGCCGAACAGGATCACCCATGCGGCCGGCACCTTGAACAGGCGCAGGAAGTCGCGTCTGAGGACCTTGAAGATATTGCCCACTGATACCTCCGGAGCTTGGTGTTGCTTGGTTGCTACGTTTTCCGTAGCGATACGTTAATCGTAGCGCTACGTTTGTAGTAGCGTAATACGGCTGCCGGAGATTAATGGGGTGATTGATGATGTTTTTGGCGGAATAACGCCGCTGCCCAGCGGCTTATCGTGTGTCGCTGGGCAGAGCAAAAGGCGTTCTGGAACTTATTGACAAGATTTCTGGATGGTTTTTGGACGTTTCCTGAACGCGATGGATAGGCTCGGTGCTCGGCAATGTAGACAGACATGTACCGACCGCCCATCAAGTTCAGCAAAACCGCAATCGGGTGATAGGGTGAGGGGACGCTATGTGGGGGAGGAAACCATGGTTGAATTCAAGGACGATGGCACGGCCACTACCCCCGGCAAGCCGCGGGAGAACCGTGACCGGC
>ENA-OQCO01000260-OQCO01000260.1-human-gut-metagenome-genome-assembly--contig:-NODE-260-length-30971-cov-1.741895_pt1 | contig 30971 bp, 27 predicted proteins | sample MGYA00242500_ERZ504582 | MGnify/ENA primary metagenome ERZ504582 (study PRJEB26092, sample SAMD00036346) | human gut metagenome | host: Homo sapiens | study: EMG produced TPA metagenomics assembly of... | reverse complement strand
TCGGAATCCGTCAAGCTTTGAAAAGCTTGACCAAACTTTTATTTTGCTTTTTAAAAAAGCTAAATGCTTACCCGTATTGACTTTTTTTACAGTTTAGAGTAAAATAAAATAGAATGATTTTAAACTGTGAAAGGATGCGCTTAAATGTTATCTAATAAAGAGAAATCAATGGACAAAATCGTCGACCTATGCAAATCCAAGGGATTTGTTTACCCGGGTTCTGAAATTTACGGCGGTCTTGCTAATACCTGGGATTACGGTCCGCTTGGCGTTGAGCTGAAAAATAATATAAAAAAGGCTTGGCTTAAAAAATTCGTTCAGGAAAATAAATATAACGTGGGCCTCGACAGCGCTATTCTGATGAATCCTCAGACATGGGTTGCGTCAGGTCATATAGGCGGCTTTTCAGATCCTTTGATGGACTGCAAGGAATGCAAAACCCGCCACAGAGCTGACAATCTTATTGAGGATTTCGACGGTACAAACGTCGTCGGCTGGTCAAACGAACAGATGACCGACTATATCAGAGATCACGAAATCTGCTGTCCTAACTGCGGAAAATCCAATTTTACTGATATAAGACAGTTTAATCTTATGTTCAAGACGTTTCAGGGAGTTACAGAGGATACAAAATCCGAGCTTTATCTCCGTCCTGAAACCGCTCAGGGTATATTCGTAAACTTTTCAAATATCCAGCGTACTACCAGAAAAAAAATCCCCTTCGGCGTTGCTCAGGTAGGCAAATCCTTCCGTAATGAGATTACTCCGGGAAACTTTATTTTCCGCGTCCGTGAATTTGAACAGATGGAGCTTGAATTTTTCTGTAAGCCCGGTACAGACCTTGAATGGTTTGAATATTGGAGAAGCTTCTGCCGAAACTTCCTAATCAGCCTTGGACTGAAAGAAGAAAACCTCCGCCTTAGAGATCATTCTCCCGAGGAGCTTTGTTTCTATTCAAAGGCAACGACTGACTTCGAATATCTTTTCCCGTTCGGCTGGGGAGAACTTTGGGGCGTTGCCGACAGAACGGACTACGACCTTACCCAGCATATCAAAACAAGCGGAAAATCGCTTGAATACTTTGATCCTGAAACTAATGAAAAATACATACCTTACGTTATCGAGCCTTCCCTCGGTGTTGAAAGATTGTTCCTTTCTATTGTTACAGAAGCCTACGACGAGGAGGAGCTTATCTCAACGGACAAAAACGGCAACGAAAAGAAGGAAGTCAGAACAGTTATGCGTCTTCACCCTGCTCTTGCGCCTTACAAGGCGGCAGTTTTGCCTTTGGTTAAAAAGCTCACTCCAAAGGCTGAAGAGGTCTTTGAAATGCTTTCAAAGAAGTTTATGGTTACCTTCGATGAAACGGGTACAATAGGAAAGAGATACCGCCGTCAGGACGAAATAGGAACGCCCTTCTGCATTACCTATGACTTTGACACTCTTGAAAAAGACGGTTGTGTGACAGTCCGAAATAGAGATACGATGGAACAGGAAAGAATCAGGATAGAAGAGCTTGAAAACTATTTAAACAAAAAACAGAATTCTGATGTTAATTAAAAAGGACGGTTAAGCCGTCCTTTTTTACTTCCATAAAACAAAAAAACGGCGGTTAAAGACGGATGGTCATATAGATGTAAATCCCAAAAAGAAAAATCTTTTTGGGATTTTTTATGTAACACTGTTTGATAAACTGAAATTTGATTTATTTCAATTGGAAAACACATATAATTCTGACCTGTTTTTATATCTGTGAAATCGTGTACTGCACCAACAAGTTTATATCCGTGTTCTTCTAAATATTTTAAACCATTAGGAAATGTATCCAAATCATCGCAACGAATTTTTATATATTTAAACCCAGGTACTGTCCATTTAACCCATCCTTCAGGAGCCAGAGCCTCATCCAAACATTCAGCACCTGCAAGGTATTTACCACGAGTGAAGTTGTTTTCCCACGGCATAAAACTCATAGAAAAATCGCTCATAGCACCCCAACAAGCCAAAGGTTTTTCTTCATCATCTCTTTTTACCAAATTGGAGATTTCATTGAAATGTGTATTTGCTTCATTCCACAATTTCTGAATGAAACCTGTTCCCATATCAGTAGAGCCTTTTTTTCCTATTACGCAAAAGCTGTCTTTATTAATTATTTCAATATGCATAGTATTACTCTCCAAGTTCTGATTTATCGCTTAGCTTATTATAGCGGAAATCTGCTGAAAAATCAATAGCGTAACAAACGCAAAGGCACTTCTGACATGAATATCAAAAGCGCCTTTATTATACTTCTTTATCGACCGCCCGCTAAACCGCCGTTTTATTTATCTTTGCTCACAAATAAGCTTAATAGCCGTTCTTTCCTCGCCGTCTATCTGAATATTAGCAAACGCAGGAATACAGATTAAGTCTACTCCGATAGGAGCTAAGTAACCCCTTGCAATAGCTATAGACTTAATTGCCTGATTTGCAGCGCCCGCGCCCACTGCCTGAACCTCAACTGCTCTTTGTTCACGAATTACTCCTGCGATCGCTCCTGCAACTGAATTGGGAGAGGAGTGTGATGAAACCTTTAAAATTTCCATTGTTTTGACCTCCATGAAAATAGCTGATCTGTTTAATACTGATAATAATAACCATATATTAAGCTGGTTTTAATACACATTCATTATACAACATTCGGATTTGTTTTTCAATAGTCAGCTTTAAAAATTGTGAATTATCTCTCAATTATTCTTGTAATTTTAGTACATTTGCCCACTTTTTCATCAAACGTTACTACCACTCCGTTAATAAAACAGGGAGTTTCAGCCTCTTTGAACCTGACAGGAAACTTAAACCGCAGCTTATCCACAGCCGGTTTTACATCTACGCCAAGCACCGATATTTCAGGGCCTGTCATGCCGGCGTCGGTTATATAGCCCGTATGTCCGTCAATTATAGCTTCATCAGACGTCTGGACATGAGTATGCGTCCCCATAACGGCGGTCGCCTTTCCGGAAAGAAAATAGCCCATCGCTTTTTTTTCAGCAGTTGCTTCGGCATGAAAATCCACAAAAATATTGGGCGTTCCTATATCCTTTAAAATATTTTCTGCCACAGTAAAAGGATTATCAAGCGGCTCCATATAAACGGTACCCATAAGATTTACCACAGCCGCCTTATAAGAGCCCATATCTATAATGCACAGTCCTCTTCCTGCACAGCCCTCCGGATAATTGGCAGGTCTTATTATATACTCCTCATCGTATATAGCCAAGGAATCACGTCGTTTATAACAGTGATTGCCGGTTGTTATAACGTCGGCTCCGCAGTTGTTTTTTATAAGTCCCGCTGAATAAGCGGTTATTCCGTTCCCCTGCGCAGAGTTTTCTCCGTTAATTACGGTTATATCCACTGAGTATTTTTTTTTCATACTGTATATTCGTGACGCCAGAAAATCGCAGCCGCTTTTTCCGACAACATCGCCTATAAATAATAAATTTTTCATAATAGCCTTTCAATATTAAATAACAGCTCCCGCGTGACGAGTTACATGACAGCCTATATTTACCGCTACAGGAAGCCCTGCAATATGAGTCGGCGCTTCCTCAATATTAACGCAAAGAGCAGTGATTAATCCTCCGAAGCCTTGAGGACCTATACCCAAGCGGTTTATATTTTCAAGCATAGCCTTTTCCAAATCCGCGTAAAGCTTTTTTGAATTTCTGACAGAAACGTCCCGACATAAGGCCTTTTTAGCGAGATAAGCGCAGTATTCAAAATTTCCGCCGATACCTACGCCTACAACCATAGGGGGACATGGATTGCTTCCGGCTCCGGACACGGTTTCGGTAACAAAATTCACTATATCATCCGTCGCGGCAGACGGCGTAAACATCTTAAGCGCCGACATATTTTCGCTTCCGAAACCCTTTGGACACACATCTATTTTAACCCTGTCTCCCGAAACTATTCTCGTATGTATAACTGCCGGCGTATTATCTCCCGTATTTACCCTCTCCAGCGGATCGCCTACGACAGAGCAGCGCAGAAACCCCTCTGTATAGCCTCTGGAAACTCCCGCGTTTACCGCCTGCTCGAATTCCCCGCCTGTAAAATGCACGTCCTGTCCGATTTCTGCAAATATAACCGCCATTCCGGTATCCTGACATATCGGTATATTTTCCTCGTCAGCCGCCCTGAGATTGGCTTTCAGATCGTCAAAACATTAATTCCGGCCGGAGATATTTCTTCCTCAGCAGCCTCTTTAATTCTTTTTTCCAGACTTGACGGAAGATGTATATTTGCCTTGATACACAGATCCCTTACGGTATTTTCTATAGCCTTGACATTTATTTCCCGCATGCTTTTAAGTCATTCCCTTCGGTAAAAATAATTAAAGCGCCGGTTCTGCGGCGCAGCCCTTTATTATATCAGATATTTCAGGGACGCCCCGTCTGTGAAGCGTCCCTTTATAAATCAGTGAATAGCGTTAATAAGATCGCCTATTAGCGGCAGCTTCTTAGCCTTGCCCTGTGCGGCGTTTACAATACCGATTATCATTAACGCCAGGACGGCTATGCTGAGAACCATCCAGACAAGCCACGAAATAACATCGCCTATAAATGGTATCCAGCCTATTACAAAGCCTATAAACTTATTTACGATTGCCGCAGCAGCAGCAAATATAGTAAGAATCAGTCCCTGATTCGCATTAAATTTGGCATACGGCGAATGGCCGGCCGCAAGCCACGTAATCAGAAACAGCACCGGTATGTAAGCTACGATAGAAAGCGCCTTATTCTGATTTATGTCATTTGTGTCATACATTCCGGTCAGATCGTCCGAATCAAAATTATTTGACATTATATATCAACCTCTTTCATAGTGATGTTTTTATCATATCATATCGCGGCGTATTTTTCTATAAGAAATAAGCAATTCTACATAACAGACAATTTTCACCGTAGAATTTTGTGTATTATTTATGTTTTCTATCAAGCTCGCTGATCGCAGTGATAAATCCCTCCACGCTTGTAAAGGCCTTATAGACTGAAGCAAACCGAATATAAGCTACGTCGTCGACATCCTTCAAAAGCTCCAGAGTCATGTTTCCAATCTCCTCGGAGGTAGTCTGGCTTATCATAGCGTTAGCAAAATGATTCTCAACGTCCTCAGCTATCTTATTTACCCTTTCAATATTAACCGGTCGCTTTTTTATAGCGTTGAAAATTCCTCTCATAAGCTTATTGCGGTCAAAGGGTTCAAACGTTCCGTCTTTTTTTATCACCATAAGCATAGGACGCTCTATTATTTCAAAGGTAGTAAAACGTCTCCCGCATTTTCCGCACTCGCGCCGCCTGCGTTTTTTACGCTCCATCGAGCGTGAATCTATGATCTTTGTATCCTCGTTTCCGCAGTAAGGACATTGCATAGCTTGTTTCCTTCCTTTATTCAGAGTTTTCCTATCATACTCACCAGAGTATTATAATTGTTAACCAGATCTGAAATACCCTCAAAATTACTCCTATAAAGCTCAAGCATAACCGAACAGTCGGGAGAATTTTCATTTAGCATAGATAAAAACTTTCTTATATTAAATCTCCCCCTGCCAATTTGCAGGCAATCTCCCAGTTCGCCGTGATCGCTGATATGAACATGAACGATATGACTTCCCAGTGTACGAAGAATATCGAAGTTACTTTCGCCGGCTCTTACAGACTGCTTTGTATCCAGTACAAATTTTGCGTCGCCGCCCAAGTTTCTTACCATATCCTTCATAAACGACAGAGAACCGCTGACGCATCGCGCAACATTTTCCTGCGCGACTGTTATGCCGAATTCCCTGCCTGTTTCAGCTAAACGACTAAAGCTTTCATAGTAAATCTCCTTGGATATATCCGGTATTTTCTTGTTTCCGTGAAAAATAAAAATTTCAGCCCCGAGTATATTCATCGCCTCAAAATACTTTTTGTAAAATTCCAGCATATCGTCTACCCGTCGTTTATAACCTGAAAAAAACATCATTGGCTCCATAGCGCAGGTAAACGGATGAAGCGAACGGCAGGTTACTTCAAACTGCTTCAGCGTAGATGCAAGACCGTTTATATAATTCCTTTCAAGCTCACTGCCGGTATTCACGAAAATTTCGGTATGAGCAATGCCGTTAAGCGCCAGGTCATAAACCGATTCCTCGAGCAGCTTAGGATAAAGGCACGCAGTTGAAACTCCCGCCCTCATTGCTCAGATCACCTCAATTCATACTATATATTATAACAAAAAAAGGACATAATTTCAATCCCCGCAGTAAATTTTTTAGACCGAAAATATATTTAAAGATAAAATACTGTTCATATAATAAAATGAACAGTATTTATAGCTAATAATTCAAATTTTGTAAAATTCGTCGCGTTTTTTCTTATTTCTGATCAGAATAACGGAAATAACCGAAATTGCCGCCACAGCGATTACGCCGACAACGATCAAGGTTATAATGTAAGGCAGATCCTTGTTTCCGTCCAGATATTCAATGGAAATTCTGTTGCTTTTCGCATATTTCCTTGCGGCGGTTTCATAATTTGCCTTTATCTCAAAACCGTCAAGCCTGTGAAATTCACCGTCGTCATCGTCGGTAAATCCTAAAGCATATTCCCCTATAGCTTCAACTCCGTCAGGTATAGTTACGCTTTTAAGAGACGTACATTCCAAAAAAGCATAGTCGCCGATCGTGGTTACGTTCTGAGGAATTTCTATGCTTTTAAGCGACGAGCAGTCACAGAATATGCTTCCCGGCAGTTCAGTAAGCTTACTTGAAAGAGTTATACTCTTTAGGGCGGTGCAATTTGAAAAAGCGGCTTCTCCTACCGCCTCGACGCTGTCCGGCATAACTATATTTTCTAAAAATGGATTGTCAAAAAATGCGCCTGACGGTATGTATTGCACCGAATCGGGTATAGTAAAATCAGTAAGATTTTTTCCCATCGGAAATATCTCAAGAATAGTTTCGTCCTTTGAATAAAGTATGCCGTCAGTTTCCTTAAAATAAAGACTGTCGGGAGATACTTCAAAACGTTCCAAATCCTCGCAGCCCAAAAACGACAAGGAGCCTATCGAGGTCAGAGAAGCAGGAATACTCACATTCTTGATTCCTCTGCAATAATAAAACGACATTGAACCGAGAGTTTCAAGACCTTCCCACAGCTTTAACGAATCTCCCAGATTGGAATATGCAAAAGCGTAATCTTCTACCGAACGTACTGATTCAGGAATTTCAAGACCGCTGAGATTGTCGCAGTAGCTGAATGCATAAGCGCCTATCGACTCTACCGTATCCGGTATTTCCAAATCCTTTAAGCTGGAACAAGCGGCAAAGCACTGAGCCGGTATCTCCGTAATACCGGAGGGAAGCTTGACAGACTCAAGCAATTCGCAGGACGCAAAGGCGGAAGTACCTATATAAGAAACCTCATCTGAAATTTCCACCGACCTAAGCTTGTCCCTTTCAGCAAAAGCGCCGTCGTATATACCCAATATTCTATATCCGTCTATTTCTCCGCCTATGCTTACAGACGTTGCGTTTATGCTGCACGCGGTTATATATACTCCGCCCTCAGCCTTATTATAGGTAAGTATTTCATCGGTAAACGTTTCTCCCTCAACAAGCTCAGGAGCGGCAGAAGAAACTGCAGACGATTCATCGCTTGCATCCTCGGCATAAGCTGCGGGTAAAAGGGTTAACGCTGCCGCGGCAACCGAGAGCAGAGCAAAAAGACTTTTTTCGGGGCAATTTTCATTATTCATCCTCCGTATAGTTATTTTCTTCGGATTCCTCTTCCCCGTCCTCTTTATCTTTTAACGATTTTCTTTTCTTTATAATTATAACTGCTGCAATTACAGCAGCAACCGCCAAAACGCCGCCTATGCAAATCAGAACTATAGCTCTTTTTGAAAAAGTCTGATTTTCAGCTTTTTCATCAGAACCGGCAGCTTCATCTTCGTCAAGCGCTAAAAACGTAACCTCGTTTTCCTGACAGTAGGTCTGAGCGTAGCTTCCCTCGTAGCCCATTACCACAAAATCCTCGTCAAGTATTATCTCGTCGTTTTCATTTGTATAAAATCCGAACGCACTGTATCCGATTGCCGTTATGGTCGGGGGGATTTTAATCGAAGTCATTCCGGTAGACGCGAAAGCAGCCTGTCCTATTTCAGTCAGCGTTATCGGAAAATCAATCAGTTCAAGGGATTCGCATTTATAAAACGCGGCGTCGCCTATTTTCTGAAGATTCGCAGGAAGCGTAACGTCTTTAAGAGAAGTACAGCCGGAAAAAACAAACTTACCCAGAGCTGAAACCGAATCGGGGAACGTTATGGATTCCAGAGACGTGCACTCGGAAAAAACAAAATTGCCGATATACTCCAGACTATCCGGAAAATTTATTTCCTTAAGCTCAGAGCACATTGCAAACGCGCTGGAGTTTATCGCTACTATGCCATCTGCAAGCGTATACTTCTCCGGATTTTTTCCCGTAGGATAAGCCATTATCGCAAGACCGTCTTTCCCCACAAGAGCGCCGTCGCTGTCGGAGGTATAAATAGGGTTATTTTCATTTACCTTGAATTCCATAAGAGAAGTGCAGCCGTAGAAGGGATAATAACCGAAATCCGCAAGATTTTCAGATATAGTTATCTCAGTTATTTTGTCATTCAGATAAAAGGTCTTATTACCCAGCCCCTTTACCTTATAGCCGTCTATTTCCTCAGGAATCTCCACCTTTTCGGCGTCCCCTGTATATTCCTCCAGAAAAGCAACGTCGCTTCCGTCGTCATAAACCTTAACGGAATATTTATAATCGCCGCTGGTGATATAATCACTATCCTCCGAAGCTTCGTCCTCCGTATCAATCACATCCGCGTCGCCGTCAATGTCCTCTTCAGCAGCGGAGGAAAATGTATAACAGCTTAATGCTGCCGCACCGGAAATAATTACCGCCGCTATTCTTTTTATTAATTTCATATAAGCTCTCCATCATTTTTTCCGCTGCGGAAAAATCTTTTCCCGCAGCAGCATTACTTCATTATTCAACCGTTACGGATTTCGCGAGATTTCTCGGCTTATCAACATCATTGCCCTTCAGGACAGAGGTATAATAAGCGATAAGCTGTAACGGCACCACAGCCGCCATCGGCATAAGTATATCGTCTATATCCGGCAGACCGAACTTATAATCCGCCGCGTCAGCGTCCGGTTCATAACCGCTGCGGCATATCATTATTACCTTTGCGCCTCTTGCCTTGACTTCTTTTATATTGCTTACAGTTTTTTCCAAAAGCGCTTTTTGAGTCGCTACAGCAATAACCGGCATTCCGTCGGATATCAAAGATATGGTTCCGTGCTTTAGCTCTCCTGCCGCATATGATTCTGAATGAATATAGGAGATTTCCTTTAGTTTAAGCGAGCCCTCCATGCTAAGCGCATAATCCAGGCCTCTGCCTATATAAAGAAGACTGTCGGCAGTTATAAGCGAGGAAGCTATATACTGCGTATCCTCCTTATTCTCAAGAATTTCAGCTATATATCAGGCATTTCCTGAAGAAGGCGGGTAAGCCGGCGGCACTCCTTCTCGTCTATCGCGCCGACAGCAAGCGCAAGCTCAAACGCTATAAGGTACATGACTGCAATCTGCACCATATAAGCCTTTGTGGAGGCTACGGCAATTTCCGGACCCGCATGGGTATATATTAGCATATCCGCTTCCCTTGCTATAGAGCTTCCCTTTGCATTTACAATCGCAAGGGTTTCAGCCCCCAGCTTTTAGACAGTCTCATCGCCGCAAGACTATCCGCCGTTTCTCCGGACTGGGAAATAATAATCACAAGATCCTTATTAGTAATCAAAGGATCGCGGTATCTGAATTCTGACGCAATATCGACAACAACGGGAACTCTTGCAAGCTTTTCGATAACATATTTTCCAACCATCCCCGCATGCATAGCCGTACCGCAGGCAACAATGTAAATCTGATTAAAGTTTTTAAGCTTTTGCGGAGTTATTCCGCATTCCTCAAGATTAGGCAGTCCGTCGGTTATTCTGGGAGTAATCGTAGTCTTGACAGCAGAGGGCTGCTCGTGAATTTCCTTGAGCATAAAATGCTCATAGCCGCCCTTTTCAGCCGCGTCCATATCCCAGTCGGCAGTTTTAGCTCCTTCGCTATTTTCTGCTTGTGCTTGTCATATACGCTGACGCCGCTGTTATCAAGTACCGCTATCTCGTCGTGCTCAAGCAGATAATAATCCTTCGTATATTTAAGAATTGCGGGAACGTCCGACGCAATAAAGCTTTCGCCCTCGCCCACTCCGACTATCAGAGGGCTTTCACGTCTTACCGCATAGACCGTATCCTTAAAATCAGAAAATACAATTCCCAGTGCAAACGAGCCTTCAAGCTCATTCATGGTTTTTATAATCGTATCAAGGGGATTTCCCTCATAGTAATAATCAAGAAGCTGAGCCACTACCTCGGTGTCCGTTTCACTCTGAAACTCGCGTCCCGAAGCAATCAGAAAATCCTTCAGGGCTTTATAATTTTCTATTATTCCATTATGTACTATTGTAACTCTTTTTCCGCTGTGGGGATGAGAATTAACGTCCGAAGGCTCTCCGTGGGTAGCCCATCTTGTATGACCGATGCCCGCATGACCGCCCGGCTTTTCGGTATTATTCATCTTATCAACAAGATCCTTTAGTCTGCCCTTGGATTTTGCAACCTTTATTTCTCCGCCGTCAAAAACGGCGATTCCAGCCGAATCATAGCCTCTGTATTCAAGCTTGGAAAGCGCGTCGATCAAAACGTCGGTGCATTCCCTGGGTCCTACATATCCAACTATTCCGCACATATATATTGTTTGATCTGCCGTTAAAGCAAATCTACTCCTTTCGCCTGTTTATAAGTTTTCCGGCTTAATGTTCATTTAAAAAACGAACTTGTTTACAGTTTATTATATCACAGCGTCAAGAAAATTGCAATATATTTTGCTTTTCATATATGGTAAATGTGTGAAAAACTGCTAAAAAAACAGCCGATAACCCCTGCTTCGTTTATATTTTTAATTACGTTTTCTAATATTCTAAGCTTTACCGTTATTAAAAAGTGTTGTAATAAACAAACAAATTTACCTCCATCTATTTCATTTTAAGGAAAAATCTGATATAATAATTGTATATGCTTAAACTCATCATAATAAAGCGGAGATTATAACATGAATAAATATAAAAGTCTTGCGTTTAATACTGTTATTTTTGCTATAGGCACTTTCGGCTCAAAAATCCTTACGCTTTTTCTTACCCGCCTTTACACTACCTATATGGGCGCGGATATACTTGGAAGCAAGGAACTGATCGAAGCCGCCGCAAACTTTCTGATACCTGTTTTTTCTTTTTCAATGTCCGAGGCTATAATAAGATTCGGACTTGACCGTGAATTCAACAAGCGTCAGATATTTTCAACAGCATGCATGGTTCAGATCGGAGGACTTATCATAATGCTGCTGTTTTCGCCGATTATTTCGCTTATACCTTTTATTAAAGGCTATACGCTTGGCTGATGATTTATGTCTGCACCTCGGTTTTCAGACTTACATGCTCGAATTTTATACGTTCGAGGGGCTTCGTAAAGCTGTTCGCCTTTGACGGCATACTCGCTACGCTGACGCTTTTTATATTTAATATTATATTTATTTCCCATTTCCAGATGGGCATAAAGGGCTTTATGATAGCTATGATACTCTCAGATCTTTGTTCAGGAATTTTCCTTTGGAATATTGCCGGTCTGGGCAAGTTTTTCAGGCCCTATTGGGCGGATAGAGACACAATGCGTATGATGGTAAGATTTCACTTCCGCTGATACCGACCGCTATAATGTGGATCATAACAGGCTTTTCAGACCGTCTGCTGATTAAATATATAGACGGACCCGCCGGAAAAACCGGAGATACCGCAGTGGGACTTTATACCGCCGCCTCTAAGGTGCCGAACCTTATTTCCATGGTGTCAACCGTGTTTTTCCAGGCGTGGAATATGTCGGCTATAACGGAACACGGAAACAAGGGTGAGGGAAGGTTTTTCGGCACCGTATTTTCAGCCTACCAGTCTATAATGTATATAGCCTCCGCTTTTCTTATTACCCTTGTACAGCCTGTTTCAAAACTACTGCTGAACTACAACAACCATCCTGAATATGCAAAAGCCTATTTATACACTCCCGTTCTGATTCTGGCTGTTCTTATGATGTGCTTTAACCTGTTTTTCAGCAGTATTTACACCGCCTCGCAGCATACGAAAAATTCCTTCTGGACCAGCATGGTTTCCATGGTACTAAACGTAGTCTGAACATTATATTAATAAAAAAATTCGGCGTCCACGGGGCGGTTGCGGCAAGCTTTATAAGCTATGTAGCATGCTATATTATACGCGTTATAGACGCAAGAAGATACATTTATTTTAAGGTGGACCATACCAAAACAGTTATGAACCTTTCAATTCTGCTGGGAATGGCTATTATAGCCGTACATCAGCCGGGATTCTATATTCCCCTGCAAATCGGTATAACAATATTTATAACCGCCGTAAATTTCCCGGAGCTTATGGCTACCGTCAGAAAAATATTAAAAAGGTAAAATGAAATGCACCCCAAAAGCGTCTGACTTTTGGGATGCATGTTTTTACTGCAACAACGAACGATTTTACTTGAAATTAAAAAGAATGAGTCCGATACAATATCAAACTCATTCTCAATATTTTATTTTGTCTAAATTTATAATTTGACTTTTAGAAACCTTTATTTCCAAAAAGCAAACGCCTGCTCAATAGAATACTGTATTTCCGGAAAGCTGTTGAAGGAATTGTTGAACATCTGGTCGGCTATCTGAAATCCTGAAACCGCGATAGCCCATACCATTGAAAACATGAAAAATTTCTTCATAAGCTTTTTTACAGTCTGATTTTTCATATTAAGATAAATACAGAAAAAAACCGCAAACGCGCCCATCGCCATTTCCCATGAAAAATCAACCGTGTATCTTATAGAATAGCCGCTCTCCCATACCGCCGCCATAATGATAACCGGCATTATAACGCACGGCAGACCTATATACAGTATTGATAATATTCTGCTTTTTTTGTCCGGCAGCATTTTTAATGCCTTTCCTGACAGGAAATAAGCAAAGGCAGGGAGAACAAGGAAAAATATTCCCGATGTATTTTTAGTTATCAGATCGGCGTACAAAAAGCTTCAACGTCAAGACTCTGATATTCCGTATATACAAAAGGGTACCTCATAACAAAGGACGGAATACCGAAAAGATAATTGAAAACCGGTACCAGCGAAAGCTTTGAATGATACTGCGCATTAGTAAAATCATTTATAGTCAGGGAATACTGTATACCGAAGTCAAACGGCGAACCAAACCTTACATAATTATACCACATCTGAATCAAGGCAATTAGAAGCATCGGAACAGCGGCGCACAGAATGTAAACGATATATCTGCTCCTTCTTATATTCGAACCGGAAACTCCCGTAACGCTTGCCGACCGTGGAATCGCATAAATCATAAATATGGCAGCGCAGATACAATATACCGCAAGAGTCGGTCTGCATAAAAACTGAAACTGCTAAAATCAGCGATGATAGAGCCGTTTTAACCAATGATATTTTCCCGGGTCCGATTATATTGCCGTCAAACAGAAGCCACGCTCCCCAGGTCAGGAACGCAAAGCCCGCCGATTCTGCAATTTCGTAAATATCCGGTCTGCCGATACAGAACCATATACCGCTTACAAGCTGAATTATAATGAGACCGGCTAAAGCCATACCTGTGGAAAGGCCGCCGAACCATTTTCTTATAAAGGTCATGTATGCAAGGGACAAACCAACCATTCCTATAACCGCAAAGAGCAATACCGCAATCGTAGACGGAAAATAATACCCCGTCAGAGAATGATACGGCCAGAAAAGCAATAATACCGGAGCTATGCCGTAATATGAAAAATACGCGCCGTCATAGAGTAAATGATCCCATTCAAAATCGCACCCCACTACGTCTCTTTCCGTACGATCATACGGATTATCCATCCCCAGCAGCTCGGCAGACGGCTCCGCAAGAAGATTTACCTGACCATTTGAAAAGGCGTCGACAAGCTCCTGAGTTATCTGATTCCCCTTTGTCTGCTTCATTTCTTCAGCAAGGGGAGTCTCAAGCCTGTATGCAACGGTTCCAACCGCCATAGCGCAGAACGCCGCTGTTATTATAGCTGCCCCCCAATTGCAAAAGCGTTTTCCTTTTTCATATTTTCGCTTCATAACGGCCGCGGCATAAAAGATATACGCCAAAATCGGAATAAGCACGGTCGCTGTCAGCCTCAGAACCGAAACTGTAAACGGAATAGGCTTGTTGAAAGTAATTCCTTTCAAATTAACGCTGTCTCCGGGATTCTCAAGTATGAATCTGAGATGGATTTCGTTCACATCTCCGGAAAAAAGCGTCTGAACAGTCTGTGAATTTATGCGTCCGTTTACCATATACCTGCTTATGTAATCAGTACGGAGCAAGGCCTTCTGCGCCTCATCTCCGGCGTCTATTTTAAACAGTACCCTTTGAGTGTCTTTTCCAAAATCCAAATCAGCATAAACGGAGCCTATTTTTCCGTTGAAATTTTCAATTGAAACTTTAAATTCACCGGCTCCGTTAGCCGCTATAAGATTATTCTGTTCGTCATAAAAGCTGTTTTCACTGCCGTAATATGCCTTTGAAATTTCAACATTCTGTTCCTTAAAGTCAGAATTCCATAGGTAAAACGACGGATAATTAAAAACGGTAAGCTCCAGCAAAGAGGATATAAATATAACCTTGGCTGAAAACCGCAGGGTTTTAAACCCCAGCTTCATATAGAGCAGATAAATTACAGTCTCGACAGCGGACACAATACCTATAAATAAGAAGATATGAACAAACATATCTGATTTCAATATACGTGCAATGTCTGCAATTCCCAATACCGCATTAACCGCCGAGGCCGTAAACGCCGCCGCTTTTAAACGCTTTTTCAATTTACCGGCGTTCTCCGCCAAGCTTATATCCCTGTTTTTCATGTCGCTTATATAAACGACCGACATAAAAATAAATACCGCAACGGCAACAATATAAACTGCAATGTACATTCCTATCCCCCACTTTAACTTAAATAAACATTTTAAGTATAGCATATTCCTACTTTTTTGTCAAATATATTCAACAACGTGAAAGAAAACAATGAAATATACCAAAAAAGCTTCCCCTTTTTTAACAAGGGGAAGCTTAAATGCTTTTTACTTAATTATTTTTTTCTTCTTAGAGCAACTGCAGTTATACCAATACCAGTTGTTATAACAAGACCTGCAACTGCTGCTGCAACGCCTGCGTCGCCTGTAGAAGCAGAAGTTGTCTGAGTTGAGTTGCCCAGAACAGCGCCGCCTGACGTACCGCCAGAAGTATTATTATTCTGAGCTTGCGTAGTCTGGTTATTTCCGTTATTTGCCTGCGTCGGCTGATTATTATTTTCCGACGGAGCCTGTGTAGGCGTTGTATTATTGCCGCCGGAGGAATTGTTTGTTACATTAGAAGTGCCATCATTATATAATCCGGAAACTGTAAAAACAACTTTGATCTGCTGTTTTACTTCTGTCTGTGGTGAAAGATCCTGACATAATTTAGGCTGTTCCCATGTACTGGTTAAATATATTCTTGCCTTTCCAAGATCTGCTTCATAATATTTATAATCGATTGAATCAGCGCTTGATGTATAAGGAGCCTTAACACCGTCAATATAAACCTCATCAACTGTTATTTTTAAATCAGGATATTGATCTGCGGTAAAATTCTTATAATCCTCGCTTGACGAATCAGAACCGCTGATTTGGAGAATAAGAAACTCAATTGAACCCGTACCATCGCCTGTTATATTCCACGTTGCTTCATATTGCGCATTACCGTCAATATTTGCAACAGTTGACCCGTTGGCAATTGCATCTTCTTCCTTCCACTGAGAGTAAGTTCCCATCTGACCGCTAAGCATAGCTTTTCCAACTACAGTTGCAGCGCTAACAGTAGTCGCAGCGTACGACGCTGCAGAAAGAGTTGCTACCGCACATGCAGCCGCAGCCGCAAAAATCTTTTTGAATTTCATATTTAACACCTCAAATAAATTATTTTCTCTTAACCTTTGTCAGCACAGCGGCACCTGCCGTAAGAGCAAGACCTGCAAAAGCAGCCGCAATACCGGCTCCCTTTGTCGTCGGTGATCCGGACGTACTGTTTGACACCTGATTTCCCCCGTTTGTATTGCCGCCGTTATTGCTGTTATTGTTAGCGTTTGCGGCAACGGTCGTCACCTGCGTATTGGCAGAAGTGGCAGGAGCATTTGTAGTAGGCTCAGTTTCAGCTGCGTCTGTCGGATCCGTAGGAGTAGGCTCTACTCCGCCCGTTGCCGGCTCGGTCGTTTCCTCGGTAACTGGAATCGGTTCTGTAGTTTCTTCAGATTGCGACGAATCCTGTGTCACAATTTTATCAATATTAAATGTTATACCCGTTTTTTCCGGATTACCACCCGCATCGTAATTATACGCATTTATATTTGTAGAAAGTATAAGACAAAGAACAGTATCTGCAGGAGAAGAAAGGTTAAACGACACTGTATATTGTCCATTTCCTGTTATAAGTACTGAATCATTCGTTACAGTATTACCATTTTTTCCTGCTCCCCAAAATTGATCTGTTCCGACAGTTCCAACCAATTCCGCTGCATAAGGCTCGCCATCAGATCCATCATCATTCTTATTTACAGAACCCGTAAGTCCCGAAACAGTAAACGTAACATCAATCGCCTCTTCAAAGACTCCTGTGTTATTCATGTCCTTTATTACGGGGTTGACCCACTCGTTATAAATATTAAAACGCAGTGTAGAACCGTCATCATTTTTGGCGAAAGCTCCGCTGCTGGGCCCGGTATATGTAATTTCACGCACCGCAGCGCTTGCCGTTATTAAATTCATTCCAGCAGCCGCTGTTACGGCGCAGGCAGAAACGACTGACAATATTTTTTTAAAATTCATAAATAAACCGTCCCGATATTATTTTTTAGGCAGAAGAGTCCTTGCAACCTCGATTGCATCGTAAAGATCAACTACGCCGTCGTTGTTTATATCTCCGACTTCCATCTGCTCCTCGTCTATATCAATCATGTTCATCATATATTTAGCTATTTCAATAGCGTCGTAAAGGTCTACTACTCCGTCTCTTGTGATATCGCCCTTTTCATACTTAGCGACGTTTGAAGTACCGTCCTTGCCTGTACCGGAAACTGTGAACACAACCTTAAGACTCTGTGTAATCGCAGTATCAGCGGCAAGATCCTCAACGCCGGTACCCGCCCACTGATCGATCAGATAAATTCTCGTAGCAACCGTGCCCTCTACATAATTAAGATCAATAGCGGCCGCGCTTGTCTCATAGTTTTCAACAGCCTTGCCGTCAATATAAACTCCGTCTACCTTTACGGCAAGATTCTCATATTTATCGCTCGAAAGACCGGGAATCTGAACGGCAAGGAATTCAAGCGTGTCAGTACCGCCGTCCGTTACGTTCCATACGACTTCGTACTGAGCGTCTCCGTCAATATTAGCTGTTTTTGAACCTTCTGTAATTTCATCAGCGCCCCATACGCCCGTTGCGCCGATATTACCGATTATTGTTGCGGTTCCGATAGTGCCGACCGGAACGTCCGGATCAGGCTCTGTTTCTTCAGCCATTGTTGTAACCTTATCAATGTTAAATGTAATTCCGGCAGCGGCTGCTCCCATCTCGTCTATTTCAGCCGAATCCGCATACTGATAAGCGTTGATATTAGTAGAAAGAATCAAGCAACTGATCGTATCGGCAGGACTGCTTAACAAAAATTCCGCCATATATGTTCCGTCGCCCTCGATTGCAACAGACTTATTGTCAACGGTATTTCCTTCAGCGGTCGAACCCCAATAGGAATCTGTTCCGACAGATCCTGAAAGAAACGCTTCGTAAGGCGTTTCAGTTCCGTCCTCGGCAATGTTTGCAGAATTTTCTCCAAGACCGGAAACTGTAAATGTTACAGAAATCTTTTCGGAAAAATCTCCTTTATTTTCGATATCCTTGATGTCGATTCCCCATTCGTTAAAAATGTTCATACGCAGCGATGAACCGTCGTTTTCAAAAGCCAAAGCTCCGTCAGACGGACCTGTATACGCAATTTCCTTTTCGACGCTTGCTGCGGATGCCGGAACAGCGGCAAGCAATGCGGAAGCCGCCATAGCTGCGGCAGAAGCGGAAGCGATTATTCTTTTTAATTTCTTCATTTTTAGCACCTCGTTATTTTATATTTTTTTATTTTGCTGTCTTACCTAAAAAGCAAATTTTCACGTCTTAATTATAACATTACCGGCACTGATATGTCTATGTTAATGCTAACCAAAGATTGAACATTTAATTTGTATGTTCTGCTCATAATGCACAATAATTGTATTATTTCTCCATTTAATTCTGAATTATTTTTATTCAATTCATTATTTTTCCAGCGGATTTCATTTCATCTAACACATCTTTCATCAGAATTTCCGGTCTCTGGCCCTTTTCAAGCCTTACGCTGATATACGGCTTTGCAAGACTGTTGAAAAGTATTCTGCCCTTAAACGTCCTTGAAAGCCCGCTTATCTGCTCCGGCTTAGGATTTTCTATATAGAAAAACAGGTTTTCCTTTCTCTGCTGGATTTCGGTAATACCCAACGCGGCCGCCGTGTTTCTCAGAAGAGCCGCCTCTATAAGCCCCGTAACCGACTTCGGAGGCTCCCCGTAACGGTCTATCAGTCGTCTATCATTTCAATTTTATCCTCAGGCGTTTCAATTGCCGCTATTTTTTTATAGGCGTCAATTCTCTGAGCGGAGCTTTCAATGTATTTTTCCGGAATATGAGCGTCTATGCGGATATCCACAGAGCAGTCCGCCGCCTTTTCAACCGGCTCGCCCTTTTCCTCTGCTATTGCCTCGGTAAGCAGGCGCAGGTACATATCGTAGCCCACCGCCTCCATATGACCATGCTGCTTTCCGCCTAAAATACTTCCGGCTCCCCTGATTTCAAGATCCCTGAGAGCAATCCTGAAGCCGCTGCCGAATTGGGTAAATTCTCTCATTGCATTCAGCCTTTTAGAGGCGATTTCCGAAAGCACCTTTTCCCGTCGGAATGTAAAATAAGCGTACGCCCTTTTGTTTGAACGTCCTACCCGTCCTCTGAGCTGATAAAGCTGTGAAAGACCGAATCGGTCGCTGTCCTCTATTATAAGAGTATTAACATTAGGAACGTCTACGCCGGTTTCTATTATAGTGGTGCAGACAAGTATATCAATTTCATGCTCCACAAGACTGTTCCATATTCCGGACATCTTCTCCTCGGTCATCTGACCGTGGGCATAGGCGATTCTCGCGTCAGGCAGCAGCTCCTGAAGCCTTGCGGCGCAGCCTGAAATGCTGTCCACCCGGTTATGGATATAATACACCTGACCGCCCCTTTTAAGCTCCTTTGTTATTGCCTGTAATATCATTCCCGCATTGTATTCCACCACATAGGTCTGCACGGGATATCTGTCCTGGGGCGGCTCTTCTATAACCGACATATCCCTTATTCCGCTCATCGCCATGTTAAGCGTCCTCGGAATAGGAGTAGCCGACAATGTAAGAACGTCCACCCCGGAAAAATATTCCTTGAATTTCTCCTTATGAGCCACCCCAAATCGCTGCTCCTCGTCTATGATTGCAAGTCCCAGGGATTTAAACTCTATATCCTTCTGAACAAGTCTGTGAGTGCCTATTATTATGTCTATAAGCCCTTTTTTAAGTCTTTTGACAATATCCTGCTGCTGTTTTGAAGTACGAAACCTCGATATCAGCTCTATATTTACCGGAAACTGCTCGAATCTTCTCAGAGCGGTCTGGTAATGCTGCATGGCAAGCACTGTCGTCGGAACAAGTATGGCGCACTGCTTTCCGCTTATAACGCACTTCATCGCCGCGCGAAAAGCAACCTCGGTCTTTCCGAAGCCTACGTCGCCGCAGAGAAGTCTGTCCATTGGACGCGGTCTTTCCATATCCTCCTTTATCTCGCTTATGGACTGAAGCTGATCGTCGGTTTCGGCATAAGGAAACCTCGCCTCAAAATCTCTCTGCGTCTCATCGTCAGGCAGAAAAGCGATTCCCTTGCTCTGCTCTCTTTTTGCGTAAAGCTTATCAGCTCATGGGCCATATCCTTTACCGCCCGCTTTACGCTGCTGCGCGTTTTCTGCCATTCGGCGGAGGAAAGCTTATTGAGCTTTACTCCCGCGTCGTCCCTCGGACCGATATATTTTGAAACCATATCAAGCTGAGTCACCGGAACGTATAAAACGTCCTTTCCGGCATACTGAATAGTAATATAATCCTTTGTTACGCCTTCAAGCTCAAGCTTTCTTATTCCGGCGAAACGCCCGATTCCATGAAGAGAATGAACCACAAGATCCCCGGACGTTATATCGGAAAGACTTCTTATCTCCTCGCCCTTTTTATGCTTTTCTTTCTCTTTTTGAGCCTGCCGCCTTAGCCTGCGTTATAACGGCAGTTTTATTTTCAAGATATTCAAAGCCTCCGGAAAGACTTCCGGTCATCAGCAGTACCCTGCCCGGCTGACATACGCTTTCGGGATTAGCTATATCGCAGCCTATTCCGGCGTCCTCCAGATCCTGCTTTATGATAGGGAGAGTTTTTTCGCTTCCCGCGATAAGCATAGTGCGGAAGCCCCTCTCGCAGTAGCCGGTCAGATCCTCGTTGAGCTGACGCATTTCGCCGCCCCACGGCGCGTTCTGAATTCCCTCGAAATTGACTATTTTCTTATATCCCACACGGTCAAGCCCCGATATAAAATTACTTATAAAAATCCGCTCGCCGCCGGACGCCCGCTCCGTTATTTCACCGAAGTCAAAATAATGCCCCTCAAGACCTCTGCAAAGCGATCCCTCCTCCAGAAGAATCCTGCAATCCTCGTTATACTGCGAAATAACTCCCTTGGCCCGCTCGACCGCGTTTGTATATTCGGAAAATACCGTAAGACCACTGAAATAATCAAAAACCGACGGCAGCCTGTCGTATATAACGGGTATATACTTATCTATGCGTTCAAGCTCCGAACCGTCTCTCAGCTTTTGCGCGTCGCGAAAAAGCTTTTCCCTTACGGCTTCCGCCTTTTTGCCGCGCGCCGATTTCGCGAGTCCTTCAATTTTTTCCGCCAATCCGGCTCTGTCCGTAATAGTTTCGATTGCCGGAGCTATCCTGAATTCGCCGGCGCTTTCCGTCCTTCTCTGTGTTTCCGGATCAAAATAAGCTATACTGTCAACGTCGTCCCCCCATAGCTCTATCCTGACGGGAAATTCCGACTGCACCGGAAAAATATCGGCTATAGCGCCCCTTACTGAAAACTGCGAGGGGCCCTCTACCTTATCGCTTCGAACATAGCCCATATTGACCAGCCTTGTTTTAAACTCTTTGAGATCAAGCTGCGAACCGCTTTTTATCGTTAAAGTATGCCCGGACAAAACGTCGGGCGGTATAGCCGGCTGCATAACGGCCTCGGCAGACGCCGCCAGCACTCTGCACTCCCCGCTCAGCACAGCGGAAAGCGCCTCTATACGCTGATGCTCATAATCCCTGGACATGCCCTCGGCAGAGGTCAGAAAAATTTCTCTTGCCGGATAAAGCATGGCAAGCCTTGACGACTGAGCCATTGTATTTATATTATCGCATAGACGTTTTGCTTCCGCCTCGCTGTCTGTAACAACTAAAAAACCGGTCTTTCCGCTGAGCGTATAGAGAAGCTGCGCCTTGTGAATATGAGACAGTCCGGTTGCGCAGACCGGCGATATTCCGTCTGAAAGATATTTTTCAATATCTCTCCAGCCGGCAAGCTCCATAAAGCTATGTTTAAAGAAATCCATTCCGCCCTCCTTTTTATAACGCGCAAAACAGCATACCCCCATTTGTATAAAGGGGGAATGCCGCAATTATCTTAAATCCTTTTTACTTTTAATAACTTTTTGATAAGACCAAAGCCCGCCGAGACAACTATGAATTATATCTGTTCATAGCCTCGTCTATCCTTCCGCCGACGATCATCTCGATACATTCGCAGGCGTTGTCAGCCGCTTCTCCAAGCTTTTTTCTGTCATCAGGACTGAAACGGCTCAGCACCCAGTCCGCAAGATCATATTTAGGATGGGGCTTTTTTCCTACGCCCATCTTTATCCTCGGAAACGTATCCTCTCCTGTCAGGTATATTATACTTTTAATACCGTTATGACCGCCGTCGCTGCCCTTCCTTCGGATACGCAGCTTTCCCGGCTCAAGAGAAATATCGTCATAAACAATAACGACATGCTCGATATCCAGCTTATAATAATTCATTGCCTCGGAAATCGCCTGACCGCTGTTGTTCATAAAAGTGGAGGGCTTCATTACCAGACAATGCTTTCCGCTTACCGACACGTCCGCGCATAAAGATTTGAATTTCAGCTTTTTCATCTCAAATCCAAGCTTTTCCGCCAGAGCGTCCATAACAATAAAGCCCGCGTTATGACGGGTTCCCTCATATTTTTCTCCCGGATTTCCAAGTCCGGCGATAATATATTCAACAGGCCCCGCCGGCGTATCGTCCTGTTTTGATATTTGTCTGAATTTATCGAAAATACTCATTTATATCACGCTTTTTCCAGTCTTTTTTTCAGCTTTCTTAGGCTGTACCCCTCTTTTATCTGCATCGTTCCCCTGTCAATCGCCAGAGCGTAATCGGGAACGTCCTTTGTAATCGTTGTACCCGCCGCGGTGTAAACCGCCTTTCCAAGCTTAACAGGAGCGATCAGATTGGTATTGCAGCCTATAAAACAATTGTCTCCTATTTCGCAGCGGCTCTTGATTATTCCGTCGTAATTTACCGTTACAGTGCCGCAGCCGAAATTGACGTTTTTACCGACGTCGCTGTCTCCCACATAAGTAAGATGCGCAACGGCTGTTCCCTCGCCGACGGTAGAATTTTTGATCTCCACAAAATCGCCTATCTTTACGCCGGATTTTATATGGCTGCCGGGCCTTATATGCACCCACGGACCTATTTTAACTCCGGCGTCAATAGTGGATTTGAACGCCTGAACATAATTCAAGCTTACGTTATCTCTGATTTCGCAGTCGGATATTATACAGTTAGGCCCTATCAGGCAATTCTTTCCAATAACCGTGTTTCCTCTCAGATGGGTTCCCTCCATGATCTCGGTCCCCTCGCCGATCACGACGCCGCGCCCGATCACAACGCCGTCAATACAGTTGAATTCCACGCCGTTTTCAAGATGCTTTTCTATAACCGCCATTCTTGCAACCGTATTAAGCTCCAAAAGCCCCTTTCTGTCGTTGGCGCCCAGCACGACATCTGGATTTTCCGATATATAAGCGTCCACGCGTCTGCCCTTGTTAAGCGCAATGAATACGCTGTCTGTAAGATAATATTCTCCCTGAGAGTTATTTGTCGTCAGCTCTCCCAGATATTCCGTAAGATCCGCCGTTTTAAACCAGTAGGCTCCTGAATTTATTTCCTTTATTTCCTTCTGTCCGACTGTAGCGTCCTTTTCCTCGACAATAGAGGTTATGCCGTTTTCACCTCTGACTATTCTGCCGTAGCCCGTCGGATTTTCCGATACGGCGGTTATGACGGTTATGGAATTTCCGCCTCTCTCATGAGCTTCAAGAGATTTTCTGATGGTTTCGCTGTCTATGAAGGGCGCGTCGCCGCATAGAACAAGAGTATTTTTACCGCCGCTTTCCTCCATAAACGGCACAGCCTGCATAACGGCATGACCTGTGCCGAGCCTTTCCTCCTGCAATACAGTTTCATAACGTCCGTTAAGATATTCGTCTATCATTTCAGACATAAATCCCTTGACAATACAAAGCTTTTCTATACCCGCGCCCTCGCAGGCTCCTATAACCCATTCAAGCATAGGCTCGCCCAAAACCTTGAACATAGGCTTGGGAATCTCCGCTTTCATTCTTTTTCCCTGACCTCCGGCCAGTATAACAGCGTTATTCATAACTAAATTTCCTCTTTTCCTTGAAATCAAACTGTAAATTGATCTATAAAATTATTACCCGCTCTTTAAAACGGATCGTCTTTTAAACGTCAGACATTCAGAGTCTTCGTATACCGTATTAATATATTATGACAATAAAATGAAAATTTTTCAAGGGATTTTTCAAAAAAGTTGATAAATATAAAAAATTTGTGAATATTGCTACAAAATAAGTATTGAGATTTTTTTCAAAAATATATGGAATTTTTTTCGTATATATGGTATAATATTAATTAACCGGACCAAAAAGGATTTTTCTGCCCTTTTCCGGTCTTTAGTAAAAAAATATCTGGAGGTATAAAACCAATGGCAAAGAAATATGCTACCTTTTCTCTGAAGGTAACGCAAGCATGAGAGAACTCCTCGGCGGCAAGGGCGCAAACCTTGCTGAAATGACAGGCATGGGTCTTCCCGTTCCTCAGGGCTTCACTATTTCAACCGAAGCCTGCACACAATACTATGAGGACGGCCGTCAGATCAACCCTGACATCATGGCTGAAATCAACGAATACATCGGCAAGATGGAGGAAATCACCGGAAAGAAGTTCGGCGATCACGAAAATCCTCTTCTCGTTTCCGTTCGTTCAGGCGCAAGAGCTTCAATGCCCGGCATGATGGACACCATTCTAAACCTTGGTCTTAACGAAGAGGTTGTAGAGGTTATCGCTGAAAAGTCAAATAATCCGAGATGGGCATGGGACTGCTACAGAAGATTTATTCAGATGTATTCCGACGTAGTTATGGAAGTCGGCAAGAAATATTTCGAAGAGCTTATTGACGAAATGAAGGCTAAGAAGGGCGTTACTCAGGACGTTGACCTGACTGCTGACGACCTCAAGGAGCTTGCTGGTCAGTTCAAGGCCGAATATAAGGAAAAGATTGGTTCAGACTTCCCTTCAGATCCTAAGGAACAGCTTATGGGAGCAGTTAAGGCTGTATTCCGTTCATGGGACAATCCGAGAGCTAACGTTTACAGAAGAGATAACGATATTCCTTATTCATGGGGTACCGCTGTCAACGTTCAGTCAATGGCTTTCGGAAACATGGGCGACGACTGCGGTACAGGCGTTGCGTTTACCCGTGATCCTGCAACAGGCGAAAAGAAGCTTATGGGCGAATTCCTTACAAACGCACAGGGCGAGGACGTTGTTGCCGGCGTAAGAACGCCTATGCCGATCGCGCAGATGGCTGAAAAATTCCCGGCTGCGTTTGAAAAATTCCAGAACGTATGCAAGACTCTTGAAGATCACTACAGAGATATGCAGGATATGGAATTTACAGTTGAACACGGCGAACTCTTTATGCTTCAGACAAGAAACGGCAAGAGAACGGCTCAGGCTGCTCTGAAGATTGCCTGCGACCTCGTTGACGAAGGTATGAGAACTGAAGAAGAAGCGGTAGCTATGATCGACCCAAGAAACCTTGACACTCTGCTTCACCCTCAGTTTGACGCAAAGGCGCTTAAGGCTGCCGCTCCTGTCGGCAAAGGCCTGGGCGCGTCTCCCGGAGCTGCCTGCGGTAAAATCGTGTTTACAGCCGACGACGCTGTTGCATGGGCTGAAAAGGGCGAAAAGGTTGTTCTGGTTCGTCTTGAAACCTCGCCTGAAGACATCACAGGCATGAAGTCCGCTCAGGGTATCCTCACGGTAAGAGGCGGTATGACATCTCACGCTGCCGTTGTTGCCCGCGGTATGGGTACATGCTGCGTTTCAGGCTGCGGCGATATCAAGATGGACGAAGCAAACAAGAAGTTTGAACTCGCAGGAAAGACATATCATGAAGGCGACTTCATCTCAATCGACGGTTCAACAGGCAACATCTACGACGGAATTATTCCTACGGTAGACGCTACTATTGCCGGTGAATTCGGAAGAATCATGGCTTGGGCTGATAAATACAGAGCTCTCAAGGTAAGAACAAACGCGGACACTCCTGCCGACGCTAAAAAGGCAAGAGAGCTTGGAGCTGAAGGTATCGGTCTGTGCCGTACAGAGCACATGTTCTTTGAGCCGGACAGAATCGGCGCTTTCCGTGAAATGATCTGCTCCGATACTGTTGAAGAAAGAGAAGCCGCTCTTGCTAAGATCGAGCCTATGCAGCAGGCTGACTTTGAAGCCCTTTATGAAGCGCTTGAAGGCTGCCCTGTTACAATCAGATTCCTGGATCCTCCGCTTCACGAATTCGTTCCTACAGAAGAAGCTGACATTGAAGCTCTTGCTAAGACTCAGGGCAAGTCAGTTGAAACAATAAAGAATATCATAGCTTCGCTTCACGAATTCAATCCAATGATGGGCCACAGAGGCTGCCGTCTTGCCGTAACATATCCTGAAATCGCAGTAATGCAGACAAAGGCTGTTATAAAGGCTGCTATCGCAGTTTCAAAGAGACACCCCGATTGGACAATCGTTCCTGAAATCATGATCCCGCTGATCGGAGACATCAAGGAGCTTAAATACGTTAAGAAGTTTGTTGTTGAAACAGCAGACGCAGTAATAAAGGAAGCCGGCGCAGACCTCAAGTATGAGGTAGGTACAATGATCGAGATTCCAAGAGCCGCGCTGACAGCCGATGAAATCGCCAAGGAAGCTGAATTCTTCTGCTTCGGCACAAACGATCTTACTCAGATGACATTCGGATTCTCAAGAGACGACGCAGGCAAGTTCCTCGACGCTTACTACGACGCTAAGATTTTCGAGAACGATCCGTTCGCTAAGCTCGACCAGACAGGCGTAGGCAAGCTTATGGATATGGCTGTTAAGCTCGGTAAGGAAGTTCGTCCTGAAATGCACATCGGCATATGCGGCGAGCACGGCGGAGATCCTTCATCAGTTGAATTCTGCCACAAGCTTGGTCTGACATACGTTTCCTGCTCGCCTTTCCGCGTTCCGATCGCAAGACTTGCCGCTGCACAGGCTGCTATTGCAAGCAAGTAATCTTTGTATTTTTAATAATCATGTTTAACAAAAGCCTTTGCTTTCGTTAAACACAAAAAGCCCCGTTCAGACGTTTAAAAGTCTGATACGGGACTTTTATTTATAAATTGAAATAAAATAAAAAGACGAGGAATTCGGCTATTCTGACAGGTCTATGAATTCTTGAAAATTCACCGGCTATAAAGTCAGGTATTCTATATGCTGACAGCCCTTTGCCCCTGTAAAACCACGAAAAGACCTGAACGTATCGTTTAATCTGATTGTGATTCAATTATTGACATATTAAAACCAGCGCCTGAATAAAATCAGGCGCCGGTTTGTATAAATAAAGAAGAAGGAAATCTATGTTAAAGACTCTCGTATTAGCTTAACCAAAATATCTCTTTAAAAGACCTGCAAACGCACAGCCGTGACGAGCCTCGTCCTTAGCCATTTCATGTACCGTATCATGGATTGCGTCAAGATTAAGCTCCTTAGCTCTTGAAGCCAACTTTTTCTTGCCCTCACACGCGCCGTTTTCAGCCATAACTCTAAGCTCAAGATTTTTCTTTGTGGAATCTGTTACTACTTCGCCGAGAAGCTCAGCAAATTTAGCCGCATGCTCTGCTTCCTCATAAGCTGCCTTTTCATAGTAAAGACCAATTTCAGGATAGCCTTCTCTGTGCGCTACTCTTGCCATAGCAAGATACATGCCAACCTCGGAACATTCGCCGTTGAAATTCTCCTTAAGACCTTCTATTATTTCAGGATCAACGCCCTTTGCAACGCCTACAACATGCTGATCAGCCCATGCAAGACCCGCTGTTTCCTTAACCTCATTAAACTTCGAAGCCGGCGCCTTGCACTGTGGACATGACTCCGGAGCAGCTTCTCCCTCATATACATAACCGCAAACTGAACAAATAAACTTCTTCATTCTAAAATCCTCCAAATATATTATGTTTTAAATCAAAATCGAACCGAAAAGAATAATGTCTCTTAAGTTCTGAATTTATTATAATACATCAAAATTCAGTTGTCAAGCCATTTTTATAAAAATTCACAAACTTTTCACAATCAAGCTGTTCAATATGCAATAACAGGTGATAATGGTTATTACTTAGAAATAAAAAAAGAAAGACGCGCCAGCGTCCTTCTTTGAAATTACAAATAACTCACTTGGAAATAATTTCACCCCAAGCATTTTCCTTATCTGCTGACATATTGTATCTGCATATACTGATAGCGTCATACAAATCAGTAGATTGGTCCTCATTAACGTTAGCAAAAAATTCTTGCTTTTTGTTAAGATTTTCCATACTCATCATTTTCTTTGTAACCATAATCGCATCATAAAGATCAACATTGCCGTCGCCGTTTACATCGCCTCTTAAAGCGACTTCAGCATTGGTATTGCCTTTTTCTTCAATATAAACCATGTGCCTGGTTACAGGCTTTGCAGCCTCTAAAACCGTAATAGCGCTATCGTTGATTTCAACATTGTCAAATTCGCCGATATTGCCATTACATAGATTGCCGATTCTGGAAACCCTTACATCATAAACTGTTCCTTCTTCAGCGTTTTCCGGAACTTCGAAAGTTAAAGTAGACATTACCTTACCGTCTTGAAAATGCGTACCGGTAAAATTTACTAAGGTAACAACATTATCAACTACGCAAGAAGTAACAACGCCTTCTATTCTTTCAAGCTTAAGTTCACTGTCGAATTCAATGTCAAGGTTATAGCCTGCGCATCTGTTTCCCGACTCAAGAGTTAAGTCAACGGTAACATATTTACCTGCAACCGCAACTGAATCGGATAAATTGATTACTGCGCTGGTTTCTTCCGCGGATAGACTCATCGTTCCGCAAGAAACAGCCATAGCGGCCGTTGCTAATAATGCGGACAATCTTTTAAATGTTTTTTTCATAATTACCCTTCTTTCAAAAAATCAAGGGCAATCTTACTGTTTGGGACGTATGACTTTTGATTACGATAACTGTTTTTAATCAGTTATCAAAAAACAATAATCATAAATTATTGTGCAACTGGCAATCATACCGTTTCAAATGAGAAACGGGTTAGACCCTTAGCTTTGCGTCCTTACTTTTCAATAAGTTTGCCAAAATATTTTTTCTCACTCTTCTTGCTTGCAATTTAGAATCGCTTAATAGCATCAAGCTTTCGCTTTTTCTATGTTCTAAGTATACCATGATTTTCCTTGGAAGTCAACTAATTTCGGCGTTTTCTCTATTTTGATAAAATAATTGTTAGCAGCCTTGTGCAGATTGTATAGTACATTGGCAGAAATATACTAAAACAACCTTTTTATTGACAAAATAGGATAATCATGTTCATATGGCTTTATTATTTCCGGGTGTTTTCCGGCATATTCATAAATAGTTTTTTCCAGTCCCTGGGAAAGAAAATCCATAAGCTGTGACAGAGGACGGCTGTAAATCTCAGGACACACAGGCGAAATCGTTATAGCAAGCAGTCCTTCATCAACGTACATAATTCTGAACGGCCATATAAAGCAGTCAAAGGGCTTATCAACGCCCAGCATACAGCCCTTTTCAGGATCAAGTGCGGGACAATAAAACAATTCGCCGTCAGGAAGATTTCCGGCGTCTACCACAAAGCCGCCGTCCTTTTCAATGAATCCTACGTTCGGTCTGAGTTCGGCAAGCCTTCGCCTGGTTTTTTCATTCATAACCGGCATTTCCCAAAGATCTGTATTGTCAAATCCGCAGCATATTTTGCAGGACGCGCATATTTTATTTTCCAGTAAACCCTTAAGCATTTTTAATTCTCCCTTACTGCTCCGAAACAATTCTGCTCAGCGCTTCAATATCCTTTATGTCGTAATATCCGTCTCCGTTTATATCCGCAAGATAAACTCTCTCAGAAGGGAATTCTCCCCTGCCCTCAAAAACAAACCTGTTCAGCAGGACAAGATCAAAAATATCCCTCACGCCGTCTCCGTTGAGATCTCCGGGCAGCTCGTACATATCCGGCTCGCTGACTGTTATTTCAAAGCTCTGATAAAAGCCGTTATAGCCGATAGTTATTGTCTGAACCCCCTCCACCTGCGGATTATACCCGTCGAAGGAATAGGCGGTTATCTGATTTTTACTATTATTATCAAAATAAGCGTAAACTATCATTCCGCTCAAATCAAGCTGCTGACCGATAACATACTCTGTTTTATCCGGCAGTCTTGTTATTTTAAGTTCCGTCATCTGCTTTTCGCTCACCGTCACCATAAAATAGTCTTTAAATCCATTATACTCCACCTCTATAGTTTTTGTTCCGGCGCTGCTGTCGAAACCGTTTATATTATAATCCGATATTTCCTCCATAACGTTATTGTCGTAAACTGCATTTACCCTTAAACCGGTAACGTCAAGTCTTTCGCCCTGCTTATACATGGTTTTTTCAGGCGCGCTGACAACTTCGATGCCTATTAGACTTTTCTCCGCTACCCTGACTTTAAATGACGCGGTTTTTTCCATATATGAAACGATTACGGTATGTTCTCCGGCAATCGGCTCAAATCCCGACACAGTAAAATCCGTTACAATTTTCTCGCTTCCGTCGCCGTACTTAGCCGTTACCTCAATACCCTCCAGCGAAAGCTTTTCTCCCTCCTTATATTCTTTCTTCGCCGGCTCGGAGGTTATCGCTATGCTTTCCAGGACAGCGGATTCAAATTCTTCTCCGCTGATACGTTCCGCAAATGTCAGAGCCACCCATACCTTCTTATTATTATACTTTGTTTGCCCAGCATATGCTTCGTCAGCCTCAACCGTCTGCGATACGC
>ENA-OQCO01000259-OQCO01000259.1-human-gut-metagenome-genome-assembly--contig:-NODE-259-length-31108-cov-3.323779_pt1 | contig 31108 bp, 39 predicted proteins | sample MGYA00242500_ERZ504582 | MGnify/ENA primary metagenome ERZ504582 (study PRJEB26092, sample SAMD00036346) | human gut metagenome | host: Homo sapiens | study: EMG produced TPA metagenomics assembly of... | reverse complement strand
CCAGAAAAGAAACAGGATGTAAAGGTAAAGAAACCAATATATGGGCAAGAGTATTTTTTTCCAATAGTCATGGATGGGTTGAATGTGATACGTGGCGAGATAGAGCTGTAGATAACAAAAGATGGGAACTTGGAAACGCCTTTTTGATAAGAGAGAAAGCGTTATTTGATGTAGAAAAAAGAAAAGTAGAAGTTGAGTTGCAGAGATACGCAGAGGAACACAATGGTCCGATACGCAGTGATAGTTTTTACCTTTTATATAACAATGAAGATGATGGAAAACTTGATTATGATGTGTGGAGCGTTTGTAAACCACAGGGAGGGGTGCAGTTTGCATCAAAACAACTTGTATTTGATGCAATCGAAGCAATAGGAAAAGACAGAATCCTTAAGTACATCTTTGGGATAGAAAGTGAGGGAGAGGAATGAATTTAGAAGAAGCTACTAAATATATGAAAAGTAAGGTAAAAGAGAAATATAAGGACGGCATGGTTCAACTAGCGGTTCTGCACGACGAAGAAGCTAATGATTTTTTCAAAAAAGCGGAAAACTATAAACGGCTTGAAATCTGGCTGGAAGAACTGAAAGAGCTAAGAGAATATAAGAGAAAGATGAAAACACAGTTTCTTGATGATATTGAAAATCCATTGGAACCTATTAAATTAAGTAGTGCATTGGAATCAGAAATATTCAAGTATGAGTACAGAGCAGAACATGATCCGCAAAAGATTAGTCCTTTAGATTATACAATCATATATGCATTAAAACATTGTTTGGAAGAACAACTGAAAGAGGTGGAATAGTGGTGCAAATAATAGAGTTGATAGTAATGATTATGTGTTATGGAATGTATTTTTATAACGATATAAAAAAAGATCATTATAACGCTATTAAATTTTTGATACTTGGAGCGATCATGCAAAATTTAACATTACATTTGAAATAAAGGGGTGTTAAGAATATGATTATTGGATTTATAAGTGGATTATTTATCGGAGCAGTTGCAGGAGTGGCAGTGATGTCACTCTGTGCTGCAGCGAAAGAGAGGGATGAGTTATGACAATAACAGAGAATCTTACAGGTGTCGTGAAAGAAGATCATAAGAGAGTGAAGACAGTAACGGACATTCTGGAAGAAGTTAGAACTGAGATGTGCGATGGTTATTGCGTATATCCAAGAACAACGCCGAATGATTATGAAAAATATAAAAGGATATGCGATGAAGAATGTCCACTGAACAAATTATAAGGAGTGATACATAAATGGGATATCAAGATTGTCCATGTTTCAAGTGTGATCATGGCAAAGAAAGAGAAAAGCGAGTTGAATGTCGAAGAAAATGCACTGAATTTACTGCATGGAAGTTAAGTATGCAGGCAATAAGACAAAAGAAAAAAGAAGATAAAGACAAATACTATTCGACAACCAAAGGGAAGTTTTACAAAAGAAACCTGATGAAGCAAAAAGGTGGAAGAAAGATATGGTAGATCCATGCAAAGCCTGTGCAGAGATAATCTGCATGGGCATTTGTGCCGATCGGGCGCAATACAAGCAAGAGTACCAGGAGATGACAGATCGGATAAGGCAGCAGATAATAAATCGTAACAGGAGGGGAGAACGTGGACAAGAACGTACTGATCCAATACGCAGACATGATTGAAGAAGTAAAAGATATAAGAAAACGAATCCTACAGACAGAGAAGCAGATCAGCAGGATTGAGGAAGAAGGAACTGTAAAAGACACAGTAAGCGGCGGCATGGGTGGAATCCAGCATTTTGTAGTGGAGGGTATGCCAGTACCAGAGTTAAGACGAAAGAAGCTGCTGCTTAATAAACGAAAAGCAATGCTGATTGAGAAAGAAAACGAGCTCTTGGAACTTATGAATCAGGTAGAAGAGTACATAAATAGCATTGAGAAGAGCGAACTTAGAATGATGTTTAGGTTCTACTATATTGATGGCATGACGTGGCTACAGGTAGCACATAAGATGAATCAGTTACACCCTAAAAGGCGAGTAGCTTATACAGAAGACAGTTGTAGAATGAGAAATACAAGATTTTTTCAAGAAAATTAGAAAATGTTCGGTCACGTTCGCAAAAAATAGGCTAATATATAGGCTAGAGCGATTAGATGAAGCGATACTTCATATTGGTACTCCTCTTATAAGTTGAATGAACTCGGGTGATCTTCGGACCCCGGGTCTTTTTATGTCTAAATTTAGAAAGGATGGTAACGAATGAAACAGTATATTGGAACAAAAATCGTTAAAGCAGAACCGATGACAAGAGGTGATTATAACGATTATAGAGGATGGAAAGTTCCTGCAGATGAAAATCCAACGGACGAGGGTTACTTGATGGAATATGAGAACGGATATGTGCAGTGGTTGCCAAAAGGAATGTTCAAAGTCGATTATATAAAATGTGATACAATGCCATTTGGATTTGCAATTGAAGCAATGAAAAAGGGGAAAAAGGTGACAAGAAAAGGCTGGAATGGAAAAGGTATGTATTTATTCAAATCTCCAAAAGTAGGCTGCCAGATGTACAAGCAGTACACAGGAAAAGACATCAATAATTTGCAAGAATTTATTGTTATGAAAGCAGCAGACGATACACTGGTTCCGTGGTTAGCATCGCAGACAGATCTATTGGCAGAAGATTGGATGTTTGTAGAATAAGGAGATATTAACATGAAAAAGAAATTTCTAGTAGCATTGTTAGGATTGGCGATTATTGGCGGAACATTAACTGCATGCACAGAAGCAGATAAGGTATCTAGCAATGTATCACAGGAAGCAGATAATTTTAATGTATTGCGCAGATTTGCAGTGATCAATACAAGAACAGATAAAGTAGAATTTGAACTAGTTGGAGCATTTTCGTTAGAAACAGACAGCAGTAAGAAAGTAAAACTTATTGTAGAGACAGAAGATGGGACATATAAGAAACATATCATCGGCATGAATCAAGACAGTATGTATGTGATCGAAGATCTTGGCGGAGCAAAAGTTAATAAGTACAAATATGAAGTGAATTATATTCCAGAATCCATTGTTCCATTTACAGTAAAGAGTAGCAAATAAAGAGAACAATACGTAAGAAAGGAGTGAGCCCAGATGGCATTAACAGAAAAAAGAAAGCTATTTGCTGATGAATACCTGATAGATCTGAATGCATCTCGGGCTTACAGAGTTGCATATCCAAGAGTGAAGGATGGAGATACGGCAGCAGCTGCCGCAAGTAGATTACTAAAAATTAAAGATGTGTCTGAGTATATCAGTGTTCGAATGCAGGAGCGGAGCGAAAGAACAGAAATCACACAAGATCGAGTGCTTAATGAATTAGCATCGATCGCCTTTGCAAAAGCTACAGATTACGCCGAGGTCCGAGATGGACAAGTAATCATAAAAAATACTGCAGATTTATCTGATACGATGGTAAGAGCAATCGCAGGAATCAAAGAAGGGCGCAACGGTGTTGAAATTAAGCTGAATGATAAAGGGAAAGCATTAGAACTGTTAGGAAGGCACCTTGGAATGTTCAAAGACCGCATGGAAGTATCTGGTCTGGAAGAAGAAAAATCCAAACTCGATGATCTGATCAATCAGATGCGAGGTGGGTAAATGAGTGTATATTTTTGAAAATGTAAAAGTGCATATGGATATTGTTGGGAATATAAAGAAAATGATTAATTAATATTCTTTTTTGTATAGGGGGTGATTAATTCCAATGAGTTCCGAAAGATTATTATTATCTAAAAAGTACAAAGCTTTTATAAGGTGTGATGCGCCTGTTGAGTTCTTGGAAGGTTAGCACAACGGCAGCAGGTAAAACGACAGTAGGTCTTTTCAAGTTCATGCTTAAGGTAGCAGAATCTCCAAAGAAACTGCATATCCTTGCAGCCAAAGATACCGGTACTGCAGAAAAGAATATTATCAACAAAGATTTAGGGATTATCGATGATTTTGGGCAGTTAGTTGAGTACCACGGAAACGGAACCAAAGACGATAAGATTCCGCATCTTCTGTATCACACAAGCAAAGGCGATAAGGTAATTTACGTACTTGGATATGGAGATAAACAGAAGTGGCAGAAAGCCTTAGGTGGTCAGTATGGATGCTTGTATATCGATGAGATCAATACAGCAGACATTGACTTTGTAAGAGAATCAGCGATGCGATGTGATTACCTGATGGCAACATTAAACCCTGATGATCCAGCATTGCCAATCTACAAAGAATATATAAATTGTTCCAGGCCACTACCAGAGTGGGAACAGGAAACACCAAAAGAAATAAAAAACGAGTTGAAAGAAGAACCAAAACCTAACTGGGTACATTGGTTCTTTTCTTTTGTGCATAACTTGGGATTACCAAAAGAAAAACTAGACAAGATCATTGCAAATACTCCAAAAGGAACGAAGATCTGGAAGAATAAGATTGAAGGACTGAGAGGAAAAGCAACAGGTCTTGTCTTTTCGAATTTTGATCGAAAACGGCATGTTAAAACTGAAGCATGGCTAAAACAGCAGTTTAAAAATGATGAGATAAAGATAAAAATCGTCACGGCAGGGCTAGACACTTCCTATTCTTCTGAGTCTGAAGATACGATTGCGATGGTTTATCAGATCATTACAACAGATCGAAAGGTAATAACAGTAGATGAAGAAATTTATAGCAATGCAGACTTAACAATTCCGTTAGCACCATCCGATACAGTGGAACGCTTTATTGAGTTTTTGGAAAGAAACAGAAAAGAATGGGGATTTGCAAGAGATGTATTCATAGATTCAGCCGATCAGGCAACGATCACAGAATTAAACAAACACAAACGTCTGCATGGCAGTGCCTATAATTTCATTCCGGCATACAAGAAAACAACGATCATAGACAGAATCATGCTGCAGATCTCATGGTTGCAACAGGATGCCTATTTAGTCCTTGAACATTGTGTTAACCATATCTCAGAACTTGAACGATACAGTTGGAAAGAAGATAAGAACAATGAACCAGAGGATAGAAACGACCATACGATCAATGCCAGTCAGTATGCATGGCTGCCATACAAGATGCAAATAGGAGACAAAGATGAAATGGGTGGATAATATCATGGAAAAAGTAAAAGGAGGGATTCGCAGTTGGTTAAATGTACAGCCGGCGAATCCCTCAAGAATCAACATAACTGAAACATTGGATTACGAAGCAAATGCAATTAAAAACCGTATCTGGTACAGAGGGGACAGCAACGAACTGGAACAGCTGTACCGGCAACTTGTTATCAATACAAGCCGGCAGAGTTTCTGGGCGGCGGAGTGCAGTCCAGGGATGGAGATCAATAAGATTCATACAGGACTTCCATCGCTGATCGTGGACATGCTCACAAGTGTGACTCTTGCCAGTCTAAACGATTTTGATTTTAAAAAGAAGCAGGATCAGGATATTTGGGATGAGATCGCGAAAGAGAACAAGATCAAGAAGCGACTGGAGAAAGCAACGAAAGAAACTCTGTACATCGGAGATGGAGCTTTTAAGGTCACATTTGATACAAGTCTTTCACAGTATCCGATCATTGAGTACTATCCTGGAGAACGACTTAATGTCAAAAATAATCGTGGCAGGATCACAGAGATTGAGTTCAAAACGGTTTATGACTACAAAAGAAGAGAATATATCCTGCATGAGTATTACGGCTATGGGTATATCAAATATAAATTGACCTGCGATGATAAGGAAGTACCACTTGATGCACTGGATGAAACAAGAAACTTGCAGAACTTGGCATTCTCAACATACCAGGAAGGTAAAGATGGAGAAGTCAAACAGCGTGGCGAATATATGCTCGCTGTACCGCTTATGTTCTTTGAATCTGGAAAATGGGATAGCAGAGGGCAGAGTATCTTTGATCGTAAAATTGATGCGTTCGATGCGTTCGATGAAGCGTTCAGTCAATGGATGGATGCAGTGCGATCCGGACGAAGTAAAGAGTATATTCCAGAATGTTTCATTCCAAGAAATCCAGAAACAGGAGCGACATTACCAGTGAATCCATTTGATAATCGATACATCAAAACAGATTCCGATATGCACGAAGGTGCAAAGAATGAGATTGTATTGCAGCAACCAGAGATTCCACATGAAAGCTATCTATCAGCATACATAACAGCACTGGATTTATGTTTGCAAGGTCTGATCAGTCCGTCAACGTTAGGGATTGATGTAAAGAAACTGGATAACGCAGATGCACAGAGAGAAAAAGAGAAAGCTACACTTTATAGCAGAAATGCGATCGTAGGTGCATTACAGGAAGATTTGCAAAGCCTGATCAAGGTAAGTATCAAAGCATACCGTGAACTAAATGGACAGAGCAGTAATGATGATGTCGAGGTAGATGTAACGTTTGGAGAATATGCCAATCCATCTTTCGAGAGCCAGGTTGAAACTGTTGGAAAAGGAAGATCACAGGGAGTCATGAGTGTTGAAGCATGTGTGGATGAGTTGTATGGAGATTCCAGAGATGATGAATGGAAGAAACAAGAGGTTGCAAGACTGAAAGCAGAACAAGGAATCATGGAAGTAGAAGATCCGGCGGTCAATACGGCAGCAGGAGATTTTCAGATAGGAGAATCAAATGGTAGTAACAATAATGAACCACTCATACAGAATGAGCCGACAGGAGACGAAAAAGTTTCTAAGACAGATGAGTGATCACGTTCCGTTTGGTATTTATGCGATTGAGAAAAACGGAATCATCGAGATGAGAAAGGATAGGTGTAGTAGCATGTCAAAACTCAAAGAGATGAAAAGAGAGTTTAAGAAACGCGGGTATAAAGTGTATTACAACACGGGTGAACGATGAATGAGTACGATATTCAAGAAGCGCTGAAAAGAATTGAAGATGAATTGATCGCATCCATGATCCGAAACATGGAACGCCACAGGGCAGAAGAAACCAAAGAAGGTTTTGAATGGGGTATGTGGCAGGCAGAACAGCTGAAAGCTTTGGAAGAATACAAGAAACGAAACAAAGAGAGATACAAGGACCAATTTGGAGAAATCAATTCAAGTATTCCTGCACTGATCAGCGAATCAAGAAAACGTGGATATTTAGATCAGGAAGCACAAATCTTGGAATCTATTGGTAAAAGCACCAGTAGAGGACAGGGAGATATTGATGCTTCCTTTTTTCAGATCAACGATCGTAAGATGAATGCACTGATCGATGCGACAGTCTCAGATATGGATAGTGCAGAGACAGCGATGCTAAGACGTGCAAATGATCAGTATCGAAAGACGATATTCAATGCGCAGGTATATGCAAACAGTGGTGTTGGTACCTATGAGAAAGCCGTAGATATGGCAACAAAGGATTTTCTTGCAGCAGGTATCCAATGCATCCAGTACAAGAATGGATCAATGCATAGGATAGAAGAATACGCAGGTATGGCAATCCGAACAGCAAGTAAGAGAGCTTATCTTACTGGAGAAGGAGAAAAGCGTAAAGAATGGGGTTGCCATCTTGTAATCATGAATAAGCGAGGAAATCCGTGCCCAAAGTGCCTGCCGTTTGTTGGAAAGATTCTGATCGACGATGTGTGGAGTGGTGGAAGTAGTGAGGATGGAAGTTATCCATTGATGAGTTCTGCAATGGCAGCAGGACTTTATCATCCAAACTGCAAAGACAGTCACACAACATACTTCCCTGGAATCAGTACACCGCCAGACGATAAGTTTTCAAAGGAAGAGATTAAAAAAGTTGAGGATGATTATAAGGATGATCAGAAGCAACAATATGCCAAAAGACAGAAAGAGAAATTTAGAAGACTGGCAAATTATTCATTAGATAGAGAAAATAAAGAAAAGTATGAAATAAAACTTGGAGAATGGAAAGAAGAGTTTCAAAAGAAAGCAGAAGGATTTAATATAAAGGATTCTCTCGAAGTATTCAAAGAAAAGATAAAAAACAACATAGATAATTCAAGACACAAGGCTAATATGTCATTTTTTGTGGATACAGTAGAATTTGTAGAAGACCAAGAACTTAAAGTGCCTTTTGCATATTTGCCTAATGAAGATATTATAAAATACAATTCTAAAGCACCTAATATTGAATTGTACGATATGGATTATGTATTTTCGCATGAAATAACACATAGAATGGATTTTCTACAATACAATAGTTGGAAAGATGAAAGATTTCTTCAAGAAATTGAAAAATGTAGACAAAAAGTATATGATAAAAGAGATGAAGTTCAAGAATGGTTTCAAGAAAATGGGAAGTATGAGTACAGCTTTGCAATTTCAGATATTATCAGCGCATTGAGTGAAGGTGAGATTATAGTTCCAGTAGGGCATAAAAAGAGTTATTGGAAATCGAATCCTAAAGTACAGGCGATGGAAATATTTGCGAATTTAAGCAGCATAGATATACTTGAATTGGATGAAAAAGAAAAAATATTAGATGGAATATTCAAGGCATATAAGGAGCTGATTGAATGAAAAAATTGATTCAGGCATTAAAAGAAGATGAAGAAATTCAGTATTTAAAAAGGAGATGTTATGAAATAACTGGTGAATGGATTCCGTATCATTGGGAATGCTTCAACGGGATAGAAGAATACAGAGAGTATATGAAGAAGATTGTGAGAGAATATGAAGATAAGAAGTAAAAGATATAGATAATACCACTGATCAGAAATGGTTGGTGGTATTTTTATACCCATTTTTAAGGAAAGGAGGACCAGCAATGAAAGTAAGAGTAACTTACAATTATCACGACAGAGAACTTGGTTTTGAAAAACATATTGGAGATGAGTTCGATGTTACAGATGAAAGAGGTCAGGTACTGATCGCAGCAGGTGTAGCGGAAGAAATCGTTGAACCAGTAGAAGAACCAGAAGCTCAGGAAGGAACTGAGGAAGAAGAAAAACCAAAAAGAAGTACCAAGGCAAGAAAGTAAGAGGTGATCCATAAATCTCGGTAGCAGACGTTTCGTTAAGACGTCTTATTTTTATGCTCCAAACACGATAAGAGGGTAAAAGATGCGTGGGCGGTGACACCGAAGACAATGGATAATTGGGAGACACCCACAAAATGGAAAGGAGCAACAATGAAAAAGAAATTAAACATGAATCTACAGTTTTTTGCGGAACCAGGATCAGAACCAACAGGGGGACAGGGAGAACCTGCACCACAGCCAGGAGCAAATCAGACTCCGCCGGCAACTGATCCATCGCAGCCACAGATTGACTACAATAAGATTCAGCAGATGTTAGATGGAACATTAGCAGCAAAAGAAAACACTGCATTAAAAGCCTACTTTAAACAGCAGGGACTTAGCCAGGAAGAAGCTGAGCAGGCAATGCAGGCATTTAAGCAGCAGAAAGCTGCAAACGAACCAAACATCGAAGCAATCCAGAACGAGGCACAGAACGCGCAGCAGATGGCACAGAAAGCCATGATCGAGCGTGATGCTTATAAGTTATCTGGAGAACTTGGGATCGACTTAAAAACAATGCCTTACGTGTTAAAACTGGCAGACGTGTCACAGGTCGTACAGGATGGGAAGATTGATTCCGAAAAATTAAAAGAAGCATTAAACAAAGTGTTGGAAGATGTGCCACAGTTAAAACCACAGGAACAGCAGCAGACAGGATTTCGTCAGATCGGAGTTGGTCAGCAGCATAGCGGAGAGACTGGTGGCAATACACCACAGCAGAAAGCGGTACCAACAAAACGATGGAACCGATTTAATTAGGAGGTAAGAAAGAATGGCTTTAAATTATGCACAGGTATGGGAGCCAGAACTTCTGGAGATCTTAATGCAGGGAACATTAACTTCTCCATTTGTAACATCAAATGTAACATGGTTGGATGCGAAAACATTCCACTTCACACAGATGTCTGTATCTGGATTCAAAAACCATAGTCGAAATGGCGGATGGAATAAAGGAACTTATGCACAGACAGATACTGCGTTTACAGTGGAGCATGACAGAGATGTATCATTCCTTGTTGATAAAGCAGATGTCGATGAGACAAACGCAACAGCATCTATCCAGAATATTTCCAAAGTCTTTGAACAGACTCAGGTAGTTCCGGAAACAGATGCGTTATTCTTCTCTAAAGTAGCACAGGCTGCACAGAAAGTGACTGGATATCACAGCTCAACAGCTTCCAGTGATTATACAAAAGCAAATGTATTCAGCAAGTTAAAAGGATTCCTTGCAGCAGGAAAACTTCGCAGATACAAAGCGAATGGATCACTGATCATGTATGTATCATCTGCGATCATGGATCTGTTAGAACTGTCTACAGAATTTACTCGTAAGATTGAGATGACTCAGATTGCAGAAGGCGGTATGGGAATCGAAACACGAGTAACTGACATCGATGGTGTGACGCTCATGGAAGTTATCGATGATGAACGCTTCTATGATAAGTTTAACTGGGAAGTTGAAGAAGGCGGATTTGCACCAGTGAAGAAAGACACAGGCAAATCCGTAACAGGATCACATAAGATCAATGTGCTGATCGCATGCGGACAGACATGTAAGACAGTTCCTAAGATCTCATCCATCTATTACTTTGATCCAGGAACACACACAGAAGGTGATGGTTATCTGTATCAGAACAGAACATTATCTGACGTATTTGTATTCCCGAATGGAAAAGATAACAAGGTTGATTCTGTTTACGTTGACGTAGACACTACGGAATATACCGAAGTGTAGGAGGTGGTGCATATGGCACTCGCCTCTTATGCAGAGCAGGAGTATTATGAAAAAATCAGCGGTGTAATCACAACAGATGATCTTGAAAGGAGACTGTATATCGCAAGCCGACACATTGACACACTTACATTTAACCGCATTGTAGCAAGAGGATTTGAGAATCTGACAGAATTTCAGAAAGATGTGGTCCGTCTGGTTGTTTGTAAACAGGCAGATTTTGAAGCAGAGAATGAATCTCTGATCAACAGTGTCTTAAGTTCTTATTCGATCAATGGCGTATCCATGGGGATCAATGCTGGCGGATGGAATGTAACAGTTCAGGATGGCGTGATCATGCGAGCTGATAACTATGTAATGTTAGAACAGACAGGATTATGCTGCAGGAGATTGGGGGCGATCTGATGAAATGGCCAGAGTTAATTCCAAAATCAATGTGTCAGACGGATATTCACATTCGAATTGACAGCGAAGAGATTGGAGAGGAAGGGCAGCCGATCACTCTGATCGATGCAGATTTCAAATGTAATTATCAAGATAAAGCGAAAAGAGTTATGACAAATGAGCAGAAGATCGTACAGGTTACGGGATCTGCTCTTTTTTGTGGAGATATCGCCCCAGATATACCAGTGATCAGTTGCGGTGTCGCAACAGTCTTTGGAGTTGAGAGAGCGATCGTAAGTGGAGAGAAAGCAAGAAATCCTGATGGGACAGTCAATTATACCAGATTGGAGCTGATGTGATGATCCGCTGTAATTCAATTATAAAGATTAATACACAGAGACTTCGGGAGCTTTCACAAGCACAAGTTACAGCACTGGAAAAGACGGCAGAGGCTTTGCATACTGAGGTGGTACAAGCACAGGTTATGCCGTTTGATACAGGAAACCTGCAAAATGACAATACGTTTGTGGATTGTACCTACAGCAAAATAGGACGTGCAAGGATTGTCTCTACAACGCCATATGCCAGAAGGTTATATTTTCATCCGGAATATAATTTTCAGACCTATGAAAATCCATTTGCAGGCGGCGAATGGTTTAATCCATGGCTTCCTGGTGGTCTGTATCAGGACTTTGCACAAAAAGCATTCAAGAAACTGTACCGAAGGGAGAGTGGCGTATGATTTTGTTAGCAGATGTAAAAGACTGGCTGAAAACAGTATTTGAAGCTGATCACTATTACACAGGAAAGTTAGACAACAAAAAAGACAGATCCATTGGAGTGTATCAACGAAGTCCTATGCTCCAAAACGTTACGCAGTAGGTGGATATAAGAAATATGATACGAAAAGTATATCTGTCTTAGTCCACTGGAACAACAATTCAAAAGAAACAGAACAGGCAGCAGCCGAACTGTTTGAAATATTAGAAACGCAGAAACAATTTATGATCAAAGATACAAAAGTAGATTTCTTATCCATACAGGTTCCTGAACCAGTAGATGTTGGAACGGATGACAAAGGAATCTATGAACGTGTCATTTGGTTTGACATTTATTACGAAAGGAAGGTAGACGATGAGCGAAACTAACACAAGCGGAGTATATCCTTGTTATGAGAACCAGTTTCAGATCAACACAGCAGCGTCTGGATCTGCAGATGCAATGAAGAATATAGCAGATTGTGAAACGTTTGAAGTAAGTTTTGATAATGGTGTAGAAGAATGGACACCATTTGATACAGAGGATGGACACGCAGATTAATGACTGCAAAATCCGTTACGATCTCAGTTACAGCGAAACGAAACGTAGGAGATGCCGGAAACGATGCAGTTGCAGGACTTGCATGGAAAAATGGAAGAAACGTAGAACGAGACTTCCAGTGGACATTCCCGGATGGAACAGTTGTCAAGTTTGCAAGTGCAGTTATCAATGTGACAAATGTAGGAGCAGGAGATTCTACAGCAGTTGCACCTCTGGAATTTGAAGTGCAGAGCAACGGTAAACCGACAGTAACACCAGGAGTTTAGGAGGGGGAAACCTCTCCTTTTTTGAAAAGGAAGATAGAATGGGAAAAGTAGTAGATATTACAGATAAGTTGAAATTCGAAGAGAATCCGGCATTAGTGATCAACGGAAAGAAATATGAAGTGAATGCAGATGCGACAACCATGATCGAAGTTCTGGCAGAGCTTGGGGATGGAGGAGATGATATTTCACCGAAAGCTGTTACAAAGCTTTGTGATCTTATCTTTACAAATAAGGCGCAGAAAGACTTGGAAAAATTACATTTAAAATTTGGGGATTATGTCACAGTTGTGCAGGAAGCAGTTTCATTGATTTCAAGAACCGATGACCAAGAAGAATCGGGGGAGTAGTTGATTCCGGATATGATCTGTTTGAAGATTGGGACCTGATCGTATCTTCGTTTGCGGAGCAGTATGGAATCAGAATCTATTCCAAAGAGTTTAAGGAAATGCAATGGCACGAGTTCAAAGCGCTGCTTTGTGGAATAGGACCAGATACAGCCTTAGGACGGATCGTATCCATCCGATTAGAAGATGATAATGAAGTGATCAAAGAGTTTACTCCGGAACAAAAAGAGATTAGAAACAAGTGGAGAAGAAAAGCCGCTAAGACAAAGACAGAAAAAGAAACAAATGATTTCTTAGAAACGATGAAACAGGCATTTGTTGACATGGCAGGAGGTATAACAAATTGAAAAGATAAAATGTAAGGAATGCGGACAGACATTGATGGTCGCAGAATATGTAAAAGGGGAAATCAAATGTCCCCGATGCAAACAGATAAATATAGTATGGATCCGCAAAGGGAAGAGCATAGGTAAGCACCGTTGTAGTAGCTAAGCCAGCCTACTTTGTGAAAAAGCAAGGTAGGTGATAAGTATGGCAGCAGATAGTGCAGGTCAGATCGGGTTGGATCTGGTGATCAATCAGCAACAATTTAATAAGCAGTTAAGTGGAATACAGAACCTCGCAAAGAAAACAGGAAAGATGCTTGCCGGTTGCTTTTGCTGTAAAAGGATTAACAAGTTTTGCGAAAGACTGTATTGAGCTAGGATCAAATCTAACAGAGGTACAGAACGTTGTCGATGTGGTGTTTCCGACAATGAACAAAAAAGTAAACGAATTTGCACAAAATGCAGCAAGTACATTTGGACTTTCTGAAACGATGGCAAAGAAGTTACCGGAACATTCGGAGCGATGGCAAATGCTTTTGGATTTTCTGAAAAAGAATCGTACAAGATGAGCACGGCTCTTACTGGACTTGCTGGAGATGTTGCTTCTTTCTATAACATTTCGCAGGACGAAGCTTTCACGAAACTGAAATCCGTGTTCTCCGGAGAAACGGAGACGTTGAAAGATTTAGGAATCGTAATGACACAGACAGCTCTTGATCAATACGCACTGGCAAATGGATTCGGTAAAACGACCAGCGCCATGACGGAACAGGAGAAAGTAGCCTTAAGATATGCATTTGTACAGCAACAGCTACAGAATGCGACAGGGGACTTTTCAAGGACCTCTGATCAGTGGGCGAACCAGATCAGGATTCTGTCATTACAATTTGATTCCCTGAAAGCTTCAATTGGACAAGGATTGATTAATTTATTCTTGCCAATCGTAAAAGTAATTAACTTGGTGCTTGGAAAATTAATGACTCTTGCAAATGCATTCAAGTCGTTTACAGCAATGATCATGGGCAAGAAGACCGGTGGAGCGTCAGCAAGTCTTGATAAGACGGCGACAAGTGCAGGAAAGGTATCTAACAGCTTAAACAATGCGACAAGTTCCGCAAATAAGCTAAATAAGTCGACAAAGAAAGTTGGAGACACAGCCAAAAAGACGGCAAAGAAAATATCTGGATTGATGGGATTTGATCAGATCAATAAATTGACTGAAACAAAAGGATCATCTGGATCAAAGAGTTCTACACCATCTTCTGGTACAGGTTCTGCAGGCAGTGGAGCATCTGGCGGTACTGTAGATATGGGTTCTCTTCCCAAGGGAGAGGATGAAAAAGCTACGAAACTTGGGAAAGGCTATGATAATCTACGAAAAGCAATTGATAAGCTAAGAGTAGCTTTTAGTGCATTTAGTAAGGTTGCAATAGGTGCTTTCAAATGGATCTGGAAGAACATGCTGGTGCCATTGGGAAAATGGACAATGCAGAAACTTGCTCCAAAACTGATTGAATTATTAGCCGCAGCACTAAATGTACTGACAGCAGTATGCAAAGCATTGCAGCCATTATGGCAGTGGGCATGGAATCACTTATTCAAACCGCTTGCTAACTTTGTCGGAGATGCGATCATCGGATTCTTAGATCTTCTGGTTAAGGGATTGAACGGATTAGCAAACTGGATCAATAAACATCAAGGAGCTGTACAGAATATCACAATAGCGTTGGTAAGTTTTTTTACAGCGTTTAAATTGGTTTCGTTTGTTACGAAATTTATAGGCCCTATAAGTAATGCAATATCAGGAATCAAGATGTTTGGAAAAGGAATCATTTCATTCAAAACATTGTTTAGTGGATTATTTCCTAAGTTATTTGGCGTAGCAGGAAAAGCAGTGGCACTTTTGACAAGTCCGCTCGGAATTGCAATCGTGGTTGTTGGTGCGTTAATCACAGCAGGTGTATTGCTATGGAAAAACTGGGACAAAATCAAAAAGTCGAAGTTTGGAAAATTTATTTCTGGTATTGTAACAAGTTTCAAAAATTTATTGAAATGGGTAAAGAAAAATGTTCATCCGATCAAAGCGTTCAAGAAGCTTTGGGAAGGTATTAAGAACAAAAAAGCCAAACTGGAAGCTGAGGTAAAAGAAAAGGTTAAAGGCGCACTTGCATCTTTAAAAGAAAGTTGGGAATCTGTTAAAGATAGGGCTGCATCCCTGGTAGCAGAAGCGAAAGAAAAGGCGGATGGTGCGATTGCCAATCTGAAAGAAGGATGGGATTCCATTCAGGACAAGGCAGCAACATTAGTTGCAAAAGTCGAAGGAGCATTGGATACAACAAAAGATTGGTGGTCCGATGTGAAACAGAAGGCAGCAGAAAAAGTTGCTGGAGTCGTGGCTAAGGTTCAGGGAGCATTAGATACCGCAAGGGACTGGTGGTCCAATGTTAAGGAAAAAGCAAAAGAGAAGATTGGAGATATTGCAGCTAAGGTTCAAGGTGCGTTAGATACTGCAAGAGATTGGTGGTCTGGTGTAAAACAAAAAGCTGCTGAGAAAGTAGAAGGTATCGAAGCAAAAGTTAAAGGTGAACTGGAAACCGCTAGTGATTGGTGGTCCGGCGTTAAGAGTGGAATTATATCTAAAATTGGCGATATAAAGAAAACAGTAGTTGCTACATATGATGCAATTAAGACAAAAAAATTTAATGTTGTAAAAGGTGCATTCGATACAATCAAAAGTAAAACAGTAACCTTAAAAGCTAAAATTAAAAATCTTGCTTCTAAGGGTGTATCTAAAATATCAAAAGCGTGGAGTTATTTAAGATCAAAAGCAAGCACAACGTTAGTAGCTAAGTTTAAAGACGTTTTTACTAGACCTTTGAAAGCGGCATGGAATGGAATTGCTGGTACCATAAATGGAGCGATTGGTGTAATAAACAAAATACCGGGAGTAAACATCAAAGGCAGGGTGCCAAAATTAGCACAAGGTGGCTACGTAAAGAAAAACACCCCACAGCTTGCCATGATCGGAGATAACCGCCATCAAGGCGAGGTTGTAGCACCAGAAGATAAGATGATCGCCATGGCAAAGAAAGCAGCAGAATTATCTGGTGGCAGCAGTAAAGATGATCAAATCATCCGTCTGCTCATGGAACTGATCAATGCTGTCAAATCTATTGATACGGATGTTTACCTGGATGGGAAGAAAATAACCAAAACCGTAAATGATAACAACAACGCAGATATCAGAGCCGGCAAACGACCGATCTTGATTTAGGAGGGAAAATGGCAACACTGACATGTGGAAACACTGCATTGCCAGAGCCGGTTGAACTAAGCACTTCGGATGAGATCATCTGGAGTGCGAATACCGAACGATCATCATCAGGAGATATGATCGGAGAAGCAATTGCAGAGAAAAAGACATTGGATATCAAGTGGGGAGTCCTCACAGAGTCCGAAGTTAAGAAGATAAAAAATAATCTTGTGAAAGGATTCTTTCCGATCACATTTAGAGACATGGGAACAACACATACCATCACTGTATACCGCGGAACTCTTACAAAAGAACATCTGGGGTATATCGGAGATGGTATTTATTATTATAAAAGTGCGAGCGTTCAGATCGTGCAGAAATAGGAGAGATGGAAATGAAGTTAAAAGAGATTATGAGAATCCACGAAGGATTAGTAAAACAATCAAGCAAAGTTTACACGGCAAAATTAGGATATGCAATTTCTAAAAATATGAAAACATTCCGAAAAGCAATCGAAGAATATGATGAAAACCGCCTTAAGATCTGTGAACGATACGCAGAAAAAGATAAGGACGATAAGCCGATCGTGATAGAAAACCAGTATGAAATGACAGATGAAAGCAAAGAGATTGTAAATGAAGAAATCAAAGAACTGCAGGAAGTGGATACTGATATTGATATCATGAAAGTTTCATTCGCAGAACTTGAACGATGTGAAAATGCAGATCGCTATGACATCCCATCTGTTGCAGATATTGAAGACCTGATGTTTATGATCGAAGACTAAGCCGGAGGTGATGCTATATGTATCAGGCAAGTAAAAAATTTGGCGATGCAATAGCAGGGTCAAACAGAAAATTTAATACAAGGCTTCTGGAGAATGAAAAAGTATTAGTAGAATCTGTAAAGAATTTTACAATAACGTCTGGTGCGGAAGAAATAACAATCGGGAGTGCGGTGGCGAGCTATGTTCAGGCAACGATTGAGAATAAAGGAATTGCATTGTCCGGAAAAGAAGTCAGCTTGGAGATCGGCGTGGAAGTCGATGGAGAGATGGAATATATTCCGATGGGGTTATATACGATCCAGAATCCCAAGATTGAAAGCAACAAGGTTACGTTTACTGCATATGACAGATTAGCAAGCAGATGCAATGGGGCATATTATTCTAAATTAAGTTATCCAACGGATGCAGTAGATATATTGGCTGAAATCAGCACGATGACAGGCGTGGCGATTGATACATCTACAGTACAGCGAGGAATCCAGATCAATCAAAGAGCGATCATTGAGGAAGGTGATTACAACGAAGAAACCGATGAAAGCGAAGTGATCACAACATATGTAAATCCTTTTGATGGATATACATACAAAGAAACCATCGGATTTATCGCAGGATTATTCGGCAAATTTGCTATGTGTGGAAGAACTGGAATGATCGAGTTTCGATGGTATCAGGGTATTGATTACGAGATTCCAAGCAATATATTTTATAACGATCTGCAAGAAACAGAAGAAAGTTTCAGTATCAAAAGACTGGCATGTGATAACTCAGATCAGACACTTTCATCTGGATCAGGAGCTACCGGCATAAGTATGCAAAATCCGGTTATGACACAGAGTATATTAGACGGTGTTTACAATACTGTCAAAGGCTTAGTATTCACGCCTGCAGCATTAAGATTTATCGGAGATACAAGACTTGACATCGGAGATATTGTTACTGCTGTAAAAAATGATGGCACGAAATTTACAATACCGATCATATCATTGATAACAAGTTATGACGGTGGATTGATGCAGACAATTGCAAGTTATGGGAATACCGCCGAGGAAGATGATTCTGACACAAAAGGTCCTATAACCGAAATGGCAGAACGAGTTGAGTACGAATTAGCGTTTGTAAAAAAACTCATGGTGGATAATCTGACAGCGACAAATGCAACGATCAAGAATCTGTCTGGAGATGTTTTGAAATTTAAAACAGGCGAATTTGAAAATCTCAAATCAGATGTAGCATCTTTCAAAGAAACAACAACAACGAATCTAAATGCTGCAAATGCTAAGATAGAGAACTTAGAAGCAAATACTGTAAAGACATCCGAACTAGAAGCAAAAGTTGGAACATTTGGATATTTGAAAGCTACCGATGCAAGTCTTACATATGCAACGATAACAAATTTAAAAGCTGAATCCGGAAAGATTGACGATCTACAATCCGATTACGCAGCATTTAAAACTGCAACAGCAAATGACTTAAAAGCGGCTAATGCAAATATTCAAAATCTAACGGCAACAAAAGCGACAATCACGGATTTAAACGCTGCAACAGCAAAGATTAGCGTACTAGAAGGCAATTACGCAAATCTGAATACACTTGTAAATGGCAACTTAACATCTGCTAATATCCAATCACTTACATTAAATAGTAAGAACACAACGATTGAAAACGGCATGATCAAGAATGCTATGATTGAGAATCTATCGTTTGACAAGATCACAGGTATGGACATTAATACGACAAATCTGACGGTACATAGTTCTGATGGTAAGTCAAAATGGAGTGACAATACAATCCAGATATCTGATGCAAACCGTGTCAGAGTCCAGATCGGAAAAGATGCTTCGAATGACTACAGCATGTCTGTCTGGGATAAGGATGGAAAGCTAATCTGGGATGCTCTTGGAGCTACAGAGAATACGATTCAAAGGAAGATTATCCGAGATAACGTTGTTGCTGACAATGCTAACATATCTGGTTCTAAATTAGATATTAACAGCGTGATCAAGGAAGTAAATGGTTCTACTACCAAACTGAAATCTTCCGTTATTAATATGAATGACAAGAATCAGACTCTTGATGTTGTCTTTAACGAATTAGCTACTACTGTGGACGAGATTGAAGTTGGTGGCAGGAATTTATTAGTTCAAAAAAATATCACACAAGGCTATCTGTCTACAGATGGTAAAGGAAGTTTTATTGCTTCTGGCGGTGGAGATCAAACTAGTGATTGGATAGATGTTTCAGGAAATAAATATATAACAATTACTCTATATGAGATTTTACAAACACAAATAATTCAGGAAGATATTGTGAGTATGATGCTGATAAAAACTGTATAAATACTGTTGGTTATAATCCAAGACAAAAAAGCAGTATTATTATAGAACTGAAAAGTAATACAAAGTACATAAGAGTTACCGCAATAGAATGTAAAACGCGAAGATATAAGATTGAAAAAGGAAACAAAGCCACGGATTGGACCCCAGCACCAGAAGATACACAATCTCAGATCGACAATATCACAGAGATCACGACATCTCACACAACAAGTATCAGTACGATGCAGGGACAGATATCAAGTCTGATTTCCGAAGATACAACAATCAAAGGAAACTATGATGCTTTGTTAAGTCGATATAACGCTACTGTAGCTACCGTGGACAGTATGAAAACTACGATCGGCGAACACACAACAATTCTAAACAATCAAAATGACTCGATCGCAGCTGTCGCAACGAAAGCCAATACGATTGAATCCAATTTAGCAGGAACCACTCAGACAGTATCGGAAGTGAAATCCAATTTAGCAGGAACACAGGAAAGAGTTACGAAAGTCGAAACAAGTCTGACAGGTTTAACTACAAGGGTTTCTAGTACAGAAACGAATCTTGCTAATTTAGAAATTGGCGGAAGAAATTTAGTATTACGTAGTAAGGATTTCACATCGGGTGATGATTACTGGTATATAAATGGTAATTACAGAAAAAGTATCGATGATGATGGGTTTACGGTTGTATCAATAAGCAGGAGCGGGGCTGGTTTAGAGTGGAATAGAATTATCCCACATGCTTTTATACCAGTTGAAGAAATGCATAGAGGAATCATTGTATCATTTGATTTCATGTGCGACAAGGTTTCTGAATTGGATCGTGGATGTATTTGTGCATTGCAAACGTATAATAGCGGAGGTGGTCGCATTGGTTGGTACGAATCTCAAGATATATTATCCGGGACACAATGTAAATTAAGTGCACCTTTATCTGACGGGAAATGGACCAGGGTACAAGTTCCTTTTTCAGAGGGAGATCTTAAAAAAACTTATGGTAGTAGTGACGCCGTAGCATATACGAGCGTTTCATTACAACTAGTTAGTAATGGTTCAATACATTTTAAAAAAGTAAAAATCGAATATGGTAACAAAGCAACCGATTACACTGAAGCACCAGAAGATGTAGATCAGCAAATTACAGCTGCAGAAACAATAGCTAGTCAAACTGCTGATAAATTCAATTGGTTGGTTAAATCTGGTACAAATTCAACTGATTTTGAGTTAACTGATCGGACCGCTACATTAGTAGCATCTGCTATTAATATGGATGGGTTAGTAACTTTTAATGGGTTAAGTACTGATGCTAAAAATAAAATCAACAAAGGAGCGGATTGGGTATCAAATTACGGCACAAACACTAACACTATGTATAACATGGTTTCAAAATGGGCTAATGGAGCAGTTTTAGCTGATACAAAAATCAACGGCGGATTAATTGAAGCTGATAGTATATTGGCACAAAGTATTGCTATTGGAGATTTTACCAATTACTGCGATATGTCTAAATCTAATACATACTATTTCAAAACCGAAGATCAAGCAGAGGGAACGTGGTTTTGGAGAGATGGTGCAGATCTTGCAAGAGATAATTATATTTCTAAGACACATTCATGTTCACCAGGGGAACCGATATATGTCGAATACGACATATCTAACACCATCAAGGAAGGAAATGATTATAAAGTATCAAGAGTTATGCTGTTAGGATATGACGGCATGGGCAATACACAAGCGTATATAACAAACGCAGGCGTTATGGCTACTGCTAATGGTGATGTTACTCACGTTAAAGTAATGTTAGAAATACCTAATGGGATTGTTTCTTTTAGAGCAATCTTGCAAATTGAAGGACATCCTCCATTTACAGGCAAATTAAAAATTAGAAATATTTCTATTAGGAAAGCAACAACAGGCAACCTCATCGTAGACGGTTCTATCACAGCAGATAAAATTGCAACAGATGCTATTCGTTCTAAGAATTATGTAGCTAATTCGACAGGATCATTCTTAAATCTTGCAGATGGTACTTTTGATAGTAAGTATTTGAAGTGGGATGCTAGCGGAAATATCACAGCAAAAGGCGGAACAATCGGTAAGTATAATATTACCGACCAGTGGCTCTTTACTGGAAGTGGCTCTACGTGTTCTGGTATTGGTGGAAATCAGGCTTTCTGGGCTGGCGCTGAAGATAGCAATTCTGCTCCTTTTAGAGTTGGTTACGATGGAAGTTTTGTGGCTGAAAATGCAACTATTTATGGAAATATAAAAACTGGTAATATTGGCGATGCAGGAGATACTGCATGGTTTATTGATGGACACTTATCAGTCCAAGGTACAGCGAATGATACAGATATTTACTCAACATGGTTTAAATTTGGTATTGGCGGAGATTATTATTTAAAATCTGTTTCTGATGGTGTTGAATGTTATCGAAATTTATATGCAACGGATTTTATTGCAGGTGGTTGGATTTATAATGCTTCTGGTGGACATTATACATGGAGAGATAGAGATGATGCATATATAAGTTGTGGAAACTATAATAATACAAACAATGTTTACTATTATGCTGGATATCATGCGTTTTATGTAAATGGAGATTCTGGTTCTGGAATGATGTATATAGGAACATCAGGAGTAAGTTCCAGAAAAGGATTCCGTAACAGCTCTGACGAAAGAATCAAGAAAGATTTTCGACATTTTGACGATGATTTCATTAAAAGTTATATGCAATTGGAACCGATTAAGTATAGATTCAAAGATGACACCGACATTTCCTATCACATAGGTTTCAAGGCACAGAATGTAAATAGTGTTTTGAACGATTATGGGAAATCTCACAACGAACAATTTGGAATATGTGCAACGCACCATATAGACCAAGAGTATGCCGAAAAAACATATGGCGAAAATAACATGACTGAAGTTTACACATTAGCATACGATGAATTGATCGGAGCAAACACATTTATGATCCAAAAGACAAGAAAAGATCTACTATACCAAGCCGGCAAAATTGACATACACGAAGCAATCATAAATGATCTGCAGTTTAAAATAGCAAAAATGGAAAAGAAAATAGAACAATTAACTAAGGCATTAGCTTAACTGCTAGTGTCTTTTATTTATAAGAAAGGAGCATAACTATGCTAGAAACAAGAAAAAGTACAACACTTACAGGAACAATTACAGTAAAGGATGGAGATGTAGATAAACAGGTGGTTTATTTATCTGCAAACGTAACAAGTGACGGAGCTGGTAACGATAATGTAAACCAGACAATCCAGGATCGGGATCTTTATAAAGCAAATAAAGTGCAGATCAGAAAAGACATTGCTGAGTTTACAAATAAGTTTTATGAGATCCAGGATGCAGAAGCGGGAGAATAATTTCCCATTGATACTATGATAACAATCTAAAAAGAGAAAAGGTAAAGCAAAAATGAAAAATTTTATAAAAATTCGAGCAAGACCCTAAGAGGTCTTCTTTTTGTGTGCAAAATAATAATTTTCTGACAAAAGAAAGGAAAGTGAGGTCATGAAGAAAAATATGGAACAGGCAAATTATTTAAAAGCAATAGTAATAGGAATCGGATCATTTCTTACATCAATATTAGGAGTGCTTGCAATTCCTACGGTGCTGATGGTAGCAAGCAATGTAACAGATTACATCACAGGATTGATTGCAAGTAAATTCAGAGAGCAAGACATTAATTCCTACAGATCAATGAGAGGAATATTTAAAAAGGTGGGTATGTGGTTGCTTGTAATTGTTGGAGCAATATTAGATGTTCTCTTGGAATATTCATTAGCAAATTTAGGAATACAAATTCCGTTCTCGTTTCCAGTTGCAAGCATTGTGGAAGTTTGGATTACATGCAATGAGATCATATCAAATTTAGAAAACATTCAGGATATAGGTGTAAATATTCCTGGTTTTTTAAAACCGCTCGTAAAAAATATTCAATCACAGGTAGAACATCAGGCGGATATTTTGCAAGAAGATCAAGAAAATAGGGAGGAAGAATAATGGCAACAGCAAGCAAGATCATTAAAAAAGCAACAAGCTATATTGGAATAAAAGAGAATCCGGCAGGATCTAATAAAGTCAAATTTAATACCGATTACTATGGCAGAGCAGTGAAGGGATCAAGCTACCCTTGGTGCTGCACATTTGTGTGGGATATCTTTAGACTAGCTGGGGCATCAGAACTTTTCTTCGGAGGTGGAAAGACAGCATATTGTCCAGACGTGGAAAATTACTACAAAAAACACGATCAATGGCATTCTACAGGAGAGGTTGGAGATTTATGCTTAATGGACTTTGGAAAAGGAAGAGCATCGCACATCGGAATTGTAGAAAAAGTAAATGATAACGGTACATACACAACGATCGAGGGTAATACATCTCTATCTAGTAATGATAATGGCGGAGCTGTAATGAGAAGAACACGAGGAAAAAGTGTAATCCGCGGATTTGCAAGACCTTCGTATGATCAAGAACGATACACGACTGTTAAAAAGACATCTGGTAAAAACGCGATTAAATGGATGCAGAAGAAATTGAACAAACTAACACCCGGAACTAACATTGAAGTAGATGGGATCTGGGGTAAAATGACAACTGCGCAGTTGAAGAGATATTGGAAACAGTTAGGGTGGAGCACTGCAGGTAGTTATTGCGGTAAGAAGACGTGCAAAGCGTTGTACTCAAATAGGGTAAAATAAGCGATCACGGATGGTATTGCAGGATAGTAACTTGACTATCAAGATAAAGCAACTTATTATAGTAATATAAGTAGACACTCATTCAAACCCAAAACATCAAAATAGACGCTGTAGGAATTGCTAGGTTTCTACGTTATTAATACAAATTCAACAAAGAAACCGCATAAAACCGACCTTTTTAACCTTCATCGAGGAAGCTGCTAAAGCAGGTAAATTCTAAGGAATTGCACAAAAATTCATAGAAACGCATGATAAAAATTAGGCATTTTGCATAAAAGTGCCTAATTTTTATTTTTTTGTTAGGCTTTAAGCCTGTTCAGCACAGTGGAGTTTCTCAGAAGAGAAACGGAACTTTGATGAACAAATAAACCACCGGCTAGGCCGGTGAGTCAGCATTGCTTAAGCTTACAGTAAAAAACCTCCAGTGATATAATTATGTTGGTTCGCCAACCACATAAAATCAAAGGAGGTTATCCAAATGGATATAAACAGTTTAGCACATACGAAATGGAATTGTAAGTATCATATTGTTTTTGCACCAAAATATAGAAGAAAAGTAGCGTATGGGAAGATGAAACAGGATATTGCGAATATTTTAAGTATGCTATGCAAAAGAAAAAGTGTAGAAATAGTAGAGGCAGAGATATGCCCAGACCATGTGCATATGCTTGTAAAGATACCACCAAGTTTAAGTGTTTCAAGTTTTGTAGGGTATTTGAAAGGAAAAAGTACACTTATGATCTTCGAACGCCATGCAAATTTAAAATACAAATATGGAAATCGCCATTTCTGGTGCAGAGGATATTACGTAGATACTGTAGGGAAAATGCAAAGAAGATACAAGAATATATTCAAAATCAATTACAAAACATAAATGTCAACATTAAAATGTACATTTTTGATCATTTAAGAATGTACATTTTTGCTATTCTTCCTCTTGATCGGTATATTTTTTTTAAGCGATAAGATTTTCCTGTGATATTTACCACATGTGCATGATGTAACACTCGGTCAAGAATCGCATTTGCGATCACTGGATCAAAAAATACATCATCCCATGAATTAAAGTTGATATTTGTGGTAATGATCGTACTTCTTTTTTCATATCGCTTGTCAATCAGTTGGAAAAACAGCTTTGCATCATCTTTTTCAATCGGAAGATAACCAAGCTCATCAATGAATCAGCAGCTTATATTTGAAAAAGTGTTTTAATCTTGCTTCTAGACGATTCTCCAGTTTTGCTTTTTTTAGCTGCATGATCAGATCATGGCATTTGATAAAATATGTACTGTAACGTTTTTTTGCTGCAGTTACTCCAATCGCAGTGGCAAGATGTGTCTTACCTACTCCGCTCGGACCTAAAAACACGATGTTTTCAGCATTTTCCAGAAATCTTAAAGTTGCAAAATCCTTGATCTCTTCCGGATTGACGGATGGCTGAAATTCAAAATCAAAGTCACTGATCCCTTTTTGATGAGGGAAAGCTCCGACTTTTACCATGGAACGGATCATGTTTGCTTCTTTAAAATCAATCTCATAATTCGTTAGTTTACAGAGACCTTCCGTAAATGATAATGGTGACGAAGTGATCAGATCGATCACTTCATCAAGATGGAGATCCATCTGATTCAATTTCAGATACTCAAGGTTTTTCTTTAATTGTACATATGTGCTATTCATTTTTAAACATTGCTCCTATCTGTGTCAGGTTTTCTTTTGCGATCTTTTCAATATCCATTGTCTGCTCTTTGAACGTCTGTTTACTGATAGCAACATAATGATCGTGTGTATAATTAAGTTTTTTTGCACTGATCGGATGTATCACGATCAGTTCTGTGTTATAATACACATACAGATAATTATCATATACCTGTAATACCAGACGTTTTCCAAGATATTTTGGTGGTACGGAATATTGATTGGAACGATAAGTGATCATACAGGATGAATTCACTTTTACAGTTGTATGGATCATCTGATAAGGCTTTCTTATCACATTGCGTGGAAGTGGTGATAAGTGAGCCTTTTCTTTTTGAAGATACATCACAGGGATCCTTCCGGTTCCTGGGTGTACCGCATGATTGATCCGTTCATTCAGTTTATGGACCAGTTGATTGAGCTCATGATAATCGAGAAGTCCGTTATAAGCATAGAGTTCATCGAGCAGTTTCATCGGAGCTTCTACTTTTGCTTTTGTCTGAGGCCGTGCAGCAATACAGGGTCGTACCTTAAATCCATAATCTGAAGCAAACTGGGCAAAGCGTGGATTCACTTTTCCTTTACTGTAAGCAGTCCGTGGTTGATCCATGACCGTCTTCATGTTATCTGTCAGAAGTTCTTCAGGGACTCCACCGAATGTTTCAAAGGCATCATCGATAAAGGAACATAAGATATCCTGTGTTTTCGATAATGATAATCTGTAAACACGAAACCGAGATGATGACAGCAGCAACACAAAGATGTTGATATCGATCCATTCACCGAATTTTAACAGAAACTTTATGGATTCTTTCCAGTCCAGCTGTGCCTGTTTCCAAAGAGGAGTTTCAAAACGCAGATGAGATTTTTTTTTGATATGTCGTTTCTGCCTTCGTTCAAAATAAGACTGGAATTCCGAATGCTGGCTGATGTATCTGCGGAAACTTGACTGGGCACAGGAAAGCCCATGATTATCTTTTAAGAATTGCCATAAAACACGTTTATAATAGAAAGTCTGCTGGTTTTCATCGGAAAGAAGATCTTTGATATATCATAATAATCATCAATGCAAGATGAACGCCTGCGGGCTGTTGGTTTTTCATATCCTTTTAGATATTTATCAACCGTCCGTCGGTCTTTTCCAAGCTCTCTGGCAATCTGACTTTTATTAATTTTCAATGTACTGTCCTCCAAAAAAGGTTTTAGTTTTACCAGATCCCTTAAAGAATTGATCTGAATGTCACTAGTAATCTTTGGTGTATATATCATAATAATTCCTCCGTAGAGAATTTATTATAATGTGATTTTGTACATTTTTAAATGATCATTTCTGTACATTCTTATATTAGCATTTATATTACAGGCAGCTCATAGGAATAATCATTGTAGGCAATGCCTGTATTTCCGTAGATATGCTCCAAGAGATAGCCGAAGTTGTTCTTATCCAGCCTGCGGAACTGAAAGCGGCGTGAGATTTTGCTTTCCAGCAGCTTTTCCATCTTCATAAAACGGTTAATCTCATCATTACTCATGGAAACAAAGTCGCCCATGAGCTTGTGGTTGACTTCATAGAGAAAATCGGCAAAGGTCATAGCTGCCGACTTCCTCATGCTCTTTAGGTTGATTTCTTCCTCATTCACCAGCAGCTTGAATCCAAGAAAAAAGCGGTAGTCAATCTGATTTTCCCCAATCATCTCTACTAACGCCTCTGTCTGTTCATCTATCTTTGCACAGGCAACATCACGAAGTCGCCCTGTGATTCCTTTTTTGGAACGCTCCTGCACCGCACGCAGGCTGTCCTCTGTGGCAATCTGCAAAGCATGGATTTTTCCGACACGGTTCTGTGCGATAAGCTGTCGGAAGTTGTCATGCACCATGTACTTTTCTTCTGGTGACAGGAACGAATAATTGTAAGGTGTCAGCTCATAGTAGGCAAAGCACTCGCCGTCATGGTTGAATACCAGATTGTTTTCAATATACTTAATCGGGAACATATATCACACTCCTAACTGTTGTAATCACGGGATTGAATGTTTCTTTTTTCAGCCGAACCGCCTTTCCAGCATAGGTCACTTTTGGTCGCAGCAGAAAGCTGACACAGGACTTTAGGAATCCAAAAGGCTTTTTCCCGTCAAAGGTCTTTTGCGACACGAACCAAGTAAAAGCCACGGGGATTCCAAAGTATTTGAGGAACGCACCGTCAATCAAGGAAAAGGGCGGTAGCTCCCCAAAAAGAATCACCACGAACCATGCCATTTGACTGAACGTGAGGGGGAACGGGAGCTGAAAGTCGTTGATAGCGTAAATGACTTTCTCCACGCGCCATATGCTTGTATAGCTTTTGATTTTCTTCAATGTTCAAAGCTCCTTTCTTTTCTAAATGGAAACAGCAGCCTGTTTTCACAAGCTGCTGCATAAAAAATGCCAGTGGTTCTCACTGGTCGTTGCGTTGATATTTTGTTAATAGGGACATTCAAACACGCCATGATTGGTAACGACAAAACGCCCCTCTAAATCAAGGTCACGCCCATAGGATTCATAGTCTATGTAATTTCTTAACCTGTCTGGTATCTCTCCAAGACTTTGACATTCATCTATAAAATAATAGGCAACGTCTGTCATATCGTTGCAGTCGGGATAGTGGATAATCTCGTCGGCGTGTTCGCAAAGTTCCTCCAAGCTGCTGTAACAGCATAACAGTTCAGAAAGTTCGTCCTGTATATCTTCTGGTAAATCCTCCACCATCTCACACAGGCGGTTGACTTCCTCAATCGGCGTGTATTCGTCAATCTCAAAGGGCAGCTCATAATCATGGATAGCATATTCTTCATAAAATTCATTCAAACCGATACGCTCCGCCATTTCGTCATAATCGACGGGCAGCGTAAACCATGCGCCCACAAGCTCACCCTTGTTGTATTTCCCAAGATTGGCGATATAGATTCGCATTTCTTCTATATCACATCACCCCTTTACTGATAGCGGAATACGCCGCTGGGTGTAAACAGGTATCTGTCCTGCATTTCCAGCTCGTTTCTGTAGGAACGGTAATCAATGTGCTTTTGCAGTTCGTGGGGAATCTCACCGAAGATACATTCCTCGCAGATAAGGTATTCTGCCAGTGCCGCACCGTCAGCCATGTCATAATAGCGTATTTCGTCCTTATGGTCGATAAATTCATCAAACCCGTAAAACCATCTCTGTATGATGGACTTCATTTCGTTGCCGATAGGCGTACCCTCCATTTCCTGTACCATGCGGCATTTTACGTTGATTTCCCACAGGGGCATTTCACTGTGTACCTCAAAAGGCAGCTCATAATCAGCTATCTCTAACTGTTCTTCATTTTCAACGCCCAGTCTTTCTCTGACTTCCTCCAAGTCCACAGGGCAGTTGAACCAGCCGCCAGTGTAACCCTCGTCCTCGTCGTCACGGTAAGGCTGGGTATTGTTTAAAAGATAGATTCGCATTTCATACAAGGTTTATCACTTCCTTTCCTGTTTTCCAGTATTCCCATTATGACAGCGTAATCTACACCGAACACATAATGGCAGAATTTTTCCAGTTGTTCCTCTGGATAGGCAAGCGGCGAGTGCTGCTTGATGATTTCCCATACCTCACGTTTGCGGTAGGGCAGGTCGGAAATGTATTTGCAGCCGACCCAGTCTTTCATATCCTCGAAAATATCTGTCTTCATGTTGTCCTCTTGTCTTAAAATTTTGCATGAAAAAAGCAGCAAACCGTTAAGATTTACTGCTTCAAATGCCTATTTTTTTGTTTTGCTTAAAATTACTGATAGTGCAAAAGTATTCTCAATAATATGATGTATTTGTCGAACATTATCGCATTGTATATATGATTTTTCTAATCTGTCCTTTGTTGTCTTGTCCAAACGATGTTTGAAATTTGTTTCATATTTTTCGAATGCCATTTGTCCAATCCTTATTTTTGATTCAACACTTAAATCTTCAAAGTGAATAATCTTATCAAAACGATTATAAATCGCACTACCTAAATTCTCTTCGATGTCTTTTAAATCTGTATAATTTGAAGTACATATTATAATAGATTTCTTTAGTGTTAGATAATAATTCTGGTCTTCGTAAATACCCTCATCAAAAAGTTGATAAAATGCACTGTGAAAAGAGGGATGTGCTTTATCAAACTCATCAAGCAATAAAACATTAGACTTTCTATCTAATAAATCTTTTGCAAAACTTTTTTCATAATGCGCACCTCCAAATAAATATGTAGCAAATTGATTGTTTTGATACATAGAAAATTGTTTTCTAAATATGGGTTCACCTATAATCTTAGCTATATATTTTGCTGTTTCTGTCTTACCAATTCCCGATTTACCATAAAATAATAAAACTACAGGTTTTTGTCTGTACTTCATAGTAAGGGGGAAAAGAGCTTGCAATAATTCAAGTTTAACATCTTCCTGCCCTATAATTTTATTGTCATATTCTTCATTTATTTTGAGTAAATGAGAAGTTGTCAACCGTTTATATCTTTGATATTTCACGTCTGCATTTGGATATAATCTAAGAATTTGTTCACTTATTTGTAGTGGTGGGTTCTGAATATACAAATTTTCTACGTCAAATTTAGCAAGAAAGTTTATAAAATTTGTAATAACATGTTCTCGAACTCCAGCATATTCATCTGAACTTATCACAAAATTTTTTACATAAATTTTTTCTTCCTTGTCTTCTTTCGGATAGTCACCATTTTGATTTGGTATTACTAATTTCATGGTCTTTCCGTCTTTATCCGATTCATAAACTAAATCAGTTAAATTTCTATATTCTTTTGGAATGATTCGATTGAATTTTTCCTTTGAACCATAATATATAATTACTTTATTCAATACTCATCACCCCCGCCAATACAATATCAAAAACATCTAAGTATTTATCGAGGACTCACTTATTTCTCCAGTTACA
>ENA-OQCO01000258-OQCO01000258.1-human-gut-metagenome-genome-assembly--contig:-NODE-258-length-31121-cov-1.539814_pt1 | contig 31121 bp, 30 predicted proteins | sample MGYA00242500_ERZ504582 | MGnify/ENA primary metagenome ERZ504582 (study PRJEB26092, sample SAMD00036346) | human gut metagenome | host: Homo sapiens | study: EMG produced TPA metagenomics assembly of... | reverse complement strand
CAACAAATTTAACAAGGACCTGTAAAAAAACAGGTCCTTATTTTTTATAAATAAAAAAACAACTTAATAAATGGAAAAAATTATCTATTTCGTAGATTGACATTTTTTGATAGAAATGATAAAATTATTAATATAGATAAAGTATGACTTATCTTTTGATACGAATTTTAAAACTTAATGAATGAGAGGTAAAGTATGGACTTAAAAAAGAAGATTGCATCTGCTTTGTCTGCTGCAATCGTACTTATGACATCAGTTCCGGCGCTGGGCGTTTCCGGTGCGGCAGTTATTAACGGCGGGTTTATTAAAGGCGACATAAACCTTGATAAACAGGTTTCATCTGCGGATATCGTTGCCGTATCTCAGTATCTTGCCGGAAAATCAACTCTGACTGAGGAAGAGCTTGTTATTGCGGATATGAACGACGACGGAATTGTAAACATTTTTGATCAGATACTTATTAAAAGGACCGTTCTTACAATCAGGGATATTGTTGAGATTCCTGAAGAAACTGATCCGACAGAGGCTACCGATCCAACAGAATCGACAGAGCCTTCTACCGAGGAAGCGACTACTACTGTAACCGACGTTACCGAGCCTTCCACCGAGGTAGTTACTACTATTGTAACCGACGTTACCGAGCCTTCAACTGAGGAAGTTACTACTACTGAAACAATTTCATTGCCTTATGAATTTAAAATTGCCCCGGATAATGAAGATAATGTAGAATCCATTAAGTTTACCGTTGTCTCTGATAAGGACGACATAGCATATAACGGCGCGGTACAGTTTATTGTAAACGGAGAGTACAGTTCAGATTACGATGTTGTCTTTTCTAACAATGATTCTAATGAGTTTGAGATCAAAGTACCTGAAAATATAACTGATCCTACTGCAATTACATCTATAAAGATTGTAAAATACTGGCAGTCGGACGAAACCGCAAATCTTGCTCTGTCAAACGTTAAAGCAGTTATCGGCGGCAATGAAACAGATTCTTATGAAGAGCCTGCAAAAACAGCGGATTCAAAGACTATACCGCTCTATTCAATAGGTTCAAATTCTTTCTGGAATGACGGAAATGCAAACCTTTCATCTGAATGCGTTCTCCCGGAAATAAAGGAAAACGGAACCTATACCGCTAAAATCGTTTTAGCTGAAGGTTCTAATACAATAGAATTCCTTGCACTTGCATTTGACGGCCTTTCATCTTCTGATTTTAAGGATCTTGCTTTTAAAGTAAAATCCATTAAAGTTGACGATACTGAGCTTGAAACCGCTGATTTATCAAAGGTATCGGTAAATACCAATATTGAAGGCTCAACAAGAATTTACCTGACCGATACATGGACAACAACAAAGGTCGAGGCTATTCCGTCAGACACTTCTGTAAATCAAAGTATTGAAATCGAATTTACTGTCAGCGGTATAGAATAAAAAAGATTTAATAAATAAATCAGGCGCTTTCCATATGGAAAGCGCTTTTGTTTATATATACAAAATAATAATACATAAAAATTATTGACAAATATATAAAATAATGATATAATTATACAAAAAAGAGGAGAAAATTTCCATGAAACTTAAAAATAAAATTGCCGCTATAACATCAGCCGCAATAGTCATAACGTCGTTGCTAAGCGGCGCGTCTGCCGAAGAAAACGCACAGATTCGTAAAATTAAAGGCGATATAAACAGAGATTATATTATTTCTGTTGCCGACGCAGTCGCACTTAGTCATTGCCTTACCGGCAAGGCGTTTCTGGAAGAAGGCGACGAGTATTACGCCGATATTAATAACGACGGAGCAGTTGACGCCTTTGATCTTATGCTCCTTCGCAGAACTATACTCGGAATACGCGAACAGGATATTGAAGAGGAGGAAACAACCGAGCCGCCTGTTACAACTTCCCCGCCGATAACAACAGAGGTTTCAACTACCGCTGTAAGCGATCCTGTTACACAAACTACGTCATTTACAGAAACAACTGCGTATGTCACCACAACTGAAACAATAACCACGACAATCGAACAGATAGACTTGAGCGACATGCCAGAGGAATATAAATACGCCCTTGATTGGGTATGGGAAAACAGGATAACAGCGGAAAAATCCACTGAACGCTGGAATACGATTTTCGATCAGATAGACGCAGGAAACGGCACACTTAACTATGTAGTAAGATGGCAGTCTTATAAAACGGTTTCACTTGAGCAAAGAATACAGCTTGAGGAAATGATTGAGAAATCCGTCAATGAATGGACAGATTATCTGATCGGTTACGACGACTGGAAATACGGTCACATTGACGTAAATGTCGTGGGATGGGCGGTTATAGACGAAAGCGTAATACTGGATAGACAGTCTGACGAAATTATTTATACAAATTGCACTCCTTACGACAGCCAGTATGATACCACCAATGGCAGGGAAGAAATACCGGTATGGCTTCCAAATGCGCCTGACGAGCTTTCACGTATGTATCATTTTGATACAAATATAGGCTTTGATTACCCCGGCGGTCTTGATAAACGGTTTGATATGTATCTTTGGGCAACTCAGGGATTCCCTGATATAGGAGGCTGCGGAGGAGACTGGGGACAGCGGCTATCTGATAACGCTTATTTAAATATGTTAGACGGAACAGGTATCCACGTATTCCAACACGAGCTGGGACACGGTTTCGGTATAACTGACTTTTACGGCGGAGAGGGAGAATCCGACGGTTTTCCGCCCGGAGGATTCCCTGAGCTACTATAATGATGGCCGGAAACTCTATGGAAATTACTAATTATGACGGATGGCAGCTCAGATATATCTGGAGTAAAATAAAGGATCAGTCAATAAACGGCAATAACAGATTCAGTTAATAATATAATTTAAAAAAAGGGAGCGATTATATATCGCTCCCTTTTTTCTTCATTATATCTAAGTTTATATCGCATTCATATTCTTTATCAATTAAAATATATTTAAATTTATATTTTTTGCACAGTAAAAGATTCTTTTTGTTTTCATTCAGCAAAAATTCTTTGGTACATAACTCATGATCAAGACGATTTTCAATAATACAAGCATATTTGTTTATGTTATCATAATTATTTTCAATATAATTTTCTGTCATTATTATACAGTAAAAGTCAATATGATAAAGATATTCGGTATCAAAATATCTTTGCCAGTCAAACGGTATATAACATCCCTCAATTATAAGATTCTGATTATTTTCTATCGCCGTTTTGATTATTTCCTTAATAACAGGCCATAAATATTGTGTTAATTTATCGTCGTCTTCCGGAGTTAAATCTGTATATCCGCTTCGTATAAGTCCCATTTTCAGATGATCCGCAGATAAATAAGGAAATTTGTATTTTTCAAGCATTCTTTGAGCCAATGCTGTTTTACCCGTATGTGTAGCTCCGGAAATCAAAATTACCATAGCGCCAACTCCCTAAATTTATAAAATACCAAAGCTGTCCTATAATTTCAAGGACAGCTTTCAATACTAAATCAAAAGTTATTTCTCACTGCAAAATTCAACCTTTTCGCCCGCAAGTATCATATTTGTAGTTCTCATTGCACACATCTTTCCGCACATTGAGCATGTATGCCTATCTTTCGGAGGAGTGCTTTCAAAATATGCCTTTGCCTTTTCAGGATCTATAGCATATTTAAACATTTCATCCCAATCTACTCTTCTGCGGGCGTCGCTCATTTTATTGTCTATATCTCTGGCATTAGGAATACCTTTAGCTATATCGGCGGCATGAGCGGCAATCTTTGAAGCTACTATACCCTCTCTTACATCGCTTTCATCAGGCAATCTTAAATGCTCCGCCGGCGTTACATAGCATAAAAAGTCGGCGCCGTTTGCCGCGGCAATGGCCCCGCCTATAGCCGAGGTTATATGATCGTAGCCGGGCGCTATATCTGTTACAAGAGGTCCGAGAACATAAAACGGCGCGTTATGGCATAAACGCTTCTGAACGGTCATATTTGCGGCAATTTCATTCATTGCCATATGGCCCGGACCTTCAACCATTACCTGAACATCCTTCGCCCACGCTCTTTCAGTTAAAGCGCCAAGCTCTATAAGCTCTGAAATCTGACCGGCATCAGTACTGTCATTAATGGATCCAGGTCTTAGTGCGTCCCCAAGGCTTATAGTTACGTCATATTCTCTTAATATATCTAATACCTCGTCATAATATTCATAAAACGGATTTTCATTTCCGGTCATTTCCATCCATGCAAAAAGAAGCGAACCGCCTCTTGAAACTATATTAGTAAGCCTTCCCTGACGTTTAAACGCCTCAATTGCTCTTTTATTTATTCCCGCATGAATAGTCTGAAAGTCGACGCCCTCCTTAGCGTGAGCTTCTACAACCTTAAGAAAATCCTTAGCGGTTATTTCCAACAGATCCTTTTCAAGGTATCCGATAGCGTCGTACATCGGAACTGTTCCGATCATTGCAGGCGACATCCCGATAAGTTCCTGACGAAAAGTATTTGTTTTTCCGTAGTTACTTAAATCCATTATGCTTCACAGCCGAAATCAATTGCCATCTGAACCTTTTTCATTTCCATATCATAATTTTTGCAGTCGCCGGAAATTCCAAGATTAACATTTATTTTAGTTCTAAGTCCCGAACCGATTCCCTCCGGACTTAACGCTTTATGATTTACATTAGCGGGAATGCAGACGCTGCCCTCTGCAACCTTTTGACGAAGCTTTTCCGCTTCAATATTTTCTTTATCCGAAACAATACCCATTTCCTTTGTAATAATTCCTTTTTTTGCGGCTTCCATTTGTGTTTTATAAATCATTTAGCGACCTCCGTTTTTATAAAAATGATTAAGCGGTCCCCTTCCCTTTCCAAGATCAAGACCATACCTTATAGCTCCGGTTATATAATCCTTAGCATTCTTTACGCTTTCAGCCATACTCCTGCCGAGAGCCAGATTAGCGGCAATAGCTGAGGAAAGCGTACATCCTGTGCCATGCGTATTGGGATTTTCCAGCTTATCTGCTTCAAAAGAATAAAATCTATTACCGTTATAAAGAATATCTTCAGCGGAATCGGTTAAATGTCCGCCCTTAATAAGAACGCTTCCTCTGCACATTCCGTAAATTTTTTCAGCAGCAGATTTCATCTGCTCCCTGCTTTCAATAGGTACTCCTGCTAATACTTCCGCTTCAGGCAGATTGGGCGTTACAATATCAGCAAGAGGAAACAGCTTCTCAATAAGAGAATCCACGGAATCCTCTGAAATCAAACGATGTCCGCTGGTAGAAACCATAACGGTATCAAGCGCTATATTTTCAGCATTTTCCTTTTCAAGAAATCCAGCCACGGTATCTATAATATCCCGACTCGACAGCATTCCGATTTTGACAGCGTCAGGTCTTATATCATTAAAAACCGACCTTAACTGCTTTTCTACAAAATCAGCCGGAATGTCAAATATACCGTCGACTCCCATAGTGTTCTGAGCAGTAACCGAGGTTATAACGCTCATTGCATAGCAGCCATTAGCTGAAACTGCCTTTATATCAGCCTGAATACCCGCGCCGCCTATGCTGTCGCTGCCGGCGATAGTAAGCACTGTCTTCATCATACATTCTCCAATGCTTTCATTGCAACACTTTTTAAAGTCATAGCTGACGTCCTGATATCATCCTGTGCAAACAATGAAGATACAACCGCTACTCCGGCAATGCCCGTATCTTTAAGCTGCATCATATTTAAATAATTAATTCCGCCTATAGCTACGACAGGGATAGGTATCTTCATACATATTTCTTTAAGCTCCTCCAAAGAAATAGGCGTTGTATTTTTTTAGTCGGAGACTGAAAAACTGCTCCGCAGCCAAGATAATCGGCTCCCGCCGCCCATGCCGCCTGCGCTTCATGCAAATTGTGAGCCGTTGCGCCTATAACGGCGTCTTCGCCCAGCACCCGCCTTGCATACAGCAGATCTCCGTCTTCAAGGCCAAGATGTACGCCGTCTGCGCCCGACTGATCTGCAATTTTTATTGAATCATTTATTATAAGAGGAACTCCGTATTTCCGGCAGACAAGCTTTAAATCCTTTGCCATTTCCAGTATTTCCTCGTAAGACTTGTTTTTTTCTCTGAGCTGAACTATAGTCGCGCCTCCTTTAACAGCGTCTTCGACAGCTTCAGCAAGACTTATTCCGTTTTTCAGACATGAAGAATCAGTAACAGCGTATAGTCTTAATTGTTTATTTACTACTCTCAATTTTTCACTCCTAAAAAAGCGTACCCGCAAAAAAGGAGTACGCTGTTTAATCAATACTCCCTTCGCCGGCATTATCCGTTCAGGTTTAACGGGTTTATTCTCAGCCTGTTTGACAGCAAGCACCCCGGATTATCTTTATTCTGTTTTAATTCAGTTCTACAATCCAGCCGTATTCGTCCGGTATTTTTCCCCACTGAATTCCGGTCATAGTATCATAGAGCATCTGTGAAATTTTTCCGATCTTATTATCGTTGATTTCCATGATCTTATCATTCCATTTCAGATGTCCGACCGGAGAAATAACAGCCGCTGTACCTGTTCCGAATACCTCGTCAAGCTTTCCGGCATCGTAAGCGTCGGCGACCTCCTGAATAGAAATTTTTCTCTCCGTTACCTTATAACCATTTTTACGGCATATTTCTATAGCGGATTTTCTTGTGATACCCGGAAGCACAGAACCCGTCAGCGCAGGTGTAATTACCTCGCCGCCGATAACAAAGAAAATATTCATCGAACCGACTTCTTCAATATATTTCTGCTCAACGCCGTCCAGCCAGAGAACCTGTTCATAGTCCTGCTTGTGAGCCTCGTCCTGACCTGCAAGTGAAATGGCATAGTTCGCCGCTGTTTTGACAAAACCTGTTCCGCCTCTTACAGCTCTTACATAATTGCTTTCAACATATATTTTCACGGGATTCAGACCTGTTGAATAATATGCGCCTGACGGTGAAAGTATTATCATAAACAAATAATGGTCGGCCGGTCTAACGCCTACATACGGATCAGTGGCGATTATAAACGGTCTTATGTAAAGCGACGCGCCCTCCGTATGAGGAACCCAGTCCTTTTCAACATTTAAAAGGGCTGTCAGCGCCTCTAACGCGTCGTCAACCGGTATTTCAGGAATAACCATACGCTTGTTAGACGTATTAAGCCTTTTGAAGTTTTCATCCGGACGGAAAAGCTGTATCTTTCCCTCCGATGTCCGATAAGCTTTAAGGCCTTCAAAAACCTCCTGACCATAGTGCAGACACATTGCGGCCGGAGACAGGGAAAGATTCTGATAAGGAACGATCCTTGCGTCATGCCAGCCTTCGCCCGTATCATAGTTCATAATAAACATATGGTCGGTAAAAATATGTCCGAAACCCAGCTTCGTTTCGTCTGTCGGCTTTTGTTTAAGCGTTTTTGTAAGTTCCATTCTGATATTCATTTAATAAGACCCCTTTTTTGTCTGTATCAGTCGCAGACAGTAATATATTTTTTTGGAATTTACTTTTTAATACTGCAATCGCCGCTGCTGCACCGACTGCAATAGCGGATATCATAAAAACGGTCAACAAAACTTTATTGCATTTTTTCATTTTCATGCATCTCCCAATAAACTTTAAAAAACTTTTGCTTTTTATATTATATCATAATTTTTTTGATTTGGCTATATAGTTTTTTAAAAATCATAAAATTTTCTTTAAATATTCAAATCTTAGCCATATTTAAACTGCATTTTTCAGAGAACGGCGTATTTCTATTGTTTTATGATCCGAAAACCGCCTGATAAGAACAGCGTAAGCCGCCTTTATAGACGACGCCGACGCCATAATGAACAGCGGAGAGAAATTGACAAGATATCTTGACCGGGTTTCCCATATGACAAAAAATACAAATACGCCGCATATTATAATCTTCAGCAGAATTTCTTTTCCGTCCGTTCTGCCCGAAAACGCTCCGACGGCAAACGAAAATGTAATCATTGCCAAAAGCATAAATTGATATACGGAGCAATACCATTTAAAAACTATATTGCCGGTAACAAAGTTTTTAAGCATAGTGGCTTCTCCGCCGTATTTTTTGTCAAGACCGAGATAATAGCCTATGAAATACGTTCCGTCTCCCCATGTCCAGGAAATTTTCTTGGCCAGATGCTTCATCATTCCAAAAAGACCATAATCTGAAATTCTCTTTTTTATCTCATTTAGATTCGCTTCCTTCTTCTGGTCATAATCGCCGCTGTTTACTGTAAACCAGTAATCGTCCAAATAAAAGCCCCCTCTGTCGTGGAGTCCCATCATAACCCAGTGAGTAGGGGGAAATTTGATTTCCTCCAATTCTTGCTTATCAGCTAAATCAAAGCTTTTAATAAATGCCGAGCTTGCCGCCGACGCAATTACGATTCCGCTTAATAACACACAGGCGGATCTGAAATAAGCCTTACGGTTGAGCTTTGTGCAAAAATATATAAGATAAAGCAGGAACGCTGGTATAAGAATTATAACGCTGCCTTTGATTTTGCAGCCTATAACCAAAAACAATCCGCTGAAAAGAAGCTGTACGACAGATTTTTTAACGCTTTTATTTTCCATGCCGCTAAGGAACATATAAATCGACGCCATTACCCAGGGCATACTCATGGAATCCGTATAAAAATATGGAGTATATGTGTAAAATACTGAAAATCCAGCGCCTATTACAGCGCAAAAAAGAGGAGTAAATTTATCCCTGCTTATTTTTTTGAAATTAAATATAAAAAAATAAACGACACGTTAAGACCAATAGTATTAAGAAGTATAGGAGCAGCTAAGGGCATTACTCCCGATACGTTACGGCAAAGCGAATAAACAAGAGACAGGATGACAAGCAGAGCCTGATTATTCGGATACCTTACAAAATAATCCATATGTCTTTCAGGAAGATTATTATAAAGGTCGCTTTTATCCCAGGTAAGGCAAAAATCCCTTGCCGCCCTGTCAACATATCCAAGATCAGAAACTGGAGTAAATTTTAAATAAAATGCGGATATAAGTTGTAATACAAGAACAGCCGCCGCAATTACAATAAATATTTTATCTATCTGTTTCCTTGTTAAGCGGACTGTCTTTTTTTTAAGAAAACCGTAAATCAGGATAACGCCCGCTGTAAATACCATACCGCAGACAACTGTAAAGGCAATTGCTGCCGGCGAATATTTTATAAATCCTCTTACAACTGCTGAAATCATTACAAGCAAAAATATAAGAGCAAAACCTCCCTGAACCGCTTTGCTGATCCTAAGCATATTTAATTCCCCTTTTTATTTTTTCTTTATGTACTAATTATAAAATATAAGAGATTAAATGTAAATTGACATTCTGACAGATAAATATGAAAATTTATCCTGTCGCATTGTGTATTATTACAAATAATACACTAAATACACTTAAAACAGTCCGCAGTAATATTTTTCCCAATTTATCTGCCGATATACGGAATCTCTATTGACTAAAGCTTTCTGATTTGTTATAATACGTATAAGTATAAATATGCTTTTTAAGAAAAATTTGCAAAGAGAGATTATTTTTAATGAACAAAAACGAGCAATATAAACGTATAATTTCGTTTTTTTCCAGCCTGATCCTTATTCTGTTCCTTTCAGGAGTGTTTATTTATATATGGTATGAATATTACAGCGACGCTATCGTGCTTCCGTTTTACCGCCGAGGTAACTGGGTAGTGATTTTTATTTATATGATACTGACGCTGCTTTTTTTCAAGGCTTACGGCGGTCTGAAAATGGGATACCTAAAAAGGTCTGATATGCTTTACTCTCAGTCAATATCAATGGTGGCCGTAAACATAATAACCTATTTCCAGATCAGCGTAATAGGAAGAGATTTTATGAAGGTCATTCCTATGATATATATGACGGCGGCAGACCTTATAATCATTTCCGTCTGGATTTTCTGTAATAACAGGATTTATCTCAAGCTTTATCCGCCGAGAAAGCTGATAATAGTATACGGAAGCAGAAATGCCGAAACGCTTACTAATAAAATGAGCAAACGCGAGGATAAGTATATGATATGCGAATCCATTAGCATCAAAGAGGACTTTTCACGGATTAAAAATGAAATTTCAAGATATGACGGAGTAATAATATGCGATATAAGCGGTAAGCTCAGAAACGATATTATAAAATATTGCTTTGAAAAATCCAAAAGGATTTATATTTCTCCTAAAATTTCAGATATTATTATAAGGGGCGGAGAGGATATCCGGCTTTTTGATTCGCCGCTGCTGCTTTGCAGAAACGAAGGATTATCCTTTGATCAGCGTCTGTTCAAAAGAATATTCGATATTTTATTTTCCGTTATCGGACTTGCCGTTTTGTCGCCAATTTTTCTAATAATTGCGGCAGCAATAAAAATAGACGACCGCGGAAAAATATTTTATAAACAAAAAAGACTGACAATGAACGCAAAAGAATTCTATGTTTACAAATTCAGAAGTATGATTCCCGACGCGGAAAAGGACGGAATCCCAAGGCTTGCTTCAAATTCAGACTCAAGAATTACCAGAGTGGGCAAATTTCTGAGAAAATGCCGTTTAGATGAAATACCTCAGTTAATAAATATTTTACGAGGAGATATGTCCGTTGTAGGCCCGCGTCCGGAACGTCCGGAGCTTACAGAAAAATATGAAAAGGAAATGCCTGAATTTCGTTTTCGTTTAAAAGTCAAGGCCGGTCTTACGGGATATGCGCAGGTTACGGGAGTATACGATACCACGCCTTACGACAAGCTGAAAATGGATCTGATGTACATTGAACGTTATTCAATGGTAATGGATCTGAGACTTATTTTAATGACATTGAAAACTATAATTTTTCCGGGCGAAATGAATTCAAACGAAAAAAATAAATAACTGTATTTTACAGAAGGTGGATAAAATTGAAAGGATCAGATAACTTAAGGGATTTCGTCGCCGCCTATTATCCGCAGGATGAGCAATCGGCAGCCAAAGGAAAATTTTCAAAAAAATATCCCGGCGTTCTGACAGAAATTGAAGTATTCGGAGAAAATCAGAACTCATTCAACCAAAAAGCCGCGGATTGCTTTAATGAATTAAACGACCGTCTCATGCGTCTTGAAGACGCTCTCGCCGCAGAAATACAGGCAAGAAAGAAAGCTGAAGCTTCCGTCTCGTCTTTAAAAAAGGAACTTGACTCTGTAAGACTTCGCTCTACCCTCAATTCAAACCAGATTGAGAAAATCGACGGCGCGCTCGTAAAATACAGCGAACGCACTGAGGATTATGTGCTCCGTATATCCCCCGGAGCAAGGCTTAAGGACTGTCCTAAAGGGTGCCGCGAGGTTGATATTGACGCTCAGATAAACATGCCTGAAAGATTTGAAGGTATTAAAAACTCTTTAGGAGAAGAACGTGAAAAAAAACTCCGCGATTTGGAAAAGGTATGTATGAAGGCTGTAAGCAGAGAGCTTTCATATTTTAACGCGTATGAAGAGGTAGTAATCGACTTTTACGGCAGAGAAAAATATGCGGAAATTATTTATAAAAACCTCTGTAAAAACAGTATTTATAAAATAAATTCCGGCGAAGCTACAGGAAATTCCGGCAGATATTTCGTTTACTGCGGCGATACGGCAAGTATTCCTGAAAAAGCCGTTTTGAAATCCGGAATGATATTTATAACGGGCCATAATCCTCTTGAAGGGTTATCAGAAGCTTGCGTCGACGATTTAAGATTTCTTAACGACTGCGGTATTCACAGCTATACCGCAATGAATCAGGACGCCTATACGGCGCTCAGGGAAGCCGGTTTCCGCTGCGTTTCAATTTCGTCGGCAGAGGAGCTTGCCTCTGGAAATATAATTGCGGCAATTGAAGACGGTATAGAAAACGCCATACCAAACGGGGCGGAGAAATATTCCGTAATTTCAGATATACTTTTCCGTGCAGGAAAAAGCTTTATACGCTCTAATAATGATATTATAGATTTTATAATGAACAACAAGCTTAAATCTGAAGAGCCTGAAATAAAATGTATAAATTCTCTTGAGAAAACAGCTTTAGCAGCAATTATAAAAAATTATTTTTCAGCTTCCGATATAACATCGACTGATCTTTCTCAGGAATCCTCAAACAAATATGACCTTATAACCGGTTTTGACTATATAAGCCACTTTGAATACAAAAAAAGAAAAGAGCTTTACAATAAAGCAAGAGATATGCTCAACGACAGCGGTTTGCTTGTTTTCAGCGGAAAGGACCCTGTAACAGGCATTAAATTGAGAGCTATCGACGGATGGGAAAAATACCCCGTCTACGAAGCTATGTGGACGTCAGGTCAGCTTATATCTGAGCTTGAGGAAAACGGATTCCGAATCAAGTTTCTTATTCCGACGGGAACAGGTTTATACGATCGTCTTCCGTCTAAATATAAGAATATACCCTCTCTTTATATTATCGGGGCGTCGCCTCTGAAGCAGGGAAATTAATAAGGGATAAATGATTTGTTATTTCAGGAGGAAAATTTATGAGAAAGACAAAAATTGTCTGCACAATCGGCCCGGCAACAAAATCGGAAGATATGATGAAAAAGCTAATAGAACACGGAATGAACGTGGCTCGTTTCAATTTTTCACATGGTAATTACGAGTACCATAAGGAATGCCTTGAAACGTTGAGAAAGGCTGCGGCAGAGCTCAAGCTTCCCGTCGCTTCAATGATGGATACTAAAGGTCCAGAGGTAAGACTTGGTCGTTTTGTTGACGATAAGCCTGTGGAAATCAAAAACGGAGACATCTATACTCTAACGACAGAAAACTGTCTTTGCACCGATAAAATCGGCAGCGTAACCTTCAAAAAGCTTCCTGAAGACGTAACAGTCGGAACGCGTATACTTATTAACGACGGCGTAATAGAGCTGCTTGCCGAAAAGGTGACTGCTACTGAAATCGTGTGTCGTATTATCCACGGAGGCAGGCTTTCTAATAATAAGGGAATAAACGTACCCGGAGTAAAGCTTTCGATGCCTTATTTAAGCGACGCGGATATGAGCGATCTTGAATTCGGCGCTAAAATGAAATATGATTTTATTGCCGCAAGCTTTGTAAGAACTGCTGCGGATATAAATTATCTCAGGAGATATACGCAGAGTCTCGGCTGGTTCAATGCAAGAATCATCGCCAAAATAGAAAATTTAGAGGGCGTTGAAAATATAGACGAAATACTTGAAGCTGCGGACGGCATAATGGTCGCAAGAGGCGATATGGGAGTTGAAATACCCTTTGAAAAGATACCCGCTATTCAAAAGGATCTTATTCATAAGGGTTATAATGCCGGTAAACAGGTTATTACCGCAACTCAGATGCTGGAATCAATGATTATGAATCCAAGACCTACCCGTGCTGAAATAACCGACGTTGCAAACGCTATTTACGACGGAACAAGCGCTATAATGCTTTCCGGCGAAACTGCCGCCGGCGAATTCCCCGTTGAAGCCGTAAGCGCTATGGCGCTGATTGCAGAAACCACTGAAAAGGATATCGATTATAAATCAAGATTTCATAAAAGAGAAAACGATTCGAACCCCAATATTGCAAACGCCATATCACACGCAACCGTTACAACAGCCCATGATCTTGATGTAAAGGCAATAATTACCGTTACAAAGGGCGGAAGTACTGCGCGCTTGATTTCAAAATACAGACCGCTTTGTCCTATAATAAGCTGTACGACAGACGATACCGTATGCCGTCAGATGAATATGTCATGGGGAGTAACCCCTCTTGTAATAAGCGAAGAAACTAATACTGACGAACTTTTTGAGCACGCCATAGAAGCCGCTAAGGAAAACGGCTTTGTAGAAAAAGGCGATAAGGTAGTTATAACAGCCGGCGTACCGCTTGGAGTTTCAGGCACTACTAATCTTATGAAGGTTGATACTGTAAAATAAAAAATACCATATAAAAAAGCGGCTGTTTAACAGCCGCTTTTATTTTACTATTTATTTAATATAAGTTTTCTGATTCCAATGGAATCAAATACGTTTACCGCCTTATCTGAATTATAATCGGCATTATTGAACGCCTCTTCAGAAATTGCATTTAAATTAAGTAAATATTTATTGATTGCAACAATATCCGCTGACGAAATTTTTCCGTCCAAATTAACGTCGCCTTTTAGCGCCGGCAAGTCTTCTTCGGTAGGCTGGCTGGTATCAGGCGAAGTACCGTCCGGCTCTATTCCGAAAACAAGCTTTCCGTTATGATAAACAGTTATCTTATCGGTTTTAATACCATCCTCCGCATTCAGAATATCCTGATTGGAATAATCATTTGAAGCGTCCCAGCCGGATCCGTAATTCGGATATACCAAAGCGAGCATTGTTTCACACTGATGTCTTCCCTCTGAAATCGGAAGCGCTGCCGCTCCGTTAGGATATGAAACCTCTATATAATAAACATTATCCTTGTATTGGGTTATAGGCGAAATAACAGCGGCATATTCTTCGCCGTACATAAGAGCCTGATCTCGGTCGACTCTTACGACAATATCGTTTGGAGAATAACCTGCCGAAATAACCTCCGATACGTCAAAGTAATAACGATAAGACATATTGTCAACAACTCTCGCCGGCCAAGCAGTATGATTGGTAAATTTAAGACTCAGTGAAACACCGCTGCCTGACGATTGCTTTAGAGCCGCTTCAACGTAAAATTCATCGTCACGCTTTTCAGGCTCAGGAAAATCAGGATCTGTTGCTCCGCCGTATTCATCGGTCATTTTTGCTAAAAGACCGGTGAAGCCCGCATTATAATCGCACGCGACCTCATTGTTAATAAAATTCTGTCTGTCGTCCTCATATTCTCCATTTTGAGTAGGGCCTCCTACTAATGCGCCGTAAAGAATATGTCTATTATTCGGAGGATTGCTTAAGTCGTTGTTCCATGACGCATGTGCGGTTCTATGATGGGCGTTAAGCGGATAATTTTCACCGTAACCTACTACAAAGCTCTGATTCAGCGGATTATCTCCAAGGCAATAATTGGCCTGCGCTTCATAAAATGACTTATAATCAGCCGTATCCCCAAGCGGAAGAGTATCGCATGCAACCGCAGTTAAAAACGCTGCGGAAGTTGCATATCTGAGACAGCCCCATGAATCAATCCATCTGAGACCGCCCTCAAGCTGTGTCACATTATAAGTCCAGTAATCCAGATGCTTCTTAACGCGGTCTATATATGTCTGGTTCTTTGTATTCTGAGCATAGAGAACCATGCCTCCCTGCATAACATCGTCCCAGCACATTGCCCATGTATATTTTAATTCGTCAGAGCCAAGCTCCTTGTCAAGAAATGGTATATAGCCCGTAGCTTTATCAAGATATTCTTTATTTCCGGTAGCCTTATAGAGCCAGTTTGCAGCCCAGAACAATTCGTCATAAAAATGCGACGAACGGTAAAAGCCCTGCGCGTCACTGTCGTCATATTCGGCGTTGCTCTTTGCCGTATCCGCAATTTTAAAAATATTTTCAGCATGCTCAAGGTAATAATCAGTTTTGTCCGAACGTCCCTGCAAAGCGCAGTATCCTGCCGCAAGAGCCGCCGCCATTTCGCCGAAAGCGGCTGAGCATTTCGTGCCTGCATAATATGGCCTGCCGTTATAATTGCCGTTTTCATTCATGCCATATTCATAAAGCTCAACCGGACCCCACCATGTATGATCCTGCTGACCGTTTCCAACCTGAAATACTACTTTATCGCCGAGATCGCATTTGGCGAGATAATCCAGAACAAAGGTAAGGTTATTTACATAATTAGTCATTTCTCCGCATTTATCAATCCCATCCGAGTATTGATAAAGACCCCATGCAACCATAGAGGCCGAATAGGCCATAGGAAGATTGAATTTAACATGATCCCCCGCGTCATACCATCCTCCTTTAATAAAGTCATCGACCGTGGAATCTGCGCGCCATTCGACTCGATTCCATTCAGGAAGAGGCCCCGCCTGCTGACACTCGTAAAAATAAATAGATTTCTGAAGCGCTTCAGCATAATTTAACTTAATATCCGCGGCTTCCGCCTGACCGGAGCCGTATGCTCCCGTAGAAAATGATGTAAAAGTCAAAACGGCTGCGGATAAAAAAGCAGTTATTTTTTTCATTGATTTCCCCCCCGATAATTTCTTATGCTTTAATTATTACATTATTCCATGCATTTGTCAATAACTTTTATAAAATTCATACAATTTCAATGTTATTGAAACATTAAGAAATCCATGTATTAATCTATTTCAAATGTATACGGCAATAATTCCGATAAATTTAATACCCTATCGGATAACACGATTTTAAAATCCTTATCGCAAAATTCTGTCATAACCTGAAGACATGCTCCGCAGGGATAACAAACTGCTCCGGCATTATTTTTGCCTCCGGCAACGGCAATTGCCGAAAACTGATTTTTTCCCTCTGAAACTGCCTTAAAAAACGCTGTTCTTTCTGCACAGCAGCCAAGAGAATAAGAAGCGTTTTCAACATTGCAGCCTGTAAAAACACTTCCGTCCGAGGTAAGCAGAGCCGCCCCACCTTAAAATCAGAATAAGGCGCATATGAATTATTTCTTGCATTCAACGCCTCATTAAATAGAAATTTATAATCGTTCATTAAAATAACTTCTCCAACATATTTAATATTATTATTTACTAAAAAAAGGATGCTTTTTTGCATCCTGTTTTTTTATGCTACACGTTAAACCGGAAAAGAACAATGTCCCCGTCCTGCATTACATATTCCTTGCCCTCCAGTCTGACAAGTCCCTTTTCCTTTGCAGCCGCCATACTTCCGCATTCCATCAAATCATTAAAGCCGACAACCTCTGCGCGGATAAATCCCTTTTCAAAATCAGTATGTATTTTACCCGCTGCCTGAGGAGCCTTGGTTCCTTTTTTTATAGTCCATGCTCTTACTTCAGGCTTCCCCGCAGTAAGATATGAAATAAGGCCCAGCAGCGCATATCCTTCCTTTATAATACGGTTGAGTCCCGATTCCTTCAAGCCCATCTCGTCCAAAAACATAGCCTTGTCTTCCGGCTCCATATCCGAGATTTCCGCTTCAATCTGTGCGCATATAGGGAGTACTGCCGAATGCTCCTCTTCGGCAATTTTTTTTACCATATTATAATTTTCATTATTTTCAATATTATTTATAAAATCCTCTTCACAGAGATTAGCCGCATAAATTACAGGCTTTCCTGAAAGCAGCGGAGTAGACTTTATAATATCCCTTTCGTCGTCGGTATAATCAAAAGCCCTTGCAGATTTACCCGACTCAAGGTGTCCTTTCAGTCTTTCAAGAAAATCAATTTCCGATATATACCTTTTATCGCCCTTTGCAAGCTTCCTGCTCCGGTCAATCCGTCTTTCAATCATTTCAATATCGGAAAATATAAGCTCGAGATTTATCGTTTCAATATCTCTTGCAGGGTTAATCTCTCCGTCAACATGTATGATATCTATGTCCTCAAAGCATCGAACAACATGCACAATCGCGTCTACTTCTCTTATATCGGCCAAAAATTTATTGCCAAGTCCCTCTCCCTTGGACGCGCCCTTTACAAGCCCTGCAATATCTACAAATTCAAGAGTTGCCGGCGTAAATTTCTCCGGATTATACATTTCCGCAAGTCTGTCAAGACGCTCGTCCGGGACGGATACTATCCCTATATTTTTTTCAATAGTGCAAAAAGGATAATTAGCAGATTCTGCTCCTGCATTTGTTAACGCATTAAAAAGTGTACTCTTTCCCACATTTGGGAGTCCGACCATTCCTAATTTCATATTTTAAACCTCTTTAATTTTATTCTCCGAGATATTTTTTACGCATTTCCTCTTGACTTAGAGTTGTTCTTGTGCTTTCTTCTTTAGACTTTTCTAATTTCTTCATTATATCGTCAACGGAATCCTCATCCATGCCGTCCTCAATAAGTATATCCCTAAAATATTTATCTCTATCAATTCTCAAGGATTCTCTTTTTCTTGTAAAAGCATAATTACCATAAGAAGGTCTTGTATAAGAAGATTCTGAATAATCCGGCAATTTAGCAGTCGGTACAGTGTTCTGAACAGCCGTTGTAATTACAGAGCCGGAGCTATCGGCTGACGAGATGCCGTTATTATCTTTACTTTCACACCCATAAAAAAACAAAGTCGCCGCTGCGCCAAGACATAGCAATGCTTTTTTTGTTTTCATTACAATTCTCCCCTATCAGCAAATTAACATAATTATACCACTTTTTATATATTTAAGTCAACCATACACAAAAAATATTCAAATTATATGATATAAACGCCGTTAACAATTTGTACATAAATCGTACACAGTTTATTTATACATATTTCGATTTTATATGGTAAAATGTGTAAAGAAGGGGGTATTTTTAATGATTACATTTATCAGTCGAAAATTAACTGATTTTTTATGTCGGAAATCTGTCATCGACAGCGGTAAAAGTGAAATTTATCAATATGGATATGAAGTGCTTATATCAGGATTAGCGGGTATACTTATCGCCTTGATTATCGGAATAATAAGCGGACGTATTTCTGACGCCGTTATATTTCTCGTTTATTTTATACCGCTCAGGCAACTATGCGGGGGATACCATGCAGACAGCTATTTGAAGTGCAACATTGTATTCACAGGAGTATTTTCCTCAATACTTATTTTTTCATATTTTTTACCGAAAAAGCTTTCTGTTGCGGCAGTAATAATATGCTGTGCGTTTACGTTTATTTCAATGCTGCTATTCTCTCCTGTTGAAAATCCAAATAAGCCTCTTGACAGCGAACAAATTGCAAAAAACCGCAGAAAATGCCTTATAATAACTCCGATTCTTTCGGCGATTTCCCTTGCAGCGGTATTTTTTTATCCTGTATACGCGCTTACCGCGTCAACGACTCTGTTTTCAATAGCAGTTTTAATGATAATACCCAAAATAAAGGACAGACTAAAAGATAATAAAAAAGCGGTATAGCTTTCCTATACCGCTTTTTTCATCAGCTTACAGAGATCAAAGACCTGAAACTGTAAAAGTAACCTCAATTTTCTGATATGTTGCAAATGAAGCAGGATCAACTACCTGAGGAGAGCAGTTTGTCAGATCGCCGTCCGCAGTTCTTGCGTCTGAAGCAACTTCGTCAGCGTTTACATAGCTGTTATAAATATTGGATCTCATTTCCTTACCGTCGTCTGAGGACGTATAAGGCTTCTTTGTCATTTCAATTTCTTTTCCGTCAAGCTTAATGCTGTCTATTGAAATAATCATATTCGGATAAAGCGTCGTGCCGTTTTTTACAATTACAGCCGCAAATGTAAGTCCCTGCATATCGCTGTATCCCGTTGTCTGATTGTAACCGTTTGTAGTAGCGTCAAGCGCAACAGTATACTGTCCGTTACCCTCAATTTTAGCGTTAGTAGCGGCATAAGCTAATGTATCGGCGTCTGTTCCCCAATAATAGCCGACATATCTGCCGTCTGCAAAGGCAAGATAAGCGTCGCCGTCTTCAGCAACAATACTATCCTCTACTACAATCGCATTAACCTGACCGTTAGTTCCGCCGGCATTAGAATCCGCCGCAGAGGAGGAATCAGCGGTTGTCTCAGCTTCTGTTGCAGCTTCCGTAGGAGCCTCTGTAACTACTTCGGAAGACGACTTATCCGATTTTTTGTCAGAATCGCCGCAGGCTGTGAAGGAAAGCGCCATAAGCATTGACGCGCAAACGCATGCAAGTATTCTTTTAATTTTCATAGGTAAAATCTCCATTCTGCCGTTTTTTATACGCTAACGGCCCGCTTTTTCACCTGTTTATCTTTTTACCGGATCAGGCGAATTACTCCGGCATATGCTTCACTCTTTAATCAGATACTCTTATAATACACAATTTTTGAGATTTGTTCAATATGTATAATAGACAAACATCATATAATAATAAATATGATTTTCATGCAATTTTACGCAAAATTAACTAAGCTCAAACATACCCGTATATAACTGATAATATCTTCCGCGGCGTTCAATCAGATCCTCATGATTGCCTCTTTCAATTATTCTGCCGTTTTCCATTACCATTATAGCATGTGAATTTCTTACTGTAGAAAGCCTGTGAGCAATAACAAAAACAGTTCTTCCCTCCATAAGACTGTCCATGCCCTTTTCGATAAGTGATTCTGTACGCGTATCTATGGAGCTTGTTGCCTCGTCGAGAATAAGCACAGGCGGATCAGCGACGGCCGCTCTTGCAATTGCCAGAGCTGACGCTGTCCCTGACTCAGATTACCTCCGTCGCCTGTTATTATTGTATTATATCCGTCAGGAAGATGCTTGATAAAAGTATCGGCATTAGCGAGCACAGCCGCCGACCTTACCTCCTCATCAGAAGCTCCAAGCTTTCCGTATCGTATATTGTCCGCTATTGTTCCCGTAAATAAATGAGTGTCCTGAAGTACTATCGACTGTGAACGCCTTAAATCAGCTTTTTTTATTTTATTGATATTAATATCGTCATATCTTATTTTTCCGTCCGGAACATCATAAAAACGATTTATCAGATTTGTTATCGTCGTTTTTCCGGCGCCCGTCGAGCCTACGAAAGCGATTTTCTGTCCCGGCTTCGCATAAAGCGTTATACCGTTGAGAACGGTCTTGTCTTCATTATATCCGAAAACCACATTATCAAAGGTAACCTTACCTCTCACCTCGGTATATGTCAGCGTTCCATCATGATGAGGATGCTTCCAAGCCCATAACCCGGTTCTGTGGTCAGCTTCATGGAGCCCGCCGTTTTCATCCTTCTGGGCATATACAAGAGTTACATATCCATCGTCCGTTTCCGGCTGCTCGTCTATGAGATTGAATATTCTTTCAGCGCCTGCAAGCGCCGAAAGCACGGCGTTGAACTGCTGCGAAATCTGAGTAATAGGCATTGCAAACTGTCTTGTATACTGTAAAAAAGCCGCTGCTGCTCCGAAGGTTATATATCCTAAAACAGCTATAATTCCTCCTGCCATCGCCGTAACGGCAAAATGTATATAAGACAGATTGTTCATCACCGGCATAAGTATATTTGCATAAGTGTTTGCGTTGGTTGACGCTTCTCTAAGTCTTTCGTTAATTTTTTCAAAGCCTTCTTTGGATTTTTCCTCATGACAGAAAACCTTAACTACCTTCTGTCCCTCTATCATTTCCTCGATATATCCGTTTGCAGCTCCTATCGCCCGCTGCTGGTCCTTGAAATATTTTCCGCTTTTTCCGCCGATATTCTTTATAACCAGCAGTATAACGCCAAGCATTGCCACAACTATAATAGTAAGCTGCCAGCTCAGAACAAGCATCATGCAGAAAACGCTTACAACTGTTATTCCTGATGAAATAAACTGAGCGATACTGTTTGTAAGCATTTCTCTTACAGCGTCCGAATCATTGGTATAACGGCTCATTATCTCGCCGTGGGTGTGAGTATCGAAATACTTTATAGGAAGAGACTCCATTCTGCTGAACATATCGACGCGTATTTTATAAAGCGTTTTTGTAGCGACGCTTATCATTACTCTGTTAAAAAGCCACGAGGACGCCGCGCCTATGATATATATAAACGACATTAGAACCAGCATCCCAATAAACTTGCTAAGATCCGGATTTTCCTTGCCGATAAAGGGTTCGATATAATTGTCGATTATTGGCTTTAGCATATAAGTACCTGCAACCGACGCCACCGAGCTAATTACAATCGCTATAAAAATCACAAATAATTTAAGCTTGAATTCACTCATATAGCTGAATATTCTCCGAAGAGTAGCAAAAGTATTCTGCGGTTTGCCGATCGCTCTTTTCTGCGGTCCGGGCATTATCGGTCACTTCCTTTCTGCTGAGATTCGTAAACCTCCCGATATATTTCATTAGATTCAATAAGCTGCTCATGAGTTCCTATACCGCTTATCCGGCCGTCGTCAAGAACGATGATTTTATCGGCGTCGCTTACCGAAGAAATTCTCTGAGCTATTATTATAGTTGTCGTATCGGCAAGCTTTTCTCTGAACGCCTGCCGGATTTTACTGTCAGTCGCGGTATCAACCGCGCTGGTGCTGTCGTCGAGTATTATAATTTTAGGCTTTTTCAGCAGCGCTCTTGCGATGCATAAACGCTGCTTCTGCCCTCCGGAAACATTTACGCCGCCCTGTCCCAGATCAGTATCGTATCCGTCCGGAAAGGACATTATAAAGTCATGAGCCTGAGCCGATTTGCAGGCGTCGATTATTTCATCGTCATCAGCGTTTTCATTTCCCCATTTTAGGTTTTCTTTTATTGTGCCTGAAAACAAAACGTTTTTCTGAAGCACCATCGCAACCTCGTCCCTCAAATGCTCGAGGCTGTATTCCTTAACGTCATGACCGCCTACGTATACCGTTCCGGAGGTAGTATCGTAAAGCCTCGGAATAAGCTGAACAAGACTTGTCTTAGAAGATCCTGTTCCGCCTATAATACCTATGGTTTCACCTGATTTTATCTCAAGATTTATATCGGTAAGGGCGCAGTTTGATTCATCGTTTACATAGCTGAACGATACGTTTTCAAATTTAATTGAACCGTCGCCTACGAACACGTCCTTTCCCGAACCGTCGCAAATATCCGGCTGCTCATTTAAAACCTCGGAAATTCTGGCGATTGACGCCCTTGAAATAATACACATAATGAAAATGAATGAAATCATCATAAGCGACATTAAAATCTGAGTCACATAAGTAAGAAAGCTGGTAAGCTGACCCGTTTCCATTGTTCCGCCTATTATCATATTTCCGCCGAACCAGAAAATCGCAACAATACTTGCATACATAGTAAGCTGCATTATCGGATTATTTAAAATTACAAGTTTTTCCGCGAAAAGCTGGGCCTTTCTTACATCGTCGGCAGAGGCTTCAAATTTTTTATTTTCATGCTTTTCCCTGACAAAGGCCTTAACTACTCGTATACCTATCAGATTTTCCTGAACTGACGCGTTCATAGCGTCATACTTTTTCAACATCTTCTGAAAGCGAGGATGAGCATGAGAGCCTATAAGAAACAAAGCGATTCCCAAAAACGGTATTGCAATAAAAAAATATAACGGAAAGTCTCAGGTTTATAGTAACGGCCATTATGGTTGCTCCTATCATCATCATAGGCGCTCTAACTGCTGTTCTGATTATCATCATAAAGGCGTTCTGAGTATTAGTAACATCTGTTGTAAGACGAGTTACCAAAGAAGCCGTACTGAATTTATCTACATTTTTAAATGAAAAATCCTGAATTTTATTAAAAAGCTCTTTACGGACATTTTTTGCAAATCCCATACCCGCCGTTGCCGCGAATTTTCCGGCAAGCGCTCCGCAGATAAGAGAAAAAGCGGCCATAAGCAGCATAACGATTCCCATTTTTATTATGTAAGGTATTCCTCCGTCGCCGTTTATACCCACGTCCAGTATTTTAGCCATAACAAAAGGTATCATAATTTCCATCAAAACCTCGCCGATAATAATTACCGGCGTTAATATCGCATATTTTTTGTATTCGCCGATGCAGGAAATAATTTTTCTGATCATATATCCTTATTTTCCTCCTTTTCTTCCCTTACTCGCCTGATAAGTTTGTTTATTTCATAAAAATCAGCTCCGCTGTGATTATCGCCTATTGCCTCCTCCATATTATAAATCAGCTTATCAAGAAATATTTCCGCATTTTTAATTTCATCGGCATTTATATTCCTGAATATATAATTATCATATTCGTCAAAAGGAGCGTGACATTCGTCAAGCGCCTTTTTCCCTAATGGAGTTAGGCTAAGCCTTTTGCATCTCAGATTATCCTCATCAATTGTTTTCGTAATAAAACCGGATTTCTGAAGCCTTTTTGTAGACGTTGCAACGCAGGCGGCAGTCACCTGAAGCCTTTCAGCAATATCCGCCTGTGTACAGCCGTCGTTTTCCGATATATAATTCATTACCGGAATCTGACCGAAATGCAGCTTGGATTTTGCCGTAAGACGCTGACAATAAATCCTGCGCAGAAGATGAGCCTTTTCCAGACGGTTAATAATGTCACAGTAAATTTTTATCGCCTCCTACTGTTAAACGTTTAACTGTTAACCGTTATATTATAACAATTCCAGCTTTTTTTGTCAATGTTCAAAATTCAAAAAAAATATGCGGAATCTCCGCACATTTTTTATATAAAATTATTGCGTAAAACTAATCGCGCTTGTAATGGTTTTTTCCATGGCCTCTCTTCCGTACTTATCAACCTCATTCTTATCCTTAACGCCGTGCGTAAGACAACCGGCGCCGCCTATACAGCCGCCGCTGCAAGCCATTCCTTCAATAAAATTATTGGGCAAAACATTTTTTGAAGCCTTAAGCAAGTACTCTGCATGCTTCAATACCATCGCATGAAACGGGATCATATTTAAAGTCCTCAATTCCATGCTCGGAAAGCGCCTGACTTACGGCGTCCGCAAGACCGCCGCTTCTTGCAAATATACGTCCGTAATATGAAGCGTTGTCAAGCACGTCCTCTTCAAGCTTTGTTATATCTATTTCCCTTCCGTCAAACAACGCCTGAAGCTCTTCAAAGGTTATAACGCTGTCGATATAAGGCTTTACTCTTTCCTTCTGAAATTCCATTTTTTTAGCCGTACAAGGTCCGATAAAAACAATTTTTGCGTTTTCATCTGTTTCCTTGATATATTTTGCAATAGTAGCCATAGGCGATAAATTATGAGAAACATGCTCCTTCATTACAGGAAATTGTTTTTCAATATAATCAACAAACGCCGGACAGCAAGAGCTGGTCAGGAATTTCTTTTCAGCAAGCTCCTGAGCTTCCGCATAAGCTACCATATCAGCTCCTAACGCCGCTTCTACCACTGTATGGAAGCCCAGTTCCTTTATGCCTGTAACCACCTGACCAAGCTTAGCATATGAAAACTGGCTTGAAATAGACGGTGCGACTACCGCATAAAGCTTATCGTCGTTTTTGTCCTTATTCTTTATCATTTCTATAACGTCTAAAATAAAGGATTTGTCCATAACTGCTCCGAAAGGACACTGATATACGCAAGCCCCGCAGGATATACATTTATCATTGTCAATTTCAGCGCATTTTGACTTGCCCATATGTATAGCGTTTACCTTACACGCTCTTTCACACGGACGCTTTCTGTTTACGATCGCTCCGTAAGGACATACAGTCGAGCATCTTCCGCACTCAACGCACTTATCCTTGTTTATAACCGCCTTCTGATCCTTATCGAAATCTATCGCGCCCTTCATACAGACATCCTCGCAGCGATGGGCTATACAGCCTCTGCAAAGATCATGAAGCACGTTATAGCCGCTGACAGGACATTCGTCGCACGCTATATCTATAACCTCGATAACGTTAGGATTCGATTTATCTCCTCCAAGCGCAAGCTTGATACGCTCTGTGACTATAGCTCTTTCCTTGTATACGCAGCACCTCATAGTAGATTCGTCGCCTTTAACGATAACTCCCGGAATATCGGTATAGCAATCCATGAGATTTCCGGCAAAAGCATGCTTTGTAACTTCTCGTAATATTTTATATTTCAGATACTGTACCTTTGTGTCAAACTTTCTCATTGCTCTTGACCTCCATCAAAAATAACTTACATTGATCCGTTTTCCCATTTTCTTCAGACATTCCGAAAGCTCTTCCACTATCCTCATTTTAATGCTGAAATTGATCGGCAGATTCGGATTCTGATGCGCGGGGTTTTTAGCTCTTCCCACATAAAAATTTATGTCTGTCGCCTCTTCAAAAATAATTCTGGAAATTTTTGAGGCTCCGTCACGTTTAGTACTCCAGTCATAATAGCATTCGTTGTCCGAGATATAGCTTTTTGCATATTCCAATACTCTTGTCATGGTAATGACTCCCTCAGTTGAAAGATCCACTCCCTTTATCTCTGCTATAGGAGGTATTTCAGGATCAAGGTAATCCATATCGGGAATTACCTCTGTACCAAGATATTGAGCCGCCAGCGAGGACGTGGTGCCTCCGCAGACTATATGCTTGCCTTCCTTCGAAAAGAAAAGAGCCATCATTTTATTTACGTCCTTAGGATCGGCAGGCGGTCCGAAAAGAAGACTGACCGGCTTTCTTGGTCTTATCTTTTATTGCCGCTACCGTTGTATCGTCGCCCGGTTCGTTTCCATAAAGCCTGTTGCACTCGTCAAGTATCAGGGTAGAAATAACCTTTGCCGTATAATTAGGTTCATACAGCTTTTCAATATAATCTATGATGTTTTCTCTCTGCCAGCCGAAATTCATATATTTGCCTACGCCCGCAAAGATTGCGCCGTCGCTCATAGCTATAAATACGTCGTTTTCACAAAGCTGAATTTTTGACGTGTATATCGTTTTTCCGCCGGTTTCAGACGAGGTTTTCTCATAATCAAAATTTCTGCCGTTTCTGAGTAAAATAACCTGAGGGTTATCATACTGTATCAGCTCCGCTTCACTGTTATTCCGAACGCACATTATTGTAAACGTGGAATAAGCGACTTTTCTGACCTCGCATACCGGCAGCGTAGCGGCTATTGTTGAAACACAGTCCTCAAGACTCATTTCATTGGCGATCATAGTTGAAATGATTTTTGATGTAAGAGTTGATAGTATACTCGCCTTTACGCCGCTTCCCAGACCGTCCGCAAGAACAAGAACGGTATAATCCTCTCCCCTTTCTATAACCTCAACATGATCTCCGCAAAGCTGTTCGCCGTATTTATTGATACTGCGGTATCCTATATCGGTGCAAAGATTATTCATCACTCAGGCTCTCCTTTAAGTTAGTAAGCGCAACCTTTGTTTCTGCGACAGTTTCGCCCAGCAGCGATGCGATTTCCTGAACGGTCCTCATCTGCTTTTCAATAACCTTATCTGTATCTCGATCGTATTACTGCATATTTCACCGCGTTTTTCCTTATCCTTTTCCTCTTGGGTTATGTCTCTGAGTATTCCCATGACTATATGGTATTCCGGATCATATATAATAGTTTCCTCGACATATTTACCGTATTCGGCAAGGTAAACCTTTTTATCGTGTATATTTCTTCCGGTATCCATTACGGTAATAAACTCAAGCGGATTAAGTATTCTTACTACCGGCGAATTCAGAATATCAGACGGGTTTTTAACGTTCATTATTTCACACGCGGACTTATTGATTTGTTGTACCTCAAGCTCCTCGTTCAAAACTATTATACCGTTCGGCGTATTCCTTATTATTTTATCGGAAAACGACTCTGCCTTTTCCTTCAAAAACGGCAGGCACATAGTAAAATCAGCCTTATTCTGATATACCGCAATAGCTTTTTCACGGCATGTATCATATCCGCAGCTTCCGCAGTTGAGCTCCTGATCAGGAGAGGTTTTTCCCATTTTATGCAAAATTTCCTCAATAATCCTGCTGCTCGGCATTGCCCTGTGCAGAATTTCTCCCTTGAACTCCTTTTTAAGCTTCGCACTGTCAACCTCAGGTGTTTTAAACCTTTCTTTCCCGGCATATTTGTCAACAGCAACAAAATCAGTCACAGGCTGTCTGTGTTCCTTATCCATTGCCGGTCCCCCTATGCAGCTTCCGGCACATGCGGACATCTCTATAAAGCAATCGCTTATTTTTCCGTCAATTACATCTTTGATAGCCGCAATACAGTTATCTGTGCCGTCAACCGATAAATAACTATATCTTTCACTGTTCCTCGACATTGTACGAAGTATTCCTCCGCTTGTCGGGTAAAGCCTTGTCAGCCCCTTTTCGACCGTATCCTCCATCGGTCTGAATTCGATTCCTTCTTCATTAAGCCATTCAGTCAGTTCCTCAAAGGTCAGAACAGTATCGACCAATCCCTTATATTTATCCGCTTCCTCTTTTTTAGAAATACATGGTCCTATAAAAACGGTATAGCAGTCGGGATATTCGTCCTTTAGCTTCTGACAGTGAGCCTGCATAGGCGACAAAACGTCAGCCAGATATTTTACCGCTCCGGGGTAATACTTCTGTATAAGAGTGTTGACAGTATTGCAGCATGAAGAAATAATAACGCTATGGCCGCCTTCCTGTATTAAATTTTCATATTCAGACGTAACAAGCTGCGCGCCGACTGCCGTTTCCTCCGCAAAATAAAAACCCAGTCTTTTCAAAGCGTCCTGCATTGAGGCTATTGTAACTCCCTCATAATTTGCGGCAAACGCCGGAGCTATGCTTGCAACTACTCTTTTCCCCCCCGACATAGCCTCTCTGACTTTTGCCACGTCGTTTCTTATCTGCTTGGCGTTCTGAGGACAGACTACGAAGCATGTTCCACAAAGAATACATTCATCATTTATTATATTCGCCTGATTTCCCGAAAATTTTATTGATTTAACCGGACAATGACGTATACATTTATAGCAATTTTTACAATTCAACTTTTTAAGCTGCAAATAATCCATCATTTTAATCTGCTCCATTTCAATATGTATTTCAGGCGTTTATATCTTATCGAGAACATGCTTTTTAAATATATCGTCAAAATTGTCCGGAGATACGCCGCATATAATCTCATCGTCAATTTTAATTGATACCCCTTCTGTACATTTTCCCAAACAAAAAGCTCCGGAAAGCTTTATTTTATCCTCAAGGTTATTTTCCTTTACCGCATCTTTTATAAGTTCTACTATTTTTGCGGATCCTCTCAGATGACACGAGCTTCCGACGCAAACAAAAATATTCATTATCTTAAACCTCCGTTTTTATATTAGATCCGTATTGTTAATTTATTAACAATCATATTATATCATATAGAATTTTTCATGTCAACGGGTTTTAATAATATTGTTGTTTTAAATAAACAAAAACGGCTGGAAATTATATCCAACCGTTTCAGTTTAATTTTTAAAAGTTAAAACTCCATAAACTCTATATTTATTTCATAAATTTTTCCATCGTAATAATAAACTACCATTTCGTTCCATTCAGACGATATATCATAAATGGTGAAGTATCCGTTATTAGCATCCTGTAGCTTTACGCCGTATTTATTCGCCAAATCCGCAACGTTGCCTCCGACAGCAAAACCGTCGATTGTAACCGAAACCGGCGAGCCCTCGGAACATCAATACCTGAAATCAGGCAGTCCTTCGGAGCCGCGTCCGTATCAGATTCATTAGCAACAGTTAATCCAAATGAATAATCATCATTATAAAAGCTTTCAAGATATCCGGCTTCAACCTTTTCCTTATCAATTGTAACCTGATCTATAAGTCCGTCAATTTTGGCAGGAGCTTGACGCTCTGTCCGTTTACCTTTATATCAAGCTTTGAAAAATCATAAGTAACATCTCCGCTGACGCCTGTCGTTGAGCCTGAGGTAATGTCTCCGGCAGATCCGTCTGTTATGCCGCTTCCGGTATATCCGCCTGTAACATCTCCGCTCTGATCAGACATAGCCGCACTCATTAACGCTCCCAAACCGTCAACTCCAAAGGCAGAGCCTATATTATTAATAAAGGTTTCAAGATCTGCATTTGATATATACTGCTCAAGCTGTGCGCCATCCTCTGAATACTGATAAACCTGCTGAGAAGAATCAAATTCCGGAATATCCACGGTAAGCTCTTCCTTAGAGGTCAGCGACAATGTTCCGTAATTTTTGCCGTCGACAGTGATGTCTGATTTAATTGTTTGGCTCTTTCCGTCCGAGTCAAGGTTTACAGTAATAACCGGACCGTTTAACGATGTCAGGTCAACTGAAACGTCTCCCTTTAAATATCCTTTATCTTCATTAATAGTTTCTAAATCGCTGTAATTAATCGCAAATTCAATATTATCGCCCGATCCCGCAAACATAACCTTAGCGCTGCCGCTTTCCTTACCGGATTTTTCTTCACAATTTCCGACGATCTGAAAACCTTCGTCATTTGCTAAAAGCTTAATGTCAAAAGAACTGTCAGAACCGTCCTTTGCAGTCATATAACCGATATCGATATTTTTCTTCATCAGGAACAACAAATTCACGTCCGTCAGATTTTTCCGTTGGAATCAACGTAAACGTACATTTTTAAAACAGTATCTCCGCCGCTGACGCTAACTGTTCCGATTTGCGAAAGCAGACTATCGACAGCCGCTGTATAATCGTCTTCAGTTAAACCGAACTTTTCAACTAGCTTAATAAGAGTTTTATCCTTTTTAGCCTCTTTCAAAACGTCCTTGACAATACTGAAAACGGTTCCCTGATCAATATTTGCTTCAAGCTTATTATATGTAGTTTCAACTCCGTTTACTTCGCATTCAATGCTTTTGTCAAGCTCTACGTCGTCAATATTCTCGAAAACAATTGTAAAATATTTTACCATAAGCTCGTTAAGCTCTTTTTCAGAGAGCATTTCTTTAAGAGACTCAGGATCAGTAGATATGGACATTAATGCATCCATATATGATTCTATAAAAGCCGCTTCCTCAACTCCCATATCGCTATACATTTCTTCCATAACTGTATCAAGATCCATGGATATGTAAGAAGGCGACAGCTCCGGAATCTGATAATAATAAACTCCGTCCATCATATATAAATTCATTGTAGCAAGTGTTTTATCATCAGAATTAAAAACTAACGATGATTTGATATTTCCATTTTCATCAATATCAGCGCCGCTTTTTATTGCTACGCTCGACGGAAGAACAATACCGCTTTCAGAAAGCGGAGAACCGGTCAGTTCCTCGATCAGCGCGCCGACATTTGCAGAATCCAAATCCGCTTTAAACTCAAATTCCTCTGAAGTTGCAGACGAACCAAGCATTTTACCGTAAGCTTCAGAAAACTTATCGGCAGCGTTTTCAATGTTTTCCTGTTCAACCCAAGCATAGTAGTCTTCGGGACTATTTAAAAGCATTTTTACATTATTTTTTACCCATGGTATAAAGTTATATGCCGCAGCGCTGCCTGCCGCCAATATCACCACTATTATAGCTATAATCAAAATACAGG
>ENA-OQCO01000257-OQCO01000257.1-human-gut-metagenome-genome-assembly--contig:-NODE-257-length-31245-cov-2.005784_pt1 | contig 31245 bp, 36 predicted proteins | sample MGYA00242500_ERZ504582 | MGnify/ENA primary metagenome ERZ504582 (study PRJEB26092, sample SAMD00036346) | human gut metagenome | host: Homo sapiens | study: EMG produced TPA metagenomics assembly of... | reverse complement strand
AAAACAGATAACGGATAAACCAGCATCCCTGCATGAAAAATGCAGGGATGTTTTTGATATGTAGAACAGAAGATGTGAAAATTGTTGCTAGCACTCAAAATTGGCGAGTGCTAAATTTTGCTTGACTTTTGCAAAAAGTCGTATTAGTATATATTTATTAAAAAAACAGAAACAAGTTTCCGGTTCGCCGGAACATAAGGAATAAGAACAAAAGGAGAGTGACATACATGTCAGCAAAACATGGAAGTTTATCAATCAATAGTGAAAATATTTTCCCTATTATCAAGAAGTGGTTATATTCAGACCATGATATTTTTGTAAGGGAGATGATCTCAAACGGATGTGATGCGATCACCAAACTGAGAAAACTGGAAGTTATGGGTGATTACACATTCCCTGATGGTTACAAGCCAGCTGTCAATGTTATTGTAGATCCGGATCAGAAGACTCTGAAATTTATTGATAATGGTATCGGTATGACAGCAGATGAGGTAGAAGAATATATTACCCAGATCGCTTTTTCCGGTGCTACAGAGTTCCTTGAGAAATATAAGGATAAGACAACAGATGATCAGATGATCGGACATTTCGGACTTGGATTCTACTCTGCATTTATGGTAGCAGATGAAGTACACATTGATACACTTTCCTATAAAGAAGGCTCCGCACCGGTTCACTGGACCTGTGATGGCGGTACAGAGTACGAGATGGCAGATGGAAATAAGACAGTACCGGGGACTGAGATCACACTTTTCCTGAATGAAGAGAGCCTGGAGTTTGCCAATGAATACCGTATGAGAGAGGTTATTGAGAAATACTGTTCTTTTATGCCGGTAAACATCTACCTTTCCAAAGCTAATGCAGAGCAAGAATATGAGACAATTGATGAGGCAGATCTCCGTGAGGATGATGTGGTAGTTGAGCACATTCATGAGGAAGCTAAGACGGAGGAGCAAGAGAACGATAAAGGTGAGAAAGAAGTCGTAGAAGTATCTCCTGCAAAAGATAAAGTAAAGATCAATAAACGTCCGGTATCCTTAAGTGATACCAACCCGCTGTGGATGAAACATCCGAATGAATGTACAGATGAAGAGTATAAAGAATTTTACCGCAAGGTATTTATGGATTACAAAGAGCCGCTGTTCTGGATCCATCTGAACATGGATTATCCGTTTAACCTGAAAGGTATCCTGTATTTCCCGAGATCAGAACAGAGTATGATTCCATTGAGGGAACTATCAAACTTTACAACAACCAGGTATTTATCGCAGATAATATCAAAGAAGTTATTCCGGAATTCCTGCTCCTTCTCAAAGGTGTGATCGACTGTCCGGATCTTCCACTGAATGTCTCCCGTTCTGCCCTGCAGAATGATGGTTTTGTAAGAAAAATCTCCGAGTATATTACCAAGAAAGTTGCGGATAAGCTACTGGAATGTGCAAGACTGACAGAGAATCCTATGAGAAATACTGGGATGATATCAGCCCGTTCATTAAATTCGGATGCATCAAAGATGCTAAATTCGGAGAGAAGATGAATGATTATATTCTCTTTAAGAACCTGGATGGCAAATATCTCACTCTGAAAGACTGCATTGAAGAGAACAGGAAAGAAGAGATAAAAGAGGCAGAGAAAGAATCTGAGGAGAAGGCATCTGAGGAAAACAAGAAGGAGGAAGCTCCGAAGACAGTTATCTATTATGTGACAGATGAGGTTCAGCAGAGCCAGTATATCAATATGTTCCGGGAGGCAGGCAAGGATGCTGTGATCCTGAAACATGTGATCGATTCTCAGTTTATTTCTCATCTGGAACAGCAGGATCAGACTGTACAGTTCAAGAGAATTGATGCAGATCTGACAGAAGAACTTCGTGAGGACGGCGAGACAGATGAGACTACAGTTAAGACGTTGACAGATGTATTCCGCAAGAACCTCGGTAAAGATAAACTGGAAGTGAAAGTTGAGAAACTGAAAAACGAAGGAACTGCAGCGATGATCACTCTTCCGGAGGAGAGTCGCCGTATGCAGGATATGATGAAGATGTATAATATGTACGGAATGGATCCGAACATGTTCGGCGGACAGGAAGTACTGGTACTTAATGCTAATCATCCACTTGTAAAATTCGTAGCTGAGAATCAGGAATCCGAGCATGTTCCGGTGATCTGTGAGCAGCTTTATGATCTGGCTATGATGAGTCATAAACAGCTTTCACCAGAAGAAATGACAAAATTCGTCAAGAGAAGCAACGATATTCTGATGGTTCTTACAAAATAAAATGATTTTTTCGAAAGTCTCTTGTCCGGTGATGGACAAGAGGCTTTTTTATGTCGAAAAAAGCAGATATTTTTTATACAATATGCGTATCTTTAACACAATTTCTGCGATTTGATGTAATATACTGCGCATAACAGAAAAATAAGGGAATGAAATAAAATTTGTAGCATATCAGCCTTCGAATATTATCTTAAGTATATATATAAAATAAATTTTCAGAAGAAAGCGAAAAATATATATAAAAGTCGTATTATATATGAGGGAATATTCGAAAAAAAAGAAAAGCGGAGGAAAATGTATGAAAAAAATATACGGTTTAATAAGAAAGCTTGGTGCGAATTCAAAATATAAAGGGTATTTTTTTACAGCAGATGCCATTCGCATGACAATGACCTATCAGGAGAAACCTCTGCGGATCACAAAAGATATCTATCCGAATCTGGCTAAAAAGTATAAATCCACACCTACCAATGTAGAGCATGATATCCGTACACTGGTAAATGTCTGTTGGGAAGGAAATCGAAAGTTCCTGGAGGAGATAGCAGGATATTCACTGAACTACAAACCAACTAACAGTGAATTTATTGATATGCTGGCATATTATCTGCTTGAAATGGAAGAAAGTGAAAGCGCCTGATCAGAGCTGCTCAAAGAGTATCTGGTTCTGATCAAGGAAATGGAGGATCATGTCATCCCATAGCTGTTCCGGACGTTTATCCATAGAGAAAGTCCGGAGAGAAAGTCCGGTAGTACAAAGGAGACTATTGTTTTTGAACTGAAGGTTCAAAAATAAGCCGTCAATTTGTTCAGAAGAAATTCCCATATCTGTATTTCGCACTGCGGCTTCCACACCGCTTCGACTTAAATGAAGTACAATCTTGAAACTCAGCGGGGTGCGCTTCCCACGTATCACAGACCAGCAGAAAGGTCGGATATCCTTCCAAAGTGAGTGAGTCCGTCCATGTTCTGTGATTTTATTCAAACTGTCTGTATCAAAAAAATCTTTCAGAAGTCTGCCGTCAATACTAAAAGTATTAAAAGTAGTTATGGAGGCTTCCGTCAGACAGAATTTGTCAAAAACTTCTCCTATAAAAAGTTTGTTGGTAAAATCCCGGATATCGGTGATCTTCAGTGCCAGCATGTTACACTTCCTTTCGTTTGTAATCGCATGTAGGGATATTATAGCTCAGATAAAGAAAAAAGAATAGACTTTTTAAAAAACTCTTTTCAAATACGTGTTTATGTGATACCATAGATGTGGTATTAAATACTACATATAATGGAAAAGAGGACGATATAATTGAGTTATAAGATTACGATAGATAGCTGTGGAGAACTTTTGAATGAATGGAAAGAGGACGAGAGAGTAGAATCTGTACCGCTTACCTTGATGGTAGGCGATGAGAGTATCATAGATGATCAGACCTTTGATCAGAAGAGCTTTCTGAAAAAAGTTGCGGAGTGCCCGGAATGCCCGAAATCTGCATGTCCGTCTCCGGAATGCTATATGAAGGCATATGAGAATGAAGCAGAACATATTTATGCTGTGACTCTTTCTTCCGAGCTGAGTGGTTCCTATAACAGTGCAGTATTGGGGAAAAATCTGTATCTGGAAGAACATCCTGAAAAGAAGATACATGTTTTTAATTCCAAGTCAGCATCCGGTGGCGAGAGTCTGATCGCTATGAAGATCATTGAATGTGAGAATAAGGGACTTTCTTTTGAAGAGGTTATTAGTACAGTAGATGAATATATTGAAGAAATGAGCACTTTTTTTGTACTGGAGAATCTGGAAACCCTGCGTAAGAATGGCCGTCTCAGCAGAGTGAAGGCTCTGGTTGCCAGTGCATTAAAGATCAAACCTGTAATGGGATCCACACCAGAGGGGAATATCTGCCAGCTGGATCAGGCCAGAGGCATGAACAAGGCTATCGTCAAGATGGTAAATCACATTGGTGAGAAAGGAATCAATATCCAGTCCAAGACAGTTGCTATTACACACTGCAACTGTCCGGAGAGAGCAAGGATGCTGGAAGAAGCCATTCGTGAGAGACTGAACCCGGCCAATATCGTAGTGATGGATACTGCAGGCGTCAGCAGTATGTATGCCAACGATGGTGGAGTGATCGTAGCAGTATAATAACGTGAACTCTTTACTTTTCTTTTGGAAACAGATGTGCTATAATAGACGAAGTATTTGAACCGGCAAAGGAGAAAGACAATGAGCCAGAAGAAAGTTGATAAATATAAGAATAGCAAATCTACACGTACCAGTGCCATGAAGAAAGAACGTGCGGAGTTTGTTCTTGAGATGGCAGCATGGATTCTGATTGCAGCTTTATTTGTAGGATGGATTGGCTATTCTGCTTATACGAAGATCCAGGCTAAGGAGAACAGTGTTAAAGTAGATACAGTAATGGATACTTCTGCACTGACCGATTACATTTCCGGTCTGTCCACAGACAGTGCAGAATAACAGGATCGCCTGGAAAATAAGCAGCGGTCAGCGAAGAACAAATATAAGAAAATCCCCGGGGTGTTCAGAAATTATCCTCCAGAGAATGGTTTGTTTTTGGGGAGGATGGTTCAGCATTCCGGGGGATTTTTATATTTAATGCAGGGAATAATGTAAAGCGGCAATGGTAAAACAGCAGTAAATATCAGAACGGATCATATATTAAAAACGGGACTACTCATATGAGCAGTCCCGTTTGACTTATACGTTTCTTATGGTTATAGATTTATCTGATAAATTATAACTTTGTAACGTTAGCAGCCTGCATTCCGCGTGCGCCTTCTGTTAAGTCGTAGGATACAGCCTGTCCCTCCTCGAGAGATTTGAAGCCCTCACCGTTGATAGCGGAGAAGTGTACGAATACGTCCTGTCCGTCCTCACCTGTGATAAAACCATAACCTTTTTCTGCGTTGAACCATTTTACAGTTCCCTTGTTCATTTTGTGTTACCTCCATAGAAATAAAAAAGTTAAAATAGCCTTCTGATGATAATAAAAAATCACCAGATTTTACAGACTATATTCATGTAAATATAATCTCTAAAAACTAGTGATTTTACATTAAATATCTTGCCATGTTCTGATTATATAACCCGTGTTTTGAAATGTCAAGGAGAAAATTCCAACAATTTCCGCGCCCAAAAGCACTCAGAAATCCTTTGTAAAAAAATTCTTTATAAAAAGAGAATTTTCGTGTATGATATAATAGAATATATTATAAATACTACTATAAGAAGATGAGAGGAGAACATAAATGGGGATTCTGATTCAGGGAGGCCGGATCGTGGATGCGGCCACAGATACAGATAAAACAGGCGATATTTATCTGAAAGACGGAATCATCACGGAGATTGGACAGAAACTGAAGAAGAAAGACGGCGACATAGTAATCAATGCAAAGGGACTTTTGGTAATGCCGGGAATCATTGATCTTCATGTACATTTCCGTGATCCGGGACAGACACATAAGGAAGATATCATGAGCGGTTCTGCAGCAGCAGCCCGCGGTGGTGTGACAACCGTAGTTGCCATGCCCAATACAACTCCCACCATCGACAATCCGGACAGAGTAAATTATGTACATAACAAGGCTGCACAGGTATCAGGTATCCATGTACTTCAGGCCGGGGCTGCCACGAAAGGCGAGAAAGGAACAGAACTTGCAGACATCAAAGGAATGGCAGAGGCTGGAATTCCGGCTGTTTCCGAGGATGGAAAATCTGTAATGAATACAGCACTTTGTAAGGAAGCTATGAAGATTGCGGCGGAATGTGGTATTCCGTTTTTTGACCACTGCGAGGATATCGATCTCCGCGGTGATGGATGTATGAATGATGATGAGAATGCCAGAAGACTGGGACTTCCGGGAATCTGCAATGCAGTGGAAGATACTATCACAGCAAGGGATATCATTCTTGCGCTTGAAACAGGCGTACATCTTCACCTCTGCCACTGCTCCACATACGGAGATGCCCAGATGATGAAGTTCGTAAAAGAAAAAGGCTACGACAACATTACAGCAGAAGTATGCCCGCATCATTTTATTCTTTCTTCTGATGATATTAAGACAGATGATCCGAATTATAAGATGAATCCGCCTCTTCGTACACCGAAGGATGTGGAAGCGCTGAAACAGGGCCTTAAGGACGGTACGATCCAGGTGATCAGTACAGACCATGCACCGCACAGTGCCCAGGAGAAAACAGGATCCATGAAGAACACACCATTTGGCATCGTGGGAATTGAGACAAGCCTTCCGCTTACCTACACAGAGCTGGTTGAAAAAGACGTGATCACCCTAAAGCAGATGGTAGAGAAGATGTGCCTGAATCCTGCGAAGATCTTAGGTCTTGAAAGCGGTACTTTGCAGAAAGGTCATCCTGCAGATGTGATCATCGTAGACACAGAGCATGAATATGCTATTGATAAGAAAAAATTTGTTTCTAAAGGACATAACACACCGTTTGACGGCTGGAAAGTAAAAGGAAAAGTTCTTTATACTATCTGTGACGGAAAAATTGTATTTAAAAACCAGGAGGAGAAATAATTATGATTAACAAACTGATCAGCAACATCCGAAAAACAAACGCACCAATCGTTGTAGGACTGGATCCTATGCTGAACTATATTCCGGAACATATCCAGAAGAAAGCTTTTGCAGAATTCGGTGAGACACTGGAAGGTGCAGCAGAGGCAATCTGGCAGTACAATAAGGGAATCGTAGATGCAACATATGATCTGATCCCGGCAGTAAAGCCGCAGATCGCAATGTATGAGCAGTTTGGAATCCCGGGACTGGTTGCATACAAGAAAACAGTAGATTACTGTAAGGCAAAAGATCTGGTAGTAATTGGAGATATCAAACGTGGTGATATCGGTTCCACATCTGCAGCTTATGCAGTAGGACATCTTGGCCATGTGCAGGTTGGCTCCAAGAAATATGCAGGTTTTGACGAAGATTTTGCAACAGTCAATCCATATCTTGGATCTGATGGTGTGAAACCTTTCATGGATATCTGCAAGGAAGAGAAGAAGGGTATCTTTGTACTGGTTAAGACATCCAACCCGTCAAGCGGTGAGTTTCAGGACCGCGAGATCGACGGTCGTCCGCTGTATGAGCTGGTTGGTGAAAAAGTTGCACAGTGGGGTGATGAGCTCATGGGTGACGGCTACAGCTATGTTGGCGCAGTTGTTGGAGCAACTTATCCGGAAATGGGTAAAGTATTAAGAAAGATCATGCCAAAAACATTTATCCTTGTTCCTGGATACGGTGCACAGGGCGGAAAAGGTGCAGATCTTGTTCATTTCTTCAATGAGGACGGACTTGGTGCTATCGTAAACTCCTCCAGAGGAATCATTGCTGCATACAAACAGGAAAAATATAAAGAATTTGGCGCAGAGAATTATGCAGATGCTTCCAGACAGGCTGTAAAAGACATGATCGCAGATATCAGCGGCGCATTGGAGAACAGATAAAACAGGAGGCATCATATGAGCACATCAGAAATCAAAAAAACAAAAAGATCCTGTAAGATCATCAGTCAGGAATGTATTGGAAAAGATATCTACAGTATGTGGCTGAATGCAGGTGAGATCGCGAAGAACGCAGTTCCGGGACAGTTTGTCTCTCTTTACAGCCGTGACGGAAGCAAGCTTCTTCCCAGGCCGATCAGTCTCTGTGAGATTGATAAGGAAGAAGAAAAGCTGAGACTGGTATACCGTGTTACAGGCAGGGGAACCGGTACAGAAGAATTTTCCGGACTTCATGCAGGGGTACCTATCGAGACACTTGGGCCTCTTGGAAACGGATTTCCGCTGGATGCAGTCAAAGGAAAAAAAGTATTTCTCATGGGCGGAGGAATCGGAATCCCGCCAATGCTTGAGACAGCGAAACAGCTGGATGCAGAGAAAACAATGGTTCTCGGGTACAGAGATGAGCTGTTTTTAAATAAAGAATTCGAAGCTTACGGTGACGTATATGTGGCAACAGAGGATGGATCTGCCGGAACAAAGGGAAATGTTATGGATGCGATCCGAGAGAATGGTCTTGAGGCAGATGCGATCTTTGCCTGCGGTCCTGCACCGATGCTCCGCGCAATCAAGGCTTATGCCCTTGAGAAAGGGATTCCGTGCTGGATTTCCATGGAAGAGCGAATGGCCTGCGGTGTAGGTGCATGTCTGGCCTGTGTGTGTAAGTCCAAAGACGTGGATTCTCACTCTCATGTACACAATAAGAGAGTCTGCAAGGACGGACCGGTATTTTTAAGTACGGAGGTAGAGTTATGAGCAAAATGAATGTAAATCTTGCCGGCGTAGAACTTAAAAATCCGGTGATGACAGCTTCCGGAACATTTGGTTCCGGAACGGAGTACAGTGAATTTGTAGATTTAAATAAACTTGGTGCAGTTGTAACAAAGGGCGTAGCAATGTACCATGGCCGGGAAATCCAACACCAAGAGTAACAGAAACTGCTTCCGGGATGCTCAATGCCATCGGGCTTCAGAATCCGGGAATTGATGTTTTCTGTGAGAGGGACATTCCGTTTCTCAGGAATATGATACAAAAATTATTGTCAATGTCTGCGGAAAATCCACAAAGGATTACTGCGAGGTTGTAGAACGTCTTGGAAATGAGCCGGTAGATATGCTGGAGATTAATGTTTCCTGTCCGAATGTTAAGGAAGGCGGAATCGCTTTCGGTCAGAATCCAAAAGCTCTTGAGGACATTACAAAAGAAGTAAAAAAATATGCAAAGCAGCCGGTGATCATGAAGCTGAGCCCAAATGTAACGGATATTACAGAGATGGCAAAAGCGGCAGAAGCCGGCGGTGCAGATGTTCTTTCTCTGATCAATACACTGACAGGTATGAAAATCGATATTAACAGACGTACTTTTGCCCTGGCGAATAAGACCGGTGGAATGTCCGGCCCGGCTGTAAAACCAGTAGCAGTCCGCATGGTATATCAGGTTGCCAATGCAGTATCTCTTCCGATCATCGGAATGGGTGGAATCGCAACTGCTGAGGATGCACTTGAATTTATCATGGCAGGGGCAACAGCAGTTTCTGTAGGAACAGCTAATTTTTTCAATCCTTATGCAACTGAGGAGATCGTGGAAGGAATCCAGACATTCCTTGAAAAACAGAATGTGGAAGATATCAATGAGCTGATCGGTGTTGTGAAATAATTGTGTGCTGTCAGCAGAATTGCAATTCTGTTACACATATGTTAGAATAAACCCGATATCAGTGATGTGCTTATGTTTATTATATAGCAGAACGGAATACAGATTCGCTCTGAAGCATATGAGAAAATATGGAGGATTATACAAATGGAACAGTATAAGCAGGAATTTATTGAATTTATGATCGACTGCAATGTCCTGAAATTTGGAGATTTTGTTACCAAGTCAGGAAGAAAGACCCCGTTTTTTGTAAATACAGGATTTTACCGTACAGGTGCACAGCTGCGTAAACTTGGCCAGTACTATGCAAAAGCAATCGAGAGCAAATTCGGTCTTGATTTTGATGTGCTTTTCGGACCGGCTTACAAGGGTATTCCCCTTTCTGTAGCAGCAACAATGGAGATCAGTGAGATGTATGGTAAGGATATCCGTTACTGCTCCAACCGTAAAGAAGTCAAGGATCACGGAGATAAGGGAATTCTTCTTGGAAGCCCGATTCAGGATGGAGATAAGGTTGTGATTATCGAGGATGTTACAACAGCCGGAACTTCCATTCAGGAGACACTTCCGATCATCAAGGCACAGGGAGACGTAAATCCTATCGGTCTTGTTGTTTCTGTTGACCGTATGGAGCGCGGACAGGGAACCAAGAGTGCCCTGAAGGAGATTGAGGAGAAATATGGCCTTGAGACAACAGCTATCGTAACTATGGCTGAGGTTGTAGAGCATCTCTATAATAAAGAGTATAAAGGTCGTGTTGTGATCGATGACAAGCTGAAAGCTGCCATTGATGCATATTATGAGGAATATGGTGCAGAATAATAATGCACTATACAATGCCTATGTAATAAGAGAGCCGCGGATTCCGAATGTCCGCTTGAACTGGGAGGACACAGCTCATGAATGAAAAAATATATAAAACCATGGCGAGCAGCGGGGCAGGAAGCCTTGCACTTGGTATTGTCGTTCTGGTGACGGGGCTTGTCACAGGAATTCTGATGATCGTAAACGGTGCGAGACTGCTCAAAAGAAAATCAGACATATTGATATAAAGAGATAACTGAAAAGCCGCACGCAGCTTCGTGTGGCTTTTCGGATTATTTAAGCAGGGGAGACTATTGAATAAAGGGACAAAACGCAGGGTGAAAAAACTCGGCACAGTTTTTTTTGTACTGTATGTTCTTATCCTGGTATACCTTCTGTTCTTTTCGGAAGGATATGGACGGGTAGCACAGGCGGAGAGAGAATACCGTTATAATCTTGTCCCGTTTGTGGAAATAAGACGTTTCTGGACATACAGGGAACAACTGGGAATGTTTGCGCTTTTTACAAACATTTTCGGGAATGTGCTGGGATTGTACCCTATGGATTCGTTCTTCCGGTGATTGCCAGAAGAATGAGAAACGGATTTTTTATCATTTTATCTGGATTCTGCATCAGCCTGAGTGTGGAGGTGATCCAGCTTATCACGAGGTTGGATGTTTTGATGTGGATGATATGATACTGAATACTCTGGGCGCAGCACTGGGATATGGAATCTATGCAGTCTGCGAAATTTTTAGGAGAAAACATAATGGCAAGAAGATATAGATATGCATTTGCAAAAAAGAGAGAAGCGGCCAGGGGTAAGCTGTCAGTCGGCCTGGCAGCTGCTTCCTTCGGGCTATTTGCTGCGGCAGTGGTGCTTGAACTTTTTCTTGATGGAAAAATGGGCGGGCTTATCGGAGGTACAGGCTTTTTTGCAATGCTTCTTTCTGTATACGGCTTCGCAATGGGGCTTTCAAGTTTTTCAGAAGAAAACCGAAAACACAGAACCAGCATGATCGGGTCCATCTTAAACGGTGTGATCATGGTTATTTGGCTGGGACTTTTTTTATCAGGAGTATGATCAGATGGATGAAAAAGAACGTTTAAAAAAACAGCTTGATTTTATTCTGGAAGTAGATAAAGTCAAGAATATCTTTCGTCAGACATATCTTGCTGACGGAAACAGAAAAGAGAATGATGCGGAACATTCCTGGCATCTGGCACTGATGGCAGTGCTTTTGAAAGAATACTCCAATGAAGAGGTGGATCTTGGAAAAGTAATTCCTATGGTACTGACTCATGATCTTGTAGAGATCGACGCAGGAGATACCTATGCCTACGATGAAAAAGGTGCGCAGACAAAAGATGCAAGGGAGCGCAAGGCGGCAGAGCGGATTTACGGGCTTCTTCCGGAGGAACAGGGAACATGGCTTAAAGAACTCTGGGAGGAATTCGAGGCTTACGAAACACCGGAAGCGAAATTTGCCCATGTTCTGGACAACTGCCAGCCGCTTTTCCTTAATGATGCTTCTAACGGAAAGAGCTGGGAAGAACATCAGGTAAAAAAGAGCCAGATCTACAAGCGGAACAGGAAAACAGGAGAAGGTTCAGAAGCAATCTGGGAATATATGAAAGAACTGATCGACAAGCACATTGCCATGGGGCACGTGATCGATGATGAGAAATAAGATGGGAGATGAGAAATTGGACGAATGTATGAAAGAGCGTTATGAATTGGCGGAAACAAGAATCCGTGAGATCATAACGGAAAACACAGTAAAAGAGCCATTTGGAACTTTTTTCCGAAAAATGGCAGAGTTTCTTTCCATGGCAGCAGATGTGATGGATGAGGATGATGCAGAATTTTCCATCAAAGAGTTAAAGGAACGCAACTATCGGTTTTATAAAGATATCCTTCCGGAGAACTATGAGAACAGCTATGGCAATCCGGCTTATGCTGTAAAAAAGCTGGGAGATTGCGGAAAAGCATTCAGTTTTCTGTATGCGGAGCTTATGGGAGTAACGGCATATTCCCATGAAAAACGACTCTGGGATATGACTGTATCCATGGAATTGTTTCTGGAACTGTATTCTGCATTCTGTGAGGAGGAGCTTCCGGAAGCTTCTACAGTAGAAGGAATCTTACGTTCCTATGTAAATGATTACTGTCAGGATATGATGGAGCAGAGAATCCGTGAAGGCGTTGATCCAAAGATTGATTTTGCAGCAGATATTATCATGAATTCCGATCTTTCTGATCTCAGATATCTGTATAAATATGGAGAATATGTTTCAGAGAATGAGATCGGCGTGGCAGAATTCCTGAATTCTCTTTCCCAGGATGAGATTGACAAGATGGCATCTACTTATACAGAAGGATACAGGATCGGTTTTATCACGGGACGCAAGGATATCACGAAGAAAAAAACAGTAAACATCCGCTACAGTCTTGGGTTTGAGCGAATGGTAAAAGCTGCTATCATTCAGTTCAGGAAGATTGGACTGGATCCGGTGATCTACCGTCATGCAGTACATGCGGTAAATAAGAGAGGCTCTGTCCGTGTGGGATATACTGGCGGCGTGGCAAATCCTCAGTATGATTATGATCACCGTCAGGACAGTGCACTGTTTCTGGATGGAGATTTTGTGCAGCGCAAACTTCGTGCAATGCAGACATCCTACGAGAAATATAAAGATCTGGCCAATGTACATGGCGGTCCGGCCTGCATCGATACTTTCGGTGAAGCTCCGTTTTCACCGGTAAGCAAACCCGAAGCCTATACATTAAATGAAACACAGCAGAAACTGCAGACAGAACTGGATAATGAGTCAGGACAGATTGTAAACCGCTACATCAAAGGCGATGAGAGAAGTTTTACCATTATCGCATATCCTGTTCCTGAGATCGGCGGCAATTATGAAGAAATCTTCCGTGAGATCGTGAAGATCAATACACTGGATTATCATCTCTACCAGGAAATCCAGCAGACGATCATCAATACACTGGATACCTGTGAGTGGGTGGAGGTTAAGGGACGTGGAGATAATGACACAGATCTTCTGATCCATCTGCATGAGATTTCTGATCCGGAAAAACAGACAAATTTCGAGAATTGTGTAGCTGACGTGAACATTCCGGTAGGTGAAGTATTTACTTCTCCGCAGCTTGCAGGAACAGGCGGTATCCTTCATGTGAAAAAGGTATATCTCAACGGACTTCAGTTCCGTGACCTGAAGCTTGTTTTTGACTGTGGACAGGTAATTGATTATACCTGCTCCAATTTTAAGACAGAGGAAGAGAACAGAAAGTATATCGAGGATAATATCCTTCACCATCATCCGAAGATACCGATGGGTGAATTTGCCATCGGAACCAACACTACAGCTTATGTGGCTGCAATGAAATACGGAATTGCTGATAAGCTTCCGATTCTTATTGCAGAGAAGATGGGACCGCATTTTGCAGTGGGTGATACCTGCTATAGCTGGGCGGAAGACACACCTGTATATAATCCTGATGGAAAAGAGATCATTGCCAGGGATAATGAGATTTCTGAGATGCGTAAAGATGATGTAAGTCTTGCGTATTATGGATGTCATACAGATATTACCATTCCATATGATGAGCTTGGCAGCATCCGCGTGATCGATGATGAGGGCGAAATGATCTCCATTATTGAGAACGGAAGATTTGTGCTCCCTGGAACAGAGGAATTGAATAAGCCTTTTAATCATCTTCCATTAAATAAAAATATAAGTTAATTAGTAAATTTACAGTTTCCCGTTCGTATTGACAGAAAATGAGATTGTACGTAGAATAACCATAACAGCCGCAGTCAGTAAAGCGGCAGACAACACACAAACGAATGTAAGATGTACCACGAAAGGAGAAAAACATGGCAAAAGTAGGAATTGTAATGGGTAGTGATTCAGATATGCCAGTTATGAGTAAAGCAGCAGATATTCTGGAGAAACTGGGAATTGATTATGAGATGAAGATCATTTCCGCACACAGAGAACCGGATGTATTTTTCGAGTATGCCAGAACAGCAGAAGAAAAAGGCTTCAAAGTAATCATTGCAGGCGCAGGAATGGCAGCTCATCTTCCGGGAATGTGCGCGGCAATCTTTCCAATGCCGGTCATCGGAATCCCGATGCATACCACATCACTGGGAGGAAGAGATTCCCTTTATTCCATCGTACAGATGCCAAGCGGTATCCCGGTTGCAACAGTAGCAATCAATGGCGGTGCCAATGCGGGACTCCTTGCAGCGAAGATCCTTGCAACTTCAGATGAAGAGCTTTTAGGCAGATTGAAAGCCTACAGCCAGGAGCTGAAAGAGCAGGTAGAGAAGAAGGACGCAAGACTTCAGGAAGTTGGATACAGGAATTATAATAAATAATAAACAAAAGAGTGTTGCTATAAGGAGGAAATTATGGATTACAAGACTTCAGGCGTAGATATAGAGGCTGGTTACAAATCAGTAGAACTGATGAAAAAACATATTGCCAAGACAATGAGACCGGAGGTACTTGGAGGAATCGGAGGTTTCTCAGGTGCATTTTCCATGGAGAAATTTAAAGACATGGAGGAACCGACACTTGTTTCCGGAACAGATGGATGTGGAACGAAGGTTAAAGTAGCCATGGTCATGGATAAGCATGATACTATCGGAATCGATGCGGTAGCCATGTGTGTGAATGATATTGCATGTGCAGGTGGAGAACCACTGTTCTTCCTGGATTACATTGCCTGTGGCAAGAACTATCCGGAGAAAATCGCTGAGATTGTAAAGGGTGTTGCAGAAGGCTGTGTACAGTCAGAAGCTGCTCTTATCGGCGGTGAGACAGCAGAACATCCCGGACTTATGCCTGAGGATGAGTATGACCTTGCAGGATTTGCAGTAGGAGTCGTTGACAAAAAAGATCTTCTTACAGGAGAATCCCTGAAACCGGGAGATGTACTCATCGGCATGGCTTCCACAGGAGTTCACAGTAACGGATTTTCTCTTGTACGTAAAGTATTTGATATGACAAAGGAATCTCTGGATACCTATTATGAGGAGCTTGGCACAACACTTGGTGAGGCTCTGATCGCACCGACCAGAATCTATGTAAAAGCATTAAAGAGTATCCGCAATGCCGGTGTGAAGATCCATGCCTGCAGCCATATCACAGGCGGCGGATTTTATGAGAATATCCCGCGTATGCTGAAGGAAGGTACAAGAGCAGTTGTTAAGAAAGACAGCTATCCGGTACTTCCGATCTTCAAACTTCTTGCAGAAAAAGGAAATATTGATGAGCATATGATGTATAATACATACAACATGGGACTTGGAATGATCCTTGCAGTAGATCCGGCAGATGTTGACAAAACAATGGAAGCTATCCGCAGCACAGGAGACAAGCCGTATGTTGTAGGAAGTATTGAAGCAGGTGAAAAGGGAGTGACCTTATGTTAAAAATCGGAGTTCTTGTTTCCGGCGGCGGGACCAATCTCCAGGCAATCCTGGATGCAATTGATGCCGGAGATATTACCAATGCAGAAGTGGATATCGTGATCAGCAATAATGCTTCTGCCTATGCGCTGGAGAGAGCCAGAAAGCATAATATCGAAGCTTTGTGCATTGCGCCGAAGGACTATCCGGACAGGGAAGCTTTTCACAGAGCACTTCTTGCAAAACTTCAGGAGAGAGGAGTGGATCTGATCGTTCTTGCCGGATATCTGGTTGCTATTCCGCCTATGATGGTGGAAGCTTATCCGAATAAGATCATTAACATTCATCCGTCCCTGATACCGTCATTCTGCGGCAAAGGTTATTACGGACTTAAAGTTCATGATGCAGTGCTTGCAAGAGGCGTGAAGGTAACAGGTGCTACTGTACATTTTGTAGATGCAGGCACAGATACAGGTCCGATCATCCTTCAGAAAGCTGTAAAAGTGAAAGATGGAGACACCTCTAAGGAACTTCAGAGAAGAGTGATGGAGAAGGCTGAGTGGAAGATCCTTCCGGATGCTATTGATCTCATTGCAAATGACAAGATTACAGTGACAGATGGGATCGTTTCTTTAAAGTAATCACAGGATAGATGAAACAAAGGAGTAAACAGATGAAGATATTAATCGTAGGAAGCGGTGGAAGAGAACACGCTATCGCATGGAGCGTTGCAAAAAGCCCGAAGGCAGATAAGATCTACTGTGCACCTGGAAATGCAGGAATTGCAGAGTATGCAGAATGTGTGGATATCGGGGCAATGGAATTTGAAAAACTGGCTGCATTTGCCAAAGAAAAAGAGATTGATCTCACCATCGTCGGAATGGATGATCCTCTTGTTGGCGGTATTGTAGATGTATTTGAGACACAGGGACTTCGGGTGTTCGGACCTCGCAAGAATGCAGCAATCCTGGAAGGCTCCAAGGCTTTTTCCAAAGATCTTATGAAAAATATGAGATTCCGACTGCTGCCTATGAGAATTTCGATGATCCGGAGAAGGCACTTACATATTTAAGAACAGAAGCAAAATTTCCGATTGTTCTGAAAGCTGACGGACTTGCACTTGGTAAGGGCGTTCTGATCTGTAAAGATCTGAAGGAAGCTGAGGACGGCGTAAAGGAGATCATGGAAGATAAAAAATTCGGAAATGCCGGAAATACCATGGTCATTGAGGAGTTTATGACAGGCCGTGAAGTTTCCGTGCTTTCCTTTGTTGACGGAAAAACGATCCGCACCATGACTTCCGCACAGGATCATAAACGTGCACAGGACGGAGATCAGGGACTGAACACAGGCGGTATGGGAACTTTCTCTCCAAGCCCGTTCTATACAGAAGAAGTTGATGAGTTCTGTAAGAAATATATCTATCAGAAAACAGTAGATGCCATGGCAGCAGAGGGACGTCCGTTCAAAGGAATCATTTTCTTCGGGCTGATGCTTACTGCAGATGGCCCGAAGGTTCTTGAGTACAATGCAAGATTCGGTGATCCGGAGGCACAGGTCGTTCTCCCGCGTATGGAGAATGATATCCTTGAGGTAATGGAGGCCTGCGTTGACGGTAAATTGGATCAGATCGATCTGAAATTCCAGGATAATGCGGCAGTATGTGTAGTTCTTGCAAGCGACGGTTATCCGGTGAAATATGAGAAAGGTATCCCGATCCATGGATTTGAGAATTTCAAGGACAAGGACGGATATTACTGCTTCCATGCAGGAACCAGATTTAAAGATGGCGAGATCGTTACAAACGGCGGACGTGTTCTTGGCATCACAGCCAAAGGAAAAACTCTCAAAGAAGCCAGAAAGAACGCATACGAAGCTACTGAGTGGATTGATTTTGCAAACAAATATATGCGTCACGACATTGGAAAGGCCATTGACGAGGCGTGAATCATAAATTCGTTATTGTCCTGTCCATTCTGCAACAGTAACATAAATTCTACAACTATTAGCACACAGCTTGACGAAATTATAGATTATATTGTAAAATAATGTTAACTATGAATGCCATAAATAGTTATCAATAATAAAAGCTGGATGCTGACAGAACACGATAAGAACGAACCATTTTCTTTGATGCAGTGTCACATCCAAATGATGAGGCAGAGAGGACAGGAAAAATGGGAATCAGTGTAGAAGAAGCAGTTCAGGAACTCAGAAACAGGGAGGAAGTTTTTGTAGCATATTCTCAGGCTACCAAGCTTCCGTATGTTACCTGCGATGAGGAGACATTTAATGATCAGGCAAGGATTTTTGCAACAGAAGAAGAGATTAAAGAATATGGAAAACAGCTCCTGGAGGACAAGATTCTTCTTATGGGCATGAAATACGAAAAGAAAGATTTTCCGAGACTGTACGGTACTCTGTATGCGATTGGCGTAAACAGTGTGATCTGGACAGATGGGGACAAGCAGATTGAAGTAGAGATTCAGAGGATCGCAAGTCAGAGAGATATGAGTAAGATCGAACCGGCCAAGAGACCGCTTCTCAATCCTTCTCTTGAGCTTTCCGGCATTTACTTCATGCAGGAGCTTCGCCGCCCGGTGAAACAGGAAGAACATAAGAATATCCGTGAGCTGGAGGAAGAGCTGATCGCAAACCTCCGAAAAGCGGAATTCTTGATTGCCATCAATGCAGAACAGGAAGAAAACGGAAAACTTCATATTCCATATCTTAAGAACAAAGATGACAAGATCCTTCAGCCTGTATTTACAGATGTTATGGAATTTGAGAAATTCGGAAGAGGAAAGAACCTCCGTGTTGCGAAAGTAACCATGGATAAACTTCCGGGCTTGATGATTCCGCAGGCGAGTGCTTATGTGGTAAATCCGCTTGGATTCAATCTGATCCTGAATAAAGAACAGGTGGAGAAGATCGCAGGAGTCGCCAAATAAAAAATTAAATCACAGCAGGCTGCCAGGATATGAAACTGTGCAGCCTTTTGCTGTTATAGAGGAGAGATTGCCCGATGGTGATAGAAATTGATTTTAACAGTGATGAGGCGATCTACATGCAGATCACCAATCAGATCATAATGGGGATAGCCACATCCAGGCTTCATGAGGGGGATGCTCTGCCTTCTGTACGGCAGCTTGCGAGCATTGCAGGGATCAATATGCATACGGTAAATAAAGCATATGCACTGCTTCGTCAGGAAGGCTTTGTAACCATTGACAGACGAAAAGGAGCAGTGATCTCCATTGATGCAGATAAGGTAAGAGCCCTGGAAGAGATGAAACAGAATCTCACAGTAGCGATGGCCTGGGGCTGTTGCAAGAATGTAACAAGAGAAGAGATCCATCAGCTGGTGGATGAGATTTTTGATGAATATGACGCAGACAGATAGGAGGAGACATCATGCAGGAACGATTTACAAAGCAGGCACAGAATGTTCTTGCTCTGGCGAAACAGGCAGCAGGCTCCTGCGGACATAGTTATATCGGTACTGAGCATTTGTTGGTAGGCCTTTTGCAGGAAGAAGAGGGCACAGCAGGCAGAGTGCTCGAGGAATTCGGTATCCAGGCAGAGAATGCCCTGGCACTGATCGATAAACTGATCGCACCGCCGGGAAATACAGCTGTTACCCAGAAACCGGGATTCAGCCCGAGAACCCAGAGAGTTCTTGAAAATGCGTATGCAGAAGCTGAATCTATGCATTTTGAGAAAGCAGGAACCGAGCATCTTCTGCTGGCTATGCTGAAAGAAACAGACTGTGTAGGCACGAGACTTTTGTATACAATGGGAGCGAATATCCAGAAGCTGTACGCAGCAGTGCTTGCAGCAATGGGAATGGACAGCGATGCCATTGCAGAAGAATTTCAGGCAGTAAAAGCGGCCCGGAACAGAAACGGCAGCACAACACCAACGCTTGACCAGTACAGCCGGGATCTTACTGAGATGGCGGAGGAAGGCAGACTGGATCCTGTAGTGGGAAGAGATAAAGAGATCGCCCGCCTGATCCAAATCCTAAGCCGCAGGACCAAGAATAATCCATGTCTGGTAGGAGAGCCAGGTGTTGGAAAAACAGCTATTGTGGAAGGCCTCGCACAGCGGATCGTTACAGGAATGGTTCCTGATACAGTGAAGGATAAAAGAGTAGTTGTACTGGATCTTTCCGGAATGGTTGCAGGAAGTAAATACAGAGGTGAATTTGAGGAGCGTATCCGAAATGTCATTGATGAGGTAAGAGAACAGCAGGGGATTCTGCTTTTTATCGATGAGATCCACACGATTATCGGAGCCGGAGGCGCAGAAGGTGCACTGGATGCTTCCAATATTCTGAAACCGTCACTTTCCAGAGGAGAGATTCAGCTGATCGGAGCTACAACTCTGGAAGAATACAGGAAATATATAGAAAAAGATGCTGCACTGGAGCGGCGTTTCCAGCCGGTAACAGTGGAAGAGCCAACGGAAGAAGAGGCCGTGAAGATCTTAAGAGGGCTGCGCCCGTATTATGAGAAGCATCACGGCGTTGAGATCCTGGATGAGGCTCTGGAGGCAGCAGTGAAGATGTCCATCCGTTATATCAATGATCGTTTTCTTCCGGATAAGGCCATTGATATTATTGATGAGCGTCATCCAAGGTACAGTTGGCAGGATATCATCCGTCCCCGGAGGCGGAAGTCCTGGAACGCAAAATCCATGATATTCTCAAAGAAAAAGAGCAGGCAGTTGTAAATGCTGACCTGGAAGGTGCAAAAGCGGCACAGGCAAGACAGAATGAGGCAGAAGAAGAGCTTGAGAAGATCCGCAAAAAAGCTGAACGCAGAAATAAACGGAAATCTCTAACAGTAGGAGAGGCAGCAGTTGCAGATATTGTATCAGATTGGACGAAAATTCCCGTACAGCGTCTCACAGAAGGGGAATCCCGCCGTCTTGCAAACCTGGAAAAAGTTCTTAAGAAGCGTGTGATCGGGCAGGATGAAGCAGTGTCTGCAGTGGCCCGTGCAGTGAAACGAGGCAGAGTCGGCTTAAAAGATCCTTCAAGACCAATCGGTTCTTTTCTGTTCCTTGGTCCTACAGGTGTCGGAAAAACAGAGCTTTCCAAGGCACTGGCAGAGGCAGTCTTTGGAAGTGAGCAGCTATGATCCGTGTGGATATGTCTGAGTATATGGAGAAACACAGTGTTTCCAAGATGATTGGATCACCGCCAGGATATGTAGGCTATGAGGAGGGTGGACAGCTCAGTGAGAAAGTACGCAGAAATCCATATAGCGTGATTCTTTTTGATGAGATTGAGAAGGCACATCCGGATGTGTTCAATATCCTTCTGCAGGTGCTGGATGACGGACATATTACAGATGCCCATGGAAGAAAAGTTGATTTTAAGCAGACGATCATCATTATGACATCCAATGCAGGTGCACAGATGATCATGGAGCCAAAGCATCTTGGGTTTATGTCCGGAGATACCGAGAAGCAGAATTACGACAGAATGAAGTCTGGTGTTATGGAAGAAGTACGCCGGATGTTCAAACCGGAGTTCCTCAATCGAATTGATGAGATCATGGTGTTCCATTCTCTTAATAAAGAAAATATCCGCAAGATCGTTACGATTCTTCTTAAAAATCTTGAGAATCGCTGCCAGGAACAGCTGGGTATTACATTGAAGGTCACAGGTGCGGCAAAAGATCTCATTGCAGACGCAGGTTTTGACAGCAAGTATGGTGCAAGACCTTTAAGAAGGGCTATCCAGACGAAGATCGAAGATGAGATGGCAACGGAAATTCTTGAGGGACATATTAAATCCGGAGATGCTGTGCAGGTAAAAGTAAAAGATAAAAAGATCTGCTTTGCAGTGACAGATTCCGGGGAATAAAAAATCACAATTATGAAAAGTATAAGAATTTTGTCACTTCCTATAGCCAAAAAATACGAAATAAGTTATAATTAAACTTACAAAATTTACAACAAAAGAATTTCAGGAGGACATAAGATCATGGCAGTGGTACAGGAATTGATCCGTACAGAAGACAACGGTACTATCAGTTTTGGAGATTATGAGTTAAATCAGAAATCCAAGCTGTCAGATTATCAGTATCAGGGAGATATGTATAAAGTAAAAACATATAAGGAGATCACCAAGCTTGAGCGCAATGGAATGTTCGTATATGAGTCCGTTCCGGGAACAAGTGTATTCCACCTTCAGCAGGATGGAACTGCAATGAGCTTCGAGGTACAGGGCTTTGAGGATTCTCAGATCACAGTAGAGCTTGAGGCTGAGACTGAGTATCAGGTGTTTATTGACGGAGCGAGCACAGGTACCATGACTACGAACCTGGGCGGTAAGCTTTCTTTCAGTGTTGAGCTGGATGCGGACACCAAAGCTGAAGTAAAAATCGTAAAATGCTAAAAAATAAAAAAACAGTATATTTCTGCCAGGAATGCGGATACGAATCTGCCAAGTGGATGGGACAGTGTCCTGCATGCAAGGCATGGAATACTTTTGTGGAGGAGACAGTTTCTGCAAAGAAAGCATCCTCCGGCAGTACAAACACAACACAGAAAAAAACTGAACCCGTAATTCTGAAAGACATCAGCCTTTCTTCTGATGAACGTCAGAGCTGTGGGATCGGTGAACTGGACAGGGTGCTGGGAGGAGGAATTGTTCCTGGCTCCCTCGTTTTGGTGGGCGGAGATCCCGGTATCGGTAAATCCACCCTGCTCCTTCAGGTATGCAGGAATCTTTCAGCTCAGGGAGTATCTGTATTGTATATTTCCGGTGAGGAATCACTCAGACAGATCAAGCTCAGGGCAGACAGGCTTGGAAGTTTTAATGACAGACTCAAGCTCCTCTGTGAGACAAATCTTGAGAATATCAGAGAGATCATAGAACGGACAAAACCAGATGTTGCTGTTGTGGATTCTATCCAGACTATGTTTCATGAAGATATTACTTCCGCACCTGGAAGTGTTTCACAGGTGAGGGAATCTACTAATGTTCTGATGCAGATTGCCAAGGGAATGGGAGTTTCCATTTTTATTGTGGGACATGTGACCAAGGAAGGAAATGTGGCAGGCCCACGTGTGCTTGAGCATATGGTGGATACAGTTCTGTATTTTGAAGGAGACAGGCATGCTTCCTACAGGATCTTGCGTGCAGTGAAAAACCGCTTCGGGTCTACCAATGAGATCGGCGTTTTTGAGATGCAGAATACAGGTCTTGAAGAAGTAAAAAATCCTTCGGAATTTCTTCTGAACGGAAGGCCGGAGAATGCTTCCGGTTCTGTTGTTGCGTGCTCCATGGAAGGCACAAGACCGATTCTGGTGGAGATTCAGGCTCTTGTCTGCCAGAGTAATTTTGGAATCCCCAGACGTACGGCAGTTGGAACAGATTTTAACCGCGTAAATCTGCTTATGGCAGTTCTGGAGAAGAAAGCAGGTGTTCATCTTGCATCATCGGATGCATATGTGAACATTGCAGGTGGAATGAAGATGACAGAACCGGCTATTGATCTTGGTATTTGTCTGGCCATTATTTCCAGCTGCAAGGATATTGTGATCCCGGATAATGTGATGGTCTTTGGTGAGATCGGCTTAAGCGGTGAGGTACGTGCAGTCAGCATGGCCGGACAACGTGTGCAGGAAGCGAAAAAACTGGGATTTGAAACTGTGATCCTGCCGGAAGTAAACAGGGCAGCGACTGAGAGCATCAAAGGGATACGTCTGGTATACGTAGCAGGGATCCGTGATGCAATCTCATATATAATAAAATAAGAGGTTGGAAAGTATGAGAAAGATTTTGTCGGTTATCATTCCAGTCTATAACATGGAAAAATATATCCGCCAGTGTCTGGAATCACTGATGATCAGAGAAATTCTGGATAAAATAGAGATTCTGGTCGTACTGGACGGATCAACAGACCGGTCAGAGGAAATCGCACTGGAGTTTTCCAAGGCACATCCGGAATCTGTCCGGGTGATCAGTAAACCTAATGGTGGTCACGGATCGGCCATTAATACAGGAATGGATAACGCAGCAGGCGAATATGTAAAAGTTCTTGACAGTGATGACTGGGTAAACAGAAAAGGCTTCATCCGGCTGGTAGAGGGACTGGAGAAATATGATACAGATATTGTCTGGAGTAATTTTTTCTGGGTCTATGAACCAAGCGGAAAGAAAAGCATCCAGAACAGACATCCGTTCCCGGGAGTAGAATATGGCAAAAAATATGATTTCAGGGAAATAGCGGAAAAAACATTTGTCAAGATGCATTCTATGACAGTAAAGACAGATTTGGTTCGCAGGACAGGAATGAGGATTGATGAAAACTGCTATTATGTAGACGTGGAATTTGTAATGTATCCGATTCCGGAAGTAAAGACAATCACATTTCTGGATGAATTTGTATATATGTACAGGCTGGGACGTCAGGGACAGAGCATGACATTGGAAAAAATGCGCCAGAATCACCGTAATCATGAACGTGTCCTGAAAAGTCTGTTGAGATATTACCGGAATCTCAAAGCAAGGGATACTGACAGAGAGTATCTTATCTATCTGGAAAAAGGAATCGCCAATGTACTTAGCAGCCATTTTAAAATATATTTGAGTTTCCCTTGTTCAGCCAGAGTATGCCGCAGATTGCGCAGAATGGACGGCACGATTCGGGGCAGATATCCGGAAATCTATAATGCTGTCGAAAATAAATTCGTATGGGCTATCCGAAAGAGCGGATATCTGTTATACTATCCGGGGCATTTTATCATGAGGCTTAGGGAGAAATTGAATGAAGTATAAAACAATACAGACGCTGATGCTTCCGGACAGTGAAGAGGAAAATTACGGACTTTATTATCAGGGGACTGAAGGCGTCAGGCTGATCGGCGGTGAGGAGAAATCCTTATATATACCGGAAAATGGAAATGTAGAGCTTTTTACATATTTTAATGGATTTTACCCGAAGCAGTGGGCTCAGTACGCAGAATTAAACGGGCTGCATGTAAAGGTTACGGTGAGCGGAAGCTGCAGTATAAGTCTGTGCCATACAGATGGAAAGAGAACTGTTGTGAACGGTGAGGAAGAATGTCTGGCGGGAGATGAAGAGCGGACAGTGACTTTTGAAGTACCGGATCCGCAGCACTCCAAAGTTTTCTGGATTTCTGTGAAAGGCCTGAAACAAGGTGGATATCTTAGAAATATAACAGTTCAGACAGAAGTGGAAAGACTGCAGGAAGTCAATTTGGCAGTAGTGATCTGCACCTGCCGCCGTGAAAAAGAAGTCATAGGAAATCTTGAGAGGATTTCCAGAATGGACATAAAAGAACGTCCGGAGATTTTTCTCATAGATAATGGGAATACTCTCACAGAGGATATGGTCCCGGAATGGGTACATCTTGTTCCGAACAGGAATTGCGGCGGAGCCGGCGGATTTACAAGAGGTATGATAGAAGCTTTGAAAGATCCTGCATTTACCCATGTGATCCTGATGGATGATGATATTATCCTTAATCCGGATGTTCTCAGAAAAACAGGTTATTTTCTTTCTGCTGTAAAGAAAGAATGGCAGGATGCGCCTTTGGGAGGAGCTCTTATAGAAAGGGATATTCCGTGGAAACAATTTGAGTGCGGAGACTTTCTGGAACAGAGGAAAGATCCAGGGCTGCGGACAGAATCTGGATCTTCGAAGGAAAGATTCGCTTCTGAAGAATACAAAGGTACAGAACTGGGAATACGGCGGTTGGTGGTACTGTGCCATACCGGTATCAGCTATCCGGGAAAAGGGTCTTCCGCTGCCTTTGTTTATCCACAGGGATGATATCGAGTACGGCATCCGCCTGGGAAAACTGATGACACTGAATGGCATTGGAGTATGGCATGAAGCCGTTATCAAGAAACTACCTCAGATGGGAGAATATTACGATATCCGGAATATGGCTATCGTAAATGCGATTCATTATGATGATTGGGATAGTCTCCAGTGGAAGAAATTCCTTATCAAATGGGTTGCGGGAAATCTTCTGCGGGGCAGATACTCTTATATTTATCTGAATATCTGTGCTATGATGGATTTCCTGAAAGGTGAAAAATGGCTGGAAAAAACAGATGGAGTAGAGATCCACGCAAAAGTAGCTGCAAGAGTTCCTAAACTGCAAAAAACGGGTCACACGGAAAAAAATGTGTTTTATACAACTCCGGATGTCAGTGTATACACTGCAGCCAAAAAGAAACATATCGTTTATGAAGATTCCGCAGGATTTTGCCTGAAGGCAGATAAGAACCTGCCGGAAACAATACGTCTGAGCATATATTTATTACTGGCATTGAGGAAAACAGACAGGTATTTTGAAAAATCCAGGGAGAGCTACAGAAGGAACTGGAAGAAACTGATAACAGAAGAATTCTGGAATAAATATTTGGAGATTGATAAGAATGAGTAAAAATTACAAACTGCAGAATATCCTGTTCTGCGACAATGACAGGCTGGAAGCATACTGGGAGATGTTTTTCAAAAGCAGCCGCCCGGTGTATGACAGAGAAAAGAAAAACATCGTTTTAGGTGCGGGACAGGTAATTGATTTCTGTACTTACTTTAACTCTATTTCACTTCTGAAATGGAAAACCTACACATACGCAGAGAAGCTGATTCTGAAACTGCGTGTAAAAGGTGAGATGGAGATCCTTCTTACAGGCTATGAGAAGAAAGATACACAGTACATCCGTAAAGTTCTCCGCAGAGCAAAGGTTTCCGCAGCTGAGGAGCAGGAGATCAGTCTTGAATATCCGGAAAATGATCTGATGGTTGCCGGCTTCGAGATCCATACACTCGGTGTATGTGTGATCTATGGAGGCGAGTATGCTACAGAGGTTGAGGAAGATCAGATGCGTCATGTATCTCTTCATCTTTGTACAACAACATTCAAAAAAGAAGATTATATCCTTCCGAACATTCAGCTTCTGAAAGATACTGTACTTGCCGGTAATGATAGTATTGCAGAAAATCTGTGGATCCATGTGGTAGATAATGGACGGACACTTCCGGCAGAAGAGATCCAGACAGAGCATGTAATGGTACATCCGAACCTTAATGTAGGTGGTGCCGGCGGATTTACAAGAGGTATGCTGGAAGCTATGGATCATAAAGAAAAACCGACCCATGTTCTTCTGATGGATGATGATGTTATGATTCTTCCGGAGAGCCTTATCCGTACCTATAATCTTCTGAAGATCGTTCGTCCGGAATATGAGCATCATTTTATCAGTGGCGCAATGCTTTTCTATGAAGAGATGAATTTCCTGTATGAAGATGTAGGATTTATGGATCATGAGGGAACTTACGGTCCACTGAAAGACAGAGTAGATACCAGAAAGATTGAAGATGTGCTTCGTTGCGAGGAGATCATTCATGAACCAAAGAACGCATATGCGGGATGGTGGTATTGCTGTATTCCGGCAGAATTTGTGCGCAAAGATAATCTGCCGCTTCCGGTATTTGTTCGTGGTGATGATGTTGAATACAGTCTCCGTAATAAAGCGAAATTTATTACTCTTAGCGGTATCTGTATCTGGCATATGGGATTTACGAATAAGTTTAACGGAGCAATGGAATTTTATCAGGTACACAGAAATACTCTGATGCTTCAGGCTGCCAGTGGAGTATGCCAGAATGCAGACATTATGACACGTATCCGCAAGCTGATCCGCGTAAATCTCCTGCGTTTTAATTATGATGGTGCAGAGCTTCTTCTTGATGCAGTTGAAGACTATATGAAGGGCTATAAATTCTTCATGAAGAATCAGGGTGAAAAACTTCTCAAAGAGAAATCCCAGAAGAATGAGCAGATGGAGCCGCTTTCCAATTTCCCGGAGGCACCGACAAAGGTATTCAGCGTTTATGCACCGGATCTTCCGCGTAAACCATGGGAAACCTTCCTGTATAGAATTACTTATAACGGACATTTCTGGCCGGAGAAGCTTCTGAAAAAAGAAACAGTTCCGGTTGCCTATGACTGGTATTATTCACCACACAGATACTTCTTCAGAAGAAGACTTCTTGCAGTAAACCCACACCTGAAGATGGGTGCATACAGAGAAATGGACAAGAAGAGATTTTTCGAGCTGTTCAGCAGAGAACGTAAACTTTTCAGCCGTTACAATAAGATTCACGTTCGTCTGGAAAAAGAATACAGAAACCACAGAAAAGAGTTCACTTCAGAAAGTTTCTGGAGAAAATATTTGGAGATAGATAAATGAGTGTAAAACATATAGGGGATTTAAAGAAAACAGAGTGTTACGGCTGCAGTGCCTGTGTTTACAGCTGCCCGTTTGGGGCAATCACAATGGAAAGGGATAGCGAAGGCTTTCGCTATCCTGTTGTAGACGAAGAGAAATGTACAGGCTGCGGAAAATGCAGAAAGATCTGTCCATCCATCTGTCCAAAAGACATGAGCAATGCACCGGAGCCGGAGAGCTATGCGGTCTGGGCGGATGACAAGCTGCGAATGGATAGTACTTCTGGCGGTGCTTTTACCTTAATCGCAAGAAACATCCTTGCGCAGGGCGGTGTTGTCTGCGGTGTTGTTATGGACGAGAAGTTTCATATTTTCCATACGATTGCCACAAATGAAAAAGAAATTGAGCCAATGAGAAGATCTAAATATGTGGAGAGTGATCTTGGAGATATGTTCCCGCGTATTAAAGAACTTCTTGAGAAAGGTACAAAAGTCCTTTTTACAGGTACTCCATGTCAGGTTGCCGGTTTAAAAGCATACCTGGGAAATAAAAGAGAGGGACTGATTGCAGTAGATCTTATGTGTCATGGTGGCACATCTCCTAAGGTTTTTGAAAGATATCTGGATGAAACTTTTGGAAGAGAAAATGTAAAAAGATTTTATTTCCGTACTAAATATTATGGATATAATGGAACTACCTGTGCGGTTGTCTTGAAGGATGGACAGACATATATGGGATCAGGAGAACTGGATCCGTTTGTGAAAGGATCTTACAGAAGCCTGTTTCTCAGAAAAAGCTGTGAAGACTGTAAATTTGCGTCTATGCCTCGCCAGGGAGATATTACGATTGGCGATTGTTGGGGAATTGCTAAATACAAAGCTGAATTAAGTGATGGAAGAGGAACTTCTCTGATTCTTGTAAATAATGAAAAGGGACGCAAGATTGTAGAAGAAATCAGTGCAAATACACAGGTTTTTGAGAAAGTACCGTTAGAAGCAGTTACCTGGAAAATCGTTTCAAAGAGCATATGCAGGCACATTCTCAGCGCGACCGTTTCTTTGAAATGTTAAACTATACAAGTATGCATAAAGCGGTTAAATACTGTATGGAAAACCGTTATGATGTTGGTGTTCTGGGAGTATGGTTTGGCTGTAATTATGGAAGTATTGCGACTTATTATGGTTTGATGAAACAGTTGCAGGGACTGGGCCTTTCTGTTCTTATGATCGATAAACCAGGTTTTGTAGGGACAGACAGGGAAGTTGCCGAAGAAAATCATAGTCGTGTTTTTGCAAATACTCATTTTCATGTAGCAAACGCTATAAATTAAATGAATTGCGTATCTTGAATCATATTTGTGATTCCTTTGTTATTGGTTCTGACCAGGTATGGAATCATGGTATTGCAAGAAACTTTGGAAGAAGTTTTCTTATGGATTTTGTACGTGATGAAAAGAAGAAAGTTGCAGTTGCAGCATCTTTTGGACATGATCGTGATTTTCGTTCAAATAGGGAACGTATTATTGCAAGTGAGTACTTTAAGCGATTTGATGCAATTTCTGTACGAGAGGAATCTGCTGTTGGTATTATGAAGAGAGTATTTGGGGTGGATGCTACCCGTGTTCTGGATCCGGTATTTTCCACAGACAGACAGGTGTATGATGATATTGCAGCAGAATCTACACGTAATGAAACAGAACCATATATGCTTACCTATATTCTGGATCCGACACCTGAAAAGAAAGAGGTAATTCGTCATCTTTCTGAAAAGCTGGGACTTAGAACTATTCATATTCTGGATGGCACGCCATGGAATTATGAGTCTAATAAAGAAAAGCTGGGAATGGATACAATTCTTGAGAATGTTACTTTTCAGGATTGGGTTTACTATTTTAAAAACAGCAGTTATGTTCTTACAGATTCCTGTCATGGAATGAGCTTTGCGATTATTTACCATAAGCCATTTGCTGGAATTGGAAATGCACACAGGGGTATGACCAGATTTGCTTCTCTTACAAAACTTTTCCATGTTGAGGATCGTTTTGTAACTAATCCTCTTGATATTATCAAAAATGATCACTTCCTTGAACCAATGGACTATACTCAGGTAGAGGAGATCATGGAAAAAGAAAAAGCATTTTTCCAGGATTGGCTAAAGAACGCTATGTTCTCTGAGAAGACAGTTAAGACATACCAGGCTTATCCTGCCAAAATAGAAACTACAGAGGCAGCAGATATTCACGTCAAGATAAATGAGCCGATTCAGGTTAAGCAGACTTTCCTGCGCAGAGTTTATTATCATTTGCCTGTGAAAGTACAAAATAAAGTGAAACCTATTGTTAAGAATTATTTTAAGAAAAAAGCTCAACAGTAATTAAGTTAGCTTATGTGAGAATCTTCTTTAGATGGATATTAATTATGCAGCCGCTGTACTTTTGGGTATAGCGGCTGTATATGGTGAGAAAGGAGTATGAAACAGTTATGGGTATTGGTAATATCGGAAACATGATGAAAGTTATGAATGCATGGAATACATTTAAAAAGAACCATCCTAAGTTTCCTGCATTTTGCAGTGCAGTGTCAAGGCGTGGGCTTCGTGAGGGCAGTATCCTGGAAGTGACTTATATAAGCCCTGAAGGGGAGAAGCTGACAACGAATATAAAGGTGCAGCAGAGTGATATAGAGCTGCTTAGGGAGCTTTCTGGGGGGAATTGAGTGTGGTTTATGGAAGGACGTCGCTTTTTTGTGGCGTCTTTTTTGTTTTAACGAATGTACCCCAGCTCCACGGCTGGTAGTCAATTCGGTGAAGGACGGATGCGGACGCGATTGCGCCCTGTCCTGTATTGGTGAGTAGGGTGGTGTGAGACGGTATTAATATGACGATGCGGTCAGAATAGTGTGACGTGAGGAACATCTTCGGCATAACGTTCCATATTGAATACCGAAGCATACAGACAAAAGTCAATAGTGTTACACATCGAAGATGTAACACGAGTTCCGTGCCCAACGGGGTGGGAGCGCGAGGGAGGGCGTTCGGGCTTCGGAACTCTGAGATCGCCTTCCCTCGCACTGTCCACATTGGAAATGTGACGTGCGTAGCCAGTGGTCCCTCCATGCCAATGGAAATTAACAAATTTAGCCAAACAAACAAAATAATCAAAAAAATTTGAATTTTATGGTTGACAAGCATAACTCCCAGTGGTATTATAACTGAGCTGTCGCAAATAATTGTTTTTGAAAACAAACAATTAAAAAAGAATTTCAGAAAAATGAAATTGACAGTTGACAAAAGACAGAAG
>ENA-OQCO01000256-OQCO01000256.1-human-gut-metagenome-genome-assembly--contig:-NODE-256-length-31295-cov-2.271946_pt1 | contig 31295 bp, 50 predicted proteins | sample MGYA00242500_ERZ504582 | MGnify/ENA primary metagenome ERZ504582 (study PRJEB26092, sample SAMD00036346) | human gut metagenome | host: Homo sapiens | study: EMG produced TPA metagenomics assembly of... | reverse complement strand
AGAAGGTCCCCGAAGCAATGCTTCGGGGACCTTCTTTCAACCATTTTTCTCACTCGGGTCGTCGGTACAGATGCCCGGCCTCGGCAGTCTGCCCCCGGAGAGCAAACAGCTCCTCCACGGTGACGAATTCCACCCCCTGCTCCGACAAACAGTCGATGGCCTGCAAGGCCGCCTCCACGCTGGTTCCGTAGCAGTCGTGCAGCAGAATCACATCCCCGTCCCTCGCCTGACAGATGGCGGCGAACACCTTCTGTACATCCCGACACTCCCAGTCGCAGGTATCCACAGACCAGTACAGCATGGGCGTGCTCCATGCCGCCAGCTCCTCCTCGGTGATGAAGCCGTAGGGCGGCCGGACCCAGTAGGTCCCCTCCCCTGCCAGCTTCTGCAAAACGCCGTCGCAGCGGCTCAGGTCCGCCATGGCCTCACCGCAGGACAGGCGGTCCAGCGGCGCATGGTCATAGGTGTGGTTGCCGATCTGATGTCCCTCCGCCCGGATACGCTGCACCAGTTCCGGATAGTCCTGCACCTGCTGACCGATGAGGAAAAAGGTGGCGTGGACGCCCCGCTGCTTCAGGCCATCCAGCAATCGGGGCGTATACTGGGGCGATGGCCCGTCATCAAAGGTCAGTGCCAGATACATAGGCTCCGCCGGAGCCGTAGCCGGCAGCGCCACGCAGCCCGTCAGAAGCAGGCACAGTACCAGCAGGGGCAGGATTCGTTTCATAGCATCACCGAAACAAATATATGCGCCCGGCGGAAAACAATTCCGCCGGGCGCTTGCATTATTCCAGAATGACGTCATACTCCGTGTCGTCCGAGTCTGTGAACTCCACCATGAGCCAGCTGGTATCCTGCGTCGAGATGTGGTAGTTCAGCCGCCACAGATCGCCGCCGTCGGGAGGATCCAGCGTCAACGGCGGGCTGATGCCATCGCTGTGGTACAGCTCCGGCATCTCCGGCAGCTCCTCTCGCTCCTCCGGATAGTACAGCAGCACCGACACCTCCATATATCCATCCTCCAGCTCGGTGGTGTTATAGCCCGACACCCATGCCTCCTCGCCGTACCACTGGAAGGACTCTCTCTGACTCAGGTAGTACACCTCCGCAGGTTCGGCCGGTATCTCCTCCTGAGCGGGCGTCACCGTCACCCGATGACCTCCCTCATCGATTTTCGCCTGACAACTGCGGATCATGGACGGCAGCATTACAGACAGCATAGAGATGATGAACACCGCCATAAATATGCCGCCGGACGCTTTCTCCTTCCCGGATGCATGGCTCTTCCGGGGAGCCGCCTGCCGGACGGTGCGCTCCGCCTTGTGGAGCTCCTGCTCCAGCTGGCGCAGCGGGTTCTTTTTCTTGGCGGGACGGGCCTGCTCCTCGAAGCAGACCTTCTTCTCGTAACAGGTCTTTTTTTCATAGCAGACCTTCTCCTGCTTGCTGGCACCGTGGTGAACGGTGCCGTCCACATCCACCCACTCCCGCCGGGGTCGGCGGTTGTAAGCGCCGCAGTTGGGGCAGCAGCCGTATTTTTCATAGTCATAGGTCCTGCCGCAGGACTGACAGTGTACGTTAGCCATAGCGCACCTCCCGTCGCCGTTTCTTCCGTGACAGTATACCATGCTTTGCCGGGAAACACAAGGGAAATGCAGCGCCGGATCTGCCAAACCTCCTCCGGAGTCTGTTCTCCCCTGCCAAGGCGCAAAAAGGCCCTTTTGTATGGCGGCAGTGCCATACAAAAGGGCTTTTTTAGTTGGGGCAGTTTACTTCACCAGTTCGATGAGAGCGGTCTCCGCTGCATCGCCACGGCGGATGCCGGTGCGGATGATGCGGGTGTAGCCACCGTTGCGCTCAGCATACTCAGGAGCGATCTCCTTGAACAGCTTGTGGGCAACATCCTCTCTGGTAATGAAGCTCAAAGCCTGACGATACGCTGCCAGATCACCCTTCTTGCCCAAGGTGATCATTTTCTCAGCCATGGGCTGGATCTCCTTGGCACGGGTGATGGTGGTCTCCATCCGACCGTTATCCAGGAAATCGGTGACCTGCTGACGGAGCATCGCCATACGCTGATCGGTAGTCTTACCGAGCTTACGAGTTCCGGGCATTTCTGTTTCCTCCTTGTAAGGATATTCGCACAGAGTGCGAGTTAGTTGTTCTCTTCGTCGGCCAGGGACAGACCCATCATGGCCAGCTTGTTGATGACTTCCTCCAGCGACTTGCGTCCCAGATTACGCACCTTCATCATCTCGTCCTCCGTCTTGGAGATCAGATCCTCCACGGTGTTGATGTTGGCACGCTTCAGGCAGTTAAAGCTGCGGACAGACAAATCCAGCTCCTCAATGGTCATCTCCAGCATCTTGTCCTTATCGTCCGGAGCCTTCTCCACCACCGTGGACTTATCGCCCATGGTGTCGGACAGGTCGGTGAACAGTGCGAAGTGATCGCAGAGGATCTTGGCGCCCAGAGACACGGCATCACGGGCGGTGATGGTGGAATCCGTCCAGACCTCCAGCGTCAGCTTGTCGAAGTCGCTGAGGTTGCCGACACGGGTGTTCTCCACCGTGTAGTTGACCTTGTACACGGGGGTGTAGATGGAGTCGATGGGGATCACACCGATCACGCCGGCCCGCAGAGCCTTGTTGCGGTCAGCGGAGACGTAGCCACGGCCGTGGCTCAGGGTGATTTCCATGCTCAGGGTGGCGCCCACGTCCAGCGTCGCAATGTGCAGCTCCGGATTCAGCACCTCCACCTCGCCATCGGGCTTGATGTCGCCGGCCGTCACCTCGCAGGGGCCAGCCGCCTCGATAAAGACGGTCTTAGTGCCCTCGCAATGCAGCTTGGTCAGCAGGTTCTTGACGTTCAGAACGATCTCCGTCACGTCCTCTTTCACACCGGGAATGGTGGAAAACTCATGCTGCACACCGGCGATCTTGATGCTGGTCGCCGCCGTGCCAGGCAGGGAGGAGAGCAGGATGCGCCGCAGCGCATTGCCCAGAGTCGTTCCATAGCCACGCTCCAGGGGTTCGATCACATATTTTCCATAGGAAGCATCGCCGGGCGTTTCAACACACTCGATCTGGGGCTTCTCAATTTCGATCATGCAGTACCCTCCTTCATTCTCTATGCGGCGCAGACGAGTCTGCACCTGATTTGGTTCATGCGTTTGGTGAGGGTCTCGACCCTATTACTTGGAGTACAGCTCGACGATGAGATGCTCCTCGATGGGCATATCAATGTCCTCACGGGCGGGCATACGAGACACGGTACCCTTCAGGGCGTTCTTGTCACGCTCCAGCCAAGTGGGAACGGTCACCAGCGGGGCATCCTCGGCGGTCAGGCGCTTGAAGGCGGCGGAAGAGCGGCTGCTCTCCTTGACCTCAATGACATCGCCCACACGCACCAGGTAGGAGGGGATGTTCACCTTCTGACCGTTTACGGTGAAGTGAGCGTGGCTCACCAGCTGACGGGCCTCACGGCGGGTCGTGGCGAAGCCAGACGATACACCACGTTGTCCAGACGGCGCTCCACCAAGGTCAGCAGGTTCTCGCCGGTCTTGCCGGGCATACGGGAAGCCTTCTCATAGTACATATGGAACTGCTTCTCCAGAATACCGTAGACGAACTTGACCTTCTGCTTCTCGTTGAGCTGGATGGCGTACTCGCTCTTCTTCTTTCTCATCTGGCCGCCGGGGTTGCGCTTGGTCTCCTTCTTGGAGTAACCCATGACGGTAGGAGAAATGCCCAGCGCCTTGCAGCGCTTAGCGATAGGCTGCATATTCTTAGCCATATTCTACTTATCCTCCTTGTTCCGATTACACACGACGACGCTTGGGGGGGCGGCATCCGTTGTGGGGGATGGGGGTGACGTCCTTGATCATCGTCACCTCCAGGCCCACTGCCTGCAGTGCACGGATGGCAGCCTCACGGCCCTGGCCGGGGCCCTTGACAAAGACCTCCACGGTCTTCAGGCCATGCTCCATAGCGGCCTTGGCAGCCGTCTCAGCGGCACTCTGGGCAGCGAAGGGGGTAGACTTCTTGCTGCCACGGAAGCCCAGACCACCGGAGGAGGCCCAGGACAGAGCGTTGCCCTGTGCGTCGGTGACGGTGACCATGGTGTTGTTGAAGGAAGAGCGGATATGGACCTGGCCCTTCTCGACGTTCTTCTTTTCACGACGGCGGCGAATAACCTTCTTACCGGTCTTAGCGTTAGCCATATTCTATCTTCCCTCCTTACTTCTTCTTGTTGGCAATGGTCTTCTTGGGACCCTTGCGGGTGCGGGCGTTGGTCTTGCTGCGCTGACCACGAACGGGCAGCCCACGGCGATGACGGGTACCACGGTAGCAGCCGATCTCCGTCAGACGCTTGATATCCAGAGCCACCTGACGGCGCAGGTCGCCTTCCACGGTATAGCTCTGGTCAATGGCCTCACGAAGCTTGGCTTCCTCGGCCTCGGTCAGATCCTTCACCCGGGTGTCGGGGTTGATGCCTGTCTGCGCCAGGATGTCCTGAGCGCTCTTTCTGCCAATACCATAGATATAGGTCAAACCGATCTCGATTCGCTTATCCTTGGGCAGGTCAATACCGGCAATACGTGCCATACTCTTAAAGCACCTCCACTTTCTACTTAGCCCTGTCTCTGCTTATGCTTCGGATTTTCGCAGATCACCATTACACGGCCCTTTCTGCGAATGATCTTGCACTTCTCGCACATGGGCTTCACGGACGGTCTTACTTTCATTGTTCATAAACCTCCTACTTACTACGCCAGGTAATCCGGCCACGGGTCAGGTCGTAGGGTGACATTTCCACCGTCACCTTGTCGCCGGGCAGAATCCTGATGAAATTCATTCTGAGCTTTCCGGAAATATGCGCCAAAATCGTGTGTCCATTTCCAATGTCTACCTGGAATGTGGTGTTAGGCAGTGATTCGACTACCACACCCTCCACTTCGATCATATCGGATTTTGCCAAGTCGTTATCCCTCCTGGTCTTGATTACCGCCGCTGAATGCGGCTAAGGCTTTACGAAGCTCACTATTGGTGATTTTTTCGCCGCTTCTGATCTTCTCGGCCACCGGGCTGTGGCTCTCCCCGTAAAGCTCCGTATGCTTCCGTCGCTTTCGCTTGGGGTCCTCCACCCGGCGCCGTTTTCCGTCAGCCAGCAGGAGGAAGTCTCCCTCCGTCGCAAGCACGAAGAAGAGATCTCCCTTGTCCCTGCCGGCCGTGGATCTTACGATGTTTGATATGGCAATGTCCATAGACTTTACACCAAAGACTCGCTGGCGTCCGTCAGAAGCTCCGGGTCGCCGGCGGTGATCAGGATGGTATTCTCGTAGTGGGCCGCCTTCTTGCCGTCCGCAGTTTTCACCGTCCAGCCGTCCGGCATCTGCCGAATGGCTGCGGAGCCTGCGTTGACCATAGGCTCCACGGCGATGGTCATGCCCCGCAACAGGCGGGGACCATGTCCGGGCTTGCCGAAGTTGGGTACCTCCGGCGGCTCGTGCATATGGTGACCGATGCCGTGACCCACATACTCCCGCACGATGGAATAGCCATGCGACTCGGCATACTGCTGCACAGCGGCAGAGATGTCGGACAGGCGATAGCCCTCCCTGGCGTATTTCAGTCCCTGGAAGAAGCTCTCCTGTGTCACACGGATCAGGTCCATGTCCTCGTCGGACACCTTCCCGCAGGGGTATGTGCCGGCGCAGTCGCCATGGACGCCGCCGATGTAGGCGCCCACGTCCACGCTGACGACGTCGCCCTCCTGCAATACCCGTGGACCGGGAATGCCGTGGATGATCTCGTCGTTGACGGAGACGCATACGCTGGCGGGATAGCCATTGTAGTGCAGGAACGAGGGGGTCGCTCCATGGGAGCGAATAAAGTCAAACACTGCCTTATCGATTTGGTGGGTTGTTACGCCGGGTTTTACCATTTCCCGTGCCAGAGCACGGGCAGCCGCGGTAATTTTTCCCGCCCGGCGCATCAGTTCGATCTCGTGTGCGGATTTCAGAGTGATCATGCATCTACTCCCAGCGCACGCAGGATCGCCTGCGTAGTCCCGTCCACAGTGGACTGGTCCTCCACAGTTTTCAGAATCCCACGGGCCTCGTAAAAGCCCTTCAGAGGTTCTGTCTCTCTATGATAAACCTCCAGCCGGTCACGGACCGTCTCGGGGTCATCATCCTTGCGCTGTACGAGCTTGCCGCCGCACACATCGCACACGCCCTCCGTTTTCGGGGGAATGTTCACGATGTGGTAGCTGGCGCCGCAGTGCTCGCACACACGCCGGCCGCCCATCCGAGCAACGATCTTCTCGTCAGGGATCTCGATGGCCACCACTGCATCGAAGCTGATACCGGCCTGCTCCATGGCCTCCGCCTGAGCGATGGTGCGGGGCACCCCGTCCAGAATGTAGCCGTTGGCGCAGTCGGGCTCCTGCAGGCGGTCGTTGATGATGCCGATGATGACCTCATCCGGCACCAGCTTGCCTGCGTCCATATACTCCTTGGCCTTCAAACCTGTGGGCGTGCCGTTTTTCACGGCGGCACGCAGAATGTTGCCTGTGGAGATCGTGGGGATCTCCAGCTTCTTCTTCAGAATCTCTGCCTGAGTGCCCTTACCGGCACCCGGAGCGCCCAAAAGGATCAGTTTCATGTTGCACCTCAATTATTCCAGGAAGCCCTTATACTGACGCATCAGCATCTGGGACTCCAGCGCCTGTACGGTCTCCAGCGCAACGCCCACCACGATGATGACGGACGTACCGCCGATGGACAGGGCGGAGTTCCCCACGATCTTGCCGATCAGCAGGGGCAGGATCGCCACGACGCCCAGATAGATAGCGCCGAACAGGGTGACCTTGTTCAGGACCTTCTTAATGAAGTCGGTGGTCGGCTTGCCGGGACGGAAGCCGGGAATGAAGCCGCCATTCTTCTTCAGGTTGTTGGAGATCTCCACGGGGTTGAACTGAATGGTGGCATAGAAATAGCTGAAAGCAATGATCATCAGGAAGTAGAAGATCATGTACAGCACGGACTTGGTGTCAATAGCGTTCAGGAAGCCATACCAGAAGGTACCCTCCGCCGGCTGCTTGCAGAAAGCGGCGATGGTAGAGGGGATCATGGCGATGGACTGAGCGAAGATGATGGGCAGAACGCCGGACATATTCACCTTCATGGGGAGGGTGGATGCCTGACCGCCGTACATCTTGCGGCCCACCTGACGTTTGGCATACTGCACCGGGATACGGCGCTCAGCGCCGTTGACCCAAGTGATCAGGACGATCAGAGCCAGGATGCCCAGCACCACCAGCACCGCTGCCCACCAGGCCAGCGTACCGGCCCGCAGTCCGCTGATCATGGAGGAGACCATGCTGGGGACACGGGACAGGATGCCGGCAAACAGGATGATGGAGATACCGTTGCCGATACCGAACTCTGTGATCTGCTCGCCCATCCACATGACGAAGGAAGAACCGGCGATGAAGGAGGCGATAATGACCAGAGCCACCCAGAAGGATTTCTCGGTCAGGATGCCGTAGTTCTTCATCAGCATATAGTAGCCCCAGCCCTGCAGGATGGCGATGGCCACCGTAGCATAACGGGTGATGGACTGGATCTTCTTCTTGCCCTCCTCGCCGCCGTCACGGGCCAGCCGCTCCAGAGCGTGAATGGCGATGGTCAGCAGCTGGATGATGATGGAGCTGTTGATGTAGGGCTGTACGCCCAGTGCAAAGACGGTGGCCTGAGCGAAGGCGCCGCCGGACATGACATTGTACAGGCCCAGAACGGTGGTGCTCATACCCTCCAGATAGCTGCTCAGCAGATCCGTGTTCACATAGGGAACGGGGATGGCATTGCCGATGCGGAAGATCAGCAGGATCAGTGCGGTGAAAATGATCTTTTTGCGAAGCTCAGGAATACCCCACGCCTTTTTGATCGTCTGAATCACTTAGATCACCTCTGCCTTTCCTCCGGCTGCTTCGATCGCTTCCTTAGCAGCCTGAGAGAAAGCAGCGGCCTGTACGGTCACCTTCTTGGTAACTTTGCCGTTACCCAGAACCTTGTAGCCGTATTCACACTTGCTCAAAATCCCCTTGGCAAGCAGGGCCTCTGCGGTGACGATATCGCCATCCTCGAACTTGTCGAGACTGGCCAGGTTGATGATTTCCAGGGGCTTTGCAAAAATGTTGTTGAAGCCACGCTTGGGGATGCGGCGAGCCAGAGGCATCTGGCCGCCCTCAAAGCCAATGCGGGTGCCGCCGCCGGAGCGGGCCTTCTGGCCCTTGTGACCACGGCCGGCAGTCTTGCCGTTGCCGGAGCCGCTGCCCCGACCCTTGCGGTAAGCTCCTTGGTGGAGCCGGCTGCGGGAGACAGTTCATTCAGTTTCATGCTCTCGCACCTCCTTATTCTACTTCGGTGACCTGCAGCAGATAGCCGATCTTGGCGATCTTGCCCTTGGTCTGGGCGTTGTCGGGCTGAACGGTGGTGTCACCGATCTTCCGCAGGCCCATGGAGTTGGCAGTGGCAATGTGCTTTTCCAGTCTGCCGTTAAGGCTCTTGACGAGCTTGATGTTCAGATTAGCCATTGTTCACGCCTCCTTAGCCCACGATCTCGTCCACGCTCTTGCCACGGGTGCGGGCGACCTCTTCCGGGGTGCGCAGGGCCTTCAGGCCCTCAAAGGTGGCGGCTACCACATTGACTGCGGTATTGGAGCGCAGGCACTTCGTACGGATATCCTTGATACCGGCAGCTTCCATGATGATACGCACGGGGCCGCCGGCGATCACGCCGGTACCGGGAGCAGCGGGCTTCATCAGCACACGGCCTGCACCGGCCTCACCGATGATCTCGTGGGGGATGGTGCTGCCGGACAGGGACACGGTGATCATGTTCTTCTTGGCATCCTCGATGCCCTTGCGGATGGCCTCAGGGACCTCGGCGGCCTTACCAAGGCCGAAACCGACCTTGCCCTTGCCGTCGCCCACCACCATCAGAGCGGAGAACTTCATGACACGACCGCCCTTGACCGTCTTGGATACACGGTTCGTAGCAACTACTTTTTCGATATACTCGCTGGGTTCTCTTTCAAATCTTGCCATTGTCAGTTATCCTCCTCTCTTAGAATTCCAGGCCGCCCTCACGGGCGCCTTCGGCCAGCTCGGCCACGCGGCCGTGATACAGGTAACCGCCACGGTCGAACACGACGGTGTCGATGCCCTTGGCCTTGCAGCGCTCGGCCACCAGCTTGCCCACGGCACGGGCGGCGGTCTTGTTGCCGCCGTTGCCCTCGATCTCCTTATCCAGAGAGGAGGCGGAGACCAGGGTGTTGCCGGCCACGTCGTCGATGACCTGAGCGTAGATGTTCTTCTCGCTGCGGAACACGTTCAGACGGGGACGCTCGGTAGTGCCGAACACCTTGGCACGGACTCTCTTATGACGCTTCAGACGCTGAGCGTTGGTATTGGGTCTTTTAATCATTACGGCACACCTCCTTACTTCTTGGCGCCGGTCTTACCGACCTTGCGGCGGATGACTTCATCGACATACTTGATGCCCTTGCCCTTATAAGGCTCGGGAGGACGCTTTTCACGGACTTCCGCCGCAAACTGGCCCACCTTCTGCTTATCGGGACCGGAGATGACGATCTTGTTCTGAGCGGGGACATCAATGGTGATGCCGTCGATCTCAGGAACGATGACCTGATGAGAGTAGCCCAGGTTCATGACCAGGTTCTTGCCCTCCTTGGCGGCACGGTAACCGATACCGTTGACCTCCAACTCCTTCTTGAAGCCTTCGCTGACGCCGACGACCATGTTGTGCAGCAGCGCACGGGTCATGCCGTGCAGAGCGCAGTGCAGCTTGTCGTCAGAGGGGCGCTTGACATGGATGACGTTGCCTCCTGCTCCAGGATCATCTCCGGACGCAGAGCCTGCGTCAGAGTACCCTTGGGGCCCTTGACGGTGACAACGTTGTTCTCCGCAATGGTGACTTCCACACCGGCGGGGACGGTAATGGGCATTCTGCCAATTCTCGACATTGTTCAATACCCTCCTTACCAAACAAACGCAAGGACTTCACCGCCGACGTGTGCTGCACGAGCAGCCTTGTCGGTCATGACGCCCTTAGAGGTGGATACGATCGCAATACCAAGACCACGCAGCACACGGGGCAGCTCATCGGCACCCACATACACACGCAGACCGGGCTTGGACACACGGCGCAGACCGGAGATGACCTTCTCCTTGCCGGCGTTGTACTTCAGGGTGATGTGAATGGTCCCCTGGGTACCGTCGTCCACGACCTGATAGGCCTTGATGTAGCCTCATCCAGCAGGATCTGAGCGATGCTCTTCTTCATGTTGGAGGCGGGGACGTCAACGGTCTCATGCTTGGCATTGTTGGCGTTGCGGATACGGGTCAGCATATCGGCAACAGGATCAGTGATGTGCATACTTGTTTCCTCCTAATTTAGAGTTACAGGGAAAGCCCTGTTGAGGTAGCGAGGTATCACTGATAATTTAGGCATCGTCCGATGACCAGCGATGTTTAATTACCAGTGACCTTTCGCCATCCTTTATCGCCGGAGCGCACAGCGCTCTTAGGCACTTGCTTTGCAGGGAGAAAGCTCCTCCCACACGGTTCCCGTCCTACCGGCAGCGCCGCCGCACCTGTCCGGTTCAACACGCCGACGGTATATAACGGAATGGACTCTTTCGTCACACGAAGCGGCAGGGTGCCGCTGTACTTTGCGCACAGCAAACCATGCCGGCACCGTATGAGATAGATCCAGGATTTTTTCGCCAGACGAGGCAGCGAGGCGACGGCGTACTTTGTGTACGTCGAGCCGAGCCAACGAAGTATGGCGGAAAGATCAAGATTTTTCTCAGACGAGGCGAAGCGCCGCCGCTGTACTTTGTGTACAGCAAGGGGCTTCAACGAAGTATGAGGGAAAATCTTACCAGGAAGCCTTGCGGACACCGGGGATCTCGCCCTTATAAGCCAGCGTGCGGAAGCAGATACGGCAAACGCCGTAGTCACGCAGGTAGGCGTGAGGGCGGCCGCACAGCTTGCAGCGGTTGTACTTACGGGTGGAGAACTTAGCGGGAGCCTGCTGCTTCAGGATCATAGACTTCTTTGCCATGGTGTTTCTCCTCCTAATCAGCGTTCAAAGGGAGCGCCGACCAGGGTCAGCAGCTCACGGGCTTCTTCATCGGTCTGAGCGGTGGTGCAGATGACGATGTCCATACCACGGATCTTGTCGATCTTGTCGTACTCGATCTCGGGGAAGATCAGCTGCTCCTTGACGCCCAGGGCATAGTTGCCACGACCGTCGAAGGCGTTGGCGCTGATACCACGGAAGTCACGCACACGGGGCAGAGCCACGTTGAACAGACGATCCAGGAACTCCCACATCTTGTCGCCACGCAGCGTGACCTTGGCGCCCACGGGCATACCCTCACGCAGCTTGAAGTTTGCAACAGACTTCTTGGCGATAGTGATGATGGCCTTCTGGCCGGTGATGGCGGACAGATCCTTCACCACGGCGTCCAGGACCTTGGGGTTCTCACGAGCCTCGCCGCAGCCCACATTGACAACGATCTTCTCGATCTTGGGGATCTGCATGGTGCTCTTGTAACCGAACTTCTTGAAGAGAGCGGGAGCCACTTCTTCAGTATACTTGACTTTCAGACGTGCCATTTCTTACTCTCTCCTTTCTCACAGCTCAGCGCCGCACTTCTTGCAGGTGCGGGCCTTCTTGCCGTCCTTGATGACGTAAGCCACACGGGTGCCCTTGCCGCACTTGGGGCAAACGACCTGCACCTTGCTGGCGTAGATAGCAGCCTCACGCTGGGTGATGCCGCCCTCCTCGCCCTGCTTGCGGGGCTTGATGTGGCAGGTGACCTTGTTGATGCCCTCCACCACGACCTTGGCTTCGCTGGGGATGGTGCCCAGCACCTTACCCTGCTTGCCCTTGTCCTTGCCGGACAGAACAACGACGGTGTCGTTCTTCTTGATTTTCAGACTATTCATTCTCTGGCCCCTCCATCAAATAACTTCGGGAGCGAGGGACAGGATCTTCATGTAATCCTTGTCACGCAGCTCACGAGCAACGGGCCCAAAGATACGGGTACCTCTGGGGTTTTTGTCGTCCTTGATGAGGACGGCGGCATTGTCGTCAAAGCGGACATAGGTGCCGTCGGCACGACGGACGCCCTTGGCGCTGCGGACGATAACGGCCTTGACCACCTCGCCCTTCTTCACCTGACCGCCGGGAGTAGACTTACGCACAGAGGCAACGATCACATCACCGATGTTGCCGTACTTGCGCTTGGAGCCGCCCAGGACGCGAATGCACTTGATCTCCTTGGCGCCGGTATTATCGGCAACCTTCAGATAGGACTCTTGCTGAATCATTCTCGGTTACCTCCTTACTTCGCCTTTTCAACGATCTCGACCACACGCCAACGCTTGTCCTTGGACAGGGGGCGGGTCTCCATCACCTTCACGATATCGCCTACGCCGCAGGTGTTCTCCTCATCGTGGGCCTCAGCTTATAGGTGCGGCCGACGATCTTCTTATACAGAGGATGGGCGACACGGTCCTCGATGGCGACCACCACGGTCTTATCCATCTTGTCGGACACGACCTTACCCACACGGGTCTTGCGGGAGGAAATTCTCTTCTCTTCCATTTCAGTTCTCCTCCTTTTCACGGATCACGGTCTTGATGCGGGCAATATCACGCTTGGTTTCAGCGATCTTGAGAGGATTGTCCAGCTGATTGGTGGCGTGCTGCATACGCAGGAAGAACAGATCCTTCTTCAGGGAAGTCAGCTTCTCATTCAGCTGCTCCACGCTCATTGCACGTACTTCAGTTGCCTTCATCTCATTCACCTACTTCCTGAGCTTCCAGATCCTCACGCTTGACGATCTTGGTCTTGATGGGCAGCTTGTGGCTGGCCAGACGCAGAGCCTCACGTGCGACCTCTTCGGAGACACCGGCAATCTCGAACATGACACGGCCGGGCTTAACAACGGCGACCCAATACTCGGGAGAGCCCTTACCGGAACCCATGCGGGTCTCGGCCGGCTTCTCGGTGATGGGCTTATCGGGGAAGATCTTGATCCAGACCTGACCGCCACGCTTGGTGTAACGGGTCATGGCGATACGGGCTGCTTCGATCTGATTGCTGGTGATCCATGCGGGTTCCAGCGCAACGAGGCCAAACTCACCGTAGGTGACCTTGTTGCCTCTGGTGGCCTTGCCGGTGAGGCGGCCACGGTGTACTCTGCGGTACTTAACTCTCTTGGGCAGAAGCATTACTGAGCGCCTCCTTCTTTCTTTTCTGCGGGCTTGCGGAAGCCGCCCTCAGGGCGGGGACCACGGTTATAGCCGCCGTTCTGGCGGTCACGGTTAAAGCCCTGACCATCACGGCGGAAGCCGCCACGGCGATCGCCATCACGGCGGCCACGGCGCTCACGGCGCTCCTGATAAGGCTTGCTGGTATCCAGGGTGCGGGGGGTAGTCCGCAGAGCCTGAGACAGGATCTCGCCCTTGTAGATCCACACCTTCACGCCAATGCGGCCGAAGGTGGTGGCGGCCTCAGCGAAGCCGTAGTCGATGTCGGCACGCAGAGTCTGCAGGGGGATGGTACCCTCGTGATAGTGCTCGGAGCCGGCGATCTCACGACCGCCCAGACGACCGGAGCAGTTGACCTTGATGCCCTTGGCGCCGGCACGCATGGCACGGCCCATGGCATTCTTCATGGCACGGCGGTGGGAGATACGCTTCTCCAGCTGAGCGGCGATGTTCTCGGCCACCAGCTGAGCGTCCATATCGGGGTTGCGAACCTCGACGATGTTCAGCTTCACGGTCTTGCCGATAAGCTTCTCCACGCTCTTGCGGTACTCCTCGATCTGCACGCCGCCCTTGCCGATGACCACGCCGGGGCGGGCCACGTGCAGGTAAACGGTGACGACCTCGTTGCTGCGCTCGATCTCGATCTTGGAGACACCGGCAGCGAACAGCAGCTTCTTCAGGTACACACGGATCTTGTGATCCTCGACCAGAAGATCGCCGACCTTCTCATTGCTGGCATACCAACGGGAATCCCAGTCTTTGATGACGCCCACTCTGAAGCCGTGGGGATTAACTTTCTGTCCCATAAAACTGTCTCCCTCCCTTACTCTTTCTCAGCGACGGCCAGCGTCACGTGAGAGGTTCTCTTGTTGATGCGATAGGCACGGCCCTGAGCACGGGGCATCATTCTCTTCAGAATGGGGCCGGGGGTAGCGAACACCTGGGTGACCACCAGCTTCTCAGGGTCCATGCTGAAGTTGTTCTCCGCATTGGCGCAAGCGCTCTTCAGGAGCTTCATCAGGGGCTCGGAGGCAGCCTTGGGGGTCTGCATCAGAATCGCCATGGCAGTCTGAGCATCTTTTCCACGGATCAGATCGCACACGATCTGGATCTTACGGGGAGAGATGCGGACGTATCTCAAATAAGCTTTAGCTTCCATTGTACTGTGCATCCTCCTTACTTAGACTTGGCGTGACCACGGAAGGTCCGGGTGGGAGCGAACTCACCCAGCTTGTGACCCACCATGTCCTCCTGGACGTAGACGGGCACATGACGGCGGCCATCGTGAACGGCGATGGTGTGACCCACGAATGCGGGGAAGATGGTGGAGCTGCGGCTCCAGGTCTTCAGCACGTTCTTCTCGCCCTTCTTGTTCATTTCCTCGACCCGCTTCAGCAGCTCAGGGGCAACATACGGGCCTTTTTTGACAGATCTGCTCATATTCTACTTGCCTCCCTTACTTCACATTGCGGCGCTTGACAATAAACTTGTCAGTAGGATTCTTGGTCTTGCGGGTCTTGTAGCCCAGAGCCGGCTTACCCCAGGGGGTAACAGGACCGGGACGGCCCACAGGAGCCTTGCCCTCACCACCGCCGTGGGGGTGGTCGCAGGGGTTCATGACGGAACCACGGACGGTGGGACGCCAACCCATGTGGCGCTTCCGGCCGGCCTTACCGATCTGAACGTTCTCGTGCTCCAGATTGCCCACCTGACCGATGCAGGCGGTGCAGTTGGTGCGGATGATGCGGACCTCGCCGGAGGGCATACGGATCTGGGCGTTCTCGCCCTCCTTTGCCATCAGCTGGGCATAGGCGCCGGCGGAACGAACCAGCTGAGCGCCCTTGCCGGGGTGCATCTCCACATTGTGGATCACGGTACCCACAGGGATGTTGGCGATGGGCAGGCAGTTGCCGGGCTTGATATCTGCAGCGGCGGAGGAGACCACCTTGTCACCGGCGGTCAGACCCACGGGAGCGATGATGTAACGCTTCTCGCCGTCCTCATACTGCACCAGAGCGATGTTGGCGCTGCGGTTGGGATCGTACTCCAGACGCAGGACAGTGGCGGGCATATCCGTCTTGTCACGCTTGAAGTCGATGACACGATACTTGCGCTTCTCGCCGCCGCCGCGATGGCGGACGGTGATGCGGCCATAGCTGTTGCGACCAGCGCTCTTCTTCAGGACCTCGGTCAGGCCGGACTCAGGCTTGGCGTGCTTATCAATGCCGTCGAAGCCGGAGACAGTCATATGCCGGCGGGAAGGGGTGGTCGGCTTAAAAGTTTTGATAGACATTTCTTACACTCCTTCCTTTCTTACACCATACCCTCGAAGAACTCGATGGTCTTGGAGTCCTGGGTCAGCTGGACGTAAGCTTTCTTCCAGCTCTTGCGGCGGCCAGGACGGGCAGCGCCCAGGCGCTTGGCCTTGCCATCATAGTTGATGGTGTTGACCTTGGCCACCTTCACGCCGAAGATCTGCTCCACGGCGTTCTTGATCTCGACCTTACCGGCGGTGGGAGCCACTTCAAAGACGTACTTCTTGGTGCCGGTGGCCTCCATGGAGCGCTCGGTGATGATGGGACGAATAATGATGTCGTAAACGTTAGCCATTACGCAAACACCTCCTCGATTACTGCGAGGGCTTCCTTATCGAGGACCAGATACTTGGCCTTGAGAATGTCGTAGACATTCATCAGGTTGGCCATGGTGGTCTCGACGCCGGGGATATTGCGGGCGCTCTTGACGACGATCTCGTCCTTGGCGGGAGTGACCACCAGGGACTTGCCGTCGGCCTTGACGGCGTTCAGGAACGCACGGAAGTCCTTGGTCTTGATGCTGTCGAGCTTGATGGAATCGACAACGATGATCTCGCCTGCGGCCGCCTTGGCGGACAGAGCGGACTTCATAGCCAGTCTCTTGACCTTCTTATTCAGAACGTAAGAGTAGCTGCGGGGCTTGGGAGCGAACACGATGCCGCCGTGGGTCCACTGGGGAGCGCGGGTGCTGCCCTGACGGGCGTGGCCGGTACCCTTCTGACGCCAGGGCTTCTTGCCGCCGCCGGAGACCTCGGCACGGGTCAGAGCGCTCTGCGTGCCCTGACGGCAATTCGCCAGGTGGTTCTTGACCACTTCATGCACAACAGCCTGATTGGGCTCGATGCCAAAAATGCCGTCACACAGCTCCACGGTACCGACGGTCTCGCCGGCCATGTTCAAAACGTTGATGGTAGACATTACAAGCACTCCTTTCCTTACTTATTACGGGCGGAAGCCTTCTGGGGATTACGACCGGAAGCCTTCTGCGGGTTGTTGCTGATGCCGCTGTCAGCGTGCTTGACACGATGGGTCTTAACGGTGCTCTTGATGAGGACCAGACCGCCCTTAGGACCGGGAACGGCGCCCCGGACGGCGATGAGGTTCAGATCTGCGTCCACCTTGACGATGTCCAGATTCTGGATGGTGACCTGGTCAACACCCATCTGGCCGGCGCCGATCTTACCCTTGAAGATACGGGAGGGATCGGTGGTGGAGCCCATGGAACCAGCGTGACGATGGACAGGGCCGCCGCCGTGGCTGGTGGGAGTGCGCTGTGCGCCCCAGCGCTTGATGACGCCCTGATAGCCGTGGCCCTTGCTGGTGCCGGTCACGTCCACAAAGTCGCCCTCTTTGAAGGTGTCAGCCTTGACGATGTCGCCAACGTTCAGTTCGGCGGCGTTATCCAGGTTGAACTCACGCAGGTACTTCTTGGGGGCCACGCCAGCCTTGTTCAGGTGGCCCATTTCGGGCTTGGACAGTTTCCGCTCGGGAATGTCCTCATAGCCCAGCTGAACAGCCTCATAGCCTTCCTTATCGGAAGTTTTCTTCTGGACGACGGTGCAGGGACCCGCCTCGATGACGGTGACGGGGATGACCTTGCCGTTTTCGTCGAAGATCTGAGACATGCCAACCTTCTTGCCGATGATTGCTTTCATGTATGATCCTCCTTAAAGGTTATTGGTCGGCATAGTTCAATCTGCATTGGGTACAGATCGCTTGCTCTGCCGACGTAACCCCCGCCGGCCTCACGCAAGTCAGCCGACGGTCGGGTAGCAAGCAAATTCATTTGTTCCGGCGCCCATTGCGCCGGGTGCCGTGGTTTTCCACAGCGTGTACCTATATATAAAGGTACTTACAGCTTGATCTCGATCTCCACACCGGCGGGCAGATCCAGAGCCATCAGAGCCTCCACGGTCTTGGGGGTGGAGTTGGTGATGTCGATCAGACGCTTGTGGGTGCGGCGCTCAAACTGCTCACGGCTATCCTTATACTTGTGGGTAGCGCGCAGGATGGTGACGATCTCTTTCTTGGTGGGCAGAGGGATGGGGCCGGAGACAGCAGCGCCGGTGCGCTTGGCGGTCTCGACGATCTTCTCTGCGCTCTGGTCGATGACCTGATGGTCATAGGCCTTCAGACGAATGCGGATCATTTCTTTTGCCATTTGGTTCGTTCCTCCATTATTTCGTACGGTTTTTGATTGCGTGACCAACTGCCGTACGGCGAGAGTTCTTATACGCCGTTCCGTGCGTATCATTCCGGCTCATAAGAAACACCGGCGCAAAATCCGGCCGGTGTCCTTCTGGCGCAGCGATCTACGCTGACGTGCAGAAACTTCTCAGCCGCCCGATGATCGGACATACTCCCCGGAAGTTACCTCCTCTCGGAGCAATCTCCCGGTTCATCGCATTTGTACACGCCTCCGGGTGTGCAGCACCCTCAGCGCACGTACCTTGCTATATTAAAGGAAAAATCCCCTTTTGTCAAGGGGATTTTTCGCTTTTTCATGAAATTTTTCAATATTTTTTGTGGAGCCCGCCAAACCTCGCCCCCGCACGTAAACCCGGGCAAGACAAGGCAGTTCCCGGCATCAATACGCCACGCCCCAGTAGATGTCGGTGGTACACTCCTTGCCGCACACCGGGCACTTGCCCACGGTGCCGGACTGCTTCAGGGGCATACAGCGGCTGGACACACCGGCCTTCTCCTTCATGGCCAGCTCGCACTCCAGGCTGCCGCACCACTTGGTGCGGGCAAAGCCGCCCTTGCCCTGGGCCATCTCCTTCACTTCCTCCCACGTGGTGAAGTCGAAGGTGTTGTCCTCCAGATTCTTCTCCGCCATGGCGTAGAGGTTGTCATGTACCTCCTTCAGCAGGGCCTGCACGGTAGCCTCCAGCTCCGTCAGCGGCACGAACACCTTTTCGCCGGTGTCACGCCGGGCGATGCAGCACTGCTGCTTCTCCATGTCCTTGGGGCCGATCTCCACCCGCAGCGGCACGCCCTTCATCTCATACTGGGCGTACTTCCAGCCGGGAGACTGCTCGCTGTCGTCCATCTTCACCCGCAGCTCCAGCGCCGTCAGACGGTCCCGCAGAGCCGCCGCAGCGTCCAGCACGCCGGGCTTGTGCTGGGCCACCGGAACCACCACCACCTGAATGGGAGCAATGGCCGGCGGCAGCACCAGACCGTTGTTGTCGGAGTGGGTCATGATGCAGGCGCCGATGAGGCGGGTGGTGCTGCCCCAGCTGGTCTGGAAGGGATACTGCAGCTTGTTGTCCCGGCCGGTGAAGGTCACGTCGTAGGCACGGGAGAACTTGTCCCCGAAATAGTGGCTGGTGCCGGACTGCAGGGCCTTGTGGTCCTTCATCATGGCCTCGATGGTGTAGGTGGCCTCGGCCCCGGCAAACTTCTCCTTGTCGGTCTTGCGACCCTTCACCACCGGCATGGCCAGCGCATCCCGGCAGAAGTCGGCGTAGCAGTTCAGCTGCTGCTCCGTCTCGGCAATGGCCTCCTCCGCCGTCTCATGGATGGTGTGGCCCTCCTGCCACCAGAACTCCCTGGAGCGCAGGAAGGGCCGGGTGGTCTTTTCCCAGCGGATGACGGAGCACCACTGGTTGTAGAGCATGGGCAGCTCCCGGTAGCTCTGCAATACATTGTGCCAGTGGTCGCAGAACATGGTCTCCGAGGTGGGCCGGAAGGCCAGCCGCTCCTCCAGCTTCTCGCTGCCGCCCATGGTGACCCACGCCACCTCCGGGGCGAAGCCCTCCACCAACTCGCCCTCCTTCTTCAGCAGGCTCTCCGGGATCAGCACCGGCATCGCCACGTTGACGTGTCCGGTCTTTTTGAACATCCCGTCCATGATGCGCTGGATGTTCTCCCAGATGGCGTAGCGTAGGGCCGCAGGATCATGAAGCCCTTCACGGAGGCGTAGTCCACCAGCTCCGCCTTCAGGCAGATGTCGGTGTACCACTTGGCGAAGTCCACCTCCATGGGGGTGATGGCTTCCACATTTCTCTGATCTTTTGCCATAATTCTCTCAATCCTTTGTATTGTTATCGTTTTTCACGGATCGCTCCTGAACTTTTATTGTATCTGCCGGACGCCCGCTTGTCAAGGCCTGCCTCTCCACCCCGCCGGTAAAAGCACATCTCCGCCTTCATCTCCCGGCAGCCGGATCGCCCTATGCCCTTTCTTCCAAGTGCGTGTCCCTCAATTCAAGGATCGTATCATACAGCGGCAGGATCTCCGGGCTCACCTTGTGTTCGATGCTGATGACGGTCAAGCCGTCCGTCCGGAGCAGCTGGGACAAAATTTTCTGGCTGCTGCCCTTGTCCATATTGGCAGTGGCTTCGTCCAGGAAGATGACCCGCTTATTCTCGGTCAGCACCCGGGCCAGCGCCAGCTTTTGCCGCTCTCCGCCGGATAGATTGCCCTTCGTGTTCTGGAATACCTGATCCAGATCATGGGACGCAAGGAAGGCATCCATTCCCAGAGAATGCATCACCGATACGGCCCGTTCCCGCAATGCAGGGCGATAAAGCGTGACATTCTGGAGAAACGTATCATCAAAGATAAATGCGTCCTGAAGCACAACGCCGATCTGGTCATAAAGAGCGGGCCACAGCTGGCGGATATCCGTTCCGTTCACCGAGATACACCCCTCATACTCTGTTTCCAGCCCGGTCAGCAGCTTGAACAGCGTGCTCTTTCCGCTTCCGTTTTCGCCTAAAATCAGGTATTTCTTCCCTGCCTCGAACCGATAATTCGCATGGGAAAGAATGACCTTTTCCTCATGTCGGAAGGACACATTGTCAAGTTCCATGTACTCGATCGTGGGAGCTGCCGACGAAGCCGCAGCGCTGTCAGGAACAGACAGCAGCTGCCGGATCTTCTGGCGAATACCGGTGACGCTCCGCATTTCCGATATCTGATAGGAAATGCTGTTGGTGGGGATCACCAGCATTTCCGATAATTGCAGCGCACCCACCAAAGCGCCCACGGACAGCCGCCCCTTGGAGATCTCATAAATGCTGAATCCCACCATCACGGCCTCGCCGATATAGGACAGCAGGCCGATGATCATATTCACCCGGATTTTTGTTTTCGCCTTGGCAAACCCTGCGTGGGCGGCTTTCTCGTTATCCTGTTCCAGCGTTTGCAGGTATTCCCGTTCTATGTGGTTTACCTTGATGGTGGGGTACCCGTGGATCAGATTGCCGATCATGACATTGAGCTTTTCCAGGGCCATCGTATAGAAATTGGTCCGTTTTTCCAGTGCCTTCCCCTGCACGGCGGAGGCCACGATGGGGCACACGGTGGAAACAATGATGATCATCGCCAGATAGCCGTTGATGTACAGCAATGCGATCACACAGGTGATCAATACCAGAATGCTGTAGGCCAATTCCAAGCGGGTGACATAGTAGCTGTCCACCAGCATCTCGATCTCATCGTTCAGCGTGGTGACATAGTTCTGTCCCTGCTCCTCCTGGAACTTCCGGGGCGGCATATAGACAATATGTGCCATGACCTTCCGCTTGAGGCTGAACAGCCTGCTGTTCCGATATTTCCCCGTGCTGAGCTGCCGGGCCGTCTCAAACAGCAGAATGCCCAGGATGCTGGCCACATAGCACAGAAACATGGTAAGTGCGCCGCCTGCTCCCACATCCACCGCATCAATGGCATTTTGGAGATAGATCGGCTTCAATGAGGTGCAAACGGCCAAAAGTACCGATGAGATCACGACAATAAAAACCATGGTTTCGCCTCCTATTCTGATGAGTTACAGTTCCGGTTCCGGCAGCAAGCCTCGCCTCCCCGCCCTGTCAAAAAATCCGGGTATCTATTATATATATGGTGTATCCCCGCCCTGTCGCCGGCTGCCGTATGGCTCATCCGCTGTACTTCTCCAGCACCCACCGCCGCACGTGCTCCACAAAACGGTAGGTGGAGCGGGAGATGGCCCGCTTGTCCTTGACGCAGATGCCGATGTTCCGGTAAAAGGGCTTGGCGAAGGAGCAGGCCACCACCGGGTATTCGTTCTGCTCCAGCATCAGTTCCTCCATGATGCTGATGCCCAGTCCGCAGGACACCATGGCCAAAATCACCTGATCCTGCTGCACCCGGTACTGCACATTGGGCTGCACTCCCAGCGTGTCCAGCACCTCCTGAATTTCGTAGTCGTCTCCCTCCTCCAGCAGAATGAAGGGATACTGGGCCAGTGCCTCCGGTGGAAACGGCTCCCGCCCCGCCAGCGGATGATCCCACGGCACAATGGCCTTCCACTGGTCCCGCTGCAATAGCCAGCAGTCCAGATTCGGCTCCGTGGGCAGCACCAGAAAGCCGCAGTCCGCCGTGCCGTCCTGGATCCACCGGGCGATCTCCGTGTTGTAGTTGGAGGGCAGCAGTTCAAATTCAATGTTGGGATATTGCTCCCGAAAGCCCTTGAGGATGTAGGGCATCCACTGCACCGACACGCTGGTGAACACCGCCACCCGCACCACGCCGGTCTCCAGCCCCCGCCAGATCCTTGGCCCGTTCCTCGATGCTCCGTTGCTGGCGGCAGATCTCCTGAATGTAGGGCATCAGCGCCCAACCGTCCGCCGTCAGGGTCACACCCCCCCGGCTGCGGCTCAGCAGCGTTACCCCCAGCTCCTCCTCCAGCCCACTGATGGCGTGACTGACGCCGGATTGGGTGAAGCTCAGCTGCTGGGCGGCCGCCGTAAAGCTGCCGCACTCCACGGTTTTCAGAAATACCTGATATTTGGTCAAGTCCATTTCCTCGCCTCCTTGCTTTCCAGCATACCATATCCCGCCCCCTATCTGCAAACTTTTCTTCATAAGATCAATGAAATTCATTCGCTTTACTTATTTGCAGGAGCATGATATTCTATAGTTACCTTAAGAAAGCAGGTTGGCCAACCGTTTCCAAGGAACCTCGGCTCTAAAACTTTTTGAAGGAGGATCTGGTTATGCTTTTGGACTGGATGTTGGCTGGATTATTCGTTCTTGAAATCGTTGTGGCGCTGGCTGTGCGTGCAGCGATCCGCTGAGCCCACTGACAACGCAGTTACCGGGCCCGCTCTGCCTGCGATGTATCATTCTGTCTCCCCTGCTGATTTACCCCGCACGGCTGAACCTTTATCACCTCTGCCGCCTGCCCATGAAGGGCAGGCGGTATTTTCCCTCATATATGAAAATGTCTCATGCTTTTTATGAAAATCATGCGTTTTACATATCTCTTTTTCTGTGTTACACTAAGACCATCTCAGAGGGCTTTCGGTACATATCTCTGCGTGTACCGTAAAGAGGACGATCATACAGCACCGGATCGGAAGTCCTCCGGTTGGATGATCCTGTCCGCCATGTGGTTGCGGCGGACCATGTTCCCCAGCCGTTGAGTGGGTCGAGGACGGCAGATTCTTTCTTTTCCTTCTTCATGCCGTCCGGGTCAAAAAGTGCGTCGCTGCGAATGGTCACGCAGCGACGCACTTTTTGTATGCACTCTTTTGTATATTTTCCTGTCTGTCTGCCTGTGATATACATTTTTACCGCATATCATCCTCTTATATTCACCCTTTCCTGTATACCGCTCCCTCACCGCATCCAGCTATTATTTCCACATATTTCCTGCCCCAGCACCGCTGCTTCCATCGTTTCTTCCTGCGCAGGTCCGCCGATCCCCCCGGCTCTCCCCCCTCCATACTCCCAACGGCCCCGCTCTTTTTTCGCCAGCTATGTTCCGTCCCTCGCCCCGCTATACTTACAGTTGCCCTCGTCCCGTCCCCTCTCAGGTAGGTATGCAGCTTCCGAAAGCCTCCCTTTTGAGCGCTCTTTTCGCCTTTTGTATTGTTTCACCAACGGCCTGCCTCTGCCCGTGGATTCAGATTGTATACAATGTTTAATGTATGAAAAACTCTCATGTTTCAGATGAAATGATGCGTTTTACAAATTGCATTTCCTGTGGTAAAGTATAGACAGTAAGAGAAAGGAGTTGTTTGAATATGGCACTGGTTACGAAAATGAATCGCTGCGCCGTCTGCGGCAGCAGCCAGATCTCTCTGATGGCGGATGGTAAGTACTACCACTGCGAGGCCTGCGGGGCCACCTCCAACCACACGATGCCCGCCGCCGATCTGGCCAAGGTCGATCGCATCTCCCTCATGGGCGGCAGCACGGAGGAGATCGAGGCCCTGCGTCATCGGTATCCCCGTCTGGGTCTCACCACCTGGACCAAGGAGAATCGGGTACAGCTGTAACCCTTTATTTCATCCTCTGGAGCGGCATGAGTTACCTCCTCACCGCTAAATGATAAAAACAGGACGCCGATACGGGGCGTCCTGTTTTTCCATTTTCAGCGCTGACTTATCGGGCGCTCGTCCCCGAAGATCAGATCGTCGATATCGGGCTTTCGCTCCATGGGCTCCACTCCTCTCCGTTTCCATACCCTCCATTCTATGTACCGGGGTCGGAGAAAATGTCTCCCGGCATTTTTTGCAGTCTCTCCTGGACAAAAGCCTTGTCCGGCTGTCCCGTTTTCGGACATTTTTTCTGTCCGGATGCCGTCCTGTTTCTGTCCGTTTTTTGTCCAATTTCGCCTGATCGCCGCAAAAATCGGCAAAACAAAATTTTCCATAGGGGAAGGGGTTGCTTTTTTTCATTTTCATGATACAATAACAATACAAATCTTAATGGAGGTGCTTCCCATGGCTTATCAGATCGGTTCCGGCTGCGTCAGCTGCGGTGCTTGCGCAGACGTATGTCCTGTTGGTGCCATTTCTCAGGGTGACGATCATTATGTGATCGACGCTAACTCCTGCTTGGACTGCGGTACTTGCAGCGATACCTGCCCCAATGGCGCTATCAGCCCTGCTGAATAATTACATAGCAAGGACGAAAAACACCGGAGCACCCGCTCCGGTGTTTTTTTGCCGTCTTGCGCCGGGGGCGCTCCCCGTGGTACAATACCCTTAATGATCCCGGCAGAATACCGATCGTCATCTCATGCGTGGCGGCAAATATAATGGGGTATCTCTGCCCAGAGAAAAGGAGGGGCACACATGGAGCACTGGGACCAGCTGCGGGGCGATCAGGGCTTTTACTGGGATGACGGTCTGTTCCGCCCCTCTACGGATACCTTTCTGTTGGGGAGCTTCCCCGTCCTGCGGCGTGGGGAGCAGGTCTGTGATCTGGGGGCCGGGACGGGTCTGCTGGGGGCGCTGCTGCTGACACGGGAGCCGTCCCTCACCGTCACCGGGCTGGAGCTGCGGGAGGACGCCTGCCGTCTGGCCCGGCGCACCGCCCAGCGCAGCGGCTGGCAGGAGCGGCTGCTGTGCCAACAGGGAGACCTGCGGCGGCGGGAGGACCTGCCCCCGGCGGGCGGGTTCGATCTGGTGGTATCCAATCCCCCCTACTTCCCGCCGGAGACGGGGCGTGTCTCCCCGCAGGAGACACGTGGCACCGCCCGGTCGGAGATAACGTGTACATTGGAGGATGTGTGCCGGGCCGCCGGTTGGCTGCTGCGGTGGGGCGGGCGCTTCTGCGTAGTATTCCCCACCGAGCGGCTGGCGGAGCTGATGGAGACGGCCCGCCGCTTCGGGCTGGAGCCTAAGCGGCTGCGGCTGGTGCAGCGACGATGCCGTCGGGGCTCCCGGTCTGGTGCTGCTGGAATGTCGTCGGGGCGGGAAGCCGGGACTGCGGGCAGAGCCCACGCTGCTGCTCTACGGCCCCGACGGCCGGGAGACGGCGGAGCATCGCCGTGCCTATTTTCGTGAGGAGGAGCAAGCGCTATGAGCGGAACATTATATCTGGTAGCCACCCCCATCGGCAATCTGGGGGATCTGTCCCCCCGTGGGGTGCAGACCTTGCAGGAGGCAGACTTCATCGCCGCCGAGGACACCCGTGTGTCCATGAAGCTGCTGAACCATTTCGACATCAAAAAGCCGCTGGTCAGCTACCACGAGCACAACCGGGCCGCCGCCGGACAGGCCATTCTGGCCCGGCTGCTGGCCGGGGAGACGTGTGCGCTGGTGACGGACGCCGGGACCCCTGCCATCAGCGATCCCGGTGAGGATCTGGTGCGGCTGTGCGGAGAAAACGGCGTCACGGTGCAGGCTATCCCCGGCTGCTGCGCCGCCGTGTGCGCTCTGGCGGTGTCGGGTCTGCCCACCGGGCGGTTCACCTTTGAGGGATTCCTCTCTGCCAACAAAAAGGAGCGGCGGGAGGCTCTGACCCGGCTGGCAGCGGAGCAGCGCACCATGGTGTTCCACGAGGCGCCCCACAAGCTGCGGCCCACGCTGGCGGATATGCTGGAGCTGCTGGGAGATCGGCCGGTGGCTCTGTGTCGAGAGCTGACCAAGCTCCACGAGGAGACCATCCGCACCACCCTGTCCGACGCTGTGGCGCTGTACCGGGAGAAGGAGCCACGGGGGGAATACGTGCTGGTGGTGGCGGGAGCCCCCCGGCAGGAGGCCCCGGCCCTGACGCTGGCGGAGGGCGTGGCCATGGTGCAGAGTCTGCGGCAGCAGGGCCAGCGGATGAAGGACGCCGTCCGCCGGGTGGCGGAGGACACAGGCCTCTCCCGCAACGAGCTGTATCAGGCGGCACTGCAGGAGGAGTGAGGCAGGGCCTTTCAGCGGATGCCGGAGGTGCATATGATCGACTATACCATCGGCTATATAAAGGCGCACGATTTTTCCACCGGCCACCGGAAGCGGCTGTTACAGGACCGGAAATGCGGCTGCTTTTATTGCCTGAAAATTTTCGCCCCCAAGGAGATCAGCAATTGGATCGAGGACGTGGGCGGTACGGCGATCTGCCCCTATTGCGGTATAGATTCCGTCATCGGGGAGCATAGCGGGTATCCCATCACCAGAGAATTTCTGGAGCAGATGCGCCAATATTGGTTTTGAGAGATCGCAATACCAACATATGGAAAATTTTCTATGCGGTCATACTGTCCTGAAAAGCTGTCCGTGGGAGACAGCTATTTTCAGGGCGGTGGTTTTCGTGCAGCATTTGGGTGCAGCAAATGGCAAGAAGAGGGAAGAGCCTTTTTAGCTCCTCCCTCTTCCTCATTTATTCTCATCAGTTCATGGAGTCGGCGGTATCGTGGAACAGCTCCCGGACACGCTCCAGCAGGGGGCGGTGCTCCGGTCGGGAGAGGTCCTCGTCCCGGCGCAGCAGCTCTCTGGCGGCGGACTGGGCCTCCTCCAGCAGCTGCATATCGCAGGCCAGATCCGCAATTTTCAGGGTAGGCAGGCCGTGCTGGCGCTGGCCGAAGAAGTCGCCGGGGCCACGCAGCTGCAGGTCCTCCTGAGAAATTTCAAAGCCGTTATTGGTGCGGGTCATGACCTTCAGCCGCCGCCGGGTCTCCTCACTGGGATGCTCCGACAGCAGGATGCAGTAGCTCTTAGCCTGACCACGGCCCACCCGGCCACGCAGCTGGTGCAGCTGGGACAGGCCGAAGCGCTCGGCGTTCTCCACCACCATACAGGTGGCGTTGGGGACGTCCACGCCCACCTCCACCACGGTGGTGGACACCAGAATATCGCTCCCCCCGGCGGCAAAGGTCTCCATGACCTTCTCCTTTTCCTTAGGCTTCATCTTGCCGTGGAGCACCGATACCCGCAGGTCCGGGAAGGTCTCCTCCTGCAGCTTTTTGGCGTAGGCCGTGACGGCCTTCCGCTCGTCAGGGAGGGTGTCGCCGTCCCCCACCAGCGGGCAGACGATGAACACCTGATGACCCTCCTGCACCTGCTTGCGCAGGAAGGCGTTGACCCGTGGGCGGTAGCTCTCCCCCAAGCGAAGGTATCCACCTTCTGCCGTCCCGGCGGCAGCTGGTCGATGACCGACACATCCAGATCGCCGTAGATCACCAGCGCCAGCGTCCGGGGGATGGGGGTGGCCGACAGCACCAGCATATGGGGGGCCTCCGCCTTCTGGCTCAGGGCCGCCCGCTGGTTGACGCCGAAGCGGTGCTGCTCGTCCGTCACCACCAGCCCCAGCCGTCCGTACTGCACGTCCCCCGTCAGCAGGGCGTGGGTACCGATGCACAGGTCGATGGTGCCTCCGGCCAGTCCCGCCAGCGTCTCCCGCCGCTCCCTGACACGGGTGGAGCCGGTGAGCAGGGCGCAGGTCAGACCCAGCCGGGCCATCAGGGGCGACAGCGTTTCAAAGTGCTGCCGGGCCAGGATCTCCGTAGGGGCCATCAGGGCCGACTGCCACCCGCTCTGGGCGGCGAACCAGATGCAGGCCGCTGCCACCATGGTCTTGCCGCTGCCCACGTCCCCCTGACACAGGCGGTTCATGGGGCGACCGGCGGTCATGTCACCTATGGTATCCTCCACGGCACGGCGCTGGGCGTCCGTCAGCGTGAAGGGCAGGGCGTTATAAAAGGGATCCATGGAGACCTTGCGGCACGCCGGGCCGGACACGTCCTCCCGGCGGCTCCGCAGCAGCCGGAGGCCGCAGGTCAGCAGGAACAGCTCCTCAAAGGCCAGACGGCGCCGGGCCTGGGTCAGCGCCTCCGGCGAATCGGGAAAATGGACGTTTTCGTAGGCGTAGTTGATGTAGCACAGGCGGTGCTCCCGCCGCACCTCATCCGGCAGTACGTCCGGCAGCAGCTCCCGGCAGGCGTCCAGTCCCTGCCGCACCGCCTGCGCCAGCATCAGCTGGCTGATGCCTGCCGTCAGGGAGTAGATGGGCATGATGCGCCCTGTCAGGTGCTGGCGGCCCTCCGGCTCCAGCAGAGGGTTCACCATCTGATGACGGCGCTGGCCCTCCACCTTGCCGTAGAAGATGTAGATCTCGCCCCGGTGGAGGCTGTTTTTCCGGTACTCCTGATTGAAAAATACCACATCCAGCGTTCCCGTCTCGTCCACGGCACGGGTGCGGACGATGGGGCGGCCGCCGGGGATGCGGTAGGCGGTGGGGTCGGCGGCGATCATGGCCCGGACGCAGACATTCTCCCCCTCCGTCAGGTCACGGATGGGGCGGGTCAGTGTCCGATCCTCGTAGGTGCGGGGAAAGTATCCGATGAGATCACGCAGGGTGGTGATGCCCAGCTTCTCCAGCGCCTTGGCCCGTGTCTCTCCGATGCCCTTGATATACCGCACGTTGGTGGATAGCTCCGCCATAGGGCCGCCTCCTTAAAACCATTTTTTCCGTTTGAAGATCCACAGCTCCACCAGCACGCATACCACGCTGACGATGCAGATCACCAGATAACCGTGCTCCGCCGTCAACTCCGGCATATTTTGGAAGTTCATGCCGTACCATCCGGCAATGAGGGACAGCGGCAGAAACACTGTGGTGACAATGGTCAGGATCTTCATGATCTGGTTCTGCCGCATATCCACCTGCGTCTGGTGCATCTCCCGCAGCTGGAGGGAATACTCCTTCTCCTGCTCCGTCATGGTCAGCAGCCGCTGGGCCTTGCCGGAGAGATGCTCCAGCAGCCGCTGGACGTGCTCCTCTGCGTCCGGGATGGCATCGGCCAGCACGGCATAGAGGTCGTCCAGCTGGGCATAGTAGCCCGCCAGCACCGACAACTCCCGGCGGATGCGGAACAGCTTCTTGTCGAAATCCTCCGCCTGTTGCGCCAGCAGAACTTCCTCCAATGCCGTCAGGCGCTCCTCGTAGTGCTGGAGGCTTTCCATGTCCTCCGCCGTCAGCCGGGCCAGCAGCTCCGACAGCAGCTGAGCCGGGGTCTCCCCCGGAAGGCCCGGCAGCAGACCCTGCAAAAAACCGCCCTTTTCCACCAGCAGCAGCTTTTTCTCCGTCAGATAGTAGCCGAAGAAGTGCTTTTCGCCGGTGGGGGCCATGCGCTGAGGCATGGCGTAGGTCCCGATGACGCCGCTCTGGAGCCGCTCCGCCTTGCAGAATACGCCCCGTCCCGGCAGGATCTGGTGCCGGGAGGTCAGCTCCGGATAGCGCTGGCCAAAGGCTTCAAAGGTCAGCAGCTCATATAATTCGCTCATATCATGTACCTTCCCGAATGTGAGATGGGTTCGCCCAAATGGCGCAGAGCCATTTGGGGCGATGAGGGTGTATCAATCGCTGTCCAGCTTGAGGACGGCCATGAAGGCCTCGGTGGGAACCTGTACGGTTCCCAGATTCCGCATCTTCTTCTTGCCTTCCTTCTGCTTTTCCAGCAGCTTCTTCTTACGGGTGATATCGCCGCCGTAGCACTTGGCGAGGACGTCTTTGCGCATCGCGCGGACGGTTTCTCTGGCGATAATCTTCGATCCGGCAGCCGCCTGGATCGGGATTTCGAAGAGCTGCCGCGGAATCTCTTCTTTGAGCTTCTCGCACATCTTTCTTCCGCGCTCGTAGGCAGATCCCTCGAATACGATGAAGGACAGCGCATCCACTTCTTCTTTATTGACGAGGATATCGAGTTTTACAAGCTCGCTTCTCTCATAGCCGAGCAGCTCGTAGTCGAATGACGCGTAACCTTTGGAGCGGGATTTTAAAGCATCAAAGAAATCGTAGATAATCTCATTCAGCGGGAGATGGTAATGAAGCATCGCACGCGTCGTCTCCATGTATTCCATTCCCTGATACTGGCCTCGTCTCTGCTGGCAGAGCTCCATGATCGGTCCAATGTAGTCGGTCGTCACCATAATCTCTGCTTTTATCCAGCGGCTCTTCCATATAATCAATCTCGGACGGGTCCGGCAGATTCGACGGGTTGGTCAGGTCAATGACGGTTCCGTCGGTTTTGTGAACCTTATAGATAACGCTCGGTGCGGTCGTCACGAGATCCAGATTGTACTCACGCTCCAGGCGCTCCTGAATAATTTCCAGGTGAAGCAGTCCAAGGAAACCGCAACGGAAGCCAAAGCCCAGTGCTGCCGATGTCTCCGGCTCGTAGAAGAGGGATGCATCGTTTAACTGCAGTTTTCCAGCGCGTCGCGCAGATCGCCGTACTGTGCGCCGTCGGCCGGGTACGATGCCGCAATATACCATCGGGTTGACTTTTTTGTAGCCCGGCAGTGCGTTCTGCACATGGATGGTCAGCATCGGTCACGGTATCACCCACGCGGGTGTCGCGCACGTTTTTGATGCTGGCGGTGATATAGCCTACCATTCCGGCGGAGAGCTCGTCGCACGGGATCAGACGGCCTGCGCCGAAGTAGCCGACCTCGACAACTTCCTCGACAGCGCCTGTCGCCATCATGCGGATTCTCGTTCCTTTTTTCACGCTTCCTTCCATCACACGGCAGGAAATGATGACGCCGCGGTATGCATCGTAGACGGAGTCGAAAATCAGTGCTTTTAACGGTTCCGTCGGATCACCTTCCGGTGCCGGAATTTTCTGTACGATCTGCTCGAGCACCTCGTCCACGTTCAGGCCGGTTTTGCGGAAATCCGCGGAGCATCCTGCGCTTCAAGTCCGATGACATCCTCGATCTCTGCAATTACACGGTCCGGCTCGGCGCTTGGAAGGTCTACTTTGTTGATGACAGGGAACACATCCAGGTCATGGTCAAGGGCGAGGTAGACGTTGGCAAGGGGTCTGCGCCTCGATACCCTGCGATGCATCGACAACGAGCAGCGCGCCGTCGCATGCGGCAAGGCTCGGGAAACCTCATAGTTGAAGTCAACAT
>ENA-OQCO01000255-OQCO01000255.1-human-gut-metagenome-genome-assembly--contig:-NODE-255-length-31362-cov-3.621931_pt1 | contig 31362 bp, 32 predicted proteins | sample MGYA00242500_ERZ504582 | MGnify/ENA primary metagenome ERZ504582 (study PRJEB26092, sample SAMD00036346) | human gut metagenome | host: Homo sapiens | study: EMG produced TPA metagenomics assembly of... | reverse complement strand
ATAATATGCATCACACATCATGTCGGCAGTGAGAGTTTTCGCCCTTTTCGGCATGTTCGTTCATCCAAAAGCTCGAACTCCGCAAACATCGTCTGACGGTACACTGTTCCGCGGAACTGTTCAAGGAAGTGGTTGATAAGGTATGCACGTTCTTTTTTGTCGGTCGTGTTTGCAAGCAGATGCTTAACGAGCAGAACCTCGTTGCAGGTGGAAGCGACTTCCGCAACAAAGATGACATAGTTCGCATATGCCGTGGGCTGATTCTTCATCGAATAATAGGTGTGAAGGGAGTGGCCCATTTCGTGCGCAATGGTGAACATGCTGTCGAGGGTATCCTTTTGGTTCAAAAGAACATAGGGATGAGGATCGCCGCCGGCAGAGTATGCGCCGCCGCGCTTGCCCTCGTTTTCGTATACATCGATCCAGCGGTTGTTGAAGCCTTCGGTCAGAACCTTGATATAATCCTCTCCGAGGGGCTGCAAAGCTTCGATGATGATTTCCTTTGCTTTTTCGTAAGGAATCTCCTTGTCGGCATCGCTGATAATCGGGGTGTAGAGATCGTACATATGAAGCTCTTCCGAACCGGTGAGCTTTTTACGCAAAGCAATGTATTTGTGGAGATACTCAAGGTTTGCGTTCACTGCATCGATAAGGTTGCGGTAAACGGAAACGGGAACTTCCGTTTCGGCAAGTGCTGCTTCAAGCGTGCTGTTGTACCTGCGTGCCTTTGCATAGAAGATGAGCTGCTTTATCTGCCCGTCGAGGAACGCCGCAGAAGTGTTCTTGAAGCTTTCGAATGTGCCGTGCAGGGATTCGAATGCAGCCTTGCGGACGTTCCGGTCGGGATTTTCAAGCAGGGGAACATATGAACCCTGTGTAACTTTCAGCTCGTTGCCGTCGGCATCGTAAATGCTCGGGAAACGGATGTCCGCATTGCGGAACGCCGATGCGATTTCCTCGGGTGCATTTGCCATTTCTCCTGCGGCAGCAAGCAGCTTTTCTTCGGCATCGGAAAGAATATGGTCTTTCTTGCTGCGGATTTTTGCAAGTTTGCGCTCATAGAGTCTAAGCTCGGGCTTTTCGTTCATGAAAGCAGCGAGCTTCTCATCGGGAATTGCAAGAATTTCGGGAGTGTCGAAACTTGATGCGCCCGCAATATTGATGTAGACGCTCATGAACCTGCCCTTAAGACCGTTATAGTAGCTGTTGCCGGTGTCTTCATCGGATTTTCGCATGATGTATTCTGCAACGCGGGTGATTTTAACATCAAGCTCATCGCAGAAGGTGAGATAGCTGTAAAGCATGTCTGCGCTTTCCGCAAGCCGGCCGCGGAAAGCTTCGATTTTTTCGGGGAATGTGCGGCATTCGTCAAGTGCCTTTTCCCAAAGTTCATCGGTCGCAAAAATATCTTCGAGTGCCCAGGTGTACTGCTTCTCGACTTCGCTTCTTTTGGGTATGTTCTTTTGTTTTGCCATTTTTTGACCTCCGTTCAGCCGTCGGCTGAAAATATTGACAATCGGATTATAACACAAAGGAAGCAATTCCGTAAAGGATATAATCGATACAGTCGGTAAAAAACATCAAAATTTACATAAAAACATGATTTTGCTGCAAATTCTGCCGAAAAATCAGATGCAGATTCGTTGCTTTGAAATAAAAGAGAATAATTCGGGCCGCGGCTAAAAAAAGAATGACTTGCGGGCAGAACTGTGGTATAATGTTTGCATGAAAAAACATGGCTACAAAAGAAGAGTTCTTTCGAAACGCAGACGTTCAAGCTTCAGTGCGAGCATATGGGCTCCGATACTCAAGCTTGCGGGCTGTATTGCGGGTGTGCTTGCCGCACTCGGAATTTTGACACTTTTGATTATGATAGTGCTTGAAGGTGTTTTCAAAATTGACACGCCGCTCCGCCCGGACGGTTTCTTTGGCAAGGCTGCGCGACTTGTTAAAATCGAACTTCCGCTTATTGAATCGCCCACGCCATATATTCCGCCGGAACCGACGCCGACGCCGCATCCGATGGATCTTTTTATCGGTGAAGACGAGGAAAAAGAAATTGTTTTTCCTGCGGGGATGTCCTACACATGGCTGAGCGATCCGTACTGTTTCAACGGCGAGATAATCTGTTCCGCCGGAAAGCTTGTGAACGGAAAAGCTTTGATGTGTGCATTGCTGAAATACAACATTTCAACCGGCAAGGTTTCCGAACTGCCGATAAAAGCGCGGAACGATCACTTGATTTATCCGGTATTTAATGAAAAATACCTTGTCTATTTCGATGCAAATCAAAAAAACGGCGGGGGAGATATCTGTGCGCTCGATCTTAAAAACAGCAGTGCAGAACCGAAGATTATCAAAAAAGTTTATGTCGGTCAACCGGAAATAAAGCTCTGGGATGAATACATTGCATGGACGGAGCGCACGGGCAGCGAACGGGACAAGATATTTGTCTGCCACATTCCGACGGAGGAAACGACGGTGGTTCAATACTTCAATTCCTCAGGATACGGTGCAAGCATGCCTTATTTTGAGAACGGCAAGCTTATTTGGGCGGGGGAGGACAGCACACGCGCACGCTGCTCTTCAATCAATTACATAAGCTTAAACGAAACCTCAATCGGGGAGCTTTATCCGGGAGTGTATGTCCATGACCCCGAAACAAACGGAAAGTATTATGCGTGGCTTGACGGCCCGCACGGCCCGTCCGCAAAGCTTTACGTGTGGGACGGCAGCGGAACACCCGTTGCCGCAGCGGAAGGCGTTGTTGAATTCGGCATCGCGGAGAACTTTGTTGCATACGGCAAAGATGAGGCTGTATGGATATATGTTTTTGAAAACGGGAAGAGCTACAGGCTCACGCCGGAGCGCGAAAATACCCAGTTTCTCGGCGTTTCGGGCGGTTATGTGATGTGGATGGATGTGACTTCGCGTGAGCGTGACATAATTAAATACGCTCTGCCGCCGCTGTAAAACGGCTGTTCGGCAACTCCCGAAAAATCGCTCAAACACAGCAAATCGGAAAAAGGGCTGCGGAAGATTTTTTATGAAAGAAAAAACAAAGTTTGTCTGCGGTGAGTGCGGATACGAAACTGTGAAATGGATGGGCTGCTGCCCGATGTGCGGCAGTTGGAACACTCTTGTCGAAGTTTCCGCCGCACCCGAAAAGCGCAGCACACATTCGGCGGGCGGAACGTCCTCCCGCGCGGTGACGCTCGGCTCGGTGAGTGAAAACGATACTGTGCGTGTTACAACGGGCATAGGCGAGTTCGATCGCGTGCTCGGTGGCGGCGTTGTTGTGGGGTCAACGGTTCTGATAGGCGGCGACCCCGGAATCGGAAAAAGCACACTCATAATGCAGGCGGCGGGAAATCTCAAAAAAACAGGCGGCGTCATCTATGTTTCCGGAGAGGAATCAAAAGCGCAGCTGAAGCTTCGTGCGGTGCGCTGCGGGGTCGATTCGGAACTGCTCATAATGACGGAAACGAGCATGGATGCCGTTGAAAACGAGGTCGATCGCATTAAACCCCGCTTTCTTATTATCGATTCAATTCAAACAATGATGAACCGCGAGCTGAACAATGCAGCCGGCAGCGTAACGCAAATCCGCGAGGTAACAACGGCCCTGACGCGCATTGCAAAACAAAACGGCTGTGCAATATTCATAATCGGTCATGTAACAAAAGAAGGTGCGCTTGCAGGCCCGCGAATGCTCGAACATATGGTTGACACTGTGCTTTATTTTGAAGGTGACAGGCATGATTCGCTGCGGCTTCTCCGTGCCGTCAAAAACAGATTCGGTTCAACCAACGAGATCGGAATATTCGAAATGTGCCGCGACGGCATGAAAGAGGTTGAAAATCCGGCCGGGCTGTTTGTGTCCGGCGGGAACGATATAGGCTGTGCGGTGACGTGCATAATGGAGGGCAACCGCCCGATACTGGTTGAAATTCAATCCCTGCTCAGCACATCGGCGTTCGCAAACGCACGGCGGATGGCGGCGGGGATGGATACAAACCGCCTGATGCTGCTGCTTGCGGTGCTTGAGCGGCGCGGCGGACTCCGCGTGTCAGATAAGGATGTTTACACAAACGCTGTCGGCGGCATCCGCATTGACGACAGGGGTGCGGATCTTGCAATAACGCTTGCCGTTGCGGGTTCGATTTTCGACAGACCGCTTCCGGAAGGCACGGTCGTGATCGGTGAAATCGGTTTAACGGGGGAAATACGTCCCGTTGACAGGCTGTATAACCGCGTTGCGGAATGTGCGCGGCTCGGATACAGGCGTGCAATTGTGCCGTTCATCCCTTCCTTAAAGAATTTTGACGGCATTGAGGTTCATTTTGTGAAGTACCTGCGCGATGCGTTCCTTCTGCTCGGGGAGGCAGATGCGAACAGCCGGTGAACGAGTGCGGCTCGATACCGGAATTGCGTATAACGCGGGTTTTTCCCAATAAACAAAACTATCACTGGAGGGTTCAAAAATGCTCGGGGACAGAGCAAATATCGTCTGTTTGTACAAAATTCTCGAAAAGTATTCCGATGAAGAACATATCCTTTCCATGAGCGATATAACGGGTTATTTCATGCAGGACTACGGAATGAAAATCGACAGGCGCGCGGTTTACGGAGCGGCAGACACACTTATTGAACTTGGATATGACATCTCGGTGTATAAAGAGAACGGCAAAGGCTATTACCTGCGTTCAAGACTGTTTGAACCGTCCGAAGTGCGGCTGATGACGGATGCGGTTTATTCAATGCATTCCATTCCGCAAAAACAGACGGCGGATCTGCTTGAAAAACTTCAATCCGTTCTCAGCATTCATCAGAGGTTCGGATTTAAACACCTTACATCGGCGGATGCGGACAGAAAAACAGATAATCGCTGTGTGTTCTACAATATCGACATTCTCGATGAAGCAATTTCGCGCCAGAGAAGGGTTTCTTTCGATTATTACCAATACGGGTTGGATAAACGGCTTGTAAAGCGAAGAAACGAACCCTATGTTGTAAGCCCTTACGGAATGGTTTGCGACAATCAGAACTATTATCTTGTCTGCATAAAGGACGGCAAAGAGGGTTTGAGCTACTACCGAATTGACCTGATGCAGAATATAGCAATAACCGATAAAAAACTCGCCGTTGCGCGTTCGGCCGTGAACCTTGATTCGGTTCGCAAGCTTGTATATGCTTTTTCCGGGGAGCCGGAGCAGATTGTTTTAAAATGCAAAAACGAAGCGATCGGCGGAATCATCGACAAGTTCGGTAAAAGTCTGCGCATTTACAAGCTTGACGACAGGCACTTCATTGCAAAATTTAAAGCTGCACCCCAAGGCGTTATTTATTGGACAATGCAGTATCTTTCCCAAGTTGAAATAATCGAACCCGAACATATGCGCCAAAAGGCCATAGAATTCATAAAATCGAACCCTTACGGCATAACGGCCGAATCGGAACGATCCTAAATTGAGCCGCCTGCTTCCGCAGGCAAAATACAGGGGCAGCAGGCGATAAACGGAGCGGGGCGTATACGGCAAAAAAGTATCAGTCCTGCTCCTCATCTTCAAATTCCGGTTCCAGAATTCTGTTAAGCATTGCATCGGCAAGCAGTGGATTGCCCTTCAATGCACGCACTGCCTCGCGATCCATAACGCTGTTCGTGCCGAGACAGGCCGTGCAGCGGTTTCCGCATTCCGGGCAAACGCAGCCGAGGTGTGAATCCTCGGATTGAATCATATATACCCCGCAGTTCTTACAGCTGCATCTCATAAACATTTCCTCCGTCAAAATCGTATTTCAAGAGAGCATTTCGAGAGAGTTTCAATATTATACAGACAAACCGCTCAAACAAATTCTCTTAAACCGAAAGCTCATTGCGGGCGGTTTAAGCTCCTCATCTGTCAACGGTCGGCATTGATACATATGCGTCGGCCGAAACGGGAATAAAACCATCCGCATAATATTATAATGAAATGAGTTTTGAAATCAAGCCGAATATGTGCATGACGGCACGAATCCATGTGAAAACGGAGGGGGAATATGTACGAAAATGAAACGCAGACTTAAAAGTGCAGCATTTTCAATCGTGATTCTTGCCGCAGTGCTGGCGGCAACGGTGTTTGGCGGTGTACACAGCAACGGAATCCTGCCCGCGTCGGCATTGCCGTCAAGCGTCGGCTTCTATGCCGTTTCCTATCTGAACATTGAAAACGGTGACGGTGCGGAGCTGCTCAAATCGGATTTGGACTATATGAAGGAGATGGGGCTTGCCGCGCTTTTGCCTGCGGATATCCGTTCGGGAAATTTCCCTGCCTCGGGCGGATATGTAATGCTGTTTTTTGAAAACTGCGGCGCATTCGAAACAATAACCGATATTTTGCAGCAGCGCGGAATGCGCGGAGTTTTTACTGCGGATGAATCACTGTGCAAACGGATGAAATCTTCCCAAAAGTTCAGAAATGCACTTGCAGCGGGAATCGCGGAACCGGCCGGCCGGTTTTCGGATTGCGAAGATGAAGTTCGGTTTTGCGCCGCTTTGAATGCGGAGCGCATGAGGATGTTCCAATCGTTCGGAGTTCCGTGCAGAACCTTTGTCCATGTATGCAAAAAACTTGTTTGCAAAAACCTTATGTTTGATGAGCCGTGTTTTGCGGCGTTGTGCAGGGGCAGCGAGGACGCAGAGAAAAGCGGTTCGGAGGGGATAACGATTGCGGTCTACGGCAACGGAGTGAATGAGTTCGGCACTTCATACGATGGAATAACCCTGCTGAATCGCATTGTACGCCTTCCGGATTGGACGATCGAAGAATACTTTTCATCAATTGCTCAGCCGCCCGCTTCATGATGCTTCGTCGGTTTATAACGAATAGCATAATCCGCGGGCGTGTTTTTGGCCGAAAAAAGAATTGGATTTTGAACCCGGCTCAGTTTTCCAGCTGCTTACCCATGAAGTTTGCGGCGGTTTCCGCAACTTTAACGTCTGTCGGGGAGATTACCGCGCCGGGCTCTTTTGAAAGAAGCATGACGGCGCCGATGGCATCGCCCGCGGCAAGAATCGGAATAATGAGTTGGGCGGTGTATGCACGCCCTTGTTCATCGTTCTGAGTGATTCCGATCATTGCGTCGCCGTTGGCAGTGCTGCGGTTAAGCTTCTCGCGCATTTGCATAACGGCCTCAACGTCATCGTGTATCGGTTTGTCAACGGCAAGCGGAGAGCCGATTGCAATATCACGCCTGTGCGGACTTGAAATTGCAATAATCGTGTCCTTATCGCAGATTGCCGCAATATGCCCCACGGATTGCTGAATGGATTCGGCATACTCCTTTGCAAAATCGCAAAGTTCGCCGACAAGAGAGTATTTTTTAAGGATGACCCCGCCTTCGCGGTCGGTATAGATTTCAAGCGCATCACCTTCGCGGATACGCAAAGTCCTTCGAATTTCCTTAGGTATTACAACTCTGCCGAGTTCATCAATTCGACGTACTATTCCTGTTGCTTTCATTTGCAGTGAAAACCTCCGTTTTTTGATTTATCATGGATAGTATTCGCTTTGCTCGCATGAATATACATGATAAGCAAACATCGGCTTTAAGAGCAGGATTCGGTTTTTAATAATCGATATCGCTGCCCGTCTTGAATATTCAATGATTTGTTGATATAATGTAGATACGGAAAAAATGTGCGGATGACGCCTTTTTCGAACGGCAGAATTGAACGTGTTCGGCGAAATTGCGCCAAAAACGGACAATTGATGCAGCATGTTTGAGCCTCTTGAACATGCACACTAATATGTAATAACACAGCGACGGAGGAAACATGGAAAATTGTTCACAAATTCAAATTAAAAGCATTGAAAAAGCGTCACATACATTAAAAAAGCTTTTGGCAGCTCTGCTTGCTTTTATCATGCTCTTTGCGGCTGCCTGTAAATTCGGTGATATTGACTTCGATGTGACAAAAGCGCCGCAGCAGCAAACGCAGGAACCCACGCAGGAACCGGCGCATGAAAAGACGGCGGCGGACGAAGCATTTGAGGCCGTGGATCATGAAGTTTTTATATCTGTAGTTACTTCATCCGGGCTCACTTTTCATCAATTCGTGAAGGACGCGGCAAGTTTCGGCATTGCCAAAGAGGATATTGAACGCGGATGGGGTGAGCTTTCGCAGGAGGCTGATGCTGCCGATTTTGCGGAAAACGCCGAAATACGCAAAAAGCTTTCCGAAATCGACCGAAGTCAGCTGTCCTACAGAAACAGAATCGCATACGACAACCTTGTTCTCAATCTGAAGCTTTCTGATGAAATTCATGCTGTTCCCGATGCATATTATTACAATGAACCGCTTACAGTGTTCAACGGTGAACACACGATGCTTCCGCTGATGCTCTCGATGTATGAAATCAGCTCGGCGGAGGATGCCGAAAATTATGTGCTCCTGCTTGAAGATGCCCCGCGCTATATCGGTCAGATAGAGCAGTTTGAACGTGAAAAGGCGGCAAAAGGACTGTTTATGACAGAAAATGCTTTGAACAAGGTTCTTGAGTCCTGCACCAAGTTTGCGGAAACGGGCAATGAATGTTTCCTTATAGGTTTTTTTGAAGACGAAATGGCAAGTGCCGAATTTGAAATTTCCGAACAGCAAAAAACAGCTTTGCTCGAACGCAGCAGAAACAGCATTATCAACGAATTGCTGCCGGCATACAGAAGCCTTGCGAACACTCTTGAACAGCTTCGCCCGCAGTGCGGCTCCTTTGCGGGTGCGTGCATGCGCGGTGTTGATGCAAAGGATTACTATGCTGCCGCAATAAAATCAAATGCCGCCTGCAATGCCGAGTATTCGTCAATGGCCGATGAACTCAGTGAAAGCATTTCGAGTGTTTACGCTAAATTGGTGAAAATCATTCTCACCGACTCGAATGCAATGAAAGATTACGAAAAGAATATGACATCCGGCAATGTTGAAACGGATGTTGAATATCTTAAGGAGCTTATCGACGGAATCTATCCTCAGATTCCGGAACAAAGCATTCAATACGTCACGATTCCTGATGCCGTTGCGGAGGATTTCAGCCCTGCCGCATATATGATTTCCGCATTCGATGATCCGACAAGGAATGTCGTTCTGCTGAACCCTACGGCGGAGGATGACACAATGCTCTTCACGCTTGCACATGAATGCTTCCCGGGGCATCTTTACCAAACTCAGTATTTCCGCAGCCTCGACGGACTGCCCCTTTCGCAGCAGCTGTGCGCGCCCACGGGCTATTCCGAGGGATGGGCTGTTTTTTCGGAGCTTTTTATCTCAGGTATCAGCGAGAAATACGGAGTGGGCGGCTGCACGCTGCGGGAATACGAAAGTGTGCTTGCAAACATTCTTATTCCTGCATATGTGAGCATCAAGGTCAACTGCGAAGGCTGGACAACGGAAGATATCGGCGACTACCTGAAGTCGTTCGGTCTTGATCAGCAGGAATACATCGATGTTATATACGAATATTCAATTGATATGCCGCTGTATTTCTTCAACTATGCAATGGGCTATGTGTACACAAACAAGATTTACGAAAGCGTGAATCATCGCAGCGACGGAGACAAGACAGCATTCTTCAAACGTTATCTTAACATGGGACCCTGCATGTTCGACATTCTGTTTGAAGAATTCGGAACGGAAGAATAAAGCGGAAATCGGCTGCCGCAAGCGAAACGGCAGGCTGAACAGTCAGCAAATGAAGTTAAGCGTGTTCCGAACGGGGATTGCGGAAAACACAGGCTTAAACCTTTCTGCTGAAACCGTATCGCTCGGAGTAATTGCAATTCCAAACGTGCAATGCATCGGAGGCAGGATAACAATGGCGGATTTGTATTTCAGATGCGGAAGCAAAAGCGAGGCTGACAGCCTTGTCGAGTCGGCGCGGGAATTTGCCGAAAAACATGAAATGTCAATAGAGCATGTAATTTTTGACCGACAGGATGGGCGGACAATTATGCTGAACATGTATGCCGATTCGGCCGTGTACAGGGAGCCGACAACGCTCCTCGTTCGCAATTATGCCTGCCTCGGCAATTCGGAGATACAACGGCTTACAATGCATAAAAACTTGTACGAAACGGTCTGACGGTCGTTTTTGAAGGCGGAAGCCCGATTGCGGATGAAAGAAAGCTGATTCTCCATACAATAAAATCCTATTACAGCTGCGGCGATGAATGGGAACGGAAATATGCCGGGGAAAGTCAATCGGCACAAGTGCGGACGGAGCCTTTCCCCGGGGCGAAATACGCAATGCCGGTGCCGTTCGGATACAGATTCGAAAACGGAGCACCGATTGCGGATCCCGCTGAGTCCGTTGTTGTGCGGAAGATATTTGAAATGTACAGGCACGGAACGGGTGTTATCGAAATTGCAAAGGAAGCGAACAGGCTTTTGGCGGATATCAGAAATGAAAACGGACAGAATACAGCCGATGCCAAGCCGCTTACGCGTCACAACGTGTATGCAATGGTCGAAAACAACAGATATTTCGGCATTGAGGAGAGAGATGGGTTCGCACCCTATCCCGCAATCGTTCCGAATTACCTTCGGCTGTATGCAGCGCGTATCAACAGACAAAGAAAGGAAAAGGCGGAAGCGGGGCACAGATTTATGTTTGCAAACATCCTGCCCGTCGGCCTCGGAACAGTTTTGCAAACGGTCAATATTGCCTCTCCGTACAAGCCTGAAATCAGGTTTTATTGTGAAAACGGCAAAATAATCGTTGATGCCGTCAGGTTTGAAAATGCGATTTACGATGCATTGTGGATGCAGCTGAGAAACGGAAGCGAACGAATGGAAAGAGCTGTTCGCAGATACATTGCCGAAAACAGGAAAACGGCGGAGGCAACCCGAAACGATGTTTACAGCAGACTGGAAATGATTCGCGAGGAGATAAACCGCATCGGTGAAAACGGATGGAGCGAAAGCCTCATGCCGCATATGAATCGTGCAGGCTGTTTTGACGATTTCAAAACGGCGTACGATGAGCTGAGGGAAGAGTTTAGGTGTGCGCAGCTCGAATGCGAGCTTTTGGGCGTTACAGGCGTTCAAATTTCAGGTTTTTTTGCTCATGCCGCCGATATTCCGATACAGTGCGCGGAGGAAATTCGGTTTTTCTCCTCCGTATTCATTAAAAACATCCTGATTGACGAGGAAAGAATAACAATAAAAACACTTGGCGAAGAGTGGGGCGATGCATCGATGCCTTCAAACGGCATAGTGCGGTTTGCGAAGAATCAACTGAACCATTCCGACACGGAACGTTTCGATTCGGACTGTGAAAATGCCCAATGCAGCACTGAGGACGAAACCGTGCACAATGTGACGGGATGAAAACCTAATTAAAAAACAGGCGGAGACACTGATATGCAGAAAAAGCAAAGAATACCTAAAAACATAAAAGAGCAGAGAACAAAAAAAGCGAAAGGCGCATCAGCATACGATGAAGCCTTGTATTTCCTGACGCCGAAAGCGCGAACGGTGCGCGAGGTTGAAAACAGACTGGATGAATGCAATTATTCCGAGGCGAAATCATGGCGGCAATTGACAGGCTGCGAAACAACGGACTTTTGAACGATGAAAAATTTGCCCGTGATTTTATTGAATCGCGCCTCAACACAAAACCGGTCAGCAGAGGAAAACTGCGCAGACAGCTGAGGGAGCATTTTGTTGAAAATGCGGTTATTGACGAGGCTCTATCCGCCGTTTCGGACGAAACGGAGCTTTCCAACGCCGCCGCTGCCGGAAGCAAGTATTTCAGGCAGTATTCAAACCTTCCTCTCAAAGAAAGACTGCGTCGAACGGGTTCAAGGCTTGTTTCGTGCGGGTATGCGTTTGACGATGTAAAAACGGTGCTTTCCGAGCTTGCGGAAAATTCCGAAGAGACCGGGAATTCCGATGAAATATACGATGAAATCGAGTTTTCGTTACGTTCGGCCGAAAACGGTGCAGATGATGAAGAATGACAAAAACGGGCGGACAGGCTCTGTGAATTGTTTAAAAATGCACAGCATACGGAAGGCGGAAACGGTGCATGAAACGGATTCCACAAATGCGGAGCTGAAGCGGCGCGCTGCAAACGGCGTGTTGAAAGACGGAACCGTATTGATTGCGGAACGGCAAACGAGAGGACGCGGCAGACGCGGCAGAAAATGGGAAAACACATCGGGAGCGCTGCTGATGAGCATTGCCTGTGATGCTGAGGATATTGCGGCGGAGGATATTCCTCTGGTTACGCTTGCGGCGGCACTCGGAGTGCTCGATTCGCTCGGTTTGCTCCTGTCTTCAAAAAAACGGTCAAAAGCCGACGCAGCAGATGTACGGATAAAATGGCCGAATGATATTCTGTTCAGACAGAAAAAACTTTGCGGAATACTTGCTGAGCTTGTTAAGAACGGAACGCGGACAATGACCGTTATCGGAATCGGCATGAACGTGAATGCCGCTGAAGTGTCGGATGCATGGATGCAGCGGGCAACTTCGCTTTTTATCGAGACGAGAGCAGTAACCGATGTGAATGAACTCGGAGCCTGCATTGCCGAACATGTGCATGAACGTGTTAAAATGCTGAAACAGGGGGAGAAAGACCGTATCCTGCGGGATTACATAAATAACTGTTCAACATTGAATCAGGAAATCACGATTCACGGCGCGGACGGCAGCAAGGTTAAGGCGTTTGCGGAGGGAATCGATGAACACGGCAGACTGATCGCCGCTTTTCCGAACGGAGAAACAAAAACGGTGGATGCTGCGGATGTGTCCGTCCGAACGGCAGAACGCATGCCCGAATAAATCAGTACGGAGAACAAAACGACACAAAGGACAGAATTTATGCTTAACGTATCCAAAACGACATTGATGCGCAGCTGCGACAAAAATATGACGGAAAAGATCGGCATACCCGACGCGGTTCTGATGGAAAATGCGGCAAACGCAGTTGCACAGAGCATAAAAAAGCATACGGCAGGGCGTAAAAACGGCAGCCGCGTGTTCATACTTATCGGCCCCGGCAACAACGGAGGGGACGGACTTGCGCTGCTCCGAATTTTGACGGCGGAGGGGTACAATGCGGAGGGAATTCTGCTTTTTGAGCCGATACAGAACAAAAAAGATGAACAATCGGCTGCGTTGCCGCGCAGCAGTGCCGAACTGAATTATCAAATTGCGATAAATCTCGGTTTACCGCTTTCAAACGACATTAACAGGTTGAATACCTGCCGGGAATCGGATATAATCGTTGATGCTGTCTTCGGCACAGGGTTGAACCGAAAGCCGAGCGGTGTTTTTAAAACGGCGATTGAAAGGGCAAACGCTCTTCCCGCCTGCCGCATTGCGGTGGATATTCCGTCCGGAATAAACGGCGACACGGGAGAGTGCGGAGGCTCGGAACCGAATTCGGAACGTCCGGCGGTGTTTCGTGCGGATGAAACGGTGACTTTTGTTGCCGTAAAGCGCGGAATGCTGCTCACTCATGAACGTGAGTGTGTAGGAAAAATAACCGTTGCACAAATCGGAATCACTGATGCGGAACACGCTGCCCTGCTGCAAAAAGAACAGCTTATTGACGAAGAGTTTGTTCGCAGCCTGCTGCCGAAAAGAAAACTTGTTTCAAACAAGGGAACTTTCGGAAAAGCGGCGATTGCGGCCGGAAGTCCCGGCATGGGCGGCGCGGCTGTTATGGCGGCATCTGCGGCTTTGCGTGCGGGTGCGGGGTTGACGAAAGCGTTTGTTCCGCGCGATATTATGCACATGTTTGCTTCCCGCCCCGAGATTATGGCAGTGGCGGATGAGGACATTCAGAGCCTTGTGCAGTGGGCAACGGCTTTCGGCATAGGCTGCGGGTCGGGCGGCGATGCATCGATTAAGCAAAAGCTTCGCGCCGTGCTTTCGTGCGGAAAACCGGCCGTTATCGATGCCGACGGACTGAATAACCTTGATAATGAGTTGAAAAAACTGCTTTCCCTGCGGCATGTGCTGACTCCGCATCCCGGCGAGATGGCGCGCCTGACGGGAAAATCAATCGAAGATGTGCTGCGTGACCCTGCGGGATTTGCCGAAAACACGGCAAAAGCATTCGGGTGCATCGTTCTGCTTAAAGGAGCGGTCTCGGTGGCAGCGCATCCGGACGGCAGACTGAGATACAACGCTTCCGGCAATCCCGGGCTTGCCAAGGGCGGCAGCGGCGATGTCCTGACGGGAATTATCACGGCGTTGCTGGCACAGGGACTGGAACCTTTCGATGCGGCATCGGCAGGTACATATATTCTCGGCAGCTCGGCGGAGTCCGCACTTGAATTGCTGCATGAACGCGCATTAACGGCGGGGGACGTTTTGGACGCAATCGAAAAAACTGCGGGCATCACGGAACACCGCAATTGATTTTAATACCGATTTCATGTGAATAAATAAGTAAAAAAGGAAAAACAATGGAAATATTAAAAAACGGAAAAATAATTCCGATGGTCGGAGAACCCTACGAGGGGGATATTGCAATTGAAAACGGAAAGATTCATGCAATGGGCGTGAATCTTGATTATCCGAATGCGGAAGAGATAAATGTCAGCGGATGTTTTGTACTTCCCGGGTTTGTGGATGCACATTGCCATATCGGCATGTGGGAGGACGGCATAGGATTCGAGGGTGCGGACGGCAATGATTCTTATAAACCCGTAACTCCCGAACTGCGCGCGATTGACGGCATAAACCCGTTTGACAACTGCTTTACGGAGGCTCGTGCCGGCGGCGTAACAAGCGTTGTGACAGGCCCGGGCAGCGCAAACGTTATCGGCGGTCAGTTCGTTGCAATGAAAACGTTCGGCAGGAGCATAGAGGATATGACGATAAAATTCCCTGCCGCAATGAAGGCTGCATTCGGAGAGAATCCAAAGCGCGTTTTCAGCGCACAAAAAACTTTTTACACAAGAATGTCGATTGCCTCACAGCTGCGCGGGACTTTGCTCGATACGCTTGAATATGACAGAAGCATTAAAGACGCAAAGCAAAAGGGCGAAAAACCTCCGAAAATCGATCATTCACTCGAAGCGATGCTGCCCGTTGTGCGCGGTGAGCTTCCGCTCAAAATTCATGCGCACCGTGCGGACGATATAATGACGGCTCTGCGCATTGCAAAGGAGTTCAACCTTAAAATCACGCTGGATCATTTTACCGAAGGTTACATGATAATCGACCGCATAAAACCCTGCATTGATGAGCTGAATGCGGGGATTATCATCGGCCCGCTGCTGCATGAGCGCAGCAAACCCGAAGTTCGCAACCGCAGCCTGACATCCGCAAGAACTCTTTTCGATAACGGAGTAAAATTTGCGATAATGACGGATCACCCCGTTGTTCCGGTGCAGTATCTGCCCGTTTGCGCCGCGCTTGCCGTTCGGGAAGGTTTGCCGGAGGACGTCGCACTGGAGGCAATAACCATAAACGCTGCACGCATTGCGGGCATAGATTCCCGCGTCGGTTCGCTGGAAGTCGGCAAGGATGCGGATATTGCGGTTTTTTACGGCCATCCTTTCGATTTTCGCAGCCGCTGCGCGATGACGCTGATAAACGGCCGAATTGTGCATGACGAACTGTAACAAAAATAAATTCGATGCGAAAGACGGTGAAAGGCTATGATAAAAACTGAGAACACAGCTGAAAAGAAAGAAAATGCAGCCGGTGTATGCGCTGCGGAATGTGCGGCCGAAATAAAGGCGGGCATTCGAAAGCAAATGCGCGCAATGCGCAGGGCGCTCGATGCGGAGGCGGTGCGTGAAGCTTCGTTTGCCGTTGCCGAAAAGGTAAGGGCTTTGCCGGAGTTCAATTCCGCAGGGCTTTTGATGGCATATATGCCGGCAAAAAACGAGCTTGATCCGATGCCGCTTATTGAGTGTGCAAAGGCTGCGGGCAAGCGCATTGCGTTCCCGCTCTGCATTGAAAACGGCGGACTGCGTCTTTTTGTTCCGAATAACGGTGCGGATTCTTTTGTCAGCGGCAGCTACGGCATTCTTGAACCGAAGCCGGAGGATTCAACCGAGGTCTTTGCGGAGGATATCGATCTTATTATCGTTCCCGCCGTGGCATTCACAAAGGAATGCGGAAGGCTGGGACAGGGGGGCGGATATTACGACCGCCTGTTGAAGAAAACGGGCGCATTCACAGTCGGCGTCGGGTACGATTTCCAACTTTGCGAAAGCCTTCCCGTTGAGGAACACGATATGCCCCTTGATTGCGTTGCACTTCCCGGTGCTTTGTTCAAAAAGGGCTGAACGCAAAAACAGAAAATGCGTTAAACGGAAAAATAATTCGGATTTTGTCCGAAAATACTGCATCGGGGGTTGAAATTCACCCTTCGACAGTGGTAAAATCAGTATGTTATATTCGGAGGATTGAAATTGCGTATCATTGCAGGTTCGGCTCGCGGCAGGCGATTCGATGCACCGGAGGGCAGGAACACGCGCCCGACTCTCGACAGGGTGAAGGAAGCCATGTTCGGCATGATTCAGTTCGATATTGAAAACACGCAGGTATTGGATCTTTTTTCCGGCAGCGGCAGCCTTGGGCTTGAAGCACTTTCCCGCGGGGGAGCGCATTGCGTCTTTTGCGACAGCGACAAAAAATCAATACCTGTAATTAAACACAACGTAGAGGCTCTTGGCTTCGGCGGCAGAAGCGAGGTGCTTTTCGGAGATGCGTTTGCGCTGCTTCCGCTGCTTTCCGCCGAAAAACGCCGCTTTTCGTTGGTTTTGCTTGATCCTCCGTATGAATCCGATTTTTATTCCCGCGCGGTGAATGAGCTTGTAAGGCTGAATCTTCTTGAGGATGGATGCATAATCCTTGCGGAGCACGCATTCAAGCGTCCGCCGCAGTTCAACTGCCCGAATATTTCGTGCGGAAAAACGCATAAATACGGTGATGCGGCAGTTACAAAAATTATCTATTCGGAACAAAGGGAGGAACAATCGTGAGCGTTGCTGTTTTTGCGGGCACATTCGACCCTTTCACCGTCGGGCACCTCGATATTGTTCGCCGTGCAAGCACCCATTTTGAAACGCTTTATGTTTCCGTTTGTCCGAATCCGGGCAAGCAGCTTCCTCGCTTTTCGCTTGAACAGCGGCTTGAACTGATACGCGATGCCGTACGCGGCATTGACAACGTGCGCGTTGCGCATTTTGAAGGGCTGCTTGTTGAACATTGCAGACTTGTCGGTGCGGATTGCATAGTCCGCGGGATAAGAAGCGGGCAGGATGTCGAATACGAGCGTATGCTCGAAGCCGTCAATAAAAAACTTGATTCAAGAATCGAAACGATATTTCTGCTTTCAAAACCCGAATACTGCCATATAAGCTCGAGCCTTGTCAGGCAGCTTATGGATATCAATATCGGCATTGAGGATCTTGTGCCGAATGCCGAAAACGGGATTTTTAAAAGAATGAACGACGGATAAGTGTCGGAAAGGATACGTATTTTGATTCAACAGAAAAAACAATTGAAGAATGCGTGGACAAGCTTATTGAGCTTATCGATAACACGCGTAAAACCGCATTCGGCAGTGCAGATTTCAGAATTATAAGCTTTAACGATATTCTGCAGCGATTGAAAAAACTCAAAACGATGCAGCTCCCTTGTCGAAAGAATGTTCTTGCCTTTTGCCGCAAAATCATGTGCGGAGCAATTGCGGGAGATTATGAACACAGATATAATAAAAAACCATTTGAAAGGATAAAACACCATGGCACATCACGATAAGATTATTGAAGGGCGCATTGATGAGCTTATTGAGCTGATCGATAACAGCCAGATACCGAGATTCGGCAGCGCGGATCGGAGAATTGTTAACGCTGACGAAATAGCAGGAATACTTGTTGAAATCAAGAGCTGCCTGCCGGAGAATGTCCGCAAGGCGAACGATGTGCTTGCAAGAGCAAATAAGATCATGCTTGAAGCCGACGAGTATTCGAATGCAACAAAAGCAGACGCCGACCGCATTGCACAGGACACCGTCGAAAAAGCAAGGATCGATGCCGAGCAGATGGAAACCGACGCCAACACATACTATGACAACAAGGTTGCCGAGGGCGATACCTACCTTGAAAATAAAACGGGCGAAGCGGATGACTACTACGAATCCCGCGTTGCGAGGGTGATGACTACCTGAAGCAAAAGACGGAGCAGGGCAACAGCTACTATGAAGACTGCGTTGCAAGGGCGAAAGATACAGCACGTGATATTATTGAAGAAGCAAATGCAACCCGTGAACGCCTTGTCAGCGAAAGTGAGGTAACGCTTGAAGCGCAGAAGCGCGCCGAGGAACTTCGCCGCAAAACCGTTTTGCGTTCCAACCAAGTCTACAGCAATGCAAAACTCAGTGCGGACAGCGTGCTTGCGGAATTGATGGATTATCTTGAACGGTATTATTCCGCAATTGAGGCGGACAGGAAAGCTCTTGATGCGCGCCCTGCGGCAACGACCGGCGCACAGCCCCGCCCGCAGTCCGCTCCCGCTCAAAACGAAGCTGCGGATGAAGCGGGCGATGCAGATGAGGACGATGACGCATCGGGATGGAATATTTTCGGCAATCTGTTCAAACGCAAAAAGAAAGCCTCCCAAGAGGATGATTTCGAGGATGATGCTGAATAAGCCTTTCGGCATTGCTTAATGTGCCTGATTCGGTTTTTGAATGCTGTGAAAACGGAATGAGTTCCGAGCAGGCGAATGTGCCGAAATTGTATAATAAAATCAAGGGCAGGTCGTAACAGCCGTCCGCCTCATTGCGGGCGGCTGCGACTGCCTTTTTTGCATATACTCTTTGTTAATTCAAGTCCTCGTGCTTTTGACGGCAAACACGGCCGCGAGTGCGGATATGCAGGAGGAAAACAGGCATAGCAGTGCGATTTGTGCAGCCGTCATCACGTTTTCGGCAATAGCCGCAGATTCCGCCGTCGAAATGAATACCGGTGCGGCGTTTGAAAAAAACAACGGGTACATTGCCGCACAGAGAGCCGCCGAAAGAAGCGCATGGAAAAGCTTTGCCGCGAAATACCCGACAGGGCGCAGATTCACAACTCCGCAGGTCTGAAGAAATATGCAAAGTCCCCCGAAAGACATAAGTCCGCAGGTGAGAACGAGAGAAAGCCGCGACACAGGCTCCGCCGAAAGGATTTTTATCCCGTTTGTCATTTCCAAAAGTCCGAACAGCGTGCCTTTTTGCAGTTCGTTCAGCCCAAGAAGAGACACGATTCCGCTTGCTTCAAGCAGCCGAACCGCAACAACAAAAAACACGAGCGTTCCGCCCACAAGCAGAATTGAATTTACCGATTCACGAACGGCTTTGGGAAAAACTGCGGCCGCCCGAATGCGGCTTTGGGAATCCGCCGCGGGACGGAATTTGCAGTTGAGAACGGAGGCAAGCAGCATAAGCAGGCTGACCGACAGCGCGGCTGCACCGTAATGGGAAAATGCAAGCAGAAGTGCGGCTTTCCGTTCGCGAAAGCCGAACATGCGGCTGCAAACCGCTCCCGCAATAAAAACAGGGCTTGCAAGGTTTGTAAGTGCGGCAAGCGCACTCCGCAATTCATTGTTCAGCTGTTGCTTTTTATAGTTCAATTCGGTGCTTTCGGGCAGCACCGAACCGATAAGCATCGGACCGGTTGGTGTTCCGGAAATCAATGATATCGCAAATATTTTAAATATTGCGGCACCGGCCCGGCCGCTCTTCACGCCGAACACGCCGAGCCCCTTAAGCAGCGCAACGCAAACAAAAAACGGGAACAGCGAGGGAAAAACGCAGCTTATAAAAAGCTCAAAGCCCTCCGCCGCGCCCGCTGCCGCCTGCGGACCGAAAAGTACGAGTCCAAAACAAAGAATTGCTGTGACAGCAACAAAATAAATACCTCATATAACGAGCATATGAGGTAAATGCGGCAGATATGAACCCGCAATGCATTCAAATGATAACAAGTCTGTGCGAAAAGTCATCGCGGCAGGATGCGTTGCCGGGGCAGGCGAGGGCGCGGATAAGCGAGGCTCTCCGTGTCAGTTCAAGCGTTTGCTTTGCGTTGAACGGAAGCGATTCCGCATCGGAACGGCGCAGGACGATCGGCAGAGCCGCATTCTCCTGCAACTCGGAAAGCAGGTGCAGCTTGCTCTGCCGAATGCCGAGCACCCGAATATACAGCGCATCGTCCGAATACGCGGCAAGCTCCTGCTGCTCACGCGTGATTCCGAGCAGTGCGTTAAAAAGTATCCGCTTCAGTCTTGCAAGCGTGTAGCGTTTTGTTTTCACGGCGTCGAGAAGTTCCGCAATGTTTGAAGCTGATTTCGCGGCGCGAAGTATCGGATTTTCAAGCCCTTCCGAAACGTCCGCAATGCGGCTGAGTTCATCGCCCGTCATGCAGCGCAGCCGATAAAGGACGGCCTGTGAAAGCCCCGAAAGAGCGGCGGGCGCACGTTGTTCGGAAAGCTGCTTTTGTATTTCAAGAAGAACGAACGGAGGAACGCTGCCGGAAATTGCGGAGAGTACGTCCCCGCGGCATATATTTTCGGAATCGGTCAAATGCAAAAGCGCGCTGCGAACGGCAGAAGCCGAGGCATAGTTTTCGGGCAGAGTGTTTTCGTTGTATCCGCAGCCGATGCGGCGAACGGCAAAAGGTCGAATTGCAGGGGCTATGCGGTTCAGAGCGCGAATGTATTCAATGCCGAGAACGTCATTCGGATTGTTTGAACCGACACCGATGCCGTGTGCACGGAGCTGCCTTGCAGCGGCGGCAGGGTAGGATAATCCGCTGCTCAGCGCGGATGACAGTTCGTCTCCGGAGAGTTTGGAATCGGCAGCCCTGCGCAGCGCATCGATATCCCCGCTTTCACTGCCGAAACACAGCCTGTCCGCAATGCCGCTCGCCGAAAGTATGCGAACTCCGCCGAGGGCGAAACGCTCCGCGCATGAAAGGGAAAGAATGTCCGGAAGTTCAAGCACCATATCCGCGCCGCCCTGAAGAGCCATGGCGGTTCGGGTGAATTTGTCGAACGCGGCCGGTTCACCGCGCTGGACAAAACTTGCGCTCATAACAGCTATCACACTTCCGCCGCCGGCAATCTTCCGCGCCTGCTCAATGTGATACGCATGTCCGTTATGAAACGGGTTGTATTCGGCAACGATGCCAATGTTTTTCATTCTTGCTCCATTTTATATTTTTTTGCGGTGTGCAAAAAACACCTTATTATGTTATAATACATTTCAGTGCTGCCGTCAATGTTTTTTGACGGCGGCAGAGATACAAAATTAATCCATTCGGAGACTTGTTATGAAAATTCTTGTTATCAATGCGGGCAGTTCGTCCCTTAAGTATCAGCTTATCGACGTTGAGTCCGGCGATGTTATTGCAAAGGGCCTTTGCGAACGAATCGGCATCGAAAACTCCAAGCTGAATTATAAACCCGCCGGCAAGGAGCCTTTTGAACTTGTTCAGGACATGAAAGATCACACCGACGCCATCAAACTCGTTCTTGATGCGCTTGTTGACGAAAAGCACGGCGTTATTTCAGACATGAGCGAGATTGACGCAGTCGGTCACCGCGTTGTTCACGGCGGCGAAAAATTTGCCGAATCCGTTCTGCTCACCGATGAAGTTCTTGAAACCATCGAGAGCCTTAACGATCTTGCACCCCTGCACAACCCGGCAAATCTCATGGGCATCCGCGCATGCAAGGCAATCATGCCCAACACTCCAATGGTCGGCGTTTTCGACACTGCGTTCCATCAAACAATGCCCAAGGAAGCTTTCATCTACGGTCTTCCCTATGAGGCATACACCGACAACATGGTTCGCCGCTACGGTTTCCACGGCACTTCCCACAACTATGTAACTCTCCGCGCAATCGAAATGCTCGGCAAGCCCGCAGAGGAAACAAAAATCATCACCTGCCACCTCGGCAACGGTTCGTCAATTTCCGCAGTTAAGGGCGGAAAGTGCATCGACACAAGCATGGGCCTGACGCCCCTTGAAGGCGTTCCCATGGGCACTCGCTGCGGCGACATGGATCCCGCGATCGTCATTTATTTGATGAAGAAACTCGGCCTTGATGCAAAGGGCATGGACAACTACATGAACAAAAAGAGCGGTATGCTCGGCATCAGCGGCGTGTCCAGCGATTTCCGCGATCTCGGCGCAGCAGCGGCAGAGGGCAACGAGCGTGCAGAGCTTGCGCTTCGGACTTTTGCATACAAGGTCAAAAAATACATCGGCGCATATGCCGCGGCACTCAACGGCGTTGATGCAATCGTGTTCACCGCAGGCGTCGGCGAAAACGACAAGGGAATGCGTGAGCGCATCCTGAACGGCCTTGATTACCTCGGCGTTGAAGTCGATTTTGAGCTGAACCGCAATTGCCCGCGCGGCGAAAATGTTGAAATTTCCAAGCCCGGCAGCAAGGTAAAGGTCTTTGTCATCCCCACCGATGAAGAGCTTATGATCGCAAAGGACACCGCTCGTCTCGCAAAATAAGGCGGAGAATGCGCGGTTTGAGCCGCCGGTCGGCATTATATTTTGAATTTATGCAAAAAACTGTTGACAATACGGCTCCGGACATATAAAATATGAAAGGTTGCATTGTACACCGTCAGGATTGGAGTATTTTGTGCAGATTAATGTTGCTGAAGAACTAAAGTCGATAGGCAAAACTACCGACAGGCATTTGGAAGAGAGCCTTGAGCCGATTTCGTTCGGCGGAAACAAGCTCGTTTTCACAATGCCCCTAAGCGTTGACGTTCGCAGTTCTTTCGACGGCGAAGGGTTCAGCGTTTCGGGTGTGCTCAGTTCCGAACTGCTCATGCATTGCACAAAATGCAACAAGGAATTTAAGCAGGGTTTCAATATCGATTTTTCGGAGCGGTTTATCAAAGCTTCGGAAGAAGAGGCGGACGAGGCGGAGTGTTATCCGTTCTTCGGCGAAACACTCGAACTCGACAAAATGATTCTTGATCTGCTTGTTCTGAATGCGCCTGTTTACGGGCTGTGCAAGCCGGACTGCAAGGGGCTTTGTCCCGTTTGCGGCTGTGATTTGAATTTAATGCAGTGTTCGTGTTCACGAACGGTGAAGAATGCCAACTTCGCCTCCCTTGAAGAACTCGCACAACTGCTCAATAATGAAGAGGAGGTGTAGAAAATGGCAGTACCTAAGAGAAAAACATCGAAAGCAAGGCGTGATCAGCGCAGGGCTCACTGGAAGCTCAGCGTCCCCGCTATCGTAGAATGCCCCCAGTGCCACGCAAAGAAACTGGCACACAGGGTCTGCAAGCATTGCGGCTACTATGACGGCGAGCAGATTATCAAGATGGACGAGGAAGCATAACTTTTTCCGCTCCGCTTGAATGCTGAAAGCTAAAACTATACTTACCTGTAGGGCATTCCGTTCGGGGTGTCCTATTTGTGTTTTTCTACCTGCAAAACTTCGCAGCAAGATGCGATTTGTAAAAAAAGAACCTGCCGCAACAGGTTCTTTTTCATTATGTAGATATCAACGAACTTTACTCGGTTGTTTACCCAAGCAATGCTTTTGCAAAATCATCCGCATCAAACGGCTGCAAGTCGTCAATACCTTCGCCGACGCCCACAAAGCGCACGGGAAGCCCGAGTTCATCTTTCACCGCAACGCTGACGCCGCCCTTTGCCGTGCCGTCAAGCTTTGTCAGCACAACACCGGTAAGTCCGCAGTTTTCACCGAAGACTTTTGCCTGCGCAATTGCGTTCTGTCCGGTGGTTGCATCAAGCACGAGCAGAACCTCAACCGGAACATCGGGAAGCTCTCTGCCGATGACTTTGCGGATCTTTGCAAGCTCCGTCATAAGGTTCTTTTTGTTGTGCAGTCTTCCGGCGGTGTCGCAGATGAGAATATCGCAATTCTTTGCCTTAAACGATGCAATTGCATCAAACACAACGGCGGCGGGATCTGCACCCTCGCCGTGCTTAACGATCGGAACACCGGCGCGTTCGGCCCAAATTGTGAGCTGCTCTGCTGCGGCTGCGCGGAAAGTGTCGCCGGCGGCAAGCATCACGGAACGTCCGTCCGCTTTGTACATTGCGGCAAGTTTGCCGATTGAAGTCGTTTTTCCGACGCCGTTGACGCCGACAACGAGAATAACGGCTTTGTTCGCGCCGTCAAGAAAACCGTCTTCCGGCCGCATACAATCCGCAAGCAGGGATATCATGACCTGTTTTGCTTCCGTGCGTGTGTGAACACCCTCGGAACGCAGCTTCGAACGGAGCTGCCCAAGCAGCTTTTCGGTCGTCGCCATGCCCATGTCCGAGATTATCATTGCTTCTTCAAGCTCTTCATAAAACTCGTCGTCGATTTTTTCGCCGTTTTCAACAAACAGCCCGCCGAACAGTGTGTCACGGGTCTTTTTAAGCCCGCCCATGAGCTTTGAGAAGAAACCTTCCTTTTTCTTTTTGCCCGAACTCTTTTCGGCAGCAGCCTTTTCGCGTGCCTCGCGTTCGGCCTTTTCGCGCGCTTCACGTTCGGCCCTTTCGCGCGCTTCATGTTCGGCCTTCTCACGCGCTTCACGCTCGGCATTTTCATGTGTTTCAAGCTCCGCCTTTTCGGCGGCAGGCTTTGCTTCCGTTTCCTGATTTAAATTTGCAGCAGGATCAACCTTTTCCGGTTTCTTTTTCTTCCTTTTAAAAAGATCCCATACTGACATAAAAATACCTCCTGTGGTGATAAATTTGCAGCATTTTGTTAAATATCAGTCCAATCTTGCCGAAACAAGCGTGGATACACCTTTTTCCTCCATGGACACACCGTAGAGCGAATTGCAAACAGCCATTGCACCCTTACGATGTGTGATGATAATGAATTGGGTACCCTCCGAATATTTCCGCAAATACTCGGCAAAACAATCCACATTTGCTTCGTCAAGCGAAGTGTCAATTTCGTCCAGAATACAGAATGCGGCGGGTTTAAGTTTTAATATTGCAAACAGCAGTGCAATTGCTGTCAGTGCCTGCTCTCCGCCGGAAAGCAGGGAAAGCAGCTGAAGCTTTTTGCCCGGCGGCTGTGCAATGATGTCGATATTGCAGTTTAAAACGTCGCTTTTGTCCGAAAGCACAAGTTCCGCATGTCCGCCGTTGAAAAGTTCCGAAAACGTTGCGGTGAAATTCTGTCGGATGAGGGAAAATTGTTCGCAGAACTCCTTTTCCATGGTTTCGGTCAGTTTTGCGATGAGTTCGTTTAAATCCGCTTCCGCCTGCCGCAAATCGCCGCACTGAGCATTCAGTGACTGAAAACGCTCGTTTAACTCACGATAATCTTCAATTGCGGATGTGTTCACGTCCCCTAAGGATTTCAGCTCCTTTCGAAGCTCATCCGTGCGGAGATGTGCCTGTGTAACGGCAATGTCACGGCGAAAACTCAAGGCATTATCGTAGGTAAGCTCGTAATCGCGCCAGATGCGTTCGTTCATGTTGTCAAGTTCGGACTGCGCCTTGTTCGTTGCAAGTTCGTTTCGGTGCAGCCTTTCGCGCAGTTCGGACAATCGCAAACTCACTTGTTCATGTTTTGAACGCAGTTCGTCAAGCGCGTTCAGCCTTGCGGCGCGTTCGCTCTCAAGCCGTCTCAGCTCCTCGTTCAAGGCATTCAGCTCAGCTCTGCTTTCGGAAAGTCCGCAGCTCACCGAACCGAGCTCGTAGTTGAGCTGTCGGCAATCGCGCTCTGCTGCTTCAATCGCAATTGTTTCGGCATTGCGCCTTGTTTCGGCATCCGCAAGCTCTGCATTGAGCCGTTTAAGCTCGTTTTCAGCCGAAATGCGTTCTCTGTTTGCGGCAGTGTGCCGAATGCGGAGAGCTGAAATTTCATCGTTCGCCGCCTGGAGAGCGGAGCGGAGGTTCGCAAGTTCCAGCTGTGTGTTTTTGATGTCCTGTCCGTTTGCGGAGCTGCCGAGGTCGATTCCGTTTGCGGCAGCTTCTGCGGAGGCACATTCGGCGTTGATATCCGTTTCGGCATCCGCAAGTCTTTGCTGCTCTTCGGCGATCTGCTTTATTCGTTCAACGTTTTTTTGAATGTATTTTTGAACAATATCCGCTTTTTCGGTCAAGGATGCAAGCCGAACATCAAGCTTTCGTAATTCATCTGCATCAGCGGCTGCTTTTGCATTGGCTTCCTGCAATGCTTTGCTGCATTCTGCTTCGGCATTGCGCAGCTCGGCAAGCCTGCTTTCGGCTGCTTTTCTGCTTTCGGCAAGCTCTTCGATCTCCCGTTCGCGTCCCAGAAGGCTGAATTCGCGTTTCTGGAGGCTTCCGCCGGTCATGCTTCCGCCGGGGTTAAGAATGTCGCCTTTCAGCGTTGCAATGCGAAATGCCGATTTCGCACGTCTGCTGATAAGAATTCCGGTGTCAATATCGCGAACAATGACCGTTCTGCCGAGAAGATTTTCAAAAACGCTGCCGTATTCGGGCGAAAAGCGCACAAGCTCGGAGGCAATGCCGAAACAGCCGTCGATGCCGCGAAAACAGTTTTTTTCCTCATCGGTAAGCAGGCGCGCACGCATTGCGCTGACGGGAAGGAGCGTGGCGCGGCCGTAGTCATGCTCGCGGAGATAGTTAATAAGATATTTCGCATCGTGTTCGGTGGGAACAACAATGTTTTGAAGTGCCGAACCGAGTGCGGATTCAACAGCACGTTCGTATTCCTGCGGAACGGATAAAAGCTCCGCAACAACTCCATGCATTCTTTTTTTCAGCTCCGCGCTGCGCTGTGCGTCGTTCAAAAGTCGGCGAACGCTTGCGTAGTAGCCTCGTGAGCGCGGCGCATCTCTTCAAGTACCTTAAGCCGGGACTTGCCCGCACTGATTTCGTCTTCGGCGCGGCGTATTGCTTTTGCGGCGGAAAGTGCGTTAACGTTAAGCGCATTGATCTCATCAATTGCAGCCTGCCGTGCAGTTTCGAACTCAGCTTTATGTTTTAAAAGTGCTTCTTTGTCAGCCCGAGCTTCGGCATATTCTTCGTCCAAATGCTTGCCTTCGGCCTCGGCTTCAATAAGCTCCTGCGCAAGGGAAGCGGTTTGTTTCCTGATGGATTCACGCATTGCACCGAGCCTTGAAATGCGGCTTTTCGTGTCCGCAAGCCGATTCATGTAATCCATCATGGATTGTTTCTGCGCTTCAAGCTTTTCTTCGGCTGCATTAATGGAGTCCGAAAGCTCCGCAAATTCGGCTTCGGCGGTTTCAAGCGCGGCTTCAAGCGCGTCTTCGCTCGCTTTTTTCAGATTGATTTCATCCGAAAGCTGTGAACTGCGTTCGCCGTCGGCCGTTTCGCGCTCACGAATCCTTGTAATTTCTGCTTGCCTCCGCGCAATATCCGCAGTCAGCGCATCGATGCGTTCATGAATCAGCTTTTCGTTGCCGGCACTGCCTTCAACGGAGGCGGAAAGATCGATAAGCGTGCGCGATGTTTCACTGATTGCGGCGGAAAGGCTTCGTTCAAGCTCTTCCTCTTTGGCACAGCCTGCGGCATAAGCCTCTTCTTCCGCCAATGCAGCGGGAATTTCGTCGGAAAGCTGACAGGCAACGCCGCGCAGCTGTTGAAGCCGCTCATTTGATTTGTCATACTGATATAAAAACAGGTTGATTTCAAGCTCGCGGAGTTCCTCCCGCAGCCGAAAGTACTCGGCGGCCTTTTCACTCTGTAAACGGAGCGGCTCAAGCCTGCTTTCAAGCTCACGGAGAATGTCTTCAAGGCGAAGAATATTTTTTGCGGTGGCTTGGAGTTTGCGCTCGGCTTCCTCCTTGCGTGCACGGTATTTCATAACGCCCGCAGCTTCTTCAAAAACCTCGCGTCTGTCATCGGAACGGTCGGAAAGAATTTCACTTACGCGGCCCTGTCCGATGATGGAATATCCGTCCTTGCCGATGCCTGTGTCACGGAAAAGCTCGCGAATATCGCGCAGACGTGCAGGGGTTTTGTTGATGCTGTATTCGCTTTCTCCCGAACGAAAGGCGCGGCGTGTAACAACAACCTCGGAAAACGGAGAAGCAAGCAGTCCGTCCGAATTGTCAAAATACATGGAAACTTCGCAGTAGGACAGCGGCTTGCGCTTTTCCGTCCCGCCGAAAATAAAGTCATCGATTCTTTTGCCGCGCAGCGCACGTGCATTCTGCTCGCCCAAAACAAAGCGAAAAGCGTCCGCAATGTTGCTTTTTCCGCAACCGTTGGGACCCAGAATACCCGTAATTCCGTTTTTGAAAATCAGTTCGGTTTTTTTTGCAAACGATTTGAACCCGCTGATTTCAAGCTTTGTAAGCTGCATTTAAAAGATTCCTTAAGCAAAATGGCAAATCGGATGAACCGTTCCGAAAAGCTGTGATGAATGCGTGGGTAAAACTCACACATTGTCCCGATTGAGCAGTTCAAGGGTTGCTTTTGCTGCGTTCTGGCCGGCTTCCTGTTTTGTTCCGCCGTCGCCGAACCCGTACACAACACCGTCAATGCTGACGCACATTGTGAAAACCCGCTTGTGATCCGGGCCGCTCATGCCGATGACTTTATATTCAAGTTCACCGCTGTGATAATGCTGAACATATTCCTGAAGCAGCGTTTTATAATCCTTTGCGGACAGGCTGCGCGCCGCTTCTTCAACGCTGTTTTTGATGAAGCTTAAAATAAAACGCTTTGCGCATTCAATACCGCCGTCAAGGAATATGGAGCCGATAACAGCTTCGAGTGCGTCGGAAAGAATGGAGGGCTTTTCGCGCCCGCCTGTGTTTTCCTCTCCGTGGCTCAAAAGCAGATACTTGCCCAGTTCCAACTCCTTTGCAACTATGTTCAGCGCGGATTCGCAAACGGTACGTGCGCGCGTGCGGGTCATCATGCCCTCGTTCATTTTGGGATAATTCAAATATAGGTATTCGCTTGCGCAAAGCTCAAGTACAGCGTCACCGAGAAATTCCATTCGCTCGTTATTCGGATAAATGCGGTTGTCCCCGCGCACGAATGACGAGTGGGTGAGTGCAGTGTTCAGCAGCTCAACGTCCGTGAAGCTGTAATTGAGCTTTGTCATTAATTCAGCAAGCTCTGAGATTCGTTTTGGATTCACGAAAAATCAATCGCTCCAATCTGTAGGGTTATGTTTGTTTAAGCAAACAAAAATCAGAGATAAAACCGATTCTTATGTCTTAAATCAAATTTCGCAGGCAGATATTCGTCCGCCTGCGAAACGGGGTGCCGCAAAAAAACGGACAGAAAACAGGTTATCCGGCGCATTCGGATTCGGATGAAATCAGCCGAAATTCAGTTGCCGCTCAAGCCCGTCTTCCGTGCGGTTCAGGTTATTTGGATTCGATGAAACGAACAACATCGCCGACGGTGCGGATGTTTTTAATGTCCTCGTCGGAAATTTCGATGTTGTATTCTTCTTCAAGGCTTGTTACAAGCTCAACAATGTCCAGTGAGTCCGCCTTAAGGTCGTCAACAAGTTTTGAATCGGCAGTGATGCTGTCAACGGGAATGTTGAGCTGCTGCGCGATGCGGGTGCGAATTTCAGTAAGCATAATCAGCCTCCGTAAGTTTAATAAAGTTCATATCATATTTTACCGCACGGCATGTTTGATGTCAATGTCAAATTAAATATGCCGAATGCGGATAAAACGCAGTATGTGCGGATTCGGCTCGAAAAGACTCATTTTCCCGCTTGAGGTTCGATTTCCCGGGAAATAAGCCCCGAAATCGTGTTTGTAACATTGCCGAGGATGAGCTTGCGCGCCTGACCGATGGCGGAGCAAACGGCACGTTCGTCACTGCTGCCGTGCGCTTTTATAATGCCGCCGTTGATGCCGAGCAGGGGTGCGCCGCCGTACTCCGTGTAGTCCATGCGGGTTTTGAGTGCTTTAAAAGCATTTTTGGAGAGCATTGCGCCGACGCTTGCGCGCTTGCTGCTTTTGATTTCCGTCTTGAGCATAGTCATGATTGAAGCCACGGCTCCTTCAAGTGTTTTCAAAACAGCATTGCCGACAAAACCATCGCAAACGATAACATCGTAGTCTCCGCTCATGAGCTCGCGTGCTTCGCAGTTGCCGACAAAATTGATGCCCTTCGCAGCCTTAAGCAGGGAATATGCTTCCTTCGTGAGTGCGTTCCCTTTGCCTTCTTCGGTGCCGTTATTTATAAGACCGACACGCGGACGTTCAATGCCGAGGACACCGCTCATATACGCCGAACCCATGTATGCGAATTGGAGCAGGTATTCCGGAGTGCAGTCAGCATTTGCGCCGCAGTCAATAAGCATCATCGGCCCTTTGAGCGTCGGAAGCACGGGTGCGAGAGCGGGACGCTTAACACCCGGAATGCGGTGTACGATAAGCGTTGCACCGGCAAGAACAGCACCGGTGCTTCCCGCAGAGATAAAGCAATCGGCTTTTCCGTCCGCAACAAGATGAAGAGCCTTAACAATTGAGCTTTCTTTTTTTCGCCGAACTGCAAGCGTGGGCTGATCTTCACATGTAATTATGTCCGGTGCATGAACAACTTCAACACGGGACTTGTCGTATTCATAGTCGTTGAGCAAGGCATAAATTGCGGATTCATCTCCGGTGAAGATTATGCTGAAGTCATCGTTGAGCTGCATTGCGTCAATGCTGCCGCGAATCACGGCTTCGGGAGCATTGTCGCCGCCGAAAGCGTCGATTGCAAATTTCATGGTTATCGGGTTGTCCTTTCGTCAGTTCGGGCAAATGCCCGCAAGGCACGGCATTGCCGCGCCTGCAATATTATAGTGTATTTTTAGCTGTATTTCAACAGAAAAATTTGCATGAGCGGCATCGCGCCGAAAAATCCGGCCTTTGATTCCTCTGTCAGCTGCCCGACAGCGGGTTCATTGATTGATGAATGCTTTAAGATAATCGGGGGCCTCATTCTCACTGCTGATGCTTATATAGAGTTCAATATTGGTTTTTTCGGAAAATTCGCGCAAAAAGTCGAACATGCCGAACAGCCCTTCGGGGGAATGCTTAACGACCTTCATAAAGCTGTTGATATAAATTGCACGCAGGTCATAATCCTGCGCCGCAATTCCGCAGACAAAACCCGTGAACATTTTCGGCCCGTCAATACAAAAATCGGATGCGTTGATGAAGCGGATGCCGCGGTTCAATTCGTACATTCTATCTCCGTCCTTATCGATGAAAACGCTGTTTTCACCGCATTCAACATGGTTTCTGTTCGCTTCGGCAATAAGTCTGCGCGATTTGCCCGTTCCCTTTTTGTCCGTAAAGGATGTGTAACAAGTCAGAATCCTCCCGATCGAATATTTTATACATTTCATTATATCACAAACTCAGCTCTTTCTCAACC
>ENA-OQCO01000254-OQCO01000254.1-human-gut-metagenome-genome-assembly--contig:-NODE-254-length-31570-cov-2.488471_pt1 | contig 31570 bp, 49 predicted proteins | sample MGYA00242500_ERZ504582 | MGnify/ENA primary metagenome ERZ504582 (study PRJEB26092, sample SAMD00036346) | human gut metagenome | host: Homo sapiens | study: EMG produced TPA metagenomics assembly of... | reverse complement strand
GGCGGCGTAGTGGGCTACGCCGCCCTCATTCGGATAAAATCTCCCACAAACTGGGACTCACAGCTCACGAAAAGCCTTTTTCAGACACGCTCTAAAAAAGGCATAAAAGTTTCATATTTTTTTAAGAATTCAATTATTGCGGTGAAAAGCATTTGTCTGTATAATAGTCATAACTGATACTCTCTACAGAAAACAGCAAAACGGACATAAAAAAAGCAGAGTAATAAAAGAAAAATCAGATAATATGAAAAATAAGCAACGTAATTATCGAAAAGTCTGACAGTTACGAATAAAAGGACAGGAGGAAAGAATATGGCAGGATTTAAATTAAAAGTAACACCGGAGATGGAAAGCTTAACACAGGTATGCGTGGAAAACAGTAAGATGGATCCGTCTCTGTATGGAAAATACGATGTAAAACGTGGGCTGCGTGATGTCAACGGAAAAGGTGTGCTGGCAGGTCTGACACAGATTTCGTCCATTTGTTCCACAGATGTGGTGGATGGGAAAACAGTTCCCTGTGAAGGAAGATTATACTATCGCGGGTATGATATCCATGAACTGACGCAGGGATTTTTAAGAGAACAGCGTTTTGGATTTGAAGAAGTTACTTATCTGCTGTTATTCGGAAAGCTGCCCAACGAAAAAGAACTGGCAGACTTTAAGGTTCTGCTGGCGGGCCAGCGATCTCTGCCTAAGAACTTTGTCCGCGATGTTATCATGAAAGCGCCGACCAAGGATATGATGAATACGTTATCCAGAAGTGTGCTGACGTTATATGCCTATGATCATAATGCGGATGATACTTCTCTGCCGAATGTTCTCCGTCAGTGTCTGAATCTTATCAGTGTTTTTCCGATGCTGTCGGTCTACAGTTATCAGGCATATAATCATTATATTAAAGGAAAAAGTCTGTATATCCATAATCCGGATCCGAAACTTTCTGTTGCAGAAAATATTTTGCTGATGCTCGTCCGGATATGCAGTATACGCAGTTAGAGGCAACGATTCTGGATCTTGCACTGGTGCTGCATATGGAGCATGGTGGTGGTAATAACTCAACATTTACCACTCACGTGGTGACTTCTTCAGGAACAGACACGTATTCGGCAGTAGCAGCCGCCCTGGGTTCCCTGAAAGGACCGAAGCACGGTGGTGCCAATATCAAAGTAGTCCAGATGTTCAAAGACATGAAAAAACAGGTGAAAGACTGGACGGATGAGGAAGAAGTAGGAGCTTACCTTCGCGCGCTGCTTCATAAAGAAGCTTTTGATAAAAAAGGCCTGATCTATGGAATGGGGCACGCTGTATATTCCATTTCCGATCCGAGAGCAGAAATCTTCAAAGGGTTCGTACAGAAACTGGCCCATGAAAAGGGCAAAGACAAAGACTTTGCACTTTACAGTATGGTAGAACAGCTGGCACCGAAGATTATTGGAGAAGAGCGTCATATTTATAAGGGAGTAAGTGCCAATGTGGACTTCTACAGCGGATTTGTGTACAGCATGCTGGATCTTCCGACCGAGCTGTTCACACCAATGTTTGCCATTGCACGTATCGTCGGCTGGAGTGCACACCGGATGGAAGAACTGATCAATATGGATAAGATTATCGTCCGGCTTATAAAACAGTAAAAGAAGAAGAAATTTACCGTCCTCTGGAAGAACGGTAAACAAAGAAGAAAGGAAGCGTTACAAACATGAAACGAGCAGGTCTGGTACTGGAAGGTGGAGCAAACAGGGGTGTTTTTACCAGCGGAGCACTGGACTATCTGATGGAACAGGATTTTTATATCCCGTATGTGGTTGGAACTTCCGCAGGTGCGTGCAATGCGGTGGATTATGTGTCAAGGCAGCCACTGCGTACAAAGAACTGTACCATTATTACGGATAAGAAGAAGCGTTATATAACAATAAAAAATACACTGAAGACGGGAACATTGCTGGATATGGATCTGATTTTTGAAAAATATCCGAATGAAATCTTTCCGTTTGATTTTGATACTTTCCTGAATTCGGACATGCAGTGCGAGATGGTGGTGACCAACTGCATTACAGGAAAAGCGGAATATCTGAGCGAACACTCCAGTGCAAAACGGATGATGGATATCTGCAGAGCGTCGTGCAGTATGCCGCTGGCGACGAAAACAGTATTTGTGGACGGCATTCCGTATGTGGACGGTGGAGTGGCCGATTCCATCCCCATCATCCATTCCCTGAAGACAGGACATCAGAGAAATGTAATCATTCTGACCAGAAATAAAGGCTATCGGAAACATTCCAGCGGAAAACAGGACCGTCTGTTTGAACTCGCTTACGGAAAGAAATATCCGAAACTGGTCGAAGTACTCGAACAGCGTGCAAAAGTCTATAACAAGACGTTGTATTATATTGACAAATGGGAAAAAGAAGGAAAAGTATTTGTTCTCAGACCGGAGATCGAGCCGGTAGCCCGTCTGGAGCGGGATACACAGAAGCTGGAGAACTTTTATCAGCATGGTTATGATCTGATGGAAGAGAAATTTGAGGAAATGAAATGGTTTTTAAACCGTTGATTAGAGGGAGAACAAAAGATGCTGTTTGAAACATTTTATCCGGATACCTGGGTGGATTCCACCTATCAGATTGATTTTGATGAACTGTATAAAAAAGGATACCGTGGCCTTATCTTTGATATCGACAATACTCTGGTACCTCATGGAGAACCGGCAGATGAACGGGCGAAAGCGTTGTTTGCGCATCTGAAAGAGCTTGGTTTTTCCTGCTGTCTGTTGTCGAACAATCAGCTGGAGCGTGTGCAGATGTTCAACAGAGATGTGCAGGTGCATTATATCGAGGATGCACATAAGCCTTCCCGCAAAAATTATCTGAAAGCGATGGAACTGATGGGCACGGATTTGTCTGATACTGTGTTTATCGGTGATCAGCTGTTTACCGATGTGTATGGAGCAAAGAGGACAGGAATGGCGAATATCCTTGTGAAACCGATCCATCCGAAAGAAGAGATTCAGATTATACTGAAACGGTATCTGGAGAAAATTGTGTTGCATTTTTATCAGAAAAACAGGAAATCTGGTCGTATTTGAAAAAATTAGTTGAAAAATCCCTGTAGTTATTATAGAATATGAGTAGCCAAGCTCAAATATATTAAGAAGGCAGATACCCGGAAATCACCGGGTATTGTGAGTTATAAGGAGGAATATCATATGATTTCAGCAGGAGATTTCAGAAACGGTGTAACATTGGAAATCGATGGAAACGTTGTTCAGATTCTCGAATTTCAGCATGTAAAACCTGGTAAAGGTGCAGCTTTCGTAAGAACAAAATTAAAAAATGTCATCAACGGTGGTGTGGTAGAAAAAACTTTCAGACCTACTGAAAAATTCCCACAGGCTCGTATCGACAGAGTAGATATGCAGTATCTGTATGCAGATGGGGATCTGTTCAACTTTATGAACATGGAAACTTATGATCAGATGGCAGTTGATAAAGATACTGTTGGCGATTCTCTGAAATTTGTAAAAGAGAACGAAACTGTTAAAGTATGTTCTTATAACGGAAGTGTATTCGCTATCGAGCCGCCTCTGTTTGTAGAACTGGAGATCACTGAAACAGAACCTGGATTCAAAGGTGATACCGCTCAGGGTGCTACAAAACCTGCAACTGTTGAAACAGGCGCACAGGTAAACGTACCTCTGTTTGTAAATCAGGGAGATAAAATCAAGATCGATACCAGAACAGGTGAATATCTGTCCAGAGTATAAGATTTAACAGTCGAAATTAATAACAGTTAATAACAGTAAACCCAGGAAGCCTTATGTTTCCTGGGTTTTTCATTTGTATATTTTGCCAAAAAGGTGATGAAATATTAGCAGTTGGTAACACATTGGTAGCACGTTGGTAACACGTTGGTAGCAAAAGAAACATATTCAATTTACGGGATCTTGTTGATCTCAGCCAGAAGCTCATCAAGACCGACATGGGTGTAGACTTTCAGCGTGACACCTTTCACTTCATGGCCTACGATCTTCCGGAGGCAATAATCATCTAATCTGTATCTGTGGCCGGCACTGATGAATGTGTGCCTGGTATCATGGAACCTGTGGAAAGTATTCATCTCCTCATTCAATCGTTTATATTCACGATTAACAAAATTCCCATACACAACAGTATGAGCAAATTTGTTTACAATCAGTGTTTCCCCCGCCCCCTATCATAAAAAGCCTTGACAAAACCAAAAATCCGATGATGGATAGGTACCTTGCGGATACTGGCCTTATTCTTTGCTTTTTTGATGTCCAGATACATTTCATCCAGGTGGCAGCAGTCTCTTGGCATCTGCAGGAGCTCATTGACACGCATGCCGGTATATAACAGGATGAGGATGATCTGGACGTCATACCGGTCAGCAGAGTGATTCCAGAGCCACAGGATCTCTCGTCACTATAAGGAACACGTTCGAAGACAGGATCCGACTCTTCAACAGTAATATAGTCAGCATAATTGGTTGATATGATGTCGTCCTTAATGGCATGATTGAAGGTAGCGTTCATGACAATGCGGATATTCTTCTTTGTGCTGGAAGTCTTCGGACAGCTGTCCACGATCTTCTGCAGCGCATTGGCCCGCAGATCACGGATCTTGATATTTGCAATTGGTTTGCAATACTTATATGCACTAATGTATGCAACTTTGGTGGACTGGGATATGGTTTTCTCCTTGGTAGCATACCATTTTTCGTACACCTCACCAAAAGTGATATCCTGACTGTTCAGATCATACGGATTTTCATTATAGGTAGCAAGAGCATCCAGAGCTTCCTTCCTGGTCTTATAATAGCCGAGAGTTATCCGGACAAGCTTATAGTCTTCAATCTTCTCATCGTACTCCGTTGATTTGGTCACGCGCACTATCCAGGGCTTTCTGCGCTTTCCGGACAGCTTTGTGATGGATCCGTATCCGTTTGGTAGCTTCATAACATCATCCTCCTTAAAAATGGGTATAAAAATAACAGCCAGCCAGGAACATCTGTTCCGCTTGCTTAGCTGCCCGAAGATGATACAATAAACATTGCAAAGTGTTTATAGCATCTTCGGATGCATCGCCGGTTCCTGTTGGCGCAGGAGCCGGTTTTTTAATGGTTTTGTTGACATCAACAAAATCATTAAAGTTGTAAAAGACCTTTATGATTCGGATTGCAAGATGGGAGGCGCATCCATGTCTCAGGTACTCTTGCGAGTGTGTCGGAAGCCTTTCCGACCTTTGCAATCTACAACTTTTTCATAATTTCCAGATTCGGTATAAAATACACCACATAGTTATCAACATTCGTGCATACACCATGCAATTAAAAAATCTGTGGACACAGAAGTTGATTATTTATTTAACCTTCTTGTAAAAGGATAAAGTAATTAAAGCATTCCCGGATGAATCAATATTTTCATATGTAGCGAGTATACGCCGATCTGAGCGTATGTAGTCATGCATCATACTTTGCAATCGCCCAATATGAATATATCCAATATTGGTATTTTGCCAAATAAAATAAATAGCATGTGAATCATAATCATTAGATGGTTCTCGCTTAAATGTTAATGGAGAACCAAATGGAATTGAAAAATTAAAGGGTTGCATAGTATATAATTCAACGTGATTATAATTATAAGCTAATTCAAAAACTTGATTATTAATATGTAATATACTATCAACCGCCGAAACTTTTCTGGAATCAACATAAGAAAGCTTGCGAGAAAAGGAACTACATGCGATACAAATATCGACAAGCCATCCAATTCCAAATAATCCGAAAGTAAAAGTATATAGAACACCTAGTGCGATTTGATGATTTAAATACCGATGTAATCCAAACCAACCACCCAAAATGGTAACGAGTATGCGTGCAGTTCTATTTTTCATATTCACAACTCCATTTCTTTAATTTCTTTTAAATTCTATAATTTTGTCATGGTCAGCTAATCTTGCAATTTTTTAATTGAATCAGTTTTTTAGAGTATCCAGTGATCCGAGCAATCTGATCAAGAGTATATCCAGACTGAATGTAGTCTTGAAATACAGCATCTGATAAAAGGAGTTCTATAGCAAACCTATCCGCCTCAGCTTCGTATCCAGCAGTATTAAGATTTGTTCGAGTATCCATAAAAATAGCATTGGATTTTTTATGTAAGAACATATGACCTAATTCATGAGCAAGGACAAATCGCTGCTCAGAGCCAGAAAGTCGTTCATCTAAATAAATAATATTATTTCTCTGAAAATACTGATAAAAACCACGAACATTCTCCAAAGGATAATATACAAGAATGACATTCAAACCACGTATTATCTCAAAGGGATTTCTTGACTTATATATGTGTGCGATATGGTTTGCCTTTTTCTTAATATCCACAATTATCAGTCCTTTTTATATTTCTTAGGTGTATATTTTTCTTTGTTCTTCTTTTTGGCCATTTCCATTCCAATTTGCATAGCAGACAAAATTGACTCGATTGCTTCTGGAGAAGCTGGATCACCATCAAACATAAGTCCCTCTTGCGAGAGCAATTGTGTCTTTGTTTGCTCTAGTATTTTATCAATATCTTTCTCATCCTTAGGAGTCAAATATGACTCTCTTCCTAAAAGATAATCCATAGATACATTAAAGTAGTCGGCGATTTTTTGCAGCTTATCAGTATTTGGAGAAGAAGTTTTCCAACGGCTGATAGTTCCGTTACCAAGTCCAAGCTCTACTTCGAGTTGCGGAAGGCTTAAATCGCGTTGGCGAGCCAAAACTCTAATCCTTTCTACTAGTGTCAATATAATATCTCCTTTCTATAACATGAAAAAAATCATGTAAATTCTATTGACAACTAGAAAATAATCATGTATCATGTGGTTGTAACGAAGAAGCACATGAAAATATCTATATATGATGATTCGGCAAAAATTATCATAAAAGGCAACATGAAAATTTTCAGCTATCACTATGCCTATATAATAGAATATTTTCATGGAAAAGTCAATAAAAATATGAAAAAGTTCATGTGAAAGGAGAATAATCGATGGTTTATAAAACTGTGAAAAAGTTATGCGACAAAAAAGGCGTTTCTGTCTACAAGTTGGAACAAGAACTTGGATTTGCGACGAGCACAATTCTGAAATGGAAAAAATCTATTCCGACAGCAGATAAGCTGAAAGCGGTTGCAGATTATTTCAAAGTTCCAATGGAACAGTTGATGGAAAATACAGAGGATGAAGAGGACGAGTAGAAGGGAGGGAAAGCGGTGTGGTTAGCGATATGCTATGCTGCAATAATCGTAATAGTTGAATTGAAAGGGTTTATAGAGAGAATTCGCTTTACAGCCATTATCTATTATATCGTCGAAAAAGGCTACACTCCACCAAGCAGGGACGAACTGATGGAGTGTATCAAATAGTTTCAAAGATAAAAATAGAAGACTGGCTTAAAAGTTAAATTTGGAAATTTCAGCAGGAAGAGCAAGAAGGAGGTAATCACATGGCAGAAACATTACAGAACCTGTCAGATGCCAGATGATCGCTGAGCATGTAACAAGAACACTTTTATCCGCTGCACAGTATCCGGAGTTCCCGCCAGGGAATGTACCGGTAAGTGTCGCGCAGAAGGTATTTGGAAAATCCGGAACATGGGTACGAAAAGGAATGGAAGACGGATGGTTAGATATCGGGATAGCAACCGGAAACGGAAGCAGAGGAAATTATTACATCAGTCCGAAGAAGCTCTGGGAGCTGACCGGGTACCTGTGGGATGGAAAATCATAGAAGGGAGGGACAAGCATGGAAGCAAAGAAATATAAAAATAAGTGCCGTTAGGGCTGCCACCCGTTCCGGCACTCAAACAAATAACCACTAATATTATACAGAAAGTTGAGAAGAAAAGCAAATGATTAAAATAGAAGGTAAAGGAAACATCGTAAAAGCGGAAATTATGGGAGATGAGGCCACTGTTTTGTCGGAGCTGACTTACGCAGTAAAATATATTCATAGAGAAATCGAAAAAGTCAGAGGAAAAAAAGTGGCAGATAAAGAGATGGAAGATGTATTTAAACTGGCGATTATGAGTGAAGAGGAACTTGACAAGGAAGATAAAGCGAAAAAACAGCTTTTGAAAGAAAGTATGTGGAAGTTTCTCGATGACTTATTTACTCCGGGAGGTAACAAATGAGTACAGGAGAATTAATAGGAACAATCGCATCCGTATTTGGATTATTCACCTGCAAAGCGGCCTTACCGGCACTGATCTGGCTGATATTGGTGACGATTTTCTCTATCCGGTTCGAGAAAGCGTTGGATCGGATGGAATGCGGGAAGGATGAATACAAGTGTCTGGAGGATGATGATGAGTAAAGGAGAAAATGAAGTATGCCAATGAAGATTAATAAACTTGAGATTGAAAATGTTAAACGTGTAAAAGCAGTTAAGATCGAGCCAAACCAGAACGGCCTTACGATCATTGGTGGAAAAAATAACCAGGGAAAGACCTCTGTGCTGGATTCCATTGCATGGGCATTGGGAGGGGAACGTTACAAACCTTCCCAGTCAAACCGGGAAGGATCCTTAATCCCGCCCAACCTGCATATTGTCATGAACAATGGTCTGGTTGTGGAAAGAAAAGGAAAGAACAGTACCCTGAAAGTTACAGATCCGAATGGAAAGAAAGCAGGGCAGCAGCTGTTGAATGAATTTATCGAACAGCTTGCCATCGATTTGCCAAGATTTCTGGAGTCTACTTCTCAGGAAAAAGCAAGGATTCTGCTTCAGGTTATTGGCGTAGAGGACAGCCTGATGACACTGGAGAAGGAAGAAAAGGAGCTGTATAATGAGCGCCTTGCGATTGGTCGCATCGCAGATCAGAAAGAAAAATTCGCAAAAGAGCAGCCGTATTACCCGGATACGCCGAAAGAACTGGTTTCTGCTTCAGAGCTGATTAGACAACAGCAGGAGATCCTTGCACAGAATGGGGAGAACCAGAGAAAGCGGGAAAAACTCCACCGGCTGGAACAGGATTATCAAAAGATCAATGAACAGATGGAAGAATTGTTGAAAAAGCAGGCAGCAGTAAAAGCAGATATCGAGATTGCCAGAACGACAGCCTCTGATCTTCAGGACCGTTCTACCAGAGAACTGGAAGAGAACATTTCCCATATCGAAGAGATCAACCGGAAAGTCCGGGCAAACCTCGATAAGGAAAAAGCAGAAGAGGATGCGAAGGAGTACAGAAACCAGTATGCGGATCTGACGAAAAAGATTAACGATACCAGAGAAGAAAAAACAAAACTTCTTGAATCTGTGGAACTGCCGTTACCGGAACTGTCCGTTAAAGAAGGGGAATTGATCTACAAAGGACAGAAGTGGGATAACATGTCCGGTTCGGACCGTCTGAAAGTAGCCACTGCGATCGTACGGAAACTGAACCCGAACTGCGGATTTGTCCTCCTGGACAAGTTGGAACAGATGGATCTGGATACGCTCCAGGAGTTTGGACAGTGGCTTGAAAAAGAAGGACTGCAGGCGATTGCAACAAGAGTCAGTACAGGGGATGAATGCAGCATTATCATCGAAGATGGCTATGTGGTCGGACAGGAACATGCAGAACAGAAAGAATGGAAGGCAGGTGCATTTTAATGCGTATTATCAGAGGAAAGTTGGCAAGCGCAAAGAAAGTTGTCATATACGGACCGGAGGGGATTGGAAAATCGACCTTTGCCAGCAAGTTTCCGGATCCTGTGTTTATCGATACAGAAGGAAGCACCAAAGATATGGATGTGGCCCGTTTTGAAACACCCAGCAGCTGGCAGATGCTCATGGATCAGATCCGGTATGTAAAAGCAAATCCAGGGATCTGCAAGACCCTTGTGATCGATACTGCAGACTGGGCAGAGCAGATGTGCGTGAAGGATATCTGCGACCGCAACGGAAAGAAAGGGATCGAAGATTCGGGTATGGAAATGGCTATGTGTATGCCAAGGAAGAGTTTGGACGGTTTCTGAATGCACTCAGTGAAGTGGTGGATGCAGGGGTTCATGTGGTTCTCACAGCCCATGCACAGATCAGAAAGTTCGAGCAGCCGGATGAAATGGGTGCATATGACAGATATGAATTAAAACTCGGAAAAAAGACTTCTTCCCAGACTTCTCCATTGGTAAAAGAATGGGCAGATATGCTCCTGTTTGCGAATTATAAGACCATGTCGGTATCCGTTGATGATAAAGGTAAAAAACATAAGGCGCAGGGAGGAAGAAGAGTGATGTATACATCCCATCATCCATGCTGGGATGCCAAAAACAGATATGGTCTTGCGGAGGAGGTTGCGTTTACATATGAGTCCATCCAGCACATCATCGAGCCGGATCGGGGAGCAGGGGAACAGCCGCCTGTACAGATCCAGGAACCAGTAAGACAAACCGAACAGAAGCAGAAGGTAGAATCCAAAGAAGCTGCTTCACCGGTTACTGATGAGCCGGACAAACCTTTACCGGATCAGAAACCGGAGGATCCGCCATTTACAGAACCGGATCCGGAGATCCCCCAGGCATTACGTGACCTGATGGTGAATAACCGCGTAGATGAATGGGAGATTCAGAACGCAGTGGCAGCACGCGGATACTTCCCGTCTGATATGCCGATCCGGGATTATCCGGAAGACTTTGTATCCGGAGTGCTGGTTGGCGCATGGAGCCAGGTGTTTGAAATGATCAAACAGGCGCGGAAGACAATGGAGATACCATTTTAAGAAATAGGAGGATAAGAAAGAATGGGAACAGAAGGAAGAGAATTAAGCTGGGATGACAATATCCAGAACGACAGCAGTTTTGTGGAACTGCCGGAAGGGGATTATGAATTTACGATTGACCATTATGAGAGAGGACGATCACAGGGCAGTGCAAAGATCCCGCCAAGCAACATGGCGATCGTATTTTTTAATATCCGTACACCGGAAGGACAGGAAGTGACGATCAAAGAAAATTATATCCTACATTCCAGACTGGAATGGAAACTTTCCGAATTGTTCTGCGGAGTCGGACTCAAGAAAAAAGGGGAAGAAGTCAGAATGAACTGGAATGCACTTCCTGGATTGACCGGACGTGCGCAGATATCCCTGGATGCGGATAAAAATGATCCATCCAAAAAGTACAACCATATCAAGAAGATCTACCCAAAGGAACAGGGTAAATATACGGCAGGGAGCTTTTAATCATGGAATTACGACCATATCAACAGGAAGCAAGGGAAGCGATCTTTGAGCAGTGGGATGGCGGCGTATTAAAAACGCTGCTCGTCCTCCCTACCGGATGTGGGAAGACGATCGTTTTTGCAAAAGTAACGGAAGACTGTGTGCGCCGGGGAGATCGGGTCCTGATACTGGCGCACCGTGGAGAACTTTTGGAGCAGGCTGCCGATAAGATCCGGCAGTCCACAGGGCTTGGATGTGCCGTGGAAAAGGCAGAAGAAACCTGCATGGGGAGCTGGTTCCGCGTTGTCGTAGGGTCTGTACAGACTATGATGCGTGAGAAACGACTGGGACAGTTCCCGGAAGATTATTTTCAGACCATCATCATTGATGAAGCACATCACTGTATCTCAGACAGCTATCAAAAAGTCCTGAATCATTTCAGCAGTGCAAAAATCCTTGGCGTCACGGCAACTCCAGACAGGGGCGATATGAGGAACCTTGGAAGTTATTTTGAATCCCTTTCTTATGAATATACCTTACCGAAAGCAATCAAGGAGGGATATCTTTCACCGATCAAGGCCCTTACAATTCCGCTTAAAATCGATATGACTGGTGTCGGGGTACAGGCAGGTGATTTTAAGGCCAGTGATATCAGCACTGCGCTCGATCCGTATCTGCAGGGGATCGCACAGGAAATGGAGAAATATTGCAAAGATAAAAAGACGGTAGTGTTCCTTCCGTTAGTGAAAACAAGTCAGAAATTCAGGGATCTTTTAAATGCTCATGGGTTTCGGGCAGCGGAAGTAAACGGGGACAGCCAGGACCGGTCAGAAGTTCTGGAAGCCTTTGACCGCGGTGAATACAATGTTTTGTGTAATTCCATGCTGCTGACAGAAGGATGGGACTGCCCATCTGTAGACTGCGTGGTGGTACTGCGTCCAACAAAAGTACGCAGCTTGTATTGCCAGATGGTTGGACGCGGAACTCGCCTGTCACCAGGGAAAGACCATCTGTTATTATTGGATTTTTTATGGCATACCGAACGCCATGAGTTATGTCATCCGGCAAGCCTGATCTGTCAGGATGAGGAAGTCGCAAAAAAGATGACAGAACATATCGAACAGGCAGGGTGTCCTGTCGATATTGAAGAAGCGGAAAAAACAGCGGCAGAGGATGTTGTGGCACAAAGAGAAGAGGCACTTGCGAAGCAGTTAGAAGAAATGAAACGCAGGAAAAAGAAACTGGTAGATCCCCTGCAGTTTGAAATGAGTATCCAGGCAGAGGACCTTTCTGGATATGTCCCTGCATTTGGCTGGGAAATGGGGCCGCCATCAGAGAAACAGAAAGCAACACTTGAAAAACTAGGGATACTTCCGGACCAGATCGAGAATGCAGGGAAAGCGGCAAAGATCCTTGACCGCCTGGACAAACGGAAAGAAGAGGGACTCACAACCCCAAAACAGATCCGTTTCCTAGAAGGAAGAGGATTCCAGCACGTGGGCACATGGCAGTTTGAAACGGCAAGGAAACTGATCGACAGGATCGCAGCAAACGGATGGCGCATCCCGCAGGGCATCAATCCGCAGGAGTATAAAGGAGCATAATTATGGAGCAGAAGACAAGCCTTTTAGAGTTAATGGAATATATTCATCCGGCGGAACTGGATTATCAGGAATGGGTTAATGTTGGCATGGCGCTGAAGCATGAAGGGTATTCGGTCAGTGACTGGGATCATTGGAGCAGGCAGGATAGCGGAAGATACCATACAGGAGAATGCGAAAGGAAATGGAATACGTTCCGTGGGAATGCAAGCCCGGTCACAGGTGGCACGATCTTTCAGATGGCTGTAGAGCATGGATTCGTTCCGGAGCGTGGACATGAAATAGGCTGGGAAGATTCCATTGCAAAAGACAGCGACCGTGTGGTAGTGGATGGAAACTGGATCGAAGAAAGGGAAGTTCATGAACCAGTTACCTGGAACCCGGTCAGCCAGCTGATCCAATATCTGGAGATCTTATTCGAGCCGGGGGAGAATGTCGGCTATGTGACAAAAAGCTGGAAGAATGAAAAAGGAAAATACGTTCCGCAGGATAGAGGAAATTATGACCGTACTGCCGGACAGCTCATAAAGGCATTGTCAGAATGTGATGGAGATATTGGATCTGTATTTGGTGATTATGATCCGGAGGGCGGTGCATGGATCCGTTTTAACCCGCTGGACGGCCAGGGGGTAAGAAATGAAAATGTATCGGATTTCAGGTATGCGCTGGTAGAATCGGATGGAATGGAGGTCAGCAAGCAGAATGCGATCCTGCGTGAACTGGAGCTGCCGATCGCCTGCCTGGTACATTCTGGAAAGAAGAGCCTCCATGCGATTGTCCGCGTGGAGGCAGCGGATTACACAGAATACAGAAAACGCGTAGATTATCTCTATGATGTATGCCAGAAGAATGGGATAAAAGTAGATACACAGAACCGGAATCCGTCCAGGCTATCCCGGATGCCGGGCGTAATGCGTGGAGAGCATAAACAGTTTTTAGTAGATACCAACATTGGGAAGGAGTCCTGGAATGAATGGCAGGAGTGGATGGAGAACATCAACGATGATCTTCCGGATCCAGAAGGGCTGGACAGCGTCTGGGACAATCTCCCGGATCTATCCCCCTGCCTGATTGAAGGAATCCTCCGGAAAGGGCACAAAATGCTGATAGCAGGTCCATCAAAAGCAGGTAAATCCTTCCTGCAGATTGAATTGTGCATTGCAATCGCCGAGGGAAAGAAATGGCTGCAGTGGCAGTGTGCACAGGGGCGTGTGATGTATGTGAACCTGGAGCTTGACAGAGCCAGTTGTCTGCATCGGTTTAAGGATGTTTATACATCCCTTGGCATCCGTCCGGATAGCCTGAGAAACATTGATATCTGGAACTTGAGGGGGAAATCCGTACCCATGGATAAACTGGCACCAAAACTGATCCGGAGAGCTTCGAAAAAGGATTATACAGCCATCATCATAGACCCGATCTATAAGGTCATCACCGGTGATGAGAACAGTGCTGATCAGATGGCTAATTTCTGTAATCAGTTCGATAAGGTATGTACGGAGCTTGGGTGTGCAGTTATCTACTGCCACCACCACAGCAAAGGAAGCCAGGGAGGAAAAAAATCCATGGACCGTGCCAGTGGCTCCGGAGTATTTGCCCGTGATCCGGATGCACTTCTGGATCTGATCGAACTGGAGACGACAGAAGCCCTGTAAAACAGGAAGAAAACAAAGCAACGTGCCAGGCATGCAAGGAGTATCTGGATGCCCATTTCAAGTGGCAGGATGACCTTTCCCAGGACGATCTGTGCAGCAGTGTACAGATGCTCAGCTACTGTAAAAAATACCTGGATAAATGGCAGATGAACGCGCTGCAGAATCATATCGATACAGCTGTTGCAGCAGCTAAGAACATGACGGCATGGAGGATCGAAGGGACGCTCCGGGAGTTTCCAAAGTTTGAACCGGTCAATCTCTGGTTTAAATATCCGGTGCACAGGATCGATGAGTCGGACAGTCTGAAAGACATCCAGCCGGATACAGATAAGCCGGCATGGCAGAAAGCAATGGAAAAGAGGAAGCCAAAAGAACAGAAAAAAGAGGAGCGGATGAAGAGTCTTGAGACAGCAGTGGAAGCCACAAATTTCGGAAATCCACCGGCATTGAAAGAGCTTGCACAGTACATGGGGATCTCAGAACGTTCCCTCAGAGACCGGATCAAGGAGCATGGAGGCTTTTATATACAAGATGGAGAAGTGCGGAAAAAAACGTAAATTTATGTTTTCTGCCGCGGCGGAAAAAAACATTACCCTAAAGGGTATAATTTTCCCCCGCAATCGCGTGGTCACGGGGGTAGGAATGGACGGGCTTAAAGCACAGCCCGCCCGTTCCCTTCCCCCTTCCCCGATGACAAGGCAGAAGAAAAAAAAGAAGTTTCACACGTTAGCGAGGTAAAGCAAATGGAGATGCAATTTTTTATGGCGATGGAACCGCCGACCTGTACACACCAGGAAAAGAAAGTGACAGTCGTTCATGGCAAACCGGTGTTTTATGATCCACCGGAAGTGAAAGCGGCCAGGGCGAAGCTGATGGATCACCTGCTGAAACATCAACCAGAAAAGCCGATCAAAACAGGATGCCGGCTTGTGGTGAAGTGGTGTTTCCAGAAAGGAAGCCATAAGGACGGAGAATACCGGATCACGAAACCGGATACGGATAACCTGCAAAAACTTCTCAAAGACTGTATGACAGCCTGCAGGTTCTGGAAGGATGATGCACTGGTTGCATCGGAGATTGTGGAAAAGTTCTGGTCACAGATTCCCGGGATATACGTTCGGGTCACAGAATTGGAGTGATGCCGATGGAACTGAAAGTATTGCAATGGTATTGGGAATTTTTCGTTGAAGTCTGGAAATTATTCAAAAAGCACAATAGTGTACGGGAAGATGAAGAGTGGGACAGGCTGATCCGGGAAGCAACGGAACTTAGAGAAAGATATCCGGGTGATTTTTCTAAAAAAATCATCATGGCAGTATTAGATGAACTTGATAGGAGATGTAAGTATGATTGAGGTATTAGACATGCGAAACGCGACAGAGGAAGAAATCCGGAAATACGAAAAGAAATGCCAGGAACTGGATCAGCAGACAGAGGAACAGAAACAGGCGTGGAAAGAAGAACATCCGGATCCACAACCACCGGAATGGCAACAGCGTATGTTGGACAACTTTCTGAGAAGACCGAAGTGTCATCCGGATTGCTTTGGAGCAGCCAGCAATGATTGTGGGAGGTGTTCTGGATGAGTAGAGCAGAGAGACGCCGGGAGATGCGTGGACAGGAAAAGAAAGAAGTCACCCGAGTAATGACAATCGCCCAGATCCAGCAGATGAAAAAGGACATGGCAGATCTGATCGCAGATGAGCTGCTGATGAAGGTAGTTGGAATCGCAGCGTTGATCATCCATGATAAGTTCGGAATGCTCATGAAGAAGGAAGTTGATGGAAAAAGCCGGGAAGAACGTTTTATTGATGAATGGGAAAAGCAGTATAAACTTTTCGAGGCTGGAAGAATGACTCTGGAGGATATCCAGGAAGTACTGCGTGATGAGTGCGGGATCACGATGAAGAGAGAAGATACTCAGCACAGAGAATGGATGTAGGAGGCGTTTTTTCGGTGGAAAAAATAATTTGTATACCGACAAAATCAGATAAACTTCGGATATCTGTCAGGATCACAGGAGAGATGGTTAAAGATTTTTGCGATTGCGCAAGGAAGGCATATACCATGTCGGGGAAAGACTGCGATACATGCAGCTGGGGAGATCTTACTATTGGAGATGTTGGAATGTGTGAGATGGATGAAGTTAGAAAAGCAGTAGGTAAATGGGAGGTGCCAGATGAATAGTGAAGGATACAAGGATCCAACAGCAGAAAAGGCGATACATAATACTGAACATATCCCGAAGCATATCAGAGAGCCACTTGATCTGGTAAGAAGGTTTCTGGATGTTACCGGGTTGGAACTGATTAATATCGCGGTCAGAGACAGAAAGAGCAAACGAAAGTATTCATGGTCGTCATGGGGAGGTGATACCGTTGGAGAAGGAAATTCTGATGGAGTACGCAGACGTAAGGGTAGAATTGAAGGAAATGCGGAAAAGAATCGAAGAAGATCAGATTGAATTATGTAAGCTGGAAAACAGCGTAGTAACCGATTCTGTATCCAGAGGGAAGAAAGGAAAGAAGTCTTTGGGAAGTGTAAAGATTACCGGAAAACCAGAAGGTCTGATCAAACGGAAGCAGCAGTTGCTGAATAAAAGGATTATGCTGCGGGAACTGAAAGAAATAGAACTTCTGGAGAAACAGACGCAGACAGAAGAATATATTCAATCAATCGAAAAGAGTGAGTTCCGGATGATGTTGATGTATTTCTTTATTGATGATCTGTCCTATGTGCAGACGGCAGAACAAATGAATAAAAAATATCCTAAACGACAGATCAGATACACAGAAGAAAACGTAAAAAAAAGAATTCAAAGATTTTTTCGAAATGTCCCACAATGTCCCGATAAAAAGTGATAGAGTATAAACTGAACTTAGTGAAAAGACAGATTCACACATTGAGTTCACTTCCTCAAGAAGTACATACAAAACCTAGAAGGGACGGCTTGGCAACAGGCCGTTCTTTTGCTATGCAAGGAGAAGGATATTGAAGAGAAATAGACCAGACAAGGACGGCACCCACCGCGGAGCTTTTGAAAAGAATAAGAAAAAGATTTATGCAACCCAGACTGTGTGTGGAATATGTGGAAAACCTGTGGACTTCTCGCTCAAGTATCCACATCCGCTGTCGCCATGTATAGATCATATTATTCCAATCGCGAAAGGTGGACACCCATCTGATTTGGATAACATGCAGCTTGCACATTGGACCTGTAACAGACAGAAGAGCGACAAGTTGATGGATAGCAGAGGTGGAGGAAAACAAGAAGAATCAATTGGAAACAGGGTACTTCCGCATACATTTGATTGGAATAACTATAGACCTAAATAATCTTGATGGATAGGGGCATACCTCCCCCACCGCGGGTGCGCGCGGACTTCACACCGTCACTGCGAAAAAAAACACACGCCGGAAAAAATAGCGTAGAAAGGAGAAATAAATGGCAGAGTACAGAGGCATAGAGTACCTGAGAAAAAAGCTGAATCGAAAGCGAAGCCGAGTCTTAAGGCGGTATAAATTCTATGAGATGAAAAATATAGCACGGGACATGGGGATCGCTACGCCGCCCAGCCTACAATGGTTGCAGGCTGTACTTGGCTGGAATGCAAAAGCTGTAGATTCGATTGCGGATAGGCTTGAATTCAGAGGATTCCGTGACGATAATTTTGACATGACTGGGATATTTAGGATGAACAATCCAGATATTCTGTACGATTCTGCGACGTTGTCGGCATTGATTTCTTCCTGCTGTTTCATATATATATCGAAGGGAGAAGATGATTTCCCGAGATTGCAGGTAATTGATGGGGCGAATGCAACTGGCATTATTAATCCAATCACGAATCTTCTTACGGAAGGCTATGCGGTTCTGAAACGTGACGATTACGGAAAAGCGACTGTAGAGGCTTATTTTGTGGAAGGGTGGACGGTAATATACAGAAATGGAATTCCGGATCAACTTTTTGAAGAGAATGTGCCAGCACCATTATTAGTGCCAATTATATTCCGGCCAGATGCCAAGAGAGCATTTGGACATTCTAGAATCAGCCGGGCATGTATGTCAATCACAGAATCGGCCATGAGAACCTTGAAGCGGTCTGAGATTACAGCCGAGTTCTACTCATTTCCGCAAAAATATGTAGTTGGTCTGGATCCAGATGCGGAACAGATGGATAAGTGGAAAGCTACCGTATCAAGCCTCCTGCAATTTGATAAGGACGAGGACGGAGATTCGCCAACCTTGGGACAGTTCCAGCAGCAGTCTATGGCACCACATCTAGATCAGCTTAAAATGTTTGCTGCATTGTTTGCTGGAGAGACTGGGTTGACATTAGATGATCTAGGATTTGCAACGGAGAATCCGGCTAGCCAGGAAGCAATCAAGGCATCACACGAGAATCTGAGACTGACAGCAAGAAAAGCACAGCGAGCATTTGGCAGTGGACTTCTGAATGTTGGCTATCTGGCTGCGTGCCTACGTGATGATTATCAATATTACCGGAACCAGGTATATATGACTACACCAATCTGGGAGCCAGTGTTTGAACCAGATGCAGCAATGCTGTCCAATATTGGGGATGGAGCAATTAAGATTAACCAGGCAGTGCCAGGATATTTCAATGCAGATAACTTAAGAGATTTAACTGGAATTAACATGAGCAATCTGCCAGTAACTCCGGAGGTGTAGACTATGGAGGACATCACACCAGGACTTTTGGAGAAGATACAGAAACAATTCTATCATGATATTGAAAAGAGCAGCATCATTAAAAACTTCAAGAAACAGGCACAGAGAGGTAAGACTTCATACAGCCAAGCGAACGAGGTGGCACAAGAGATTGGGAAAATCTTAGCGCAATCATATTCGGACAATTTATCATCTGATATATTGCCAGATGGAAAGATGTATTATAACATTGCTTCCAGAGTATTGGACCCGACGTTGAGGGGAGCTTATGAGATGGTGGCAGATAATGCAGCTATTGTACAGCAGATCGTGAACGAAGCAGCAGGCATAGGAATAAAACAATAAGAGCACAAATCCAACAGGATAATATAGACGGTATTGTAAATCGGATTTCAAGTGAGGAATATTTCGACGATGTGAAATGGATTCTCGATGCACCTGTACGGAATTTGGTTCAGAAAGCAATGGACGATACTGTTAAGAAAAATGCAGATTTTCATGCAAAAGCTGGATTGAGACCAAAGATTATACGGAGATCATCTGGACATTGTTGTGAATGGTGTAATCAGGTAGCCGGAACATATGTATATCCAGATGTTCCTAAAGATGTGTTTCGGAGACATGATAATTGTGATTGCATTGTTGAGTATTATCCGGGAGACGGTAAAAAGCAAAATGTATGGACAAAAGAATGGAAATACGAAAAAGAATCTGATAAAATAGAAGAAAGAAAACTGCAGGGATTAAGTCCGGAATCAGATGCGATTATACGAAATATACGGGAAAAGATAATTCCGGAACAAAATCGTGAAAAAATTGCATCACGACAGGAAATACATCGACAAGGGACAAAGATGTATGAAGCCAGAAAAAAGAGTCTGGAAGCAAAAGGACAATTTGGACCTTCTTACATTACGGTATCGAACGAAGAAATTCAATCGCTAGTAAAGGAATTTTCAGGGACAGGAATTATTAAATATAATAGTCAAGGTAATTGGGATTCAAAAGAAATCATAACGACAAATGATAAAATCATAGGAGTAGTTGTTGATAATCGAAACGGAAATAGTGCAGAGACATCTGTGTTTAAGATTCACTACGCTAAAGATGGAATGCATATAGTTCCAGATTATCCAAGTAAAAAGAGGTGAGAGTTATGACATACGAGGAAATAAAAGACTTCATAGGTAAACAAGTCATCGTAAGAGATGTCGGAGGAAAAAGTTTTAAAGGTATTATAACTAATACGGAGAGTGAGTATGATACATCATCTGGAAAAGAAGAAATAGAATTAGATGCCGGAAAAGTATTTTATGGAATTCCACTAGATGAGGTAAAAAATATAATAGAAATCAATTAAGCTGCCAGATTATTCTGGTGGCTTATATTTTTGAGGAGGCTACATGGGAGAAATAAGGAAGGGGCGGCAGACCCCGACGCAATCTGTCGTGCTGCCTTATTCTTCAACATATGGAGCTGAAGCAATAGACATTTACAATTCGACAGGAAGAACTGCACAGGAGTGGCAGGAGCTTCTACTGTCAGACATTTTGGCCGTAAACGAAGAGGGGTTATGGGTACATACCAAATTCGGGTATTCAGTCCCAAGGCGTAATGGAAAGAATGAAATTGTTGCAATAAGAGAGATGTATGGATTAAAGAAAGGCGAAAGAATCCTACATACAGCACATAGAACCACAACTACACACAGCGCATGGGAACGACTTTCGAATTTGCTAAAGAAAGCAAATATCGAGGTCGTTTCTTCATATAAGGCATTTGGAAAAGAACATTTGGAAGTTGCTGGCGGTGGAATTATCGAATTCCGAACCAGAACATCAAAAGGTGGTCTGGGAGAAGGATTTGATTTACTGATTATCGATGAGGCACAAGAGTACCAAGATGATCAGGAGAGCGCATTAAAATATGTCGTAACAGATAGTAAGAATCCACAGACAATATTTTGCGGAACACCACCAACTCCAGTCAGCTCCGGAACGGTTTTCACAAAATTCCGTAAGGCAACCTTGGAAGGACAAACGGTTAACTCCGGGTGGGCAGAATGGTCAGTGCCGGAGCAGACAGATATAAGAGATATAGACGCCTGGTACGAGACAAATCCATCTCTAGGAACAGTATTCACGGAAAGATCTGTAACTGATGAGATCGGTTCAGATCCGATTGATTTTAATATCCAGCGATTAGGATTATGGATTCACTATAATCAGAAATCAGCTATCAGCGCAACAGAATGGAATGAACTAAAAGCTGATGATCCACCGGAGCTTACAGGAGATCTTTTTGTGGGAATCAAATACAGCAAAGATGGGAATGTGGCAATGGGAGTTGCATCTAAAACAAACGATGGAAAGATATTTCTTGAATGTATTGATTGCCGTGAGGTACGTGCAGGAGATACATGGATATTAGCATATTTGAAAGAATGGAAAGCAAGGAAGGTGATTATTGATGGTGCATCAGGGCAGCAGTTAATGGAAAATGAAATGAAAGATTATGGTATAAAGAATTCACACCTACCCACTGTGAAGGAAATCATCGCAGCAAATGCCTCATTCGAACAGGGATTATATCAGAGAAATATAGTTCATTCTGGTCAGCCGTCACTGGTACAGGTAGTAAGTAACTGTGAAAAACGGTCGATTGGGACCAATGGAGGTTTTGGCTACAAGGCAATGAAGGAGGAAATGGAAGTTGCATTGCTCGACAGTATAATTCTTGCATACTGGGCGTGCAGTGAGACAAAAACCAAGAAAAGAAAACAAAGAATTAGTTGTTAAAGGACACCTGAACAGGGTGTCTTTTTGCATATTACGCAACCCAGCGGTTAATGGAGAAAGGAGCAACAAAAATGGCAGAATTTACACCAATTACAACACAGGAGCAGCTTGATAAAGTAATCGGAGAGCGCATTGCGGGAGTGAAAGCAAAATATGAGGCTTGATGATTACAAGAAAAAAGCAGAAGATTATGATGCTCTAAAAGCAAAATCCGATGGTTTTGAACGGCAGATTGCAACGTTGAACAAGGAAATTAACGGTGATGGAGAAAAGAACCTCGGATACAAGAAACAGCTTGAAGAGGCGCAGGGCAAGATCAAGGGATACGAGACCAGTTCTCTCAAGATGAGAATTGCACATGAAAATGGAATCCCATATGAACTTGCAGGTAGATTAAGTGGATCTGATGAAGAGGAAATTAAGAAAGATGCCGAGACAATGGCAAAATTCTTGAGAAAAAAAGATGTTCCTCCACTTGCAGGAGGAGATCCACAAAAAATTGATGACAAAAAGACAGCAATGAAAGGCATGCTGGCTAGTTTGAAAGGAGAATAAAAAATTATGACAACATCAAAAGGAACAATGTTTGACCCTACACTGGTCAAAGATCTTATTACAAAAGTAAAAGGGAAGTCAGCACTGGCTGCATTATGTGGTCAGACACCGATTCCATTCAATGGATTGAAAGAAATGATTTTTTCTATGGACAATGAAATTGATATTGTCGCAGAAAATGGAAAGAAAACCGAGGCGGTATTGCTATCGCACCAGTTAAAATTGTACCGGTTAAGTTTGAATATGGTGCAAGAATCTCTGATGAATTTATGATTGCTACAGAAGAAGAACAGTTGGATATTTTAACAGCGTTTAATGATGGATTTGCGAAGAAAGTAGCGAAAGGACTTGACCTTGCAGCTATGCATGGTATTAACCCAAGAACGGGAACAGCATCTGCTGTAATTGGAGACAATCATTTTGACACAAAGGTTACACAAACTGTAGATTATGCGTCAGCAACACCGGATGCAAATCTGGAAGATGCGATTGCGGTAGTAGATGGTTCTGGAGGAGATGTAACAGGACTCGCGCTTTCGAAGACGTTTGGATCAGCGATGGCAAAAGTCAAAGCGAATGGAATCAAGCAGTATCCGGAATTTGCATTTGGAGCATCACCTGCAACATTTAACGGAATCCCGACAAGCGTCAACAAAACTGTATCTGGAGGAACAACGAAAGACTACGGTATTATTGGAGACTTCCAGGGAGCGGTTAAATGGGGATATTCAAAGGAAATCCCTATGGAAATTATTCAGTATGGTGATCCGGATAACTCAGGAAAAGACTTAAAAGGATATGGTCAGATCTATATCCGTGCAGAAGTATATCTGGGATGGGGAATCCTGGTGCCAGAATGGTTTGCAAGAATTAAGGAGGTATAGTATGAAGTATAAAAATACAAAAACGGGCGCAATTATCGAAACGAGTACAAGAGTTTCTGGTGAAAACTGGAAACCTGAGATTGATGAAGAGCCTGAGAAGAAAAAAAACGCCATCTAAAAACCAGGGGGCTGGAAAAGATAAATCACAAGAGGGTACAGAATAATGGAGCCTTTTGCTACATTAGAAGATATATCTATTCTGTGGCGAGAACTTAAGGAATCCGAGCACAGCAAGGCAGAGCAGCTTCTGACAGTTGTCTCGGATTCTCTGAGATATGAAGCCAACAAAGTCGGAAAAGATTTGGATAAAATGATTGAACAGAATGAGGCGTTGCGAAACGTTGCGAAATCTGTGACTGTTGACGTGGTAGCGCGTACACTTATGACATCGACAGACACAGAGCCAATGACACAGATGTCTCAATCAGCTCTGGGCTATTCTGTGACAGGAACATATCTGATTCCTGGAGGCGGTTTATTCATTAAGAAATCCGAGTTATCCAGACTAGGTCTTAGAAGACAGAGAGTTGGGGTGATGGATATTTATGGCATCGATGATCAAGGGAATTCCAGTAACACTGTATGAGAAGACAGTAATTGGAAAAGATGAATTTGATCACCCGTTATACCGAGAGACACCAGTGACAATTGAGAATGTGCTTGTAGCTCCAGCATCGACCACGGAGATTCTGGACACATTAAATCTGACCGGAAAGAAAGCAGTATACAATATTGCAATTCCGAAAGGAGACAATCACACTTGGCAGGATTGCCGGGTGGATTTCTTCGGAATGTCTTGGCAAGTGATTGGGTTTCCACAACAAGGCATTGAAGAGAATATCCCGTTAGAATGGAATCAAAAATGGCAGGTGGCGTTATATGGGTAAGACGAAGATTGTTTTGAACCGTGCTGGCGTTAGAGAGTTAATGCGGTCACCGGAAATGCAGGCAATCCTTGTGAACATGCGAATAAGATAGCCAGTGCATCAGATACAGAAGCATATGTAGCACAGACAAGAGCGGTTGTAAAGGTATGCGGAGATGATGGTAATAACGGATTATTGAAGGCGGTAGGAAAACATGATAGAAAAGATCATTAAAGATTATCTGCAGGACAGCCTTGGCCTGCCGGTCCGAATGGAAGAAGAGGATAATCTGGGAACTGAATATGTTCTGGTGAAAAAGACTGGATCCGGTGCAGAAAATCATATTTCTCAGGCAACACTGACTATCCAGTCTTATTCTACGTCTATGTACAAGGCAGCAGCTCTGAACGAGCGCGTAAAAGAAGCAATGGAAAAGTCGATTGAACTGGATGATATCAGCAGATGTGAGCTGAATAGTGATTATAACTATTCCGATACCGGAAAGAAAAAATATCGCTACCAGGCAGTCTTCGATATCGTCTATTATTAGGAGGAAGAAGAATGGATACAAAAAATGTAAGTGCCGGCAAGCCCAAAATAGGCGGTGCGATCTTTCGGGCACCGGTTGGAACAGAGCTTCCGAAAGATGCAAAATCTGCTCTGAACGAAGCTTTTAAGGGACTGGGCTATTGCTCCGATGATGGCGTAACAAACTCAAACAGCCCGGAGAGTGATAATGTCAAGGCTTGGGGCGGTGACACGGTGTTGGATCTCCAGACAAGCAAAGAAGACAGTTTTAAATTTAAACTGCTGGAAATCTTAAGCGTTGAAGTGCTGAAAACAGTGTACGGGGATGAAAATGTAACCGGAACCCTGGAAACAGGCATCACGGTAAAAGCAAACAACAACGAAGCGGAAGCATCCGCATATGTTGTGGACATGATCCTGAAAGGCGCATTGAAACGAATCGTTATCCCGTCTGCGACAGTTTCCGAAGTAGCAGATATCGTATACAAAGATTCGGAAGCAATCGGATATGAAACAACGCTGAAAGCCACTCCGGACGAAACCGGCCAGACACATTATGAATATATCGTGAAGAAAGGTGAATAACGATGATTACTGGAACCACAGAAAGCGGATTTGAGTATAAGCTGAACGAAGAGAACATGGATGATTATGAGCTGTTAGAAAATCTCTGTGCGATCGATGAAGGAGACGCCTCAAAGATCACTGTATCTGCAAAGCAGCTCCTTGGGGCGGAACAGCTGAAAGCTCTGAAAGACCATGTCAGAAATGAGAAGGGAAGAGTATCCGCAGCAAAAATGATCGAAGAGATCACACAGATCCTTGGAGGAAACAAACCGGGAAAAAACTCTTGATCCTCGCCCACATGATAAACACAGATGAGGATGCACTGATCTGTGACTTTGCAGAAACGTATCACATTTATAATTATAGATCCCTGCCATTGCACATGGCGGGGATTTTTGCATGTGGGTTGAGACCAGACTCAAGGATAGGCATGGCAATAACCAAATCGAAACTAACAACAGACCAGACGTTACTTGCAATGATATCAGACAACACAAGGATGTTAGCATGGCTCAACAGCTCTGACGGTATGCGCGGAATCAACCGACCGAGATCCCTGGTGGAAATTCTTATGGAGAATATAAAACCAAAGGAAAGCGGAATGGAAACCTTCGATTCCGGCCAGGAATTTGACGATGAATGGAGAAGATTGACGGGAGGTGAACAGTAGTGGCAACAGAACTTGCAAAAGCATATGTGCAGATCATTCCGTCTGCGGAGGGAATTAAGGGTAAGATCCAGGAAACAATTGATCCGGAAGCAGGATCGGCCGGAACATCGTTTGGAAGCAAGATGATCGGCACCATCAAAAATGTGATTGCCGCGGCTGCGATCGGAAAGGCAATCAAGGCATCAATCAGCGAAGGGGCGAACCTGGAACAGAGCATTGGCGGTATCGAAACATTATTTAAAAAGTCTGCGGATAAGGTTAAGGCGAATGCCGCCAACGCTTATAAAACTGCTGGGATGAGTGCAAATGAATACATGGAATTAACCACCAGTTTTTCAGCCAGCCTGTTATCCAGTTTGAGCAATAATACATCAAAAGCGGCAGATGTTGCGGATATGGCTATGACAGACATGTCCGATAATGCCAATAAGATGGGATCCAATATGGAAGACATCAAGAATGCCTACCAGGGATTTGCGAAACAGAACTACACCATGCTGGACAACCTGAAGTTGGGGTATGGCGGAACAAAGACAGAGATGCAGCGCCTGTTAAAAGATGCACAGAAAATCAGTGGCGTGAAATATGATATAGATAACCTGTCAGATGTGTATTCTGCAATTCATGTGATTCAGGGAGAACTGGATATTACCGGAACAACTGCAAAAGAAGCAGCAACCACGATATCCGGATCCATGAATTCCATGAAAGCAGCAGCCAAGAACGTAATGGGGCAGATTGCGCTTGGTATGGATGTTGGACCGGCTCTGGCAGCACTTGGTGAGACAACCATTACATTTTTCGCTGGAAACTTGCTTCCAGCTGTTGCAAATGTATTATCAGGGTTGCCTGAACTTATAGCGGGAGTAACCAGTATTATCGTGCGCAGCATCAGCATGGCAGCAAATAATATGGGCGAAATTGTACATGGCGGCGGAAAGATCGTATTAGAACTTGCAGCATCACTTGTAGAAAATGCACCATATCTGGCAGAGGCGGCCATTAAATTGATCGCAGCCTTGGCAAAGGAATTGATAAATACAGATTGGGCTGCCACAGGACGAACGATAATCGACAAATTAAAGGGAAGCATAGACAACACAGCAGGGCAGATTTTGGGAATTGAAGGGAAGGATCTCATATCCTACCTAGTGAATGCGATTACATCGCAGCTTCCGAAGATCCTGAATAAAGGTGTGGAGATTGTAACAAATCTTGTAAATGGTATACTACAAAAAATCCCATCTATCATTACTATGGCTGGAACAATCATAAGTAATTTTGTAAATGCGATATATCCTTTGCTCCCCAAAATCCTGCAATCGGGAGCAACATTACTTCTTAATCTTGTAAATGGGATTATAAAGAACCTTCCACAAATTGTATCAGCGGCAGCACAGGTGATTGTCAAGATTACCTCTACAATAGGTCAGAATCTTCCGCAGGTTTTACAATCCGGAATCACAATTATCGGAAAATTAGCGGCTGGTTTGATTCGGGCGATACCTACATTGGTTGGACAGATACCACAGATTGTATCGAGCGTAAAAAACGCATTTATAAGGGTAGACTGGGGTTCAGTGGGGATAAATATTGTCCGCGGTATAGCTAATGGCTTAAGAAACGCAGGCCATATGATGTGGGATGCTGTGAAAGGAGTACTTGGAAACTTTAAAAGCCAGGTTCTGGCATTTTTTGGCATCCATTCTCCGTCCCGCTGGGGTGTGTTTGTAGGTGAAATGATCGATGCCGGATTTGCAAAAGGTATCGTTGGCAATCTGCCGTCCATAGATTCGGCCGTGTCAAAACTGCAGGATGTGGCTACCAGCCCGTTTACAAATGCGAGCATGGAATATGAGATGCAGCGGAATGTAAACGCAGACAGCACGGAAAAAGAAACTGTGAGCCGACTGGATACATTAATTGCTCTGTTAAAAATTATCATCGAAGGAAGAGATGATGGAGACATCACAGAACGAGACATCATAAGAGCATTGAGAGAATTGGGGGTTGTATTCGCATGATAGAGATCAAATATGTCTGCTCAAATGGAAAAGAGTACAATCTTGTTGGTGACCGGATGAGATCTACATCCGGTTACTTCCATTCATATGAATGGAAACCTATGACAACGAGCCAGAAGCTGGGCGTCAATGTATATGACTTTGAAAAAGAGGCAAAAACATATCAGATCACGTTAACATTCAGAGGCAAGCTGGAAGAACGAAAAGCAATGATGGATGAACTGACAAATTGCTTTGAATTCGACATTGCAAGTTTAAAACCAGGCAGAATATGGTTTGGTACATATTATATCGAGTGTTACATCAAGAGCATTGAGAGTAGTGTATCTGGCACACGGAATTCATGGACAGATATGACCATTGACATTTACTGTCCATATCCGATGTGGATAGAAGAACTTACAAAGAGCTTTTATCCAGATGCGTCGGGGAAAGGTGAGATCTATGAGCATCTGGATTATCCGTATGATCACACGTATGATTTTTCTAAGACTGCGGCAGGTACGGAACACTGGTATATAGATCACTATAAAAGCAGTAATTTCTGGATGGTAATTTATGGACCTTGTGCTGATCCAAAGATTATGATCGAGGGAAATACCTATCAGATTTTCGAAACACTTGAAAAGAATGAATATATTGCGATTGATTCACAAAAGAAAACGATCGTAAAAATACTTGCAAATGGTACAGAGCAGAATATCTTTTATAAAAAGGCAACAGACCATTCAGCTTTTGAGAAAATCCCGGCCGGGGATGTCCTGGTAAGCTGGAATGGAGAATTCGGTTTTGATATCACAGTGAGAAAAGAAAGGAGTGTGCCGGAATGGATCTGATAAAAACTGACCAGTACGGAAGGCCTGCGGGAATCGTTAACGGAAGTAAGAGTGATTTTGAAATTAGTGTGGACGGCGCGAACGATTTTGAGATTGAAATGAAACGCTGGGAGTGGGACGGATCCATAACGTATGGAACGAGAGTCTATGCTGCAGACACAGAATACGGTGGAATCGTACAAGAATTTAGTACAGATACCAGTACTGATGTGATCCGGTTGCAAGGGGATACCTGGCGCGGAATGATGCAGCATAAAATCATAGAGCCACAGCCAGGCCAAGATTATGCCACGGTTTCCGGTGAATTAAATACTATCATCCGGAGCAAGGTGGAAAACGAATTCCCAGGATTGTTTTATGGAGTAGATGTGGATACAGGTGTAACAGTTCAGAATTATCAGTTTATCAGATATTGCACACTGCACGATGGGTTGATAAAGATGCTGAAATCTGTCGGCTATCGTCTGGATATCAGATACAAAGAAGGAGATGTCGGTATGGCTGGCTATGTAAAAGTACAGGCTGTTCCAATAAACGATCTTTCTGATAGATATGAGTTGACCAATGATAATAATATGCATTTCACAACTGATAACAACCAGAGAGGAATCAACCATCTGATCTGCCTTGGGAAAGGAGAACTGAAAGACAGAATCGTGATCCATTTGTATGTCGATCAGAATGGAGATATCTCACAGAGCAATAAATATTTTACAGGCTCTGATGAAATCACGGCAATATATGACAGCGGTGGGTCGGAAGAGGATGAATTGATAAAAAACGGAATCAAAGAATTAGAATCCAAAAAATCAAATATGTCCTATAACATGACCATGACGCAGCTTGATGGTGATATTGACCTTGGGGATGTAGTCGGCGGAAAAGATTATCTGACAGGAATCAGTATGCAGAAACCAATCAGCAGAAAGATCTGGACGGTATCATCCGGAAAAGAAAAAATAACATATAAACTGGAAGGAGAAACCTAATGGAGATTATAACAGGATACGTTGGTAAGCCACATGTGACGTCCGAACAGGACAGAGATGTGCACATCGGCATGATCGGATCCGGTTCTTATGTTTTGCAGACCGGAAAGCAGATGGCAGCTGAGATCTCATCAAACAACGAAATTAAAGTCCGGGATGGCGTTCTGATGCACCAGGGCTGTGCGGCATCCATAAAGAAGAACACATACGATTCGTTGAGCATCGTAAACGGCTCACAGGGAATGAAACGAATTGACCTGATTGTGGCAAGATACGAAAGAAACAAAAACACAGGTGTTGAGTCCTTAACATTGAAAGTTTTGAAAGGAACACCAGCATCCGCCAACCCGGCAACGCCGGCATATACAACCGGAGACATCCAGGCCGGAGACTATATCGCAGATATGCCAATGTACAAAGTAACTCTGGATGGAATTAACATCACAAAGCTTGAAAAACAGTTCCAGACAGTGGAAACGAATGCGGCACTCACACAGAAGGTTAATGTGTTAAACTCCACTTTAGCAGGTGCTGTTGCTACAAAAGTTTATTCGATGTCTTTAAAAGAAAACAATTATGTGCCACCGTTTACAATGTTTGGTGATGGTACAATTCCAGATGCAGATATAAAGAAATATGGTTCCCCTATTGCAATCTGTGCAATTCAAAAATCATCTGCACCAGGAGCCGCTGCACTTAGATGGAATACCGGTAAATCAGCTTGGCAATATTTAGCGTGCTCTAATATGGCAGAGGTTGATGTTATTATTACGTTTCTGAAATTAAATTAGATTTTTAAAAAAACTACAGTCATAACCGCTTTTGCAGCAGTAGCAACACAAGTATAATGATATTTTCCATTGCTACTCAGAGTCAAAGCTACTGGATGCGCTTGTCCACTGGATGTCATTAAAGTTGCAGAAATTGGCGTTCCATATTTTTCAACATCAGAAGTTGGTAAGTATTCATTCACATAATATGAGAATGGCGTCACATAACCGTTCGCTGTCAGTGTTATCGTATAATCAACATATTTTATTGCAGATTTTAAAGTGGAGTATAGCCCAGAAAGGAGATATATGATCAGAGACAGACCTTAGAATAACCGTAAACAACTATAAAAAATCCAAAGGAGGAGAACGATAAAATGAAAGTTGTTTTAAATGACGCGACAGAGCTGCAGGTACAGTCAGTAGATATCGAATCCGATGCACTGAAACTTAAATTCTTGAGTACTGTAGCATCGCAGGAAAAACTGGCAGACATTTTTAACGATCCGCAGAAAACGAAAAGAATTGTTGTCCAGGAAAACGAGAAAAAAGTAGCTGAATACGAAAACTACACAAAGCTGGATGGAATTATGGTGTATACAGGCGGGATCCTGGAACCTGTGTTATACAGAAACGGAGAAACAACAGAAGAAAAAATCGCAAAGTTACAGGAAGCCAATACAGCTCTGAAAGAACAAAATGATATGCTGACACAGTGCATCTTAGAGATGAGCGAATTGGTATACAAGTAATGTTAATGTTACTAACAAATCTAATGATATTATTACAAGATTCAGGAGGAAAAGAAATGATGGCAATGTTATGGGCACAGCAGATTATGAAACAGGAAACAATCGAAGAAGCAAAGGCTATGTATGAAAAAGTGCCGAGACTGCTGAAAGGAAAAGTAAAACAGATTCTTATTG
>ENA-OQCO01000252-OQCO01000252.1-human-gut-metagenome-genome-assembly--contig:-NODE-252-length-31602-cov-2.131247_pt1 | contig 31602 bp, 30 predicted proteins | sample MGYA00242500_ERZ504582 | MGnify/ENA primary metagenome ERZ504582 (study PRJEB26092, sample SAMD00036346) | human gut metagenome | host: Homo sapiens | study: EMG produced TPA metagenomics assembly of... | reverse complement strand
CCGCTGCCGCCGGCGGCGGAGGAGTCCGCCGACTGGAAGCCCCCCGAAGCTCCGTGGTGGCGCAGGGCGCTGGCCGCCGTGTCCGGCGCCGTGGCGTTGGTGATCCTGTGGATGGCTACCCGCAAGACGGATCTGACGGCGCTGGTGGGCGGCGGCAAGGTCTCTGCTGCCGGGTGGCAGACGCTGGCCACCTACGGCGTATTTCTGGCGGCCATGTTCGTGCTGGTGGCCTCTATCGGCCGTCGGGCGCCGCCGCCGGTGCAGGTACAGACTCCGGTGGAAAAGCGGAAGCTCTCCCGCCGCACGGTGGTGGCCTCCGTGCTGATTTTGCTGATGATCCCCGTGACACTGGTGGTGTGCGTAGGCCTCTTTGGCCGCACCCACTACTATATCACCGCCCTGCTGGTGATGCTGGAGTGTATGCTGCCGTTTTTTATGGTCTTTGAGGGCCGACGCCCTCAGGCCCGGGAGCTGACCATCATCGCCGTGCTGTGCGCCTTGGGCGTGGCAGGCCGGGCGGCCTTCTTCATGCTGCCCCAGTTCAAGCCTGTCATGGCCCTGACCATCATTGCCGGGGTGGCCTTCGGCGGTGAGACGGCTTTCTGGTGGGGGCCATGACCATGCTGGCCAGCAACGTCCTCTTTTCGCAGGGGCCGTGGACGCCCTTCCAGATGTTCAGTATGGGCATCATCGGCTTTTTGGCCGGAGTGCTGTTCCGCAAAGGCTGGCTGCGCCGCAGCCGGGGCGCTCTGGCGGTGTTCGGCGGCATCGTCACCTTCGTCATCTACGGGGCCATCATGAACCCCGTGTCGGCGCTGATCTACGGGGCAGAGATGAACTGGCAGACGCTGCTGACGTACTATATCACCGGCTTCCCCATGGACTGTGTTCACGCCTGCGCCACGGTGATCTTCCTGCTGCTGCTGGCGGAGCCCATGCTGGAAAAGCTGGACCGCATCAAGGTCAAATACGGGCTGGTGGAGTGATCCAGCGACCTATGGATACACACAGAAAGGCCGGCGCATCCGTTACGGATGCGCCGGCCTTTCTGTGGCGCCCCGCAGAATCTCCATGAAGTACATGTAAAATACAAAATTGGACATATTTTTTCTTGCAATCCGACAGCGTGTCCTATGTAATGCTAACGTCTTAAGCTTCTTAAGCTTCCGTTCATAAATTCCTCATAAACTTCCATTCCGAGGACACGACTATGCAGGAAAAAACATTGACCGGCGGGCGCAGCTACTATCTGGATATCGCACGGGACATCGCCATCATCAGCATTTCCCTGAACCATGCGGTGAACCGCACCTATGATAACTACGCCGGCCAGATGGAGGAGTTTCTGGAGCTGTCGTGGGCGTTGTCTCTGCTGAAGGCTGTGACCACGATGTTCAGCCATTTGGGTGTGCGGCTGTTTCTCATGATCTCCGGAGCACTGCTGCTGCTATCAGCTATACCTGTACAGCACCCCCGCCGATCTGATGGTGGACTACGAGCACCCCGGCATCCTGCTGTGTGCCATGGGGCTGTTGGAGCTGCTGCGCCGTGGAGCGGAGCATCTTCGGGGCCTTCGGCCGGTGGTGACCTATCTGGCCAAGATATCCTTTGGCGTCTACTTTATCCACATCCTGATCGTGTCGCTGTTGGAGTGGAACATAAACTTTGACGGATGGGCCCGCTCCCTGACGCTGCTGTTTCTGGAGGGCGTGTCCGTGGGCGGCACCATCCTGCTGATCGCTCTGTTCTCCGGCATCCCCTTCTGCCGCCGCCGGATGTTCGGCATCAAGGGGTAAAATGCCCCAAATCACATAGTCAAGCGCCGCACACGAAGGTGTGCGGCGCTTCTTTGCGTTCAGCCGCCGTCAAGGTGACGGCATTGTCACCGGGAAAAGCGAAGGAAACCACTTGGCACTGTCCGCCGTTTGTGGTAAAATATCACGGAATATAGATTCCTGCCGCCGGGAAGGTCATCCCCGGCGGAGAGGAGAGCGGGAGGCGTGACATGAAAACGGTGGTATTGGGCAGCGGCGGCTGGGGAACGGCGCTGTCGTTGGTGCTGCACCGGAACGGACATCCGGTGACCCTGTGGTCCCACGTGCCGGAGAAGGCGGCGTATATGGAGCGGGCCAGAGAGAACCCTCGGCTGGAGGGCGTCCCTCTGCCGCCGGAGCTGCGCCTGACGGCGGATATGGCCTGCCTGACGGAAGCGGAGCTGGTGGTGGTGGCGGTGCCGTCCTACGCCGTGCGGGAGACGGCCCATGCCGCCGCCCCGCTGCTGCGCCCCGATACGCTGCTGGTGACGGCGGCCAAGGGCATCGAGCGGGATACCCACCTGCGGATGAGCCAGATATTGGAGCAGGAGACGGGGGGAGCCTTTCCCATCGCCGCCCTGTCCGGCCCCTCCCACGCCGAGGAGGTGGGCCGTGGACTCCCCACCGGCTGCGTGGCGGCCAGCGTGTCTCAGGCGGCTGCCCTCACGGTGCAGGACGCCTTTATGAACGACCGCTTCCGGGTGTATACCAGCCCCGATATCGTGGGAGTGGAGCTGTCCGGCGCCCTGAAGAACGTGGTGGCGCTGGCCTGCGGCATCTGCGACGGTATGGGGTATCAGGACAACACCAAAGCCTTGCTGATGACACGGGCCATGGTGGAGCTGTGCCATCTGGGGGAGCGGCTGGGGGGCGACCGCCAGACCTTCGGCGGCCTTGCGGGTATGGGGGATCTGATTGTCACCTGCACCTCCATGCACTCCCGGAACCGCCGGGCGGGCATCCTGCTGGGACAGGGCAAGTCCGTCGGGCAGACGCTGGCGGAGACCGGCGGCGTGGTGGAGGGCTACTATGCCGCCGCCAGTATGCACCAGCTGGCGGAAAAGACCGGCGTGGAGATGCCCATCTGCCGGTGCGTCTATGAGATATTGTACCGGCAGCGGCCGGTGCAGGAGGTGGCCCGTGAGCTCATGGGCCGGGCCAGAAAGGGCGAGATCGAGGACGGCTGGCGCTATCCCGTGGGATAACGCCGGGGAAGGAGGGGCTTATGGAGCGGATCCTGCTGGTGGAGGACGATGCACAGATCACGGCATCGCTGTCGGCATTTTTGCAGAGTGAGGGCTTTTCCGTGGAGACGGCTACCGGGGAAACTCAGGCCAGGCAGCTGGTGGAGCAGACGGCTCCGGGGCTGCTGCTGGTGGATGTGCAGTTGGCGGAGGGCAGCGGCTTCGGCGTGTGCGCCTACGCCCGGAGCCGGGGTCTGCCGGTGATCTTCCTCACCGCCTCCGGCGACGAGAGCAGCGTGGTGCTGGGGCTGGACATGGGGGCCGACGACTACATCGCCAAGCCCTTCCGGCCCAGAGAGCTGGTCTCCCGCATCCGCAGCGTGCTGCGGCGGTACGGCAAGGAAAAAACGCTGGTGCCGCTGGGCGGTGTGATGGTGGATACGGAGAAGGGCCGGGTCACACGGGATGGCCGGGATGTGTATCTCTCGGCGCTGGAATACCGGCTGCTGCTGGTGTTTCTGAGCCACCGGGGAAAGGTCCTCTCCCGGTCGCAGCTGCTGGAGGAGATCTGGGATGCCGCCGGGGATTTCGTCAATGACAACACCCTGACGGTGTATATCAAGCGCCTGCGGGAGAAGATCGAGGAGGATCCCGCAGACCCACAGATCATCCGGACGGTGCGTGGCATCGGCTACATGGTGGACGCATGAGCATCTGGAAGAACACGGAGGTGCGGCGGACGGCCCTGTGGCTGCTGCTGGCCACGGCGGTGTGCTCCGTGGCGGCGGCCTGATGTATCCCGCCTGCGGCCTGCTGACGCTGGGGCTGGGGGCGGTCTGCGGGGCCATCTGGTACGGCTCCACCCGGCGGCGCTACCGGGAACTGGAGGGCATGAGCCGGGACATTGACCGCATTCTCCACGGGCAGGAGCAGCAGGTGCTGCCCCAGCAGGAGGAGGGAGAACTGGCCATCCTCCGCAGCGAGATCGGGAAGATGACGGTGCGGCTGCGGGAGAACGCCCAGCGTCAGCAGGAGGAGCGTGTCCGACTGGCGGATGCCATGGCGGATATCTCCCACCAACTGCGGACGCCCCTGACGGCCATGCGCCTGACCCTGTCCCTGCTGGAGCAGGAGGAGCTGACGCCCCAGCGGCGTCTGGCACTGATGCGGGAGCTGAAGAAGCTGACGGGCCGCATGGAGTGGCTGGTGGAGGCCCTGCTGAAAATGGCCCAGCTGGACGCCGGAACGGTGGTGTTCCACCCGCAGGACACCACGGCGGCGGAGCTGGTGCGCCGTGCGGCGGAGCCGCTGGAGGTCCCCATGGAGGTGCGGAGCATCCGCTTCACCGCTCAGGCGGGGGAGGAGCGGCTTACCTGCGACGTGCCGTGGAGCACGGAGGCACTGGGAAATATTCTGAAAAACTGCATGGAGCACGCCGCCTCATGGGTGCAGGTAACGGCACGGGAGACAGCCATTTTCACAGAGATCACGGTGCAGGATGATGGGCCGGGCTTCCGACCGAGGAGCTGCCCGGCTTTTCAGCGGTTTTACCGGGCAAAAACGCCGGGGAGAACAACTTCGGCATCGGCCTGAGCCTCTCCCGTCAGGTGCTGGCCCAGCAGAACGGCACGGTGCAGGCGGAAAATGTCCTCACCGGCGGCGCACGGTTTATCCTGCGATGGTATAAGGGCACGATATAGATGCCCTCATAAGCCCCACCAAGCCGGGGGAAAAGTGCAGGATTAAAGGAAAATTTACCTTCTATTCATAAAAACCGCCGGGAAGTGTGAAATGACCTGCCGCCGCCGGTTGCATTTTGCCGAGGGTTGTAGTATAATTTCACAATATGTAAGTCCGCCCAACCGGGCGCAGACTGAAAAACAACGAAACGGATCAAACCGACTAAGGAGTGCGTATCGATATGCGAAATATACCCTTCAGCCCTCCGGATATCACGGAGCTGGAGATCCAAGAGGTGTGCGAGGCCCTGCGGTCCGGCTGGATCACCACCGGCCCCCGCACCAAGCAGCTGGAAAAGGAGCTGGCAGAGTACTGCCATGCGGCGAAGCTGGTGTGCCTGAACTCCGCCACAGCGGCGGAGGAGATGAACCTGCGGGTGCTGGGCATCGGTGAAGGCGACGAGGTGCTGGTGCCGGCGTACACCTATACCGCCACGGCGGCGGCTGCCATCCATGTGGGGGCCACGGTGAAGTTCATCGACAGCCAGAAGGACTCGCTGGAGATGGACTATGACCAGATGGAGCAGGCCATCACCGAAAAGACCAAGGCGGTGATCCCGGTGGATCTGGGAGGCATCCCCTGCGACTATGACCGCATCTATCAGGCGGTGGAGGGGAAAAAGGCACTGTTCTGTCCCAAGGGCGATGTGCAGGAGGCACTGGGCCGGGTGGCCGTGGCGGCCGACTGCGCCCATGGGCTGGGCGCCTCCCGTCACGGGGTGCCTACCGGCGCTCTGGCAGACTTCACCTCCTTCTCCTTCCACGCCGTGAAGAATTTCACCACTGCCGAGGGCGGTGCATCGGCGTGGCGCACGCTGCCGGGTCTTGACGACGAGGAGCTGTACCACCGCTATCAGCTGCTGAGCCTCCACGGCCAGTCCAAGGACGCTCTGGCCAAGACCAAGCTGGGGGCGTGGGAGTACGACATCGTGGGGCCGTGGTATAAGTGCAACATGACGGACATCATGGCCGCCATCGGTCTGAAGCAGCTGGAGCGCTATCCCGGCCTGCTGGAGCGGCGGCATCAGCTGATCCAGCGCTATGATGAAGCCCTGCACCCGCTGGGCATCCGGACCCTGCCCCACTTTACCCCGGACTATACCAGCTCCGGCCACCTGTACCTGACGTGGACCCCCGGCATCGGGGAAAAGGAGCGCAATGAGATCATCCTGCGGATGGCGGAGCGGGGCGTGGCCTGCAACGTCCACTATAAGCCCCTGCCCATGATGACGGCCTACAAGGCCATGGGCTTTGATATCGCTGATTATCCCAATGCCTACCACCACTATGAAAACCTCATCACTCTGCCTCTGCACACCCGCCTCTCCGACGAGGATGCGGCCTATGTGACGGAGCAGTTTGCGGACATCGTGAAGGAGTACCTCCGGTGATGCTGCGGAAGTGGGAGGAGCTGTCGCAGGAGATGCAGACGGAGGAGGTCCGCCCGTATTATGACCTGCTGCGAAGGAAGCAGGGGAGTCTGCTGTGCAAGCGGCTGTTCGATATTCTGGCGTCGCTGGTGCTGCTGGTGCTGCTGAGCCGGTATTTCTGGTGCTGGCCATTGCCATCAAGCTGGACTCCCACGGCCCGGTGTTTTACCGGCAGGTGCGGGTGACCCAGTACGGGCGTGAATTCCGCATTTTCAAGTTCCGCACCATGGTGCAGAATGCCGACCGCATCGGCAGTCAGGTGACGGTCAGCGGCGACAGCCGCATCACACGGGTGGGCAAGGTCATTCGAAGCTGCCGTCTGGACGAGATCGGCCAGCTGCTGAACGTGCTGGGCGGCTCCATGTCCTTTGTGGGGACACGGCCGGAGGTGCCCAAGTACGTGGCCCGCTACACCCCGGAGATGATGGCCACCCTCCTGCTGCCGGCAGGAGTGACCTCCGAGGCCAGCATCCGCTACAAGGACGAGGCGGAGCTGCTGGACAAGGCGGAGGATGTGGACGAGACGTATGTGCAGCAGGTGCTGCCGGGGAAAATGGCATATAATCTGGAGAGCATCCGGCACTTTGGCTTGGGGCAGGAGCTGCTGACCATGCTGCGGACGGTCAAGGCCGTGCTGTAAGAGGGCGGATACAGAGGTTGCAATTCCGGACCGCAGGGAGTATAATACTCCGTTGCGGTGATAACCGAGGAAGAAAAACAGAGAGGACGCCGCCTGCCCCTGCGGGCCGGGTGGCGGTGAGAGGTCAACTATGGAAGAAAAGAAAGAGGTCACCATACAGGAGATCCAGAGCAAGCTCCTGGAGATCCTGCTGTATTTTCAGAAGTTCTGTCAGGAGAACGGACTGGGCTTCGTGCTGGCCGGCGGCACCTGTCTGGGTGCTGTGCGCCACAAGGGATTCATCCCCTGGGACGACGACGTGGACGTGTTCATGCTGCGGGACGACTATGAAAAGCTCTGCCGTATCTGGGACGAAAAGGCGGACACGGAGCACTACTCCTGCGTCCGCTCCAACGATCGATTCAACATCCGTCACTCCGCCACGGAGATCAAGGACAACAACACCACCTTCATCAACCGCCACAGCGTGGATCTGGATATCCATCAGGGGCTGATGATCGACGTGATCCCGCTGGACGCCGTACCCAAGTCCAAGTGGAAGCAGCTGTGGCAGATGGTGGATTCCATGATGTACTGCTGCTTCAACTTCCAGCGCCTGCCCGCCCACAAGGGCAAGGTCACCTACTACGCCGAGAAGCTGGCGCTGACGCTGGTGCCGTCCTTCAAGGCCCGGTACAAGCTGTGGAAGGGCGCCGAAAAGCGGCTGAGCCGCTACTCACTGGCGGATGCGGAGTACGTCTCCTCCTTCGGCGAGGGCGCCACCATCATGCGCCAGCGGTTTCCCATCCGGTGGTGCCGCCACCCGGCGTATCTGGAGTTCGAGGGCCATCAGATGCCGGTGCCGGAGGACTATGACAAGTGGCTGACCATCTCCTACGGCGACTATATGCAGCTGCCGCCTCCGGAGGAGCGGGTCTACCGCCACGATGCGGTATTCATCGATCTGGAGCACAGCTACAAGCAGTATAAGGGCATCCACTACTGTGTGGATGAAAAGAAAGCGTGAGAGTCATGTCGAAGCTGAGAAATATGTTCTCCACCCGGAAGTGTATGCAGATCGCACCGGAGACGGAGATGATGCACGAGCTGACGCCGGAGGAGCTGAAGGCGCTGCAGGCGTGCTTTCTGGAGATCATCAAGGACATCGATCGGGTGTGTCAGGAGCACGGCCTGTGCTATATGGCCGCCGGCGGTACGGCCTTGGGTTCCGTGCGCCACAAGGGCTTTATCCCTTGGGACGACGATGTGGATATTCTCATGCCCCGTGAGGATCTGAACCGCTTCGTGGAGCTGTTCGAGGAGTGCATGGGGGACAAGTACGAGCTCACCACCCCCAATTCCGATAAGTACCAGCTGGAGAGCATGATCTCCGCCGTATATAAGAAAAACACCCTGAAAGCGGCGTTTCTGGACTATAACACGCCGTTTCCCAAGGGCGTCCACATCGATATCTTCGCCATTGAGTCCGTCCCCAGAAACCCCATTGTCCGGGGCATCAAGGGCGTAACGGCCATGGGCCTGCAATACATTGCGGTATCCACCCTGTTCTACCACTACCGCAGCCCGGAGAAGAAAAAGTTCTTCAGCCAGTCCTTCGCCGGAAAGTTCAACTATGGCCTGCGGTGCACGGTGGGCTTCCTGTTCTCCTTCCGCCCCTATAAGAAGTGGGGCGACCTGTTTGACCGCTTCGTGCGGTGCAAGAAGGACACGGGGCTGTGGGCCGTCCCCACGGATATCGGCCACTATTTCGGACATATTATGCCCAAAGAGGTATATTATCCCCCCATCAAGGGGCCTTTTGAGGACTTTTCCATCAACCTGCCTCACGACCCGGACACCTATCTGAAAAATCAGTACGGCGATTACTGGGTCATCCCGCCGGAGGCCGACCGGGAGAAGCACTATTCCGTGGGCTTCTGTCTGGACTGCGCCGCCGAGGAACAGAAAAAGGACGGAGCACAGGACCAATGAGCACGCATCCCATTGACATCGTGATCCCATGGGTGGACGGGTCTGACCCGGTCTGGCAGGCGGATCACGCCAAATACCGGGCCTCCAAAAGCGCCGACAATCACCCCGCCCGCTACCGGGAGTGGGGGCTGTTCCGCTATTGGTTCCGAGGCATCGAGCAGAACGCCCCGTGGGTGCGAAAGGTACACCTGCTGACCTACGGACACCTGCCTGCATGGCTGGAGCCTGACCATCCCAAGCTGCATATCGTCAATCACCGGGACTTCATCCCGGAGGAGTATCTGCCTACCTTCAGCTCCCATACCATCGAGCTGAATATGCACCGCATCCCGGATCTGGCGGAGCACTTCCTCTACTTCAACGACGACGTGTACCTGATGAAGCCCTCCCAGCCGGAGGATTTCTTCCGGGACGGCCTGCCCTGTGACACGGCGGTGATGGGCGTCATCAAAAACAACGACACCGCCAACTTCATGCCCTATATCATGCTGAATATGATGGCGCTGGTGAACATGAGCTTCGATAAACGCAGTGTCATCCGGCAGAATTTCGGCAAGTGGTTCTATCCCGGCTACGGAAAGGGCCTGCTGTATAACCTGTACCTCCTCCCGTGGGGGGACTTCACAGGCTTCCGCAATTACCACTCCTGCGTCTCCTTCTGCAAAAGCACGCTGGAGGAGGTGTGGGACAGGTTCCCGGAGGTGCTGGACGCCACCTGCCGCCACAAGTTCCGGGACCGGGCGGACGTGAACCAGTACCTGTTCCGGTACTGGCAGCTGGCCAGCGGCCGGTTTGCCCCCAAAAAGCCCGACAGCACCTATCTCACCATCGGTAAGCAGAGCGAGTCGGAGGTGGAGCGGCTGCTGCGGGGCGGGAAGTACCGGGTGGTCTGCGTCAACGACGACCCTATGGACTTCGATTTCGATACGGAGCGGCAGCAGCTGGTGGATATCTTCCAGCGGACCTTCCCGCAGACTTCCGCCTTTGAGCGGTCATGAGCCGCTCCCGAAACTGAGAGAACGGACGGATGCTATGAAAAAGCTCTCACGAGCCAAAAATACCATGCGGAATACCCTTTGGGGCGCCATCTACCGGGTGGCCACCCTCATCGGGCCGTTTGCCATCAAGACCATTATCATCAAGGAACTGGGACAGGAGTATAACGGCCTGTCCACCCTGTTCACCTCCGTGCTGACGGTGCTGAATCTGGCCAATCTGGGCTTTAACAGCTCCTTGGTGTTCACCATGTACAAGGCCATTGCCGAGGATGACAAGCCGGCCCTGTGCGCCATGCTGAAATTCTACCGGAAGGTCTACCGCATCGTGGGTTTGGTGATTCTGGGCATGGGTCTGGCGGTGATGCCGTTTTTGCCATGGCTGGTGAAAAACGACTGTCCGCCGGATATGAACCTGTACGTCCTCTTCGCCATCTATCTGTCGGAGAGCGTGCTGGATTACCTGATGTTCGCCTATAACAACGCCACGTTTACCGCCTTTCAGCGCAACGACGTGACGCTGAAGATCTCCACCGTGCGCTATGTGGTGCAGTATACCCTGCAGGCGGCGGTGCTGCTGATCTTCTCCAATTACTATGCCTATATCATCCTGCTGCCGCTGATGGTGATCCCCAACAACGTGGCGGTGTATCTGGCGGCCCGGAAGCACTACCCGGACATCGTGTGTCAGGGTGAGCTGGACCCGGTGACCAAAAAGGACATCTATAAGCGGGTGGGGACGCTGTTCGGCCATAAGCTGGGCAACACCTTTCTGGTGAGCATCGACAGCATCATCATCTCCTCCTTTCTGGGACTGACGGCGCTGTCGCTGTATAGCAACTATTACTATATCCTCACCGCCGTCAATGGCCTGGTGGAGATCGTCACCAACGGCAGCCTCTCCGGCATCGGCAATAAGCTGCTGACGGACTCCCGTGAGGACAACTACCGGTTCTTCAAAACCATGACCTATGGCTGGGTGGCGCTGGTGGGCGGCGCAGCAGCGTGTATGCTGTGCTTTTACCAGCCCTTCATCGCCGCCGTGTGGCTTGGCCCGGAGTATCTGCTGGATGAGCGGCTGATGATGCTCATCGTGCTGTACTTCTTCTCGTGGATGTTCCGCATCATGCAGCTGACCTACCGGGATGCAGCGGGCCTGTGGACGGAGGATTGGCTCAAGCCCTATGTGGCATGGCCGTGAATCTGGTGGGCAGCATCTGGATGGTGAAGGCCACCGGCAGCATCGCCGGCGTGCTGGTTCCCACCATTCTGGTGTTCTTCTTCATCTATACCCCGTGGGAAGCGTGGGTGGTGGTGAAATACCAGTTCTACCGCAGCTGGAACGAATACATGGGAAAGCTGCTGGGCTATGTGCTGCTGGCCTTTGCCGCCTGCGCCGCCTGCTACGGTGCGTGCCGGTGGCTGTCGCCGGACAATACCATCCTGTCACTGCTGCTGAGGTGCGTCATCGTGGGCGTTATCTACCCCGGCATCTGGCTGGGCGTCACCGGACGCACGGCGGAGTGGAAGCAGCTGTGGGGCATTCTGCTGCGCTTTTTGCCCAAGGGGAAAAAGGCCGCATAATCTATACAAAGTAGGAGTTATACCATATGCAAAAGAGAGAACTGCGGCGTGCGGTATTCGGGGATGAGAGCTGTATCGGACGGCTTCCGTGGCTGAACACGGCGGTGCTGGTGTATGTAGGCGTGACGGTGGTGAGCTTTGTGCTGCTGCAGATCGCCCCGGTGCTGACGTGGATGGCCAAAACCCCGCTGTACCACATTTCCACCTATTTGGGACTGATAGGCGCTGTGCTGATGGCGCTGGATCTGTTCACCAACCGGGGCCTCTGGCGAGGTATCTGGTGCTGGCTGCTGTATGGCGTGGCCTTTATGGATGTCATCGCCTCCCTGCGTACCATGCGCTACGGCGTGAAGGACAACCTTTTTGACCTGTGCTGGGTGGTGATCCAGTTTGCGCTGGTGTACAGTCTGGCCCAGCGGGTAGGCAGGGAACGGATGCGCCGGTTCCTGCGGAACCTGTTCTATGTGGTGCTGGTCATCTGGGGCATTGCCTGCTGCGTGGGCCTGTATCAATATCTGTTCCGCATCGGCTATACATATGTCGCCAATCCCAATACCACCAGCCCGGAGCTGACACGGCAGGGCTATTATCAGAGCCGCCTGTTCGGCCTGTTCATGGGTCTGGACTATGCGGCATATACCAGCATGTTCCTGTTTGCCGGCTGTATGCAGGGGGTCGTGACCCGTGGAAAACACTGGGCGGGCCGTGCGGCACTGGCCGTGGCGGCGCTGGTGCTGGTCACGCACGTGATCCTCAGCGTGTCCCGCAGCGCCCTGATCGCCCTGATCCTGTATGCCTTCTGCTTCACGGTGCTGCTGGTGCGTAACCGCTGCGGCAGTATGAATCAGCTGAAACGGCTGGGTGTCAGCGTGTTGGCCGGTGTGTGTGCCGTGGTGGTGTGCTGGGGCTGTACGGAGGGTATCTGGCTGGTATGCAGCATATGGCCGTGGGTACCGTCATCGAGGAGCCGGATGCCATCGAGCGGTCACAGGAGGGCGATGTCTCCAACAACCGCTTCGAGATCTGGAGGGACTATATATCCCTTGCCGGTGAGATCGGCCCTGCGGGACTGTCCCTGTCCAACTACAACGACTATATCGGCGACCGGCATCCGGAGATGTACATCGTGCGCTACTTTACCGATCAGTTCAAGGATACGGTGAAAACGGATCTGGTCTACGAGTCCCATAACAACTATCTGTTTGTGTTTATCAGCACAGGCTTTGTGGGAGCAGGGCTGTTCCTGTGCTTCCTGGTGCTGGTGCTGGTGCGGGTGATTCGCTATATCCTGCGGCATCCGCAGCTGTCCCTGTGGACGATCACGACACTGGCGGTGGTGGCCTTCGGACTGGTGGAGGCGCTGTTCATGAACAGCGTATTCCTGAGATCAATGATGTGTCCTTTATTTTCTGGCTGGCGCTGGGTGCGCTGATGCTGGAAACGGAAGATAAGGTGCCTGCGGCAGAGCGTACTCTGTGACAGGTACCGGTGAAAGGAGAATATAGTTTTATGGACATCAAAAAGGATCATATCAACTTTGCGGTGGGTCCGGTTCAGATCTCGGAGGAGATCTCCCGGATCGGTGCAGACCCCGTGCCCTACTTCCGCACGCCGGACTTCTCCGCCCTGATGAAGGAGAACGAGGCGCTGCTCAAGGAGTTCATGGATGCCCCGGAGGATGCCAGAGCGGTATTCCTCACCGGCTCCGGCACGGCCTCCATGGATGCCGTCACCCAGAACGTGTTCACCAAGGACGACCGGCTGCTGGTGGTGGCCGGCGGCAGCTTCGGCCACCGCTTCTGCGAGATCTGCGAGGTCTACGGCATCCCCCATACGGCAATCGAACTGCGGCAGGGCCACGCCCTGACCCCCGCCGATCTGGCCCCCTATGCCGGACAGGGCTACACGGGCTTTCTGGTGAATATGCACGAGACGTCCACCGGCGTTTTGTACGATATGGACATGATCTCCGCCTTTTGCCGTGAAAACGGTCTGGTGCTGGTGGTGGATGCCATCAGTGCATTTCTGGCCGATGACGTCAGTATGAAGCGTTGGGGCGCCGACGTGGTGTTCACCGGCTCCCAGAAGGCACTGGCCGTGCCTCCCGGCATCTCCATGATGGTGCTCAGCAGCCGGGCTGTGGAGCGTATCTACGCCAACCGTCCCGCCTGCTACTATCTGGACCTGAGGCCGCCCTGAAAAACGGGGAGCGGGGCCAGACCCCCTTCACTCCGGCGGTGGGCATCCTTATCCAGATCAATGCCCGCCTGAATCAGATCAAACGGGACGGCTTTGCAAACGTACAGGCCCAGATCCGTGCCATTGCCAAGGATTTCCGCTCCCGCATCGGGAAGTATCCCTTCCACATCGTGTCCGATTCCCTGTCCTATGCGGTGACGCCGCTGTCTCCCAACAATCCGGAGGTGTCCGCCCACCAGCTGTTCCTGACCCTGAAGGACGAGTACGGCATTATCATCTGCCCCAACGGCGGCGAGCTGGCGGATAAGGTGTTCCGGGTGGGCCACATCGGCCACCTGACCGTGGAGGATAACGACGCACTGTTCCGGGCCTTTGACGACCTCATGGCCCGTGGGATTCTGAAGGCTTGATCGATATATTACAAGGAGGAAGAAACATGAAAGTTCTGTTGCTTGCGGCGGGTCGAGGCACCCGCATCAGCCGGTATTTGGCCGGCAACCCCAAGTGTACCGTGGACATCGGCGGTCAGAAGCTGATCCAGTACACCATCGAGCTGTTCCACAAGAAGGGCATCACCGACATTGCCATGGTGCTGGGCTACCGGGCGGAGGTCATTCAGGAGACGCTGAAGGACTACGAGGGCATCCGCTACTTCTATAACCCCTTCTTCGACGTCACCAACAGCATCGCCTCGGCGTGGTTCGCTAAGGACTTCCTGTCCCAGTACGATGACACCCTCATCATGAACGCCGACGTGTATCTGGAGGAGACACTGCTGGACCGCATCCTGGAGTGCCATAAGTCTCCGGTGATGTTCGCCGACGGCACCCGCAAGGAGGAGGCCGACTACAAGTATAAGTACGAGAACGGCCTGCTGGTGAAGTACGGCAAGGAGCTCACCGGCAGCGATATCACCGGCGAGTACATCGGCATCGGCCGCTTCAGCAAGGATTTCATGCCGGAGTTCATGGAGAAGCTGGACGGCATGATCCGCACCCAGCAGCACAGCGTCTGGTGGGAGAATATCCTCTATGAAATGGTGGGCAAGCGCCCGGTATACGTGGAGGAGATGGACGGCCTGTTCTGGGCCGAGGTGGACTATGTGGAGGACTATGAGCGCATCCTCCGCTTCCGTGGCTATAAGGCAGACTTCTCCCTGAACGTGGAGAAGATCTGAGGGAGGACAGGCGGCCCGGCGTCAGCCGGAGCCGCCGGAAGGAAGAACGGATGAAACAAGAAAACGGCAAAAGAGCCATGACCGCCGGACTGCGGCGGACGATGGTGATCTTCGTGCTGGATATGCTGTGCATCGCCGGGTCCTTTTTCCTGGCGCTGTGGATGCGGTTTGAGTTCCGTCTGGGGGCCATCCCTCAGATGTACCTCAACGAGTATTTGAAGATCATCGGGCCGTGGATCGTCATCTGTCTGGTGGTGTTCCAGCTATTCCGGCTGTATAACAGCATCTGGAGCTTTGTCAGCATCGACGAGCTGTTCCGCATCATTCTGGCCTATGGCGTGCTGCTGGCAGCCGGACTGGCCTATGTGCTGATCCTGAAGATCGATATGCCCCGCTCCTTCTACTTTGCGGGCTTTATCATGAGCTTCATGTCCACCACGGCGCTGCGGTTCTCCTACCGATTCATGCGCCAGTTGATGGCGGGGATCAGCACGGAGAAGAGCGAGCGGGACCGCATTCTGATGATCGGCGCCGGCGAGGCCGGACGCCAGCTGATCCGGGAGATCAATTCCAATCCCCGGCTGGGCAGCCGGGTGGTGTGCATCATCGACGACAACCCCAGCAAGCGCCGCCGGTATCTGGACGGTGTAGAGATCGCCGGCGGGCGGCAGGAGATCCCCGATGCGGTGAAGAAGTACCAGGTCAATAAGATCATTTTCGCCATCCCCACCTGCGACGGACAGGACCGCAAGGAGATTCTGGACATCTGCAGCAAGACCGGCTGCCGGGTGCAGGCGGTGCCGGGGATGTTCCAGCTGGTCAACGGCGAGGTCAGTGTCAGCAAGCTCCGGGACGTGGAGCTGCAGGATCTGCTGGGCCGTGACCCTATTCAGGTGAATCTGGAGGAGATCTGCCGGTATATCTCCGGCAAGGTGGTGATGGTCACCGGCGGCGGCGGTTCCATCGGCAGCGAGCTGTGCCGCCAGATCGCCAAAAGCAACCCCGAACAGCTGATCATCTTCGATATTTATGAGAACAACGCCTACGATATCCAGATGGAGCTGCGCCACACCCATCCGGAGCTGAATCTGGAGGTGCTCATCGGCTCCGTGCGGGACATGGGCCGTCTGGACGATGTCATGGCCAAGTACCGGCCGGAGCTGGTGTTTCACGCCGCCGCCCACAAGCACGTCCCCCTGATGGAGGACAGCCCCAACGAGGCCATCAAGAACAACGTCTTCGGCACCTATAAAATGGCCATGGCCTCGGTGAAGTACGGTGTGAAGAAGTTCGTGCTGATTTCCACGGATAAGGCGGTGAACCCCACCAACATCATGGGCGCCTCTAAGCGCCTGTGCGAGATGGTGGTGCAGATGATGAACCGCCGCAGCCCCAATACAGACTTCGTGGCGGTGCGCTTCGGCAATGTGCTGGGCAGCAACGGCAGCGTCATCCCCCTATTCAAAAAGCAGATCGCTGAGGGTGGCCCGGTAACGGTGACGCACCCGGAGATCACCCGCTTCTTTATGACCATCCCTGAAGCGGTGTCGCTGGTGCTGCAGGCGGGATACTACGCCAAGGGCGGCGAGATATTCATTCTGGATATGGGCCAGCCGGTGAAGATCGACACCATGGCCCGCAACCTTATCCGCCTGTCCGGTCATGAGCCGGATGTGGATATCAAGATAGTCTACACGGGCCTGCGCCCCGGCGAGAAGCTGTATGAGGAGATCCTCATGGCGGAGGAGGGCCTGCAGGAGACCTCCAACAAGCTGATCCACATCGGAAAGCCCATCGTCATGGACGACGAGGAGTTCTGCCACCAGTTGGATCGGCTGGAGAAGGCCTGTGAGGAGGAGACGGAGGACATGAAGGACATCGTGGCCTCGGTGGTCCCCACCTATCGCCGCAAAAAATAATTCTGCAATGACCAAAGCCTTTCAAGGACAACAGTAAGAACAAAAGCAGCCCCGGCGGAATTTTCCGCCGGGGCTGCTCTTTTACTGTCGGGAGACTGCTCTGTAAGGCTGCTCTGAGAGACTTCCCTTCCGCCGGGACGGTTTTGTGACGTTTTTGTAATGAAACCTGTCACCGAAACGTCACCTTCGTGTGGTATACTGGACACCAGAAAGTCAAGGAGGGACACGACTATGGAGCTGATGCAGATCCAGCATCTCAGTAAGGTATACGGACAGGGTGAAAATCAGGTGCGGGCGGTGGACGACATTTCCTTCACCGTAGAGAAGGGGGAGTTCTTGGCCATCATCGGCCCCTCCGGTTCCGGTAAATCCACTCTGCTGCACATTTTGGGCGGTGTTGACTGCCCCACCTCCGGCAAGGTCTTTGTGGATGGGCAGGATGTCTACGCCCAGAACGAGGATCAGCTGGCCATTTTCCGCCGCCGGCAGGTGGGGCTCATTTACCAGTTTTATAACCTGATCCCCGTGCTGAACGTGGTGGAGAACATGACCCTGCCGGTGCTGATGGACGGGCGACAGGTGAATCAGGAGCGGCTGGAGGAGCTGCTGGACGTGCTGGGTCTGCGGGGTCGGGAGAAGTACCTGCCCAATCAGCTCTCCGGCGGCCAGCAGCAGCGGGTGTCCATCGGTCGGGCGCTGATGAACGCCCCGGCGGTGGTGCTGGCGGATGAACCCACCGGCAATCTCGACAGCAAGAACAGCCAGGAGATCGTGGAGCTGCTGAAGATGTCCAACAAGAAGTACGGCCAGACGCTGGTCATCATCACCCACGACGAGAACATCGCCCTGCAGGCCCACCGGGTCATCGCCATCGAGGACGGCCGCATCACACGGGATGAGCGCATCCGGGAGGTGCTGGAATGAACGTCTTTCACCGCTACACCCGGCAGGCCCTGCGGGAAAACCGCTCCCGGACGTGGGTGACCATCGTGGGCATCATCCTGTCGGTGGCCCTGTTTACCGCCGTGACGGAGGGTGCTTACAGCGGCGTGCGGTATCTCATAGGGGCCGCCGAGTACACCGTAGGCCGGTTCCACGGCTGCTACCAGAACCTCACGGAGCAGCAGGCAACGCAGCTGAGCCGTGATGAAAAGGAGATCACGGAGCAGTCTGCGTGGCAGCTGGTGGGCTGGGGGCAGGTAGGGGCGGACAATGCTTATAAGCCCTATCTGCGGATCATGTCCATGGACCCCGACCTGCCGGACCTACTCTCCATCCGCCTGACCCAAGGCCGCCTGCCGGAGAAGGCCGGGGAGATCCTTCTGCCGGAGCATCTGTGGTCCAACGGCAGCGTCCGCCATATGCTGGGAGATACCATGGAGCTGGAATTGGGTCACCGGACGCTGGACGGGGAGGAACTGACGGCCGATGACCCCTATACGAAGGGGGAGACGCTGACAGATACCACGTCCCACACCTACACCGTGGTGGGCTTTTACCAGCGGCTGGATATGACGACGGAGCCCTTCTCCTGCCCCGGCTATACTGCCCTGACCTGTCAGGAGCAGGGCTATCAGACGGATGAATTTTTCCGGGTGGCCCATCCCAGCCGCTTTTACAGCTATATGGAGGAAAATGCCGAGAAATATCCGGGACTGGCGTGGTACTCCAACTCCGACCTGCTGAATTACTACGGCGCCACCACCTTCTTCTCTGTGAACCGGATGATCTACAGCTTTGCGGTGATCCTGCTGCTGATGATCTCCTTCGGCTCGGTGTCGCTGATCTATAACTCCTTCTCCATCTCCGTGGCGGAGCGGACCCGGCAGTTCGGTATCCTGAAATCCATCGGCGCCACCCGCAAGCAGATTCGGGACAGTGTCCTCTATGAGGCACTGGTGCTGTGCGCCGTGGGGATCCCACTGGGTCTGCTGGTGGGCTGTCTGGGCATCGGCATCACTCTGTACTGTCTGCGGGACAGCTTCGGATTCCTGATGGGGGAGAGCGGCAACGCCTTGCAAATGCACTTTGTGCTCAACGGCTGGGCGCTGCTGGCGGCGGCGGGCATCGGTCTTGTGACGGCCATCATCTCGGCGTGGATCCCCGCCAAGCGTGCCGTGCGGGTGTCGCCGGTGGAGGCCATCCGCCAGACCAAGGACGTGAAGCTCCGGGGCCGGGAGGTCAGGACCTCCCGCCTGACGGAAAAGCTCTTCGGCTTCTCCGGGATGTTGGCCGCCAAGAACTTCAAGCGTAACCGCAAGCGCTATCGCTCCACGGTGGTAGGCCTGTTCCTCAGCGTGACGCTGTTCATCTCCGCCTCCTCCTTCTGCGCCTATCTGACGGACGCCGTAGACCAACTGGGGGGCAACAGCACACTGGGCGTGCAGCTGTATTGCAGCGGGGCCCTGCCGGAGGGCGTGACGCCGGAGCAGCGGCTGGGACAGCTGGCCGCCGCCGATGGCGTGGAATCGGGTTTCTACACCGCCGACAGCTACGCCAGCCTGCACTTTGCCAAGGAGGACATGGATCCGGACTACTGGAAGGACACCGGGCTGGAGGGAGACCGCAGCGCCGCCATGTACTTCCTCCGGGATGAGGATTTCCGGCAGCTGCTGCGGGACAACGGTCTGTCGGAGGAGGATTACTTCCGTCCCGATGCACCTCAGGCGGTGGCGTGGGATATGCTGGACATCTGGCGCAGCACCGAGGGCAGTAAGTACAATAAGCTCTACCATTACCACCTGCTGAACGGCAGCAGCCTGCCCATCACCGGAACGGAGAGCAGCTATCAGCCCATGGATGGCTGGTTCACCACGGGCGACCGCATCACACGGGACGGTACGGAATATGTGCTGTACTATCCGGAGGACTATATAGACGATTACTATACCGCCCGCAGCGAGGGGGAGACCCCGGACGAGAGCCGGGCACAGGCGGTGCCGGCATCGGAGGCCGTCCTCACCCGGAGCTATACCGTGGGCGCTATTTTGAAGAAGGCTCCCGACTTCCTGGGTACCGGCGACTACCTGTATCTGCTGTACCCGTACAGTATGTATGAGACCGTCACCGGGCAGGCCCCTGCCGCCGATGCCTTCTGGTTCAGGAGCAGCGACCACGCCGCCTCCTACGAGAGCATGGGGCAGATCCTGATGGAACTGGGCAACAGCCGCTCTGATCTGGAAGATCTGGCCGCCAACGGTGAGAGCCAGCGGGCCATGGTGACGGTGGTGAACGTGTTTTCCTACGGCTTCATCATCCTCATCTCCCTGATCTCCATGACCAACGTGTTCAACACCATCTCCACCTCCATCGCTCTGCGCCGCCGGGAGTTCGCCATGCTGCGATCCGTGGGACTGACCCAGCGGGGCTTTGCCCGGATGATGGACTACGAGTGCATCATCTACGGCGCACGGGCGCTGCTGTGGGGCCTGCCGGTATCGGTGCTGGTGACCTATGGCATCTATCGCAGCGTGGCCCAGAGCATCGCCGCCCAGTTCTACATCCCGTGGTACAGCGTGGCCATCGCCGTGGGCAGCGTGTTCGTGGTGGTGTTCGCCACCATGCTCTATGCCACCCGGAAGATCCGCAGTGAAAACCCCATTGAGGCGCTGAAGCAGGAGAACCTGTAAGGCCCGTCTCGCAAGTCGAAGCAACAGCAGCCCCGGCAGAACTGCCGGGGCTGCTGTGATAAGCTTGCTGCATGGCCTGAGACAGGGCCGGATACCGGTGCGCCGGGCTAAAAGGGATTGACAGGCGGCGGCCGGGAGGCTATCATGAGGACAGAAAGAAAAGGAGGGCCGCCATGTCACAGGTCACCAAGCGGGCGCTGGAGGCGTCGCTGAAGCATCTGCTGCTGCAAAAGCCGCTGAACAAGATCACCATCAATGATATTGCGGAGGACTGCGGCATCAACCGCATGACCTTTTACTACCATTTCAAGGATATCTACGATCTGGTGGAGTGGAGCTGTCAGGAGGATGCCAGCCGGGCGCTGGCGGGGAAAAAGACCTATGAGACGTGGCAGCAGGGCTTTTTGCAGATCCTTCAGGCGGTGCTGGACAACAAGCCCTTCATCCTGAATGTCTATCGCTCCGTCAGCCGGGAGCAGGTGGAAAACTACCTCTACCGGGTCACCTATGACCTGCTGGAGAGTGTGGTGGAGGAGGAAGCTCAGGGGATGTCCGTGCGGCAGGAGGACAAGGAACTCATCGCCACTCTCTATAAATATCTGTTCGTGGGACTGATGCTGGACTGGATCAAGGGGGACATGAAGGGCGACCCACAGGTGATGGTGCAGAAGCTGGAGCTGGTGCTCCACGGCAATGTGGTGGCCGCCCTGCAACGGATGCGGACGGACAAGCCTGCATCAAACGGAGCGGAATGATAAAAAACTGAACACCTCCCATCCCGGTGATAAAAAACTTATCACCGGGATTTTTCTGTTTATTGAACAAATCGTGCCTGAGTTGTATATTATCCTCATCAAAGGAAAACATACCGGCGAGGACGCCGTTGCTCCCCATGCGAGTGCTGAGAAGGGGACGGGCGGCGCAGCGGTCAACAGAAAGGAGCGCATTTCTATGTATTATTCCAGTGGTAACTATGAGGCCTTTGCCCGTCCCAAAAAGCCGGAGGGCGTGGACAACAAATCCGCCTACATCGTGGGCAGCGGTCTGGCTGCGCTGACTGCCGCCTGCTATCTGGTGCGTGACGGCCAGATGAAGGGCGAGCGGGTCCACATTCTGGAGAAGGGTCCCACTGCCGGCGGCGCCTGCGACGGCTGGAAGTTCGAGAACATCGGCTACGTCATGCGGGGCGGCCGTGAGATGGACAACCACTTTGAGGTCATGTGGGATCTGTTCCACTCCATCCCCTCTATCGAGACGGAGGGCGTCAGTGTGCTGGACGAGTACTACTGGCTCAACAAGGCCGACCCCAATTACTCCCTGTGCCGGGCCACGGTGAACCGTGGCGAGGACGCCCATACCGACGGTAAGTTCGACATCTCCGACAAGGGCGCCATGGAGATCATGAAGCTGTTCTTCACCCCCAACGAGGAGCTGCAGGACAAGCGCATCAGCGACTTCTTCGACGACGAGGTGTTCGGCAGCAACTTCTGGCTGTACTGGCGCACCATGTTCGCCTCGAGAACTGGCACAGCGCTCTGGAGATGAAGCTGTATATCCAGCGCTATATCCATCACATCGGCGGTCTGCCCGACTTCACTGCCCTGCGCTTTACCAAATACAACCAGTATGAGTCCATGATCCTGCCCATGGTGAAGTATCTGGAGGGCTTCGGCGTCCAGTTCCACTTCGGCGTGCAGGTGACCAACGTGGAGTTCGACTGCACCGCCGATCGGAAGGTGGCCAAGCGCATCGATGTCATCCGGGACGGCAAAAGCGAGGCCATCGATCTGACGGAGAACGATCTGGTGTTCATCACCAACGGCGGCTGCGTAGAGAACTCCTCCATGGGCAGCCAGAACACACCCGCCCCCTACAACACCGAGATCAAGGAGGGCGGCGGCTGGGATATGTGGCGTAAGATCGCCGCTCAGGACCCCTCCTTCGGCCATCCGGACAAGTTCTGCTATGATCCGGAGCAGACCAACTGGATGAGCGCCACGGTGGAGACGCTGGATCAGCGCATCATCCCCTATATCAAGAACATCTGCAAGCGGGATCCCTTCACCGGTAAGGTGGTCACCGGCGGCATCGTCACCGTGAAGGACTCCAGCTGGCTCATGAGCTGGACCATCAACCGCCAGCCCCAGTTCCGCCAGCAGCCCAAGGATCACTGCTTGGTGTGGGTGTATGCCCTGTTCACCGATAAGCCCGGTGACTACGTGAAAAAGCCTATGCGGGAGTGTACCGGTAAGGAGATCTGCATGGAGTGGCTGTATCACATCGGCGTGCCGGAGAGTGAGATCGAGGATATGGCCGCCAATAGCGCCAACACCGTCCCTGTGATGATGCCCTATATCGACGCCTTCTTCATGCCCCGCGCCTACGGCGATCGGCCCAAGGTCGTACCCGACGGCGCTGTGAACTTCGCCTTCCTGGGCCAGTTTGCCGAGACGCCCCGTGACACCATCTTCACCACGGAGTACTCCATGCGGACCGGTATGGAGGCCGTGTACACCCTGCTGAACGTGGATCGTGGCGTGCCGGAGGTCTGGGGCAGCGTATATGATGTCCGGGATCTGCTGGATGCCACCGTGAAGCTGCGGGACGGCAAGAAACCCATCGATATGGAGTTGAATCTGGTGGAAAAGATGGCCCTGAAGAAGGTTCTCAGCAAGATCCACGGCACCGATATCGAGAAGCTGCTGAAGGAGTATCAGGTCATCTGAGGCCCGTTGGGTCAACCGCTGCGGCAGTCGATGACCTTCTGAAAACAGAAAGAGGAGAGGCCATGTCACAGCCCTATAAGGCGGTAATTTCAAAATACGGAAAGTGACATTCGCAAAGGCAAGCAATAAGACTCTGGCTCACAAGGTCGGAGCCTTATTGTTTTCTGCCTGTCATATATCGCATCTTTGTGCCTCGGCAGCTTTCTGCGTATCATGAAAACGTCAGGAGGTGTCGGACAATGAGAAAACAGAACTATCACATTCCATGAGCGTACCTTCCTTCCTGTGACTTGGCAGTTAGAGGAATTTGACCATCGGGTAAAATGCTTGGTTAGAATGGGCGAACCGATATCCCTTGGAAAAGCCACATCGCTGCGGCCTCGCCTTTTAAAACAGCTCCCGGCAGGCCCCGTGGACCAGCAGGGAGAGGACCTGCGGATACAGCTGCCCCATCTGATCCTGATGGGAGACCGTCAGGATCAGGCCCCGGCCAGCGGCGGCCAGAGCGGTGCCGCCACGGGGACACAGGCCGCTCTCCTCCAGCAGCGCCCGGATGTGTCCCTCATTGTCATGGTAGTGGGTGGAGAGGATGTCCTGCGGCAGACGGCGCAGCAGGGACTCGGCGTCGTTTTCGATGAACACCAGCGCCCGTGTCTCCGACAACCAGCGGCAGGCCGTCAGAATGGCCGCCGCCGCACGCTCTGCCGGGGGCAGGGCGGCGTTTCCCTGTAAGGAGTGCTGAGCCACGGCGAAGCCTTCGGTGTGGATATCCTCCAGCACCACGAAAAAGAGAAACTCCTTGGAGTCGAAGAATTTGTAGGCGGTAAAAATAACGGATTCCCATTTTGTTTTCGGCATAGAACGGCCCTCCTGCGTTCGTTGGAGCTGCTCTCAGATCCCGGAGCGCAAAAAGAAATGCCCCTTCGCCGTCCGACATTGGCAGAGTGACATTTATTGTCTCATGCTCTCTATGGGATACCCGGTCAGATCCACCGGATACATTTTTACTATAACCAAAGTATGACCTATCTGGCAAGCATTTTTCCCCAAAGAACTTTTTTCGGCCAAGAGAAGGAATACTTCGACTTGACGCAGGGCGACTTTTGTATTATGGTAGGCTTACCATTGCTGTCAGGCGTGGTTGCCCCTATCCATTGGCGATATCGATCGAGGTACCAAAAATGGACGTTTACAGGACAGAGTTCGTGTCAGCGATGGGTGAGAAAAGTGTCCGGTCTGTGTCAGAAATCGGTCAGATCGGGGGAGACTTTGTTGTGACCGTTTCACCGCACCTGCTGCCAAGAGCATTTCGGCAGCAGAGAACACTTTAACAGTGAAGGATATTTTTAGTAAGGAGGATTTTCCATGCCTACCATCAAAACCGGCATCCGCTTCTCCAAAAAGCAGCCGCTGAGCGAGCAGGAGCTGCGGCAGCTTCACGCCTACTGGCGTGCCGCCAACTATCTGACGGCCTGCCAGCTGTATCTGATGGATAACCCCCTCCTGGAGCGCCCGCTGGTCAAAAGCGACCTCAAGCAGACCATCGTGGGACACTGGGGGACCTGCCCCGGCCAGAACTTCATCTATACCCATTTGGATCGGGTCATCAAGCGCAATGATCTGGATATGATCTATCTCTCCGGCCCCGGCCACGGCGGCAACGCCATGGTGGCACAGGACTGGCTGGACGGCAGCTATACCGAGGTTTATCCCAACATCACCCGAGACAAGGAGGGGATGCAGAAGCTCTTCAAGCGTTTCTCCTTCCCCGGCGGCATTCCCAGCCATGTGGCGCCGGAGACCCCCGGCTCCATCCATGAGGGCGGCGAGCTGGGCTACTCGTTGGCCCACGCCTTCGGCGCCGTGGCGGATAACCCCGATCTGATCGCTGCCTGTGTGGTGGGCGACGGCGAGGCGGAGACCGGCCCGCTGGCCACCTCGTGGCACGGCAACAAGTTTGTCAACCCCATCACCGACGGCGCTGTGCTGCCCATTCTGCATCTCAACGGCTTCAAGATCGCCAATCCCACCATCTTCTCCCGCATGAGTCACGAGGAGGTGGAGTGCTTCTTCCGTGGCTGCGGCTGGGAGCCGTACTTTGTGGAGGGCGACGATCCCATGGTCATGCACCAGCAGATGGCGGCGGCGCTGGACCGGGCCATCCGGGAGATCAAGCGCATCCAGCGGGAGGCCCGCAAGACCGGTGAGGCCAAGCGGCCCCGCTGGCCCATGATCGTGCTGCGCACCCCCAAGGGCTGGACCGGCCCCAAGGAGGTGGACGGGCTGCCGGTGGAGAACTGCTGGCGAGCCCATCAGGTGCCTATCTCCATGGGGACAGACACCGACCGGCACCTTGCCCAGCTGGAGGCGTGGCTGCGCTCTTATAAGCCGGAGGAGCTCTTTAACCCCGACGGTACGCCGGTGGAGCTCATCGCCTCCTTCCCGCCCACGGGCCGCCGCCGCATGGGCGCTAACCCTCATGCCAACGGCGGACTGCTGCTGCGGGACCTGCGGACCCCCGATTTCCGGGACTACGCCGTGGATGTCAAGGCCCCCGGCGCCGTGGAAGCGCAGGATATGTATGTGCTGGGTACCTACGTCCGGGACGTGATGAAGCTGAACATGGAGTCCCGCAACTTCCGCATTTTCGCCCCCGATGAGACGGCCTCCAACCGCCTGCAGGCGGTGTTCGAGGTGACGGGCCGCCGCTTCCTGGACCAGCAGATCCCCGGCATCGACGACCATCTGGACCCGGACGGCCGGGTCATGGACTCCATGCTCTCCGAGCATTTCTGTGAGGGCTTTTTGGAGGGCTATCTTCTGACGGGACGCCACGGCTTCTTCGACAGCTATGAGGCCTTTATCCGCATCGTGGACTCCATGTTTGCCCAGCACGCCAAGTGGCTGAAGATGTGCAGCGAGCTGCCGTGGCGGCAGGATATCGCCTCGCTGAACTATATTCTGGCCTCCAACGTCTGGCAGCAGGATCACAACGGCTTTACCCATCAGGACCCCGGCTTTTTGGATCACGTGGCCAACAAGAAGGCGGACGTGGTGCGGATGTATCTGCCGCCGGATGCCAACTGCCTGCTGTCCTGCTTTGACCACTGTATCAAGAGCCGCAACTATGTCAACGTCATTGTGGCCAGCAAGCACCCCAGGCCCCAGTGGCTGACCATGGAGCAGGCGGTGAAGCACTGCACCCAGGGGATCGGCATCTGGAGCTGGGCCTCCAACGATCAGGGGCAGGAGCCGGATGTGGTCATGGCCTGCTGCGGCGATACGCCTACGCTGGAGACGCTGGCCGCCGTGAGCATCCTGCGTCAGGAACTGCCGGAGCTGAAGATCCGTGTGGTGAACGTGGTGGATCTGATGAAGCTGCAGCCCCACACGGAGCATCCCCACGGCCTGACAGACGAGGAATACGACGGCCTGTTCACCAAGGATAAGCCCATCATCTTTGCTTATCATGGCTACCCCACGCTGGTGCATGAGCTGACCTACCGCCGCCACAACCGGAACCTCCATGTGCGGGGCTACAAGGAGGAGGGAACCATCACCACCCCCTTCGATATGCGTGTTCTCAACGACATTGACCGCTTCGATCTGGTCATCGATACGGTCCGTCGGCTGCCCCAGTTGGGCAACCGGGGGGCGTATCTGGTGCAGAAGATGCAGGATAAGCTGGTGGAGCATCGTCAGTATATCCGGGACAACGGCGTGGATCTGCCGGAGGTTCGCAGCTGGAAGTGGGACAGCAGTCTGAACGCTGCCGAATAAGGTTTGCTATACGGAAAAGACCTCCGCAGAATCTGGTTTGTAAAGGTTATAGCACGACACAAGGGCGTCTAACAGAGAAGCGCCGTCTTGGAAGTGATTCCAAGACGGCACTTTTCTGTTGCGGATCAGAGCGAACACTTCACGGCGAAACCGCCGCTGAAGAAATAGGTGTTCGTCCAATACCTGTTTGGTAAATAGCCTTACTTTAATAGAATGAACCCCCGGACGCTTGGGGGGTGCATTTTCAATTTAAGGGAAAGTAGTGATTTTTATCGTTGCTCTTTGCTTATGGCACAGGCAAGGATATACACAGTCATCGACCACAAAGAATTTCGGAAAAGTTTCCTTTTAAGAAATGCCGATACTCCGGATGATTGGATGCGTTCTCGTATTCTTCCAAAATCGTCTTTTTGTTCCATGCTTTCGTTTTGTCATTCATTTCTTCATATCGGATAATAGTAAGCAGGCCTTCTCGCTCCGCCTGCAAAATTGCTTCATAGGCATCAGGGATAAACTCCACACCGGATATATCGACCGGTATGCTACTGGTAGCGACATCCGGTATTTGAACCGAAAAACCGGAATCTGAAATTGTCTCGGCAGAATAAATATAACCGGATACGCCTTTGTATGTGCTTATCAGAGCATTGGGATAATACTCTTCCAACCGTTGCCGCCCATCTTTACCAAACCGTACGGCCCCATTTTTGGCATTTTCCATTATAAGAAAAACCGGTTTCCACGCAATACTTTTCAATGGAATTGCTCAAATAGACCAATACGTTTTCTCTTTTTGTGGAAAAATAAACCAAAGGGATACCATGATTCGAGCTCTGCGGCGTTAGTTGTGTAATACCCTTAACAGATGATGCGTGATAGTACATTAGCTTTCTTCCCTCCTAACGCAATTTGCTCCAAGCGTTTTCGACGGTGTACAGGTGCTCTGATAATTCTCGCATAGGCATATTTCATCTTAGCAGATAACTGGCGCCGAAGCAACAGAAAGATCCACCGTAATTCTATCAGAATTACGGTGGATCTTATGGTGGACCTGATGGGATTCGAACCCACGACCTCTCGGATGCGAACCGAACGCTCTCCCAGCTGAGCTACAAGCCCGGATATGAAGTTGTAGAGCCATAATATATGGAGCGGATGCTCCGCTCCATATATTATACACACTTCTTTATAAAATGCAACCATTTTCTCTCCGGCGTCGCAAAAAATTGCCCCTGCAGATGGAAAACGCCGCCCGGCGGGCCTTATTCCACCGCCGGGATACGGGTATACGACACCGGCTGACCCTCCCGGAAGGTCACCTGAAAGCCCTGACCGGGGGAGACGGAGTAGTCATAGCGCCCGCCGCCGAACCAGGCCATCATCAGCCCCGCCGTGACGCCGCCGTGGATGACGCAGACGGCGTCCTCCGTCCCCTGCACCACCAGGGTGATGGCGGCAAGGCTGCGCCGCAGCACCTGCGGGGCGCTCTCCCCGTGGGGGCAGGGGTTGTGCTCTACGTCGGTGATCCACGCCTGATAGGCCGGGGTGTCCTTCAGCTCCTCGTAGCTCTTCATCTCGAAGTCGCCGAAGTCCATCTCCCGCAGGCCCGGAAGCCGGGTGTGGGGTACGTTGCCATAGATGGCCGCCAGCGTCTGCTCCGTCCGCAGCATCCCGCTGGTATAGTAGCGCTGGGCCGTGGGATAGTCCCCGGCCCGGCGGTGCAGCTCCGCCAGAGACTCCGGCAGGGCGGGGATATCCGCCGCCCCGTAATACAGGTTCCGCAGGCTGCCCTCCGTCTGGGCATGGCGCAGCAGGGTCAGCTTCATTTCAGCACCTCCGTCAGTCCGCAAAATACCCGGCGCACGCTGCCGGCCTGCTGGGCCAGCTGTCGCAGCAGACGGCCATGGCGCTCCCGCCAGGCCCGCTCTCCGGCGTCCATAGGGACCACGCCGCTGCCGATCTCCCGTGCGATGACCACCTCCGCCGCCGTCAGCAGGGGGAGATAGGACTCAGTGTCCTCCTGCCGCCGGGTCAGCTCCTCCAGATGGATATAGCACCGGGCGCCCAGCGCCGGCTCACCTGCCGCCAGATCGCAGATATCCCCCGGCGTCAGGCCGTACTCCTGCGCCGCCAGTGTCAGCTTTCCCTGATATGCTCCGCCGATGATCAAGTCCATATCCTCACCTCACCAAAGTCCATACGGCGGCTCCCGCCAGCTCACCCAGTGTCAGGGCAAAGCCGGAGATGTCACCGTTCATGCCGTCCAGCTGCCGGAAGCCGTACCATACCGCCAGCCCGTAGCCCGCTGCTGCCGCCAAGGGGGCGAAGCTGCGATCGATGACCCAGCGGTACGGCGATCGCCGCCGCCAGCAGCACCGCCAGCGCCGCGGCATAGCCGCCGTGGCGGCCCATGGCGGCGTATTGGCTGGTACCCATGGGCCGCAGCTTCAGTACCGCCAGTCCCGCACAGGCCCGTGTGGCCACCGGGATCAGCAGCAGCCCCCACAGGCTTTCGTCGGCGCTGCCGGAGAGGAATACGCTCCACTGGCACAGGGCCAGCAGCACCATGCCGATGACGGCGAAGGCTCCGCAATGGGAGTCCTTCAGGATGCGCTGGCGGGTAGCCAGCTCCCGGCGGGACAGCACGGCGTCGCATACGTCCATGTAGCCGTCCAAGTGCATGAAGCCCGTCACCAGCCACGGGAGCGCCGCCATGAGGAAGGCGTACAGCTCGCCGATGGCGGCATGGCGCAGCAGCAGATACAGGCCCAGCCAGATGCCGCCCACCGCCAGTCCCACCAGCGGCAGACACACCAGCATTTTCTCACGAGCCTTCTCGTTCCACCGCCGCAGGGGGCAGGGGATCGCCAAAAACATCCCCCAGGCCATGGAAAACCCGTCCAGCCACTCACTCAAGCGCCACGCTCCTTTCCACAGGCGGGGCAGTCCCGCCGTCAGCTCACATACCACGTCAAATTCCGCCGCCAATGTGCGGCAGATCTCCGCAAGGCCCCGGCGGTACGTCTCCGTCCACATCTCGTAGGTCACGCCGTCCCGCCACAGCTCGTCGCAGACGCAGACAAAGTGGGCCGGGTGACGGCTGATGACCAGCAGCTCCTCCGCCGTGCGTCGGGGGGCTTCTCCGTCCAGCTCCGGGCCGGAGAACATCTGGCAGGCCAGGCACGCCGTAATGCTGTCAAAAAGCACCGTCCCCGCCGGGACACCCATTTCAGCGCCTGCGGGAGCTGCCGTCCCTGCTCGATGGTCTCAAAGCCCCAGCCGTCCCGCTCCGCCAGATGCCGCCGGACGATGGCACGGTCCTCTCCGTCTCTGGGCTCCAGCGTGGCCCAGTAGTACATGGACTCTCCGCCGGAGAGCCGCCGGGCCATATGCTGGCCCATCATGCTCTTGCCGCTTTTGCTGCCGCCTAACAGAAGGATCCTCATGGCGTCACCGTAAAGCTGTCCTGCGCCCGGATGGGGGCCAGGTAGTCGTCCTCAATAGCCGCCTCCGGGAAGGTGGCCATGCCGTCCATGACGGCGCAGGCGGCCCGCAAAATCTGAAACATCACCGGGCAGCCGCTGCCCTCGCCCAGCCGCATCCCCAGCAGCAGACAGGGCTCCTGCCCCAGTTCCTGTGCGGCGATGCGGTAGCCGATCTCATAGGAGGCGTGGGAGAGGAACAGATACTCTCCCGCAGCGGGGCAGAGACGCACCGCCGTCAGCGCCGCCACGATGGAGATGTAGCCGTCCACCACCGCCGGGACATGGTTCTGGGCGCAGCCCAGAAAGGCCCCCGTCATGGCGGCCAGATCCAGCCCGCCCACGGCGGCCAGTACCCCCACCGGGTCGGCGGGGTCGGGGCGATGCAGGGCCAGCGCCCGGTCGATGACCTGTTTTTTCTTTTCAAAGGCCGCATCCGTCAGCCCGCCGCCCCGGCCGGTGACGGCCTGCGCCGGGGCGTGGGTCAGGGCTGCCAGCACCGCCGCCGAGGTGGTGGTGTTGCCGATGCCCATCTCGCCGGTGGCGAGCAGCTGGCACCCCTGCGCCTTCTGCGCCCGCACCAGTTCGATGCCCGCCGCGATGGCCTCCACAGCCTGGGTGCGTGTCATGGCGGGGCCTTGGGTGAAGTCTGCCGTTCCGGCGGCGATGCGGCGGGGGACGACGCCCGGCACCGGGGCGCCTGCCATGCCCATATCCACCGGCACGACCTCGCAGCGGGCCGTTTTTGCCATCTGGCAGACACTGGTGCGCCGGGCGGCAAGGTTCTCGGCCACGGCCCGGGGTCACGCTCTGGTCCGTCTGGCTCACGCCCTGCGCCACCACGCCGTTGTCGGCGCAGAGCACCAGCACGGCCCGGCGGGAAAACGCCAGCTCTGGCCGTACCGGTCAGGGCGGCGGCATCCTCCAGCATGGTCTCCAGCCTGCCCAGCCCGCCCAGCGGCTTGGCCAGGCTGGCCCAGTGGGCGTGTGCGGAGGTGCGGGCGGTCTCGTCCGGCCGGGTGATCTTGGAAAGAAGCTGTTTCAGTTCAAGCTCTGTCATTGGTCCTGTTCCTCTTGATGATAGTGTGCGGCGGCATCCACGAACCGCCGGGGCAGGGCCGTGCCCGCCCAATACAAATGCGGAAAGCCCGCATAGAAATGCTCATTTGCAAAGCCGCAGTCCCATTGCTTTCCGTTGGGCTTTGCGGCGGTAAAGCCGTTGCCGTTGTCTGTGGAATCCCAGTGGTGGAACTCGTGCACGGGCAGACGCTCCCCGGCGCGGAACAGCATACTGTCGGCGTGGGCAGTCAATGTTGCGTATCCAAACCGCACC
>ENA-OQCO01000251-OQCO01000251.1-human-gut-metagenome-genome-assembly--contig:-NODE-251-length-31755-cov-1.525768_pt1 | contig 31755 bp, 47 predicted proteins | sample MGYA00242500_ERZ504582 | MGnify/ENA primary metagenome ERZ504582 (study PRJEB26092, sample SAMD00036346) | human gut metagenome | host: Homo sapiens | study: EMG produced TPA metagenomics assembly of... | reverse complement strand
TTTAATCATATGTTCCTTTGGAACGGTTTATTGCGGCGGTCTGTATGTATTTTATTTCCAGAGAAAATACGGAAAAGCGTTATAACCGGCGAGTACGATATTGGGAAACCGACGGAAGCATTGTTACTGAAACTGAAGCTAACATTATAACTGCTTCCGCAACCGTCGGCGCTGAAATTTATACCTCCGAAATGTTTACGGAAGACTTGTCTGAAAGTATGGCGGAAACCGATCGTACTGAATTTCTATATATAGATATTAACAGCGCCGGAATGGAACAATTAATGCTGCTTGACGGCATAGGAGAAGTAACGGCAGAAAAAATAATAAATTACAGAATAATAAACGGAGGGTTTAAAAATATTGAGGAAATAATGAATGTGAACGGAATAGGCGAAAAGACATTTTTTAATATCAAGGATCATATATATGTAGAAAATCCTGTTTACCCTGCCGATATCGATCCCTATGTGCCGGAACAGAATTATCAGGATCCTGTTTTTAATAATGAACCTGTAGTTCAGACTGAGGAGCCTTCCCAGGATAACACACAGGAAAATCTTTTATCTACTGAAAACGAAACCAGAGATCTTCTATTTAATCTTAACACAGTTACACGCGAAGAGCTTCTGCTGATACCTGATATGGACGAAAAAACAGCTGACAGTATTATTTCCCTGCGGACAAGCATAAAATATTTCAGCAATACGTATGAGCTTCTTTATGCAGAGGAAATGAGCGAAGCAAAGCTTAAAAAAATTATCAGTTATTTTTATGTTGATAATAATCAAATAAATTAGACTATTTATTTGTGAAAAACATTAATAACCTTAAAGGAAAACTTGAATATGATGTATAAAACAGACAAAAAAGGATAATTTTAATCAAAATCAAACTGATTTTTATTTTTACCGTTTTGTAATAATATGAATTTTAAACAGAAAAATCTTAAATATTGAACAAAAATATTGAATAAAAATTGTTTAAAATGCTAAAAAAATATTAAGGATTGGTATTAAGCATTGACTTTTTGTTTTTAGTATTGTATATTATTGTTACGAAACATTTGAATATTTTTTTGGATTTTTTAGTCAGACAGCTTAAAAATTAAAAAATGTGCATAATGCGTGTAATTTATGTGAAAGGCGCGATGGTAAAGTGGTTTCGATTAAAACTATCGCAGAGGAGTGCGGTGTATCAATTGCTACTGTCAGCAAAGCTCTTAATAATCACAGCGATGTAGCAGTGCAACAAAGAAGCTTGTTTGCGATACTGCAAAAAGGCTTGGATATTTTCCGAATTCACAGGCTCGCGCACTGAAGACCAATAAAACCTATAACGTCGGGGTTCTTCTTCAGGATAAAGCGCATAGCGGTTTGACTCATAGTTATTTTTCCGCTGTTTTGGACAGTTTCAGGGTAGAGGTTGAGAAAAACGGATATGATATAACTTTTATCTGCGGAAAATAGGCGGAAGCGTAATGTCTTATTACGAACATTGCATGTATAGATCTGTGGACGGCGTTCTTGCCGCCTGTGTGGATTTTTATGACAATGAGATAACGGAGCTTTTTAAAAGCAGTTTGCCGCTTGTAACTATAGATTATCGGTCTGACGCCGTTTGTTCGGTTTCCTCTGATAATGTTACAGGAATAAGAAAAATTGTTGAATACGCTTATAGCTGCGGGCACAGAAAAATAGCTTACATATATGGAGAAAGCTCGCAGGTTACTACAATTCGTTTAAATTCATATCTTGACACAATGAAAAGGCTCGGCATGCAAGTGCAGCCTGATTATTTGCGTCAGGGCAAATATCACGATGCGGAATATATATATAAATTGACGTCCGATATGCTGAAGCTTTATGACAGACCTCGTTTATTATTATTCCGGATGATTTTTCTTCAATCGGCGCGATTAACGCAGCTGAAGAGGCAGGTATATCTATTCCGGAGGATTTATCAATTGCCGGTTATGACGGTATTAAGATGACTCAGATTATGAAGCCGTCGCTGACAACCTTTGAACAGAATACAGCTCAGATCGGTAAGTCGGCAGCAGAGCTGCTCCTTAAAATAATAAGAAAAGAAGAAATTTCACCGGAAGACAGGCAGATTATTATAGACGGAAAATTTATTAAGGGAGCTACTGTTAAAGTAATTTGACAGTTCCATATATAAACATGCTTTATTATATTTTATTTTTTTAAAATATAATATAATCATTAAGGAGGAAAACTACCAATGAACAAACTTAAAAGAACATTAGCATTGGTTGCAACTCTTGCAATCTCTGCAACAGCATTTGTAGGATGCGGTGATGATAATAACTCATCTTCATCATCGAAGGAAGACAGCTCTTCATCTGCAGCTGACGAAACATCAGCGGCAGAAGGCGGCGAATCATCGACTGCCGAGGGTGAAGCAGGCTATACTGGTTCACTTAAAACAGGCGGCGACAAGATGACAATTCTTTGCTGGACACCTGACGACGTAAACCCTATGCTTGAAATGTGGAAGGGTGATACTGGTTATACAGACGACCAGATTAACTTTGTAAACTTCAGCGTAGGCGGCGGTGAGGCTGCTGCTCAGTACGATCAGTATTTCCTCGGCGGCGACGACGTTGACCTGTTCATGGTTGAGGCTGACTGGGCTCTCAAGTATATCAATGACGATTCTGCAACAGCTCCTATGAGCGAGCTTGGCTTTAAGGATGAAGACTTTGCCGGTCAGTATGCTTACACAATGGATATCGGTAAGGACTCAAACGGCGTAATCAAGGGCGTTTCATGGCAGGCTGCTCCTGGCGGTTGGTGCTACAGAACAGACCTTGCTGAACAGTACCTCGGAGTTAAGACGCCTGAAGAAATGCAGGAAAAGGTTTCTGACTGGGATAAGTTCCAGGCTACAGCTAAGGAAGTTTACGAGGCATCAGGCAATAAGACAGCTCTGACAACAACTCTCGGCGGTATCTGGCAGGCATTTGCTGCTAACAGATCGCAGCCTTGGGTTAAGGACGACGCTCTTGTAATTGACGATTTCTGCAATACATTTATTGATCTCGCTAAGGATATGAGAGACAACAAGTATGTTATGGATCTTAACCAGTGGACAGACGAATGGAAGGCTGCAGGCCAGACAGACGACACAATGGGTTACTTCGTTTCAACATGGGGCTTCGGCGAATCAATTCTTCTTTCTGCTGCTGGCGGTGAAGGCGGCGCTACATACGGTAAGTGGAATGTTTGCAACGGACCTACACCTTACTTCTGGGGCGGTACATGGATGTGCGTATCACCTAACACAGATAACGCAGACATGGTTTACGATTTTATCAAGTACTTCACAGTTGACGAAGCTTCAATGGAAAAATATGCTCTCGGCAAGCCTGAGTATGTAAACAACATGAACGTAATGCAGAAGATTGTTGATGAAAAGTCAAACAGCAATCCTCTTCTCGGCGGTCAGGATCAGTTCGCAGTTCTTCACGAAACAGCTAAGAATATCGACCTTAACGGTCTGATCACTCCATACGACGCTTCTATCAAGCAGGCATTCATAGATGCAGTAAACGCTTACTGCGCAGGTGAAACAGCAGATGCTGCTGCTTGTATTGAAGACTTCAAGGACAGAGTTGCTGAAAGCGTTACAGATATTACAGTAGATTAATCTGATAATATAATTCTGTATAATGTGCTTACGGGATGGATTTACCCATCCCGTAAACATGTATTTAATCTGATTTCTTAGAGAGAGGTGTACTTATGGCATCTGCTGCACAAAGGAGAATTCGCTCGATCAGCTATGCTAAATATGGTTATTTTTTTATATTGCCATTTTTTCTGGTATATTGCTTTTTTCAGCTTTATCCTTTATTTAACACGTTTTACCTGAGTTTCTTCGGAAACGGAAAAAAATTTGACGATTTTGTAGGTCTTCAGAACTTTCAGGCGCTTCTTTTCGGTACCGGTATGGGACGTACATCTTCAGCTATTCATGAAACGTTTATACAGACGCTTGGAAATACTTTTATTGTCTGGATAGCAACTTTATTCCTCAGATAGTTCTGTCTCTTGCACTTGCTGTTTGGTTTACAGACGCTAAACTGAAGATCAAGGGCAAAGGATTTTTTAAAGTAGTATGTACATGCCTAATATTCTTACTGCCGCTTCTATTGCAGCTTTGTATCTTTCGCTTTTCGCTGAATCTAAATACGGTCCTGTCAATAACCTTCTTATGAGTATCGGAATTATTGATAATCCTATTAAGTTTGTAACAGGCGTTTGGCAGTCAAGAGGTATGGTCATGTTTATTCAGTGCTGGATGTGGTTCGGTAATACCATGATAATGCTTATGTCCGGTATTATGGGATTGAATCCATCTCTATTTGAAGCTGCTAATATCGACGGTGCAAGCAGCGGACAGGTGTTTAGAAAAATTACCCTTCCGCTTCTTAGTCCAATGATGCTTTATACTGTTGTTACATCAATGATAGGCGGATTGCAGATGTTCGATATTCCTTATATGTATACTAAGGGAACGCAAAGAAATGAGTATACAAAGACGGCTGCTGTATTTATCTACGAACATTTCCGTGAAAAAATGCCGAATCCTAACTACGGATTCTCTGCCGCAGCGTCGGTTATTCTGTTCTTCATTACAATAATTCTCGGTTCCGTAGCATTTTATATGAACAGGGACAAGGATGAACTTGCTAAAAAGAAAGAACGAAAGGCCAACATGAAAGCCTTGAAAGCTAAGCAGAAGGGATTGGGAGGTATGGAGATATGAGTAACAGTAATAATGTTAAAGATAACTACACTGCTAAGCTCCGTTTTAAATCAATTCTTTTGTTCTTAGTCTGTGTTATTTTAACTTTAATTTGTATTGTGCCGATTTATATACTTTTTATAAACTCGACGCGTACACATGTTGATATTATTAATTCGGTTACTTTTATTCCCGGAGATCAGCTTGTAAGAAACATAAAAGAGCTTCTTACAAACGGTTTGTATAAATTTGATCCGCTGATAGGCTTTAAGAACAGCGCTATTATCGCGATTGGAAGTACAATTTTAAGCGTATTTTTCTCTGCTCTTACTGCTTATGGTCTTGTCGTATACGATTTTAAGCTAAGGGGTCCGGCGTTTACATTTATTCTTGCTGTTATGATGGTACCTATGCAGGTTACTTCAGTTGGTTTCTTACAGTTCATGATCAATCTTGGTCTTAATGACTCGTTTATTCCTCTGATAGTTCCTACTGTTGCTGCTCCTGCTACTGTATTCTTTATGAGACAGTATCTGAAATCATCATTTCCGCTTGATATTGTCGAAGCTGCAAGAATTGATGGATGTGGAGAATTCAGAACATTTTTGACAATTGCTATACCGATGATGAAGCCTGCTATTGCAGTTCAGTCGATATTTGCATTTATTCTTAACTGGAATAACTTCTATCAGCCGTCAATGATTCTTACATCAAGAAAGTTTGAACAATTAACAATGCCGATGATGATTAATGCCCTTAAATCAAATGATAAGATTGCGGATTATGGTGTTATTTATGCAGGTATTGCGCTTTCAATCATTCCGGTTGTTATAATTTATCTCTTGCTTTCTCGTTTTATCGTTGCAGGCGTTGCGCTCGGCGGCGTAAAGGAATAAAACTAAATATCAATGTTATAATAAAACAGCAAGCTTTTATGCTTGCTGTTTTATTATTTGGAGGAATTATGATAAGAAAATTTATTGAAACAGATAAACAGATCTTTATTGATATGTGTATGGATTTTTATAGCGGGGAGGGAGTGGATCATTCTATACCAATTGAATATGCTTCCACTACTTTTGATAAGCTTTTAAAATCTTCGCCTTTTTGTGAAGCATTATTTATATGAAGATAATGGTATTGTATATGGGTATGTATTGCTTTCGTTTACTTATTCAAATGAATCAGGAGGCGACGTGGTTTGGATTGAAGAGCTTTATACTGCTCCGACAGCGCGGGGAAGGGGAATCGCTTCGTCATTACTTAAGTATGTTTTAGATTGCTATAAGCATTATTCCAGATTCAGACTTGAAGTAACCGAAAATAATCAAGGAGCGATAAGACTATATGAAAGAAATGGTTTTAAACAGCTTAATTACCTTCAGATGGAAATATTAAAATAAAAAGGACGCTTTAAGCGTCCTTTTATATTATTAAATTGCTTTTTCGAAAGTCAGTGTAATTGCTGTTCCTTTTATTGAGAACACTGTCTATATCTATTTTCGCATTATGAAGTATAGCGCCGTGTTTTACAATTGAAAGACCCAGTCCGGTACCTCCTGTTTCCTTTGAATGACTTTTATCAACGCAGTAAAATCTTTCAAATACGCGTTCCGTATCTTCTGCTGGAATCCCTATTCCGGTGTCTTTTACTGTCAGCTTAGGATTTCCGCCGCTATTATCAATGTTAATATCTACTTTTCCGTTATCCTTATTATATTTAACTGCATTATCGCATAAATTGAAAATCATTTCATATAAGAGGTGAGGAACAGCATTGATTTCAACAGATTCGCCGCTTATATTGAACGTGACGTTTTTAGCCTTTGTCTTCTGAGCTAAAGCGGCTACTATATCCTGAGTGACGGTAAGCAGATTCACCGGTTCTTTTTTTAATTCATTGTTATTTTCATCAAGCTTGGAAAGATTAATAATATCGTCAATCAAATTAATTAATCTTTTACCTTCATTATATATTTTCTCCGCAAACATCTGATAATCCTTAGGATCAGCCCATCCGGATTTCATTATTTCGGCATATCCCGAAATTGTCGTAAGCGGGGTTTTTAACTCGTGAGATACGTTTGCTGAAAATTCTCGTCTCATAGCCTCCCTTGAATTTTTTTCCGTCGTGTCTATCAAGAGTATAACCGCTCCTGTTACCAAGTTATTATCAAAAACCGGACTGGATATCATCAAATAATTTTTATTGTCAATAGGCATGTTTATTTCATTGGCGTTTCCGTTAAGAGTAGACTCTACCGCGTCTATAAATGCCTTCGAATGATTGAATTCCAGAATACTTTTGCCGGTATAATCAACATTCTCGTTACCAAGAATTTTTAAGGCGCTTTTATTGTAGGAAAGAATATTACGCCTGTTTATAATAATAAGTCCCTCGCTCATATTCTGAGTTACAGTTTTAAATTCGTTTTGCTTTGCTTGAAGCTTATCTATAAATTCATGTATATCGCGGTTTTGCTTTTCAATACGAGACAGAAGCGGTGAAAGCTCGTCGTAGGCTATATTTGACTGAGGGGAATCAAGGTTTATTTCATTAATAGGCTTTACAATCTTTTTTGTCTGAAAGCGCGATACAAAAATAACTATAATCAAAATAATACATGTTATTAATATAAGATACGGCAGACTGTTGAAAATGTCGCTGAAAATACTGCTGGTGGTGTCAGATATTCTTAATACTGTGCCGTCGTTCATTAAAATTGCATAATAATATGTTTTTTTGCCAAGCGTTTCAGAAAGCCTTGAGCTTTCACCTATGCCGCTTTTAATGGCTTCTTTAAATTCTGAACGGTCGGAATGGTTCTCCATTTTTTGCCGCTGTTGTCAAAAATAACGTTACCGTCGTTTGCAATCCATGTAATTCGGCTTGGTGAAACATCTTTAACGGAGTCGAGATATTCGACTCCGTTATAATTCATTGCGGCAGCCATATATTCCGCTTCATTTTGTATATAATTAGTCATGTTCTTATAATTTCTGTTATAAAGAACTAAAGAGATCATCAGCGCTGTTATAAGGACTGAAAATGCCGCTATACAGCACATGCTTAAAGATATTTTACGTTTCATAATTTGCTCCGATTTTATAGCCTACGCCGCGTACAGTTTCTATGATGTTTCCGCTTTCACCCAGTTTTGAGCGGAGAGAACGGATATGAACGTCGATTGTGCGGGTTTCACCGTCAAAATCATAACCCCATATACTTTCAAGAAGTCTTATTTCTTGAAAGAACAGACCCTTGCTCTCAATCAGCATACAGAGCATTTCAAATTCCTTATAGGTCAGAATAACGTTTTCTCCATTTACCATTACTCTGTGTTTTCCGGGGTTTACAGTAATATCTCCCGCATGAAGCTCATAATCCGAAGGGTTGTCGCTCGTTCTTCTCAATACTGCTTTTATTCTGGAAATGAGTTCAAGCATTCCGAATGGCTTGGTGATGTAATCGTCAGCGCCGTTGTCAAGTCCTAATACCTTGTCATATTCAGTACCCTTAGCGGTCATCATAATAACAGGTATGGAACGCGTCTTAGATGAATTTCTGATTTTTTTTTAATATTGTAATTCCGTCCTCGCCCGGCAGCATAATATCAAGAAGTATTAGCTCAGGTTGATTGGAATTGGATAATGCTATAAAAAATTCTTCTCCGTTAGAAAAAGTATCCGTTTCAAACCCGGCCATTTTTAGCGTATATGCTACAAGCTCTCTTATACTGCTGTCGTCCTCAACAATATAAATCATAGTGTTTCTCCTTTGTAAACACCTGGTTATCGAAAATTCTACCCATTCTGCAATATTTGCCGCATGATCGCCTATTCTTTCAAAGTATTTGGCTATCATAAGCATATCAAGGCAGTTTTCACTATTTTCCGGATGCTTTGTTATATATTCCACAAGATATTTTCTTATTGAAACAAAAAGGTCGTCTATAATATCGTCTGAACCGATAACTCTGCCGGCCAGAGTAAGATCCCTCTTGATAAACGAATCAATCGCATTTGTCACCATTCTGACCGCAGCATTAGCCATTTTATCAACGGGAACAACCTTTCGAAGAGGGGCAAGCTGTAGGAATCTTGTTATTTCAGCAATATCCGCCGCTTGATCGCCTATACGTTCCATATCTGAAATCATTTTCATCGCGGCTGAAACAACTCGGAGATCCGTCGCTACAGGCTGCTGCTGAAGCAGCAGCTTCATACATAACGCTTCTATATCGCGTTCCTTTTGATCTATTTCAGATTCTATATGAAAGACTTTCTGAACAATTTCATCGTTATTATCTTCTAACGCGTCTACCGTACCGGAGATTGCGTCCTCACAGAGAGCTCCCATTTTTATTAGCTCTACATGCAGCGTTTCAAGCTGTTTATCAAATTTATTACGCATTTAACCGAACCTCCCTGTAATGTAATCCTCAGTTTTTTTGTTGGACGGCATTGAAAAAAGCTTTTCAGTTTTATCATATTCTATTATTTCTCCGAGAAGAAAAAATGCTGTGTTGTCGGAAATTCTGACTGCCTGCTGCATATTATGGGTTACTATGATTATAGTATACTCCTTTTTCAGTTCAATTGCAAGGTCTTCTATTTTAGATGTTGAAATGGGATCAAGAGCGGACGTCGGCTCATCCATCAGCAGAACCTCAGGCTGAACGGCCAAGCTCTTGCAATACATAGGCGCTGCTGCTGTCCTCCTGACATACCCAGTGCGCTTTTTTTCAGTCTGTCTTTCACTTCGTCCCAAATTGCCGCGTCTCTCAGCGATTTTTCTACTATATCGTCAAGCTTGGATTTAGAACGTATTCCGTGGGTTCTTGGACCGTAGGCTATATTATCGTAAATGCTCATCGGAAACGGATTTGGTTTCTGAAAAACCATTCCTACTCGCTTTCTCAGCAGATTAACATCCATTTTTCCGTAAATATCTTCACCGTCAAGAAGAACGGTACCCTTTATAGAGCACCCTTCAACGAGATCGTTCATGCGGTTAAGCGATTTCAGCAGAGTTGACTTTCCGCAGCCGGATGGACCGATAAAAGCTGTAATTTCGTGATCAGGTATTTTTATGCTGACATCTTTAAGAGCCTTGAATTGACCATAATAAAGATCTAGATTTTCTACATTAAATTTATCCATGTTTTATCCTTTCGATAATTTTTTTGCAAGAAGTCCTGAAATGCTGTTGATAACAGCCACAAGAGCCAAAAGTACTACTGCTGTTGCATAGCATTCGTCTATATGCAGCCCTTCGCTTGATAGATTATACATATGAACTGCCAGAGTTCTTCCGGAGGACATCAGGTTAAGAGCTATTTTCGTACCCGTTCCGGCGGTAAATATCAAAGCCGCAGTTTCTCCGCAAATTCGACCGGTTGCCAGTATAATACCTGAAAGTATGCCGGGGATGGCAGGAGGAAGTACGATTCTGAACACTGTGCGGAGCTTCCAGCCCCAAGTCCGAAGCTGCCTTCTCTGTATGAATCCGGAACAGATTTAAGCGCTTCCTCGGTTGTTCTCATTATAAGAGGAAGAATCATTATTGCGAGCGTTAATGCGCCGGAAAGAATGGAATAGCCTAATTTCAAGGTGGTTAAAAAGAACAGGAAACCGAAAAGACCGTAAACAATAGAAGGAATACCTGAAAGAGTTTCAGTCGTCATTCTTATTATCCCGACAAGCTTGTTTCCTCTTTTAGCGTATTCAACCAAATATATGGCGGAAAAGATACCTAGGGGAACGGCTATAATCAATGATATAAGAGTCATTATAAATGTGTTTATAATGGCGGGAAGCATAGAAACATTATCGGAATTATATGTAGGTGAGAATAGCGATAAAGAAAGATGAGGAATGCCTCTTATCAGTATATATATAACAATGAATATAAGGGTAATAACAGTTAAAGCGGCGCATATAAGTACAAGTATCAGCAGAATCAGGGAAACCGGGGAATTCTTATAATGAGCCAATCTTTCTTTGAGACTTTGTTTATTCATAGGATTCATCTTCCGTTCCTCCTTTTAAGCATTGAGGAACAGAAATTAATAATAAGTATAAATACAAAAAGCACTACTCCGGTTGCAATTAAAGCTTCACGGTGCAAGCCGGTTGCGTATCCCATTTCCATAGCGATATTTGACGTAAGGGTACGTACTCCTTTAAAAATACTTTTCGGCATACCCGTATTATTGCCGGCAACCATCATAACAGCCATAGTTTCTCCGATTGCGCGTCCTATTCCGAGAACTACTCCGGCAAATACGCCAGAGCTGGCGGCGGGAAGTAAAACTGAAAAAACGCTTCTTTCATGCGTTGCGCCGAGAGCAAGAGAGCCTTCATAATAGCTTTCGGGAACCGCTCTGAGCGCAGATTCCGATACGCTGATAACTGAGGAAGTATCATTATCGCAAGAATTACCGATGCAGTTATTATTGAGCTTCCCGTAACGGGAACAATCATAACAAGTCCGAAAAAACCGTAAACAACGGACGGTATTCCGGCAAGAAGATCAATTGCAGGCTTGAGTATTCTGTGAAGCTTTTTAGGACAGAATCTTGCCATAAATACTGCGGTCATTATACCGATCGGTACGCCTATTATGATGGCGCCGGCCGTAACATAAAGACTTCCAAGGATAAAAGGCAGAATTCCGTATATATCGTTAGAAGGCCTCCAAACCTCGCCTGTTAGAAATTTAAAAAAACCAATTTTCCCGATAGCCGGAATGCCGTTTGCAAATAAAAAAAGGCATATCATAACAACGGCCAGTATAGATACGCAGGCGGCTATAAGGAATACTCCGCCCATTAACTTTTCCAGTAAATTTTTCTTCATATAGATCTCCGTTCTGCTAAATTGCAGCATTTACAGCATATTTTATGCTTGGCGCTAAAACGTCAAGCATAAATATTACATATGATTTTATGAAAGCTATTTTATTATGGATTCCCAGTTGCCTATTTCTCCGATATAAATAGATTTGATTTCATCGCTTGAAATATCTGACGCAGGATTATCGTTATTTACAATTACCGCTATACCGTCCATGGCTATTACCAGAGGTGTAAGACCTGATTCAAGCTCGTTGTCCTTAAGCTCTCTTGAAGCCATTCCGATATCGCACACACCGTCCGCAGCAGACGTCATTCCGGTTGTAGAATCGTTTGTCTGAATTTCTATATCTGCGTCGGCGTTTATTTTTTTATAAGCCTCTGCGAGTTTTTCCATAACGGGTGAAACTGATGATGAACCGGCGATAACTATTTTTCCTCCCGTATTATTTCCGGAATAGGGCTGAGCTCCGTCTATACTGATATAACCGTTGTCAGTGATTATCTGCTGCCCTTCGCTGCTCATTATGTAAGTTTATAAAATCCTTTGCTGCGTCGCTTAGAGCGTCCTCCTTATAAGCGATATTAAACGGACGGGCTATTTTATAGGTTTCATTTTTTACGTTATCTACAGTCGGCTCAACTCCGTCGATTTTAACGGCTTTAACGGTGTTATTAAGAGATCCGAGAGAAATATATCCTATTGCATACATATCTCCCGAAACCGTCGTCATCATAACTGATGTATTATTGGTAGTTTGAGCATCCGTAGTTGTTCTGTCGACCTTTTCGCCGCTTTCATCCTTTTCTTCAATACCGAAAAGCTCTACAAAAGCGCCCCTCGTTCCAGATCCGTCCTCTCTTGAAACAATTGTAATATCCTCTTTTGCACTGAATGCTTCAGATCCGCATCCTACTGCGAGCAAACCCGATAATGCGGCAGACATAATCAAAGCTAAAGTCTTTTTTAAGCAGAAATTTTTTTTCATAATTAATCTCCTGTTTTAAAATCCGTCTTTTACGGCAGGCGGAACGCCAAGAATTCAAGTTATATAATCATCGGTTAATGATTACGTATCTATTTTAAAACAGAAATGTAAAATCCAAAAGAGATGAAATGTTAAATCTGAGTAAAATAAATTTTACATAATCCTGAATAAATGTAAAACAGAGATAAATTAGAAACATGTTTACTTTATTAACTTTTTATTATTAGTTCTCCCAAGAATATAATCAATTGAAACATTATAAAAATCCGCAAGTATTAGAAGATGTTCTACCGGAATAGTTTGAAATCCTCTTTCGTAACGTGAATATACTGTTTGACTTGTGTGAAGTATTTCTGCTATCTGCGTCTGGTTTAAATCCATATCCTCACGAAGATCTCTTAATCTTTGAAAATACATATAATTATTTCTCCTTTTTTCGTTAAAAATATACAAAAATATATCTAGTACTAATTGGTACTATTGACTTTAACACAAGAACGGAGTATAATGTAAGTGTTAGTACAAATAAGTACTAACGACAGTGTTTTCATAAATAAAGAAAAATAAACGGAGGTACATAATGTCAGAAACAAAACAATGTAAATATTGTAAGGAGGAGATAGCGTATGATGCTAAGATATGCCCTAACTGCCGTAAAAAGCAAAAGAGCAAGAAAAGGATGGTTTTTGTAATTGTCTTAATAATAATTATTGTCGGTGCGGCGTCAGTAGCAATTGGTAGCAAAGAAACTTCTGGTAAGCTTGGTTCAGGAAAAAGCAGTTCATCATCTGAAAAAAGCAAATACTATACAGTGGGTGAATACGTTGAAAAGAATGATGTAAAAGTAAGCTTTATTTCAATAAAAAACAAAAATGGATCTGGATTTTTAAGCCGCAAAGCGGAAATACATTTGTTTATGCCGAGTTTGAAATAGAAAACAATTCAGATAGTGAGCTTTCAATTTCCTCAATTATATGTTTTGATTCATATTTTGATGGCTATTCGGCAAGTATAAGTGCGTCAGCAATGGCTGATGAAAATTTTTCAGGTTTAGATGGAACTATTTCACCCGGTAAAAAGACTAAAAGGCGTTATCCCTCTTGAAGCGCCGTCCGGTTGGAAGGAATTTGAGGTGAAGGTAACGCCTGATTTCTGGAACTCAGATGGAATTATATTTAAAGCAACCTCAGAACAGGCGAAATAATTAATAAAAAAAGCATCAGCTTAGGCTGATGCTTTAAATATTTGATGTATTTATTTGCTTATTTGCTTTCGACAATATTTCCCATATCATAAAGTCCGGCAGATTTGGATTTTATAAATTCTGCCGCATTAACCGACCCTTCGGCAAAAACTGCTTTAGACGCTGCGGAATGCGAAATTGTAATAGTTTCATCGTTTCCTGCAAAAATCACCTCATGCACGCCTACAATAGTGCCGCCTCTTACAGCATGCAGTCCTATTTCGTTCGGCTCGCGCTTTTGACGTCTGGAATGTCTGTCATAAATAAATTTCATTTCATTTTCGCGTGTTTCGTTAATCGCATTTGCAATCATTAGAGCAGTACCGCTCGGCGCGTCGATTTTCTGGTTATGGTGCTTTTCAATAATTTCTATATCAAACTGATTGCCTAAAATAGCGGTTGCCTTTTTGGCAAGCTGAACGAGCAGGTTTATTCCAAGCGACATATTCCATGAGAAAAATACCGGTATCTGCTCAGACGCTTTTTTTATCTGTGCGATTTGATCGTCGCTGTATCCTGTTGTCGCCAATACTACCGGCGTACCGGTTGCTAAACAGTATTCAAGCAGCTTATTTAAGCATGATGGATGTGAATAATCAATAATGACGTCCGGCTTTTCCGGAAGATCATTCGGAGATTTATATATAGTAAAGTCGGCATATTTATCAGTATTTATATCAATACCGGCGGAAACAATACAGTCGTTTCGCTGGGATACGCAGCTATAAACGGTTTTCCCCATTTTTCCGTTTGCTCCGCTTATTACGATTTTAGTCATAGTATGTAATTTCCTTTCATTTTTAAACAGCGCCGCATATATTCAGTATGCGGCGCTGTAAAGCGGTTTGTTTAAACGAGTCCGAATTTGCTTAAAGAAGCTTTCAGATTTTCTTTGTGTACATCGGTCATTTCACAAAGAGGCAGTCTGCACGGTCCGGCAGCCATACCCATCATATTCATGGCTTCTTTTACAGGTATCGGATTGACCTCAATAAAAAGACTGTTGATAAGCCCAAGATATTTCATCTGAAGCTCTGCGGCAGCCTTGATATTATTTTCAAGGCAAAGCTTAGTCATTTCATGCGTTTCCTTAGGCATTATATTCGAAAGAACGGAAATAACGCCTTTCGAGCCTATAGACATCATGGGAACGATTATATCGTCGTTTCCGCTGTATACGTCAAGCGTATCTCCGCATTGGGAAATAAGCTTTGAGGTATAGCTTATATTCCCGCTTGCCTCCTTGACCGCTACAATATTTTTAAATTCTGCAAGCCTTTTGTAAGTATCAATTTCAATACTGACGCCTGTTCTTCCGGGTATATTATATAAAATAATCGGAATGTCGACGGCTTCTGATATAGCTCCGAAGTGAGCAATAAGTCCCTTTTGAGAGGCCTTATTGTAATAAGGCGTAACAAGCAGCAAACCGTCGGCGCCCTTTTCCTGCGCCGTTTTTGAAAGCTCCACGGCGTATTTAGTGTCGTTGCTTCCCGTTCCGGCAATTACCGGTACTCTGCCTTTAGTCTTTTCCACGGTGAAGCGTATACATTCAATATGTTCTTCGTCTGTCATTGTAGAAGCTTCTCCGGTTGTTCCGCAGACAATTATAGCGTCGGTGCCGTTATTAATCTGATATTCTATATTTTCTGCAAAACCTTCATAGTTGATAGAACCGTCATCGTTCATTGGGGTTATAATTGCAACGCCGGCTCCTGTAAAAATAGTATTTTCATAAGAATCTCCATTCTGCTGTGAAATTTAATTCAATCAGTCAAAGTATCCCTTTGCCGCAAGCAGCTCTGCCAAAAGTACGCCGCCGCCGGCAGCTCCTCTTAATGTATTATGTGAAAGGCAAACAAATTTATAATCATATTGCGTATCCTCTCTCAGACGTCCGGCAGAAACGGCCATACCTCCTTCGAGATTTCTGTCCAACTTAGCCTGAGGACGGTTATCGTCTTCAAAGTAGTGAATGAACTGTTTTGGTGCGGACGGCAGATCAAGCTCCTGAGGCGCACCCTTAAAGTCACGCCATTTTTTCAGAATATCGTCCTTTGAAGGCTTTTTGTCAAAAGAAACGAAAACCGCCGCTGTATGACCGTCTGATACCGGAACTCTTAGACATTGTGTTGTAATTGATGGCTCTGACGCATTGATTATCTTATCGCCTTCAATGTGTCCCCATACCTTGAGCGGTTCCTGTTCTGATTTTTCTTCTTCTCCGCCGATAAACGGGATAAGGTTATCTACCATTTCCGGCCAGGATTCAAACGTTTTGCCTGCTCCTGAAATAGCCTGATATGTGCAGGCAAGAACCTTAGTAATCCCATATTCTCTCAGAGGATGCAGTGCCGGAACATAGCTTTGAATTGAGCAATTTGATTTAACCGCAATAAAACCTTTTTTTGTACCAAGACGTTTTCTCTGAGCCTCAATGATCTGAATATGGTCATCGTTTATTTCAGGAACTACCATTGGAACGTCTGGCGTTCCTCTGTGGGCGGAATTATTAGAAACTACCGGGAATTTCTGCTTTCGCGTATTTTTCTTCAAGAGCCTTGATTTCGTCTTTTTTCATATCTACCGCGCAGAAAACAAAATCAACAAGCTTTCCTATTTTTTCAATATCGTCAACCGCGTTTAACACGATCATATTTTTCATTGCTTCAGGCATCGGAATCTGCATAGCCCATCTTTTTCCGGCAGTCTCTTCATAGGTTTTTCCGGCCGATCTCGGAGACGCGGCTAAAGCCTTGACTTCAAACCAAGGGTGATTTTCAAGCAAAGTAGCAAATCTCTGTCCGACCATACCTGTTGCACCGATGATTCCAACTCTGTAATGCTTCATTTTAAAAACTCCTCTTGTTAAATATAATAAATTAAAAAAACCGGTTGAAAACCGGTCCATCATACGATATAATAGAAATATTGACATTGCAACTATTTTTAAATTGAATGCCGATAGCTCTCCATCAAACGCTGATGACAATCACAGTCCTGTTAAGACTGCAATCAGAACAGATTTTACCGGAATCTGCTCTTCGGCAGCTTTGCCTTTCGCGTCTGAATAAAACGGACCGGTTATCCTATCAGGCGGTACTAATCGCGGCTGCACCTCTACCATAGTTTTTATAATATCACGTTATTCTTGTTATGTCAATACAGTTTTTAAAATTTCGAGGTGGAAATATGAAAAAATCTGATTTCAACTATGATTTACCAGAGGAATTGATTGCTCAGACGCCTGTTGAGCCGAGAAATCATTCCAGACTTATGAAAATCGACCGGGCCAGCGGAGAAATAATTCACGCCCGTTTCTATAATTTATGCGAATATCTTAAAAAAGGTGATTTGCTTGTGCTGAATGATTCAAGGGTACTTCCCGCAAGGCTATACGGCGGAAAAAAAGGGGACGGGAAGCTTTATTGAATTTCTGCTGCTTAAGCAAAGAGGGGATAAGCTGTGGGAAATAATATGTCGTCCGGGGAAAAAAGCAAGAGAGGGCGCCGAGTTTACATTTGGGGATGGAAAACTTTCCGCTGTTGTTGTAGAAGTGAAGGAAGACGGAAACAGGCTTGTTAAATTCAAATGCGACGGAAATTTTTATTCTGTTCTTGATGAGATCGGACAGATGCCGCTTCCGCCCTACATAACAAAAAAGCTTGAGGATAAGGAGCGCTATCAGACGGTTTATTCAAAGGAAATCGGTTCTTCGGCCGCGCCTACCGCCGGTCTGCATTTTACAAGGGAAATGCTTGAGGAAATAAAGGCAATGGGCGTAGATATTGCTTATGTAACGCTTCATGTTGGTTTGGGCACATTCCGCCCCGTAAAAGAGGACGATATTTTAAAGCATAAAATGCACAGCGAACATTATCATATGAGCGAAGAAACCGCTGATAAAATAAATCGTACAAGAAACAACGGAGGACGGATAATAGCCGTAGGAACAACCTCGTGCCGTACGCTTGAAAGTATGAATCTTGATAACGGATTGGTAAAGCCCGGAGACGGCTATACCGATATTTTTATTTATCCCGGCTATGAATTTAAGCTTCTTGACGGACTTATAACGAATTTTCATTTGCCTGAAAGCACGCTTATTATGCTTGTATCGGCATTTTTGGGATATGATAAAACAATGAGCGCGTATAAAACCGCCGTAGCTGAAAAGTACAGGTTTTTCAGCTTCGGAGACGCGATGATTATTATTTGAAAATAATTCTGCCGGAAAAAGTCGGTTAAATGTGGAAACAGGAGGTAGCTTTAATGGAGCAGTTTTTAAGAGCATTATTGATATGGATATTGCTCCGATAGTCGTTTGCAGTCTTGAACATAAGATAATTTATATGAATCCGGCCGCCGCGGAAAGCTATAAAAAAAGCGGCGGCTATGGACTTGTCGGTAAATCTCTCCTTGACTGTCATAATAATGATTCGGTGTGTAAAATTAAAAGCGTTATTAAATGGTTCAATGAAAGCCGCGGCAATAACCGTATTTTTACATTTCACAATCGGAAGCAGAATAAAGATGTTTATATGATAGCTTTAAGAAACTACAGAGGAGAACTGATCGGATATTACGAAAAGCATGAGTATAGGACGCCTGAAACGGAAAAGCCTTATGAAAAAATAAATAAGATTTCGGAGGAAAGAATAAATGAAGCTTGACGGATTTGGAATAATGGTTGGGGATATGAAAAAAATGGTTCAGTTTTATCATGATGTCCTCGGCTTTGAAATTGAGTGGTCAGAGGGGATGAATAATGTTTTCCTTGAAAAGGACGGCACGCTTTTTCTTATGTACGGAAGAAGCGATTTTGAAAAAATGACTTCGAGAAAATATGAATATGTAAAGGGCTTAAACGGACATTATGAAATCGCAATGAGCGTAAAAAATTATGCTGAGGTCGACAAAGTGTTTGACAGGGTAGTTAAAATGGGCGCTAAGCCTGTGCTTTCTCCGGAGACCGAGGAATGGGGGCAGAGAACCTGTTATATTGCCGATCCCGAGGGCAATCTTATTGAAATCGGTTCATTTAATGAGGAATAGCAAATATGAACAGGTTTAAGGCATGGATAAAAAGACCTGTCAACTTCAATATGGCTTCATTGCTTCTTGTGGCGGCAATTCTGCTGATCTTTGCGGCAATATGCTTTGGATTTATTTGGGCGGGGGAAGAAGAAAACTTAATTCTCAAACAGTAAGTATGGCACTATATTAATTAGTCTATTACATGGGCTTTAGGTTTTTTTGTAATAATTCCACTTGTTATATCTCTGGTTATTATTATCTTTTCTGTTGTGTCAAGAATTATTTATTCTGCTGTGAATTCAAAAAGGTTGCTGGCATACAGAATAGTTTCAGGAATCGGTTATTTCTTTATGCTTGCAGGGTGTTTGCTGTATTCGTCTTTTTATTTTTACGCGGGGATTGCGGCGGCCGTTTTTGATCTGTTGGTCATAGCCGTATTTGTAATCGGCGTCAAAAATACATATTCAGAAAAAATAAAATACGGAGGGTATTTACATGAGAAAAAAACAAATGAAAACGATTAATATATTCTTATTTATCGGCTTTTTGTTTTTTATAATCGGAATAATATTTTTCGCAGCCGGAAGCGCGATTTTGATTTCAGGTAATTCCTTTATGAAAAACGCGGAGAAAACCACTGCTGAAATATCTGAAATTGATTCCTATTATTCAGGAAGCAGCCGTTTAGGAAGTAAAAAGCATTATAATGTGATCGTTGAGTATGTAGTTGACGGAGAAGTTTATGAAAGAACGCTAAACGAATATAATTCCGGTATGTATGAGGGCAAGGAGATAGAAATTTACTATAATCCCGATAATCCTTCGGAGATTAAGACGGGTTCGAAAAATATTAGAGATTATTTTTATGGGAATCGGCGGACTTTTTGCAGTAATCGGAGGAGTATTTCTCTTAAGAAACGCGGCAAGGAAACGACGCATAAAATCTATTATAAAAAACGGAGAAAAGATGAACGGAACTGTTACAAATATTAATGTGGTACAGAATGTGAAGAATAAATAACCGTCATCGTTTAAGCTGAATGCGAGGTTGTAAATCCTTATAAGGCGAAAAATATCTTTACAGCTCGGAAAGCGTTACCGAAGATATATCCGGACTTATAGGCAGAGAGGTAACAGTTTATGTTGATAAGGGCGACAGAAGTAAATATTATGTTGATATTTATGAACTTATAGACGCGCGATATGCGGACGAAAAAATTCATGATTACAGATAAAATAAAGGAGAATCTATGTATACGTTAATAAAAAAAGAGGGAAAGGCGAGACGGGGAAAGTTTGAAACTGTTCATGGGACGTTTCAGACGCCATGCTTTATGAACGTAGGCACTGCCGCGGCAATAAAGGGCGGTATTTCCTCAATTGATCTGGTTGACCTGAAATGTCAGGTTGAGCTTTGCAATACATATCATCTGCATCTGCGTCCTACTGATAAGGTCGTCAGGGAAATGGGCGGCCTTCATAAGTTTATGAACTGGAAAAAACCGATACTTACCGACAGCGGCGGTTTTCAGGTATTTTCACTGGCAAAGCTGCGTAAGATTAAAGAAGAAGGCGTTTACTTTGCATCGCATATAGACGGCAGACGTATTTTTATGGGACCTGAAGAAAGCATGCGGATACAGTCGAATCTTGCGTCTACTATTGCTATGGCGTTTGACGAATGTATAGAAAATCCGTCTGAACACGAATACGCGTCAGATTCTATTGAACGTACTACCAGGTGGCTTTACCGCTGCAAAGAGGAAATGGAAAGACTTAATTCCTTAAGCGATACTATAAACAAAAAGCAAATGCTTTTCGGAATAAATCAGGGAAGCACGTACGATGATCTGCGCATAAAGCATATGGAGGATATTTCCAAGCTTGAGCTTGACGGCTATGCTATCGGAGGACTTGCAGTAGGCGAGTCTACCGAGGAAATGTATAGGATAATTGAACTGGTCGAGCCGTTTATGCCTGCCGGCAAACCGAGATATCTTATGGGCGTCGGTACGCCGAGCAATATAATAGAGGCTGTTTACAGAGGAGTGGATATGTTCGACTGCGTTATGCCGAGCCGTAATGCCAGACATGCCACAGTCTTTACATGGTCCGGTATCATGCATCTTACAAACAAATGCTATGAAACTGATGAAAGACCGATAGATTCTGAATGCGACTGTCCCGTTTGCCGCAGTTTCTCAAGGGCTTATATACGCCATCTTTTTAAAGCCGGTGAAATGCTGGCCGGACGCCTTGCGGTTATGCATAATCTTTACTTTTACAATACGCTTGCCGAAAAAATTAGAGATTCCCTTGACTGCGGACATTTTGAACAATTCAGAAAAAAATACTCCTCTTTGCTTTCAGAGAGGATTTAGGAGGACAATATGGGGTTGACGGAGCTTATTTTAATAGGAATAGGACTTTCGATGGATGCATTTGCGGTTTCGGTAACAAACGGTTTATGCTGTAAGGAGATCAGATCCGGCAAAACACTGCTTACCGGACTTTGCTTTGGCGGATTTCAGGGGCTTATGCCTCTTATAGGCTATTTTTTAGGAATGGGTTTCGCTAAATACATAACTGCGTTTGATCATATAATTGCTCTTATACTTCTTGGATTTATCGGAGGACAGATGATTTTTGAGTCTTTCAGGAAAAATGACGAGAAATGCGATGTTGTCTGTCTGAGTGCAAAAATGCTGCTTATGCAGGGGATAGCTACCAGTATTGACGCCTTGGCCGTAGGAGTAAGCTTTGCTGCTCTTGAAAACGTCAATATTGCTTTTGCAGCGTCGTCAATTTGTTGTATTACTTTTATATTCAGTATAGCCGGCGTTTTTATAGGCAAAAAATTCGGCACAATTCTTAATAATAAGGCTCAGCTTGCAGGAGGTATAATTCTTGTGGGAATAGGCGTGAAGATTTTTGTGGAGCATACGTTTTTCAACTGAGATTTTTGGAGGTAAGAATGCTTTTGGAATATGTAAATTATGCCCGTGAAAGCGACGCTTATATTGAAAGTGCAGATTTTATCGGAGAACATTTATCATATGATTTATCTAATCTGGAATTTCGATTCATTAAATTTATTAAATGTAAGTTTGAACGCTGTGATTTTTCTAACAGCGATTTTCTTGAAACTGATTTTTAAACTGTAACTTTTCAGGGTGTTCCTTTAATAACGGAGGATGGAAAAGATCGCGTATTATAAGCTGTAACGGCGACAGGGGAAATTTTAATCAAAGCGGATTTAAAGAAGTCGACATTTCTGACTGTTCGTTTTGCTATGCTAATTTTACCGGTACGGTTTTTAATGACAGTAGAATAAGTGAAAGTAATTTTAAAAGCTCTTTTTTCAGGAATCAAAATTGAAAAGGTTAATCTGAAGGATGTCAGATTAAGCGGATGTGATTTTTTTAAAACTTCTTTAAAGGACATAGACCTGACCGATTGCTTTATTGACGGAATAACGGTTTCGGATACATTCAGAGAATTAAAAGGCGCGGTTATTACACAGACGCAGGCTGTAGATCTTGTTTCTATGCTTGGAGTGAAAATAAGGTTGTAGGAATTTTATGAGAATTTTATTATTGATGGGTATATTTTTCCCTTTATATATTATGTATTATAATTTCCTTATCATTAACAGTATTTAGTATTTGGATGGTTATATCAGTTCTTGATTATGGAGGTATTTTATAAATTTTAGTTAAAACGTGAAGAAAACATTTTCATTAAATTTTCCTTATAAACCAACAAAAAAAGCTAAAAAAGCCCCGTTCACACAAACGGGGCTTTGTGCTATAATGTAGATATAAAAAAGAAAGGACGGTAAAAACTATGCAGGCAACATTAAAAAGAGAAAAAATCGTTCCCCTCGAAAAATCTACTTATATGGAGGTTGTGGGGAACAACAGGATTACATACCGCGTTACCACAAGCCGTATCGTGCATCGCGGAGAAGAATATACCGCATATGGAATTGAGGCTGAGACCGGCATAGGTCCCATTAAATTCAAGGAGTCAATAGATGATTTTTCAAGGGAGCTTGGTACTGCTGTAAGCTTTGCGGAAATGCTTGTGGACAATAACATCAAGCCGTCGCTTATATATAATGCGGCGCTGTGCTTTCTTCGTGAAAACATTTAAAATTACACATTTCAGATAAAATCTATTGAAATTTCCTTTATATTGGTGTATAATAAATACTATTAATAAACTCGAAAGGAAATTTTAATATGTACGAAAACCTGATGGATACAATAGGCTTTCTTTCCAAATCCGATGCGGAAGTCGGAGAGGCAATGGCAAAGGAGCTTGCAAGACAGAAAAGAAATCTTGAGCTTATCGCCAGCGAGAATATAGTTTCTCCTGAAGTTATGGCGGCTATGGGCTCGGTTCTGACAAACAAATATGCAGAAGGATATCCGGGAAAACGATATTACGGCGGCTGCGAATGTGTTGATATAGTTGAAGATATCGCTATCGAAAGAGCAAAAAAGCTTTTCGGCGCGCAGTATGCCAACGTTCAGGCGCATTCAGGCGCACAAGCTAACACAGCCGTTTATTTTGCGCTTCTTGAACCGGGCGATACAGTTTTGGGAATGAGTCTTGCTCACGGCGGACATCTTACTCACGGCTCGCCTGTTAATATGTCAGGTAAATATTTCAACTTCGTTTCTTATGGTCTGGGCGATGATGAAACTATAGACTATGATAAGGTTGAAGAGCTTGCAAAGGAAAATAAGCCTAAGCTTATAGTTGCCGGCGCTTCTGCATATCCAAGAATAATTGATTTTAAGCGTTTGTCTGAAATAGCTAAATCAGTCGGCTCATATCTTATGGTCGATATGGCTCATATAGCCGGCCTTGTCGCCGCAGGATGCCATCCGACTCCGGTAGGCTATGCGGATGTTGTGACGACGACAACCCATAAAACTCTAAGAGGACCCAGAGGCGGTCTTATTCTTACAAATGACGAAGAGCTTGCAAAGAAGATTAATAAGGCTATTTTCCCGGGCATACAGGGCGGTCCGCTTATGCACGTTATTGCAGGAAAAGCGGTTTGCTTCGGCGAGGCGCTAAAGCCTGAATTCAAGCTCTATCAGCAGCAGGTTGTAAAGAATGCGCAGGCTCTGGCTAAGGGACTTGTTGAAAGAGGCTTTAATCTTGTTTCCGGCGGTACGGACAACCATTTGATGCTGGTTGATTTACGTCCGTTCGATATAACCGGAAAGGAACTTGAACACCGTCTTGACGAAGTTTATATAACGGTAAACAAGAACGCTATTCCTAATGATCCTCAGAAGCCGTTTGTAACAAGCGGATTAAGAATAGGTACTCCCGCCGTTACGACAAGAGGTCTTAAAGAAGAGGAAATGGAGAAGATTGCCGAATATATCTATCTTGCAGCTAAGGATTTTGATAATAAGGCGGACTTTATCCGTGAGGGCGTAACTGAAATCTGTACCAAATATCCTCTGTATGAATAATATAATCGAAACAGAAAGGCTTATAATTCGCAGGTTTAAAAGCTGCGACGCCGAGGACTTTGCCGAGATACTGACAGATGAAAAAATAGTTTATTTTGAGCCTTATGATGTTTTCTCTTGTAGTCGGCGAAAAAGGAAGCAGAAACTTTATCGCATAACGAAAGCTTTTATGCTGTTGTACTAAAATGTGAAAATAAATTGATAGGAAAGCTTTATTTTCATAATGAAAATAGCTTTGATACCTATGAAATCGGATATACGTTTAATTTCAATTATCAAGGTAAGGGCTTTGCAAAGGAAAGCGCAATGGCTTTAATGAATTATGCTTTTGAAAGCATGAACGTTCGCAGGATTGTAGCATACAGCAATGTGAAAAATGAACGTTCCTGGCGGTTGCTTGAAAGACTTGGCATGAGAAGAGAAGGAATTCATTTAAAAATGTCATATAAATTTTTGGATTCTGAAAGTAATCCTATCTGGGATGATTTTTATTCATACGCTGTTCTGAAAGAAGAATTTATATAATAACATACGCTTTATTCCCCCCGCCTTTGAAGGACGGGGGGAATATATTAATTTTAAGGAGTTAGCTATGTCATCACCTTTAGCCGACCTTATCCGTCCTAAAAAGCTTGACGAAGTTGTTGGTCAGAAGCATTTGCTCGGAGAGGGAAAACCGCTTAGAAAAATAATAGACGGCGGCAATATTCCGAATATGATTTTCTATGGACCGTCCGGGACGGGAAAGACAACGGTAGCAAGAATTATTGCAGAGAATACCAATATGTCGCTGCACAAATTAAACGGTACGTCCGCCTCTACGGCGGATATTAAACAGGTTATTTCCGAAATAGGAACCTTTTCCGGAGCTAACGGGATACTGCTTTATCTTGACGAAATTCAGTATCTTAACAAGAAGCAGCAGCAGAGTCTTTTGGAATATATGGAAAACGGACAGATTACCCTGATAGCTTCAACCACCGAGAATCCTTATTTTGCTGTATTTAATGCCGTAATTAGCCGTTCAACAGTTTTTGAATTTAAACCTCCCGAAAAATCAGAGGTTAAGAAGGCCGTGGAACGAGCGTTTGAATTACTTGAAGAGCAAAATAATTCTGTATATGAAATTGAGAACGGAGTATCAGATTTTATTGCGGTAAGCTGCGGAGGCGACGTCAGAAAGGCGGTCAATACGGTTGAACTCAGCGCTTTAGCTGGGGAACCGGCAGAAAACGGAGTAAAAATCAAGCTTGAAACAGTTCAGCAGCTTGGACAGCGGTCAAATATGAGATATGACCGGGACGGAGATCAGCATTATGATATTTTATCCGCTCTGCAAAAATCTATAAGGGGATCTGACGAGAATGCGGCTCTTCATTATACGGCTCGTCTTATTGAAGCCGGCGATATAATATCGTTATCGCGGCGCTTGCTGGTTATAGCCTGTGAAGATATAGGACTTGCATATCCTAATGCTGTAACGATTGTAAAATCATGCGTGGACGCCGCTATGCAGCTGGGGCTTCCGGAGGCCAGAATACCTCTTGCTCAGGCTGTAATTCTGCTTGCGACCGCTCCTAAGTCGAACAGCGCCTACGAAGCGATTAATTCGGCAATAGAGGACGTCCGAAGCGGAATTGCCGCAGATTTTCCGAGATGTCTGCAAAATAAACATTTTGACGGAGCTGACGCTAAAATTAAAGGTCAGTTCTATAAATATCCGCACGAATATCCGAATCATTGGGTTAAACAGCAGTATATGCCAGAAACACTTGACGGGAGGATTTATTACAGATACGGAGATAATAAACAGGAGCAGTCGGCTAAAGGCTACTGGGATAAGATAAAGGGCGGTGAAAAAAATGAAAAGAATAATTAGTATGTTAGGCATAATCGGTATAGTTTTATTTGCAGTTTTCAGTATTATAGATCATATATTTTTTCTTGACGATAAAGTATATTCTGTATTAATGCTGATATCCTTTATAATGCTGCTGCCTATGCTTATCAGGGAACTGCTTTCACTCAGATATAAGAACAAGCAATGACGGAAAAATGCATTTAGAGAAAAATAAATCATTGTTATTTGCCGGCGTTATTATGAACGGCAAAAAGGAGATTAAATGAAAAAGCATAATATAAAATTCAGAATAATCGTCTCAGCGTTCGCATTGATTATCACCGCTTTCTGTACCGTTCTTTCCGCTGTTATTCCTCTTGAAACAACTCCTGTAAAAACAGCAGGTTCGTTTGCGTCAATTTTTATTATCACTGCCGCCGCATGGAAATTTCCTGACAGATTTTATCTGCTCGCTATGATTTTTGATATTTTTGCCGCTGCTTTGGGTTCGGTAATTAATCTTTATAGGTATATAGGGTTTTATGACAGATTTGTTCATTATTTAAGCGGAATACTGCTTGCAGAAGCGGGAATGCTTATTATTTTATATCTGTTTAAAAAATATGATCTTGCTGTAAAAAATGATATAACGCTTTTATTTGCTTTTTTCTTTTCTTCAGCCTGTGCAGGATTTTGGGAAATATATGAGTTTACCGCAGATAATTTATTGAATATAAACATGCAGGGAAATAATCGGAACACAATGGGCGATATAGTTTCCGGAGTACTGGGCGCGGCGACGTATTTTATATTTATGGGATTATACCTGAAAAGAAAAAAGCATGCTTGATAGTCTAATATACAGTATTACATCTGATTTCCAATAAAATATACAGAATATATAAAAATTTTCATAAACCTCTTGACAAAATAAAAAAACGGTATTATAATAGACAAGTATGCGGGTGAATTGTATACTCGCGTCAGTATTTTTTAGGAAAAGGAGGAAAAATATGCCAACATTTAATCAATTGGTTCGTAAGGGAAGACAGGTTCTTGAGGTAAAATCCACGGCTCCGGCTCTTCAGAAGGGCTATAACGCAAAGAAGAAGACCTTGATTGATCAGAGTTCTCCTCAGAAGCGCGGAGTTTGTACTGCTGTAAGAACATCTACTCCTAAGAAGCCTAACTCAGCTATGAGAAAGATTGCCAGAGTAAAGCTTACAAACGGAAATGAAGTTACAGCTTATATCCCCGGAATCGGCCATAATCTTCAGGAACACAGCGTTGTTCTTATAAGAGGCGGACGTGTCAAGGATCTCCCGGGTGTGCGTTACCACATCATCAGAGGCACTCTTGACGCTCAGGCGTTGCCAACAGAATGCAGGCTCGTTCAAAATACGGTGCTAAGAAGCCGAAGGCAAAATAATTATTGAAATAGGATAACTGCCACAGGATTATATGTGGAGATTTAATATATTAGATCCTCTGCATTGGTCTTGACGTCTGTACAAAGACGAGTACCTATGAATTCATGAAAACATGTGAAGGAGGGAAGCGAAATGCCAAGAAGAGGTAATATCGCAAAACGTGATGTATTGCAGGACCCTTTGTATAACTCAAAGCTTGTTACACGTCTGATAAATAATATTATGCTGGACGGTAAGAAGGGTGTTGCTCAGAAAATAGTTTACGGCGCGTTTGACATTGTTGCTGAAAAAACAGGTAAGGACGCTCTTGAGGCGTTTGAAGAGGCAATGGAAAACATTATGCCGGTTCTTGAGGTTAAAGCCCGCAGAATGGGCGGCGCGACATATCAGGTTCCGATGGAAGTACGTCCTGAAAGACGTCAGACTCTCGGACTGAGATGGATAACAAAGTACTCAAGAGAGAGAAATGAAAAGACAATGAAGGAAAGACTTGCCGGTGAAATCATGGACGCAATCAACGGAACAGGCGGCGCCTGCAAGAAGCGCGATGATACACACAAAATGGCGGAAGCAAACAAGGCGTTTGCACACTACCGCTGGTAATCTGCAATTGTTTAATTAAGGAGAAAAATTATGCCAAGAGACTGTTCGCTTGAACATACAAGAAATATAGGTATAATGGCTCACATTGACGCAGGTAAAACCACCACAACAGAGCGTATACTGTTTTATACCGGTATTAACCATAAAATAGGCGAAACTCACGAGGGTGCTGCTACAATGGACTGGATGGAGCAGGAGCAGGAAAGAGGTATCACTATTACTTCTGCCGCTACTACTGCATACTGGGCAGGCCACAGAATTAATATTATAGATACGCCCGGACACGTAGACTTTACAGTTGAGGTTGAACGTTCATTGAGAGTTCTTGACGGCTCTGTTACAGTTTTCTGCGCAAAGGGCGGCGTTGAGCCTCAGTCGGAAACAGTTTGGAGACAGGCTGACGAATACCAGGTTCCGAGAATGGCTTATGTAAATAAGATGGATATCATGGGCGCTGATTTCTACAATGTCGTAGATATGATGAAGAACAGACTGCATTGTAATGCTGTTCCGATTCAGCTTCCTATTGGATCGGAGGAACCTTTAAGGGTATTGTCGATCTGGTTGAAATGAAAGCTTATGTATACTACGATGATCTCGGAAAGGATATCAGAGTTGAAGATATTCCTGAGGATTTGAAGGAAAAGGCTGAGGAATATCCACGCTTCCTTGCTTGAGCAGGTTGCCGAGCAGGATGAAGAGCTTATGATGAAATATCTCGACGGAGAAGAGCTGACGATTGAAGAAATCAAGGCTTCTATAAGAAAAGCGACAATAGCTAATGAAATGGTTCCTGTAACGTGCGGTACTTCATATAAGAATAAGGGCGTCCAGAAGCTTCTTGACGCAGTTATAGACTATATGCCGTCGCCGGTTGATGTTCCTGCTATTAAGGGAATTAATCCTGATACTGACGAGCCGTGCGTTAGGCATTCGTCTGACGAAGAGCCGTTTTCAGCTTTGGCGTTTAAAATTGCTACGGATCCGTTTGTAGGAAGCTTTGCTTTTTCAGAGTTTATTCCGGTACCGTAAACGCAGGCTCAACCGTTTTAAATGCGACCAAGGATAACAAGGAAAGACTGGGACGTATTCTTCAGATGCATTCAAATCACAGAAAAGATATTGAAACTGTTTACGCAGGGGATATAGCCGCCGCTGTCGGTCTTAAGAACACGACTACTGGCGATACGCTGTGTGATGAAAAGAATCCTGTTATTCTTGAATCTATGGAATTTCCGGAACCTGTTATTCAGCTCGCTATTGAGCCTAAGACAAAAGCAGGTCAGGAGAAGATGGGCATAGCTCTTGCAAAGCTTGCAGAAGAGGATCCTACATTCAGAACCTATACTGATGAAGAAACCGGACAGACTATTATAGCCGGAATGGGCGAGCTTCATCTTGAAATTATTGTAGATAGACTTCTGCGTGAATTTAAAGTAGAGGCTAACGTAGGCGCTCCTCAGGTTTCCTATAAGGAAACTATTAAGGGCAGCTCCGACGTCGATCATAAATATGCAAGACAGTCGGGCGGTAAGGGTCAATACGGTCACGTAAAGATCAGAGTGTCGCCTAACGAATCCGGTAAGGGTTATGAATTTAAGAATTCAATTGTCGGAGGCGCTATTCCAAAGGAATATATTCCGGCAGTAGACAAGGGAATACAGGGTGCTATGAAAGCCGGTATTCTTGCCGGATATGAAGTTGTGGATGTTTGCGTAGAGCTTTACGACGGTTCGTATCATGAAGTTGACTCTTCAGAGATGGCGTTCCAGATTGCCGGTTCTATGGCATTTAAGGAAGCTATGAGAAAGGCTGAACCGGTTCTTATGGAGCCTATCATGAAAGTATGCGTTATTGTTCCTGATGAATATACCGGTACCGTTATCGGCGATCTTAGTTCACGCCGCGGACAGATACAGGGTCAGGAAACAAGACCGGGGAGCAATTCAGGTTGACGCCTTGGTTCCGCTTTCAGAAATGTTCGGATATTCAAACGAGCTTCGTTCAAATACGCAGGGACGCGGTCAGTATTCTATGGAACCGCACAGCTATCTTGAAGTTCCAAAGAACATCGCAGAAAAGATTATGACATCAAGAAATAAAACAAACGCCTGATTTCCGGCTTTGTTTGATATTTTCAAAAAAACACTTGAAATCCTTAGGAATCTGTGTTAAAATGGTATTCATAAGGAATCAATTTAATTAAATTTAAGGAGGATTTTTCCAATGGCAAAGGCTAAATTTGAAAGAACCAAACCACATGTAAACATTGGTACAATTGGACACGTTGACCATGGTAAGACAACTCTTACAGCCGCTATCACAAAGACTCTTGCACTTAAGGGTCAGGCACAGTACGAAGCTTACGATATGATTGATAAGGCTCCGGAAGAAAGAGAACGTGGTATTACAATTAATACAGCACACGTTGAATATGAAACAGATAATCGTCACTATGCTCACGTTGACTGTCCCGGACATGCTGACTATGTAAAGAACATGATCACAGGTGCAGCACAGATGGACGGAGCTATTCTCGTTGTTGCTTCTTCTGACGGTCCTATGGCTCAGACTAAGGAGCATCTGCTTCTTGCTCGTCAGGTTGGCGTTCCATATATCGTAGTATTTATGAACAAGGCTGATCAGGTTGATGACCCTGAGCTTCTTGAGCTTGTTGAAATGGATATCAGAGCTACTTTAGATGAATATGAATTCCCAGGCGACGATACTCCTATCATTAAGGGTTCAGCTCTTGCCGCTTTGAATGCTCCTGATGATATCAACGATCCAGCATACGCTCCTATTATTGAGCTTATGGATGCCGTTGATTCATATATTCCAACTCCTGAGCGTAAGGCAGATCTTCCTTTCCTTATGCCTATTGAAGATACTATGACAATTTCCGGTCGTGGTACTGTTGTTACAGGCAGAGTTGAAAGAGGACAGCTTAAGGTTGGCGATGAAATTGAAATCGTTGGTCTTAAGGAAGAAAAGGATAAGACAGTTGTAACTGGTATCGAAATGTTCAGAAAGACTCTTGATTACGCTGAAGCAGGCGATAATATCGGCGCGCTTCTCCGTGGTATTACAAGAGATCAGGTTGAAAGAGGACAGGTTCTTTGTCAGCCGGGTTCAATTCATCCGCATACTAAGTTTAAGGGTCAGGTTTATGTTTTGAAGAAGGAAGAAGGCGGTCGTCATACTCCATTCTTTACTAATTACAGACCTCAGTTCTATTTCAGAACAACTGACGTTACAGGTATTGTAACTCTTCCTGAAGGCGTTGAAATGTGTACTCCTGGCGATAACGTTGAAATGAACGTAGAGCTTATTACACCGATCGCTATTGAAGAAGGACTTCGTTTTGCTATTCGTGAGGGCGGACGTACAGTAGGTTCTGGCGTAGTTGTAGCTATTAATGAATAATAATTAATATTAAAAAGCGGAATTTAATGTTTCCGCTTTTTATTTTTTTACATAGATAA